>Ga0192647_100043_pt1 | contig 68866 bp, 61 predicted proteins | sample LauGreFa1BDMLBSN_2_FD_133046 | JGI IMG/M metagenome (GOLD analysis project Ga0192647, IMG submission 133046) | Freshwater lake microbial communities from Lake Michigan, USA - Fa13.BD.MLB.SN - reassembly | ecosystem: Environmental > Aquatic > Freshwater > Lake | place: Lake Michigan, USA... | reverse complement strand
TCTTTACCTATTCCCTTTAACCAGCGTTCAAATCGTTCTTGTTTTGGCTGATCGTTTGACCAACGATTCTCCTCACCTTGTAAAGGGCTAACTTTTAACGAAGCCCTACCCTGTTGTATAGAATCCAATCTCTTTACAGCAACACTTATCTGCTCCTGTGTTTTTTTATAGGATTCAAATTGAAGGTTAACTATTTTTTCATTCTGCTTGGATAAATAAGAAGCGGTATTATGAATGAGCTGAAATAGCGTATCCTGATTAATTCTTCGCTGGGCAATAGCAATCACTGAATCTTTTTCATAAGCCGGCGTCCAGGTGATATAGGAAGTTTTTGGAATTTGATCCCATGGAAGCGCCTCTTTTGTATCCTTTTCTCTAAACTTTAAATATTCCATATTGTCGGGTATAATCACATCAGGTGTGACGCCTTTTAATTGTGTAGAACCACCATTTACCCGATAAAATTTTTGCAAAGTTAATTTTACAGTGCCCAGTTCAGCATTGGTGGATGAAAAACCATATTGGGGGTCCAACCCAATATTTCGCTGCACCGTACCCTTCCCAAAAGTAGAACTGCTTCCCATGATTACCCCTCGTCCGTAATCCTGTATGGCAGCAGCAAAAATCTCAGATGCAGATGCACTGAACTCATTCACCAATACTACTAATGGGCCGTCATATTGTACGGCGCGATCCTTATCTTTTAAAATGGTTGGAGGACGGTCCCTATCTTTTACCTGTACAATGGGGCCTTCAGCAATAAACAACCCAGCCATCTGTACAACATCATAGAGCGAACCACCGCCATTGTTTCTTAGATCAAAGACTAAACCGCTAATTCCCTCTGCCTTGAGTTTTGCTAATTCATTAGACACATCGGTAAAACAACGACGCCCATTAGGATTATCAAAATCTGCATAGAAATCAGGAAGGTAGATATAACCTATTTTTCGTCCACCTTCATTTATGATAGCACTACGCGCATACCCTTCATCCTGCACAATTCGATCTCTGATTAGAGAAACAACTTTGATAGTTCCATCAATCTTACGGATGGTCAAGCGAACTTCAGAATCTTTCTTTCCACGTATCAATTTAACGGCATCTGTAGTCATAAAACCAGTCAGATCCACTGGCTCTTCAGCAGCCTGTCCCACTTTTAAAATAATATCACCCGCTTGAATTTGGCCCGATTTATAAGCAGGACTTCCCGCAACAACACTAGTAATCTTGATATTACCCTCATCATACTGTAGGGTTGCTCCTATACCAAAAAATTGCCCACTCATTTCTTCATCAAAATAACGTTTGTCAACAGGGGGCATGAACTCGGTGTGAGGATCCATGGTAGTAGTAATCGTGTTGACAAATAAATTAAACTTGTCGTCCTCGTTAAACTTATTTCTGAATCGATCAAAAGTTCTTGCCATGATTTTCCCAACTTTCTCTCGAGCCTCTTTTTCTAGTTGCACAGCAGTCTTGCTACTTTGACTTTCTTTTTCACTGACTTTTTTATTTACCTCCAAACCTTCAGCATACCTTTCCAGCGTCATAAACTTCAGTTTATTTCGCCAACGACTCTCTCGCTCGTTATTATTTTGAGGAAAATCTATCTGATCTGGATCTAATAGCACTTCCTCAGTAGAATTAAATTCAAAAGGACTTGCTAATATTTTTTGGTAAAGAAGCTCTGCTTCTTGAACACGCTTCGTAAATAAATTACCAGCTTCTTTAAAAAATAGAATTGGAGCACCCGTCAATTCATCATCAATTTTATTTTCATAGATACGTAATGACTCTATATCGCCTTTAAGGAAAATATTCTTCTCTGGATCTAACTCAGATAGATAACGCTCAAATACGCGTTTGGAAAAAGCATTATCAATGGCCTGTGGGCTGTAATGCCCATCTGACAACATCCTACCAATCAAGAACATAATCTTTTCATAGCGGTCTGGAGGTAAGTTCATTTTACTCTTTCCCAATAACTGTGTAGTCACAAAAGATCCAACCAAGACCAATACCACCAGAATGCTGATTCTCTTCATATTCAACCAATATTTAAAGTAAGGATGCATGAGGATCAAAAATAAAGTAAAAAGAAGCCCTATTTTTTTGAAAAGCAGGTTTTTACCTAATTTTGCAAGTCCTTAACCACTTCGCTATGTTGTGAGTTATCGGAAATACGGTGGTTATAGCTCAGTTGGTTAGAGCATCAGATTGTGGTTCTGAGGGTCGCCGGTTCGAGCCCGGTTAGCCACCCTACACCTCGTCTTCGGACGAGGTTTTTTTTAATATATTATCCATTTTGAAGGGATAAGATTGAACAATGACCACCTATAAACGTTATCAACCGTTTATAGTAATACTAAACCTGAACCGCAAGAGATTTTACACTTACTCGTTTAATAATCAAATTATTAGCATGCTAATCCGACTTATTTCCCTCTTTAGTTTCTTTATTATCCAACTTGCAAGTGCTCAACCACCTTCCGTCATGAATCGAGGTGGTGCTAATGGGAGACAAATGCCCACAGGCAGCTTTTATGGAAAAGTGCTGGAAACAACTACGGGAAAACCCATCGAATTAGCATCTGTACAACTACTACAAAATAAACTAGACACAGCAACCAAAAAAAGAAAAGATGTGGTGGTTGCAGGTATGTTAACGCGTTCCAATGGAGAATTCAGATTAGAAAATATAGCTGCATTTGGACAGTATAAGCTTCGAATTAATGTTGTTGGTTACAAGACTATTGAACAAACTGTTGGATTTGATATCAAAATGCCCTCAGGAGGAAATACGGATTTTACGGCAATGCTTGCCGCATTGGACAAGGATCTAGGCAATATCAAGATTGATATTGCAGAGAAAACGCTAGAAAATGTCACTATCAATGCAAGCACAGGAGGATTAAAACTTGGAATTGACAGAAAAGTATTTAGCGTGGATCGCAACATTGTTTCAGCAGGAGGAACTGCGGTCGACGTCATGCGCAATGTCCCTTCCATCAATGTAGACTTGGATGGAAATGTAACCATGCGAAATAACGCACCCCAGTTATTTGTTGATGGCAGACCAACTGTATTAAGCCTCGATCAAATTCCAGCCGACGCTATTGAAAGTGTTGAAATTATTACAAATCCCTCTGCAAAATTTGATGCATCAGGTGGGACTGCGGGTATTCTGAATATTATTCTCAAAAAGAACAAAAGGGTTGGTTACAGCGGTAATATACGTACCAATATTGATTCGAGAGCACGTGTAGGTGGCGGAGCAGATGTAAATGTGCGACAAAATAAAATCAACGTCTTTGGAAGTTTAAACTATAACATGCGCAAATCAATTAGCGCAGGAACAACCGAGCGAACCACATTAATTGCTAACCCAAATACTTTCTTAAAACAGGAAGACAGCAGTATTTCCAAGGGAAACTTTATGTTTTTTCGTGGTGGGTTTGATTTTTTCATAGATAACAGAAATACATTGTCCTTCTCTGTCAACAAAGGCGGAGGTAGATTTACCCCTACCAATGATAGTTATAGCACAATCGACTCTCTTTATACCCCTCAAACTCGTTCTTACAATGACCGATTTTCGAATTCAGCAAGTGAATTCAATTTTACAGGGTTGAGCGCCAGCTTTAAACATCTATTTCCCCGTGCAGGAGAAGAATGGTCCATCGATTTTACACAGAATACCAGTAAAAGTGAAAACAATAATGAAATCCGAACGGCTTATTATACAAGCCCACTTAGCTCCTTTGTAAAGATTCAGGATCAGATACAGGCCGGAATTGGAGACAATACCAACCTGGTTATTCAAACCGATTACACAAGACCTCTCAACGACAAAGTAAAAATTGAAGCGGGATTACGAGGACAGTGGAGAACGGTAGATAACCGCAACAATTTCTTTATAAAAACGGCTTCGGTCACTTTGCAGATACCGAGCTTATCGGTTAACTACAATAGTAATGACAATGTTTTTGCAGGCTATGCAACCCTCTCTAAGCAGGTCAATAATTTTGGCTACCAATTAGGGCTACGTGCTGAAAGCTCCGCGTATGAAGGCTTCTTGCCTGACCGAAATGAGAAGTTTTCAATAGCGTTCCCCATCAGCTTATTCCCCAGCATTTTTATTAGTAATAAATTAAAGAAGAACGCTGAATTACAGCTGAATTATACTCGTAAAATCAATCGACCAAATTTCTTCCAATTATTCCCCTTTACTGACTACTCAGACTCTTTGAATCTAAGCAGAGGCAACCCCAGCCTACTCCCCGAGTTTACCAACTCATTTGAGTTATCATACCAAAAAACATTTCAGAATAAGAATAATATACTTGGGTCTTTTTACTTCAAACACACCGACAATCTGATCACTAGATACCAGGACAAAGAACTGAATCCCATAACTGGAAAAGAAGTGTTGATCAACACTTTTATTAATGCCAATTTAAGCTATGTTACTGGCGCTGAATTAGTAGCCAAGACAAAAATTAATAGCCAATGGGATCTAACTAGCAACTTCAACTTATTCACCTCATCCATCCGTCTTGCCTCTAGCCTTGAAAACACAATTGATCCTTTCGTGAGTTATCAATTAAAACTGAATAACATCTACAAACTACCAAAGAATTTCACGCTTCAACTCTCAGGAGAATATCTTTCAAAATCCGTACTACCTCCAGGAGGTAGTGGTGGTGGAGGTGGAGGTGGAGGTGGACGTTGGGGCGGCGGTGGCGGCGGTATGTGGGGTGGTATGTGGGGACAGACCAGTGCTGCACAAGGCTACCAAAAAGCTAATTACTTTATCGATGCCGCTATTCGAGTTGACCTTGGGAAAAATAAACAGACCAGTATCTCTCTCAACATGAATGATATTTTAAGAACGAGACGTCAACAGATCTATTCCGCCTCTTCCTTATTTGTTCAGGATGTATTCAGAAGAAGGGACCCACAACTTCTTCGCCTGAACATCAACTGGCGATTTGGAAAATTTGATCCCAATTTGTTTAAACGCAAGAGCACTAAACTCATGGGTGAAGGAATGGAGAATATAAATATGTAGTGAGCCGTTAGCGCTTACATGGAAATAGAAGAAAGTTCTTCTACCCTTCCCTGCCCCGTGCGAATCATTCGAGCAGGAAACTTCTGCACTACTATGTAGTCATGTGTTGCCATCACAACTGCTGTATTGTAATCGCGGCTAATGTGAAAGAGCAGCTTCATGATCTCATCCGATGTTTCGGGATCCAAATTACCGGTTGGCTCATCAGCAAGGATCAGTTTTGGTGAATTTAGTAGTGCACGAGCAATGTCGATACGCTGTTGTTCTCCCCCACTCAATTCAAAAGGCATTTTAAAGCCCTTTGACTTTAACCCAACTTTATCTAGCACATCGGCGATCTTCTCATTCATCAAGCGTTCGTCTGTCCACCCCGTTGCTTTTAAAACAAATTTGAGATTTTCATTTACATTTCTGTCGGTCAACAATTGAAAATCCTGAAAAACAACACCCAAGGTTCTTCGTAAAAAAGGAACACGTTTCCAATCCAATTCTTTTAAGTCAAAGTCTGCCACTGTACCGGTACCATCCGAAAGCGGGAGTTCGCCATACAGTGTTTTTAATAGGCTAGATTTACCCGATCCGGTTTTACCAACCAGGTATACAAACTCCCCTTTATTTACAGTCAAGTTCACATCCTGTAATACCAGGGATGAACCTTGATAGATATTGACATTATTTAACGCTATGATAGCTTCTGACATACAAAGATTTGTTACAAATTACTGAAAAGAAAAGAGGGTATCAAAATACCAATTGCTCGTTTTGATGTTGAATAATGAGTTCTTTTTTTGCAGCCTCTTCTACGCGACCAATTATCTGCGCAGCTACACCAAAAGATTCAGCTATATCAATAATAGACTGGGCTTGCTTTATATCAGTATAAATTTCCAGACGGGTACCCATGTTAAAAACCTGCATCATTTCTCTCAAATCTGATTTACTTGCTTCCTGTATTAACCTAAAAACAGGGGGTGGAGTAAAGAGATTATCCTTGACCACTTTAAAAGAACCGGGCAGGTATTTTAAGCATTTTGTTTGTCCTCCACCACTGCAATGAATAAGTCCATGAATTGCATGGGGAATCTCCTCAAGAAGCTTTTTAATGACGGGGGCGAATGTGCGCGTAGGACTCAGTAACAGTTCTCCAACCGTATAGCGGTTACCCTGGTCTACAACCTCGCTGGAGAGCGTGTAGGGGCCAGTATATGCCACTTCTATTTCCATTGACGGATCCAAGGATTCCGGAAACTGTTGCTTATAGGTCTGGTTAAGTAAATCATGACGGGCACTAGTCAGACCGTTGCTAGCTATGCCACTATTATAGGCATTTTCATAGTTAGCTTTCCCAAATCCTGCTAACCCAACAATTACATCTCCCGATTTGATTGCTTCGTTAGTAATCAGATTAGCTTTGGGCCAACGAGCGGTCATAGTTCCGTTGATCGCCACAGTTCGTACCACATCGCCTACATCAGCGGTTTCGCCGCCCATAAAATGAATATCCACTCCATACTCGCTCATTTGATCAAAAAAAGAGCTGGTGCCCTCAATAATTGCAGCCAACACTTCACCAGGTATTAGTTTCTTATTTCTGTCAATTGTTGATGAAAAAAGAAGAGAGGAAGTAACACCCACACAAAGAAGATCATCTAAATTCATTACAATGGCATCCTGCGCCACTCCCTTCCAGACAGAAAGATCCCCCGTCTCGCGCCAGTACAGGTAAGCAAGAATCGATTTGGTGCCAGCACCATCCGCATGCATGATGGAAACCCAGTCCTTATCATTACAAAGGAAGTCTGGATAAATTTTGCAAAATGAATACGGATAAAGTCCTGGATTCAAGTGCTTGACTGCAGCATGAACTTCTTCTTTTTGAGCGGATACCCCCCGTTTGGCGTAGCGTGACATGAGGTGGCAAACTTACAGATTCCTAACGGTTCGGTCAACTGCTCTACTAGAACTATCTTTGCAGGCCAAATGCAAGTACACCAAGCATTCAGCCAGCTACCTGCTTTCAAAAAAGCTGTTATAACCATCGGAACATTCGATGGTGTTCATAATGGGCATAAACAGATTTTACACGCGCTAAAGGATACGGCACAATCAATTGGCGGGGAGTCGGTACTAATCACTTTTGATCCACATCCAAGAAAGGTAGTGAGCTCAGCTATTCTCGGAATTCGCCTTTTAAATACCTTAAACGAAAAAATACAACTGCTGGAAAAAGAAGGTATCGACCACTTAGTAGTTGTACCCTTTACTGAGAAGTTTGCCAATCAGCCAGCAGATGAATACATCCAGGAATTCCTGGTGGCACAATTCAGCCCACATACAATTATAATTGGTCACGACCATCAGTTTGGAAGAAATAGACAAGGCGATTATGCCTTGTTAGCTGAAAAAGCTTCTCAATATGGCTATGCCTTAAAAGAAATTCCAAGACAATTATTGGAAGATATTACCATTAGTTCTACAAAAATCCGAGAGCACTTGTCAAGAGCTTCAATCAAAGAAGCAAATAAATTATTAGGATACCCTTTTTTCTTTAGTGGGAAAGTAGTGCATGGAAATAAAATTGGAAGAACACTTGGCTACCCCACTGCTAACCTTAAAATAGAAGACCCAGAAAAAATCATACCGGGTAACGGCATTTACGCCGTTTACGCCCGCCCTGAAGGAGCTAATCATTTGTACAAGGGGATGATGAGTATTGGTTTTAGGCCAACAGTAGATGGTAAGACTCGTGTTATCGAGGTTAACATATTTGAATTCAACAAAGAGATTTATGACGAACTCCTGGAAGTTCATATGGTAGCTTATCTGCGAGAGGAGAAAAAATATGAATCCCTACAAGGACTTATCGAGCAACTGGGTAAAGACAAAGAGAACTCTTTACAAATTCTGTAGTTCGCCTAATTTGAAGTCATCTTAAAAATGAGTTCTTTTAGCAAGGAAGAATCATCTGTGGAAGTAGCCCCGACCCCCACTGATTTAAGATTATACTGATGCAGCAATAACAAGTTTAGCTCAGTTCCCTTGTACCCATACAAGCGGGCGGCCTCTTTATAATTTCGAATTGAAAAAGGAGGAATTCCAAGTTGGCCTGCAATCGTACGATCATCTGTAGCGTCAGTGCCAAATAACATATAGACCTTTGAGAAGAAGCTATATAAAAGAGGTAGAATTAATTGAAGGGGAGCAGCTTTCGGATTTTGTTTAAAATACTGGATAATTCTAAAGGCCTTAAGGAAATCTTTTTGTGCTAAGGCCGTCTGCAGTTCAAACACATTAAATTCTTTATTAACCCCGACAAATCGTTCAATAGCATCTTCGTCGATAACAGATCCGGGTTTACAATTAAGTTGTAATTTTTCGATTTCCTGTGCAATCCGACTAAGATCACTTCCCAAATGATCCACCATCAATAACAAGGCACGAGGTGCTATTTTATATTCTTTCTCAGCAAGTCGTTGCTCGATCCAGCTTGCAATATCCTTTTCGCTAAGCTTTTTAAAAAATACATAAGCACCCTTTTCCTTTATGAGACGAGCTACTTTTTTTCTATTATCAAGCTTTTTTTCTTTGTGAGCTATTATCAGAATAGTCGAAGAGAGCGGCTGTTCAAAATAGGGTTCCAATTTTTCAATATCCCTTAATTGTTGCGCCTCTTTGAGAATTACCACCTGACGCTCTGCGAACATGGGATATCGCCTGCATTGATTCAATACATCGGCCCAAGACGTATCCCTGCCATAAAATACCGTACAATTAAAAGCTGCCTCCTCGGGCTTTAAAATGCTTTTCTCAGCAGCCTCTGTCAATTGGTCAATAAAGTAGTCCTCCTCCCCTTCCAACCAATAGAAAGGACTAAACTGACCTTTAGACCACGAATGTAAAATGCTTACTGAATCCACAAGGCTAAATTAAAGGTTTTAGAAAGTTCATTGAAAGAAAAAGTCCCGCCGGTTGGCGGGACCTGAATACTTAAAACCCAGTAGTTAAATGAAAGTCTTACGACAATCAGAATAAGTTGTATCCGTAACTAACATAATACAGACCGCCAACATAGGGGCTTCCAAAACCTGTACGCTGATAGTTATTAGCAATATTGGTACCTCCCACACGGAAAGTACTCTTTGGATTTTGAGCAGGACGGTAAGTAACCTGCGCATCCCACCATCCAAAAGCAGGAAGTGTACCAGTTACAAAAGTTCCCTCGTAATAGTTACGGTCTTGCCATTTGTAAACTACGTTGAAACCAACATTTTTGTAGACGTTCTCATTGCGCATACCGATGTTAACACGATATTTTGGCGCATTGAAATAGGTAACAACTCCGTCTTCAACATCACGCAGTTTATCAGAGAAAACGTTTCCGTAAACTACATATTTTCTTACCCACTGATATTCAAAACCAACACCCCAACCCGTTGAAGTAACAGGCTCAGCAGAGTTTTGAACATAAGAAAGGTTTGTGCTGGTAAAAGGAGAGTACATATCAGAATTAGCACCCGTGCGTGACTGAACCACAGCAACCCCTACTAAGAAGTCCTCATAACGGCTGTAATAGTAGTAAGCGTCAATCAATAATTTCTTGCCAATTACACCTTTATAACCAACCTCATAAGATTTAACAGTTTCTGGCTTTACTGCCTGGAAACGAGCACGAACTAAGCGGTTGGAATCAGCCAATGTACCAGCTCTGTAAGAGAGTACACTAGCTGCTGTATAACCTGGACGAGTAGAATTAAGCTTGTAATAATCCTGGAATTGAGGTAAACAACCCATCAGCACTCCTGAACCAGTTACTAAACTAATATACTGATTTTGATTCGTTGGGAAACGGTAGGCTGTTTGATAAGATAAGCGAAGGAAATTTTCCTTAGCTAACTTGATTACAGCTGATACGCGAGGAGTAAAACGTCCCTTGAAATTAGTTTGCTTATCAAAACGACCAGAAGCAGTAAGCGTCAAGCCACCATCGAGCATACTTTTCTTCATTTGTAAATAACCGCCATACTCATTAACGCGAATTAACTGAGCTGTATCAGCAAATAAAGTTCCCTGAGAATTCAATACCCACTGCTTCCAGCTGGCTCCTGCCATTAACTCAACCTTATCAGAGAAACCACCCATATCAGAAATGTTCAACTGTGTTTCAGCGGAATAGAAATCAGTTTTATCGAGGAATAAGGCTCCGCCTTTACTGATTGGAGTTGTTTTAATACGATCCATTGCATCGGCGAACGCTTTTGTTCCAGGTTGAAGACGAGTTGCATCTGCAGAAGCCCTTGCAACTTGGTGTAGCGTAAAATCACTTGCTTGAACACCATTCAAACGACGACCCTCAGAGAAAGTTCCAATATACAAAGGGAACCAACTGCTACTAGCACTTGCTGTTTCATTCAAGAAAGCACCTAATGCTGATGCATTATAAGATTTACCGGCATTCTCTTGGGTAGTGTACCCACGAATGAACCAGTTTTTATGACGCAGCTCTAATTTATGCTGCCCCATAGTTAAGTTTTTGAGAGAGTATCGATCAGCACCTGTGTAAACGGTAGTACCTGCTCCAATATAGCTATTCAAAGAGAGCTCAAGCTTATCATTGAATTTATAATGTATTCCGCCGTTAAAACGAACGTTTAGTGTATTGTAGTCTACCAGCTGTTGCTCCGCATAACCGGTACGAGAAACTGTAGCACCACCAAAATAATTATTCTTTAGTCCGTTATAGAAAGGGAACATTTGATCAATTAAAGGACGTAATTGGGGGCTATTGATTGCACCTAATACAGGAGCAGGGAAAAAGGGGAATGAATAAAATCCTTGACGTTGTGCATCAGTAGGAAAACGAGGATTACCGATTGCACCATAGTACGCGTTTAAAAGAGATACCACATCAAGAGCACCGCCTGTTGCACCAAGAATACCGCCACGAATTGACCCCTGCACGAAATTTGCAAATGCATTCATGTTGGCAGCTGTCTCATCGCCGTACATATTGATTCCATTGTAATCAGAATTATTAGTTCTGTTACCAGGCACCACGGCACTAAGAATACCTATTTGCGCTTTGTTACGATAGTCCTCAGCTTCCCAATCAGAACCTTTAATCATAGAGGCTGCTAACTTGATTGCAAGTTTGTTCTTGTAAACTTTAGCCCAACGGAAAGACCAATCATAAAAAGGAGCGGCAGCACGTTGTTTCTGATCTACGTGCATCATACCCTGCTTGATATTATAGCTAAAACCCTGATATTTAAAAGGATTCTTGGTATTGATCAAGACTGTACCGTTCATACCTCCAGAACCATATAAGGCAGAAGAAGCACCTGAAAGCACTTCCACACTTTCTACATCGAGATCAGAAGGACCCACCATGCTACCCACAGCAAAATTCAATCCTGGAGCTTGGTTATCCATTCCATCCATCAATTGATTTAAACGAGTATTACCACTACTGACAAAACCTCTTGTGGTAACAGTACGGAAAGTTAAACTGGCCGTATGTACGTCTACCCCTTTTAAGTTGCCAAGCGCCTCATAGAAATTAGGAGCAGCAACATTACGAAGAGCAGTGGAACTTAAACGCTCAACCGTTACTGGTGATTCCAATAAACGAGTGGGCGTTCTTGTAGCAGATACTACTACCTCCTGCCCCAAGGACTCATTTACTTTCAATTCAATTGATAAATCTGCGATTGACTTAACGCTCACTTCTTGGTCAACATAACCAATAGAGCTAAAAACAAGCGTTACAGGAAGCTTAGTTACTGATAATGCAAATTGTCCATCAGCATTGGTGTAAGTTCCTTGTGATGTACCCTTCACTACTACTGAAACAGCAGGCACAGTTTCTTTCGACGCTTGGTTACGCACCGAACCTTTAACTGTAACTTGTTGAGCATAAGCAGAAAAGGAGATCAATAGCACCGCAAATGAAGAAGCTAAGAAATTGTAGCTTTTTCTCATAAATCGGAATTTTGGTTTAAAATAGAATGGAAAAGTACGCATTGTGAAGGGACTATAAAAATTTAATTTTTAAGGCCTAAGGATAAGTTGTTGAAATCTCAAACTGACTGGTTTACCGGACTTTACAGCAGTCGGATTACTTTCGAATCATGTCCACTTTTCAATTTTCCAACCAAACTGGATTTTACCGGGGTAAAGTGAGGGATGTGTATAGTATCGGTGACCATTTGCTAGTGATGGTCGCCTCTGACCGCATCTCCGCTTTTGACGTAATCCTACCCCGCCCTATCCCCTTTAAGGGGCAAGTGTTGAATCAGATTGCCAGTTACATGCTGGAGGCAACCCGGGACATTTGTCCAAACTGGTTGATTTCTACGCCCGCTCCAACAGTTTCTGTTGGCAAAAAGTGTATCCCTTTTAAAATCGAAATGGTTGTCCGAGGATACTTAACGGGGCATGCCTGGAGAACCTACCGATCCGGACATCGAACACTTTGTGGCGTGGAAATGCAGGAGGGATTAAAAGAAAATGATCCATTTCAGGCTCCTATCATCACCCCTTCCACCAAAGCAGCCGAGGGGCATGACGAGGATATTGATGCCAATACAATAGTGTCGAGCGGTTTAGCTACACAAGAGGAATGGAACAAATTATCGGTTCTTGCTTTAAAACTTTTTGAGCGGGGTACTCAAATTGCTTCCAAAAGAGGTTTGATACTAGTGGATACTAAATACGAGTTCGGAAAAATTGGTGATGACATTTATCTCATGGATGAAGTTCACACCCCAGACAGTTCTCGTTACTTTTTTACAGAAGGATATAAAGAGAGACAAGCAAAGGGCGAACGGCAACCACAACTCAGTAAAGAGTTTGTACGCGAGTGGTTAATTGAAAATAATTTCATGGGCAAAGAGGGCCAATCCGTTCCCACAATGAGTGATGAATGGGTAGCAACAATCTCTAAACGCTATATCGAACTCTATGAAAAAGTGATTGGAGAACCCTTTACCCCGGTTCTGCTGAGTGAAGATGAAATAAAAAATAGAACCGAACAGGCATTGCAAAAAACGAGTTAATCTTTCTTTTCATTAGGCAAACGTAATGCCTCTAATCGATCTTTTGCTTTGTTGAAAATGTGTTGCCCTTTATCTTTTCCTTTTCTCAATTTTTTCCTGTCTTCCTGGGGCAAATGGATGGTATCGCGGCAAGATACGGAGCAGCATCCTTCCATTGTAGAGGCACATGATTCGCATTGTATAAACAACAAGTGACAGCCATCATTTTTACAGTTGGTATGCGAATCTGCAGCTACTCCACATTGGTGACATTGTGCAATAATATCCTCCGTGATCCGCTCACCAAGTCGCTCATCAAAGACAAAATTTTTGCCAATAAATAAGCTCGGAAGATTTTTCTCCTTTACGTCACGAGCATAATTGATAACACCCCCTTCTAAATGATAAACATTAGTAAACCCTTTATGCAGCAGATATGCGGAAGCTTTTTCGCAACGAATACCACCGGTACAATACATTAAGATAGTAGCCTCTTTTTTATCACTTAAAAAAGTGGCGGCCATGGGAAGTTGATCTCGAAAAGTGTTGGAAGGAATTTCAATTGCATTGGTAAAATGACCAACCTCATACTCATAGTGGTTTCTCATATCAACAATGATGGTGTTGGGATCTTGTGCCATTTTATTAAACTGCTCCGGCGAGGCATACTTGCCTTTTTGTTGCATGCTGAAAGCTGGATCTTCAATACCATCTGCCACAATCTTATCCCGCACTTTAATATCCAACACAAAAAAAGATTTTCCATCATCATGCACTGCTACATTAAGACGAACTCCTTGCAAAGGAGGTATCGTATCTAAGTAATTACGTAGTAAGGAAAATTGATCAGCGGGAATACTAATCTGCGCATTAATACCCTCGGATGCTACATAAATTCTACCTAAAACCCCCAACGAATGCAAGGATTGATAAAATTGATTCCTAAATTCTTGCGGATGATCAATCAGAAAGTACTGGTAAAATGAGATGGTAATTCGAGGAGTAGGATCTTGAATTAATTTCTCCTTGAGTTCCCGTCGGGAAATCCGGTTATGCAATGAAGCCATAAATAAGAATTTTAGTTCGACTAGAACCCCAATTGCAGGTTGGGCAAAATTCTAAATCACAACAAAGATAAGCAGTGAATAAATCTAAAGCCCTTTGACCCCTATCCTAATCCCAGTTAAACGGATACCTGAAGGTTGATAGCCAACCACATAATCGATACGGATTTGTTTTAATAAGTTGTCCGCTCCTACGAACCATTCCCAGTGGTTCCGTGTTGTTGAAATATAACAAGCATTTGCACCAAGCACAAGATATGGTTTCAATTTTTTGACAAGAGGAATCTTGTTTGTCAAAAAACCTTTTAGATTATATTCTATATGTCCTAGTGTGTAGAAACTTTCAATATGACTAAGCTTGTAGAGCGAAAGCAATTGAAAGCTATTCAGATACTCATTTGCCAATTGGGAAGCATTTCCGTTGAAATGAACACGATCTGCAAGGGGTACCGACCGATTATTTAGGAAGCCGCCCATCGCCAGGCGATATCTAAGTATACCTTGTAAGCCAAAATTTAGATTATCCGTTACACCCAATCGCCACTTTGTATAGCGGGCATCATTACCAGCCAAACTACCCAGCGTTTGCGTTAGCTGAAAACTAACTATGGGTTTATCACTCCCAACGTTGACAATGCGTTCAGGAAGTTTGATGTATCGGGTACCAGGCTGCCAGCGAAAAGAAACGGTGATATCTGCAACCTGATGTCTAATAATATTTTGATTAACCAACTCGATTGGATAGTTAGGTGTATAGGCACGATCGGGTTTATCAATCCAAGAATATGCTGTTCTGTTATCTAAGGAAGTACGATCCTCATAGCGTATACCCCATTGCATGGACAACCCTGCACCCAACCCCTTGGCATAGTTTAACCTAAATACAAGCGCTTCATAAGACTTGATTCGATTCTCCTCATAAAGCAAGGAAGAGAACGAATTTCCCTTATCAGTGATTGGACTTTGGCCATTGAATTGGAGAACCTGCCGTCCCACTCCAACTGTAATTGAGCTCCTTAATTGCGTACCAAAAACATAAGACAGCGTAGTGTAAGGATTAAAATGCCGGTTTCCAAAACCAGTGCGCAATATCAAATTCCCATTTAGCTGTTTGCGCGAACCCGTACTATCCCACTTGTATTGCCAGCGTAGTTGTGGCTGCAAGACAAATCCCTCGGCTGGATTGAAGGAAACTTGATCAATTAGAGAGTTGATCGATAAATCAAATTTATCTTGTTTTGAATAGATAGGCTGGCCTGTTAAAAGTAAACGTGGAAATGTAAACTTATTTCTAACCCTGTTCAAAGAGTCCAGATAGGCAGGATCTCTACGCCTTTGCTCTAAGCTGTCTTTCTTGAAGTAGTCAAATAGTTCCTCAGCAGTTAGGGGAACAGGTCTTACCTCATCCCAATACATGGCAGTACGGCGATTTGCACTGTCTGCATAACGTAGTAGAAAACGGTCAAAGAATTTTTTATTCCAATTGGGGTGTAAAGTATAATCCGAATACACGTTTAAAAAACTACCGTATGCATCAAACCCAAACTTTTTTGCAGCCGGATAAAGGACCTGACTAGCCAGCATCCATTCTCCCCTCACTTCCTCTCTGTAAAGCTGAACTAGTTTAAGTGTATCAACAAATTCAAGTTGCTGTGTCCGAAGCAATGTCAAATCAAGCGAGTATAGCTGCCAGTCATCCTGAATAATGGTAATTTCCCCCGCAAAAACAGGTTCACTTTTCCTTTTAGGAATCACCTGAATGCGACTTAATACTTTATTATTTTCCACAAAAGAACCCAGTAATTTAAACCGGTAATACAAAAATGTTGAGGAAGAAAGCGGTGAAATAAACCCTCTTGGATTAAGTCGAGTTCCTGGTAAAATAACATTATTATAAAACGAGTATTGATCTGGGACGGCTAGCCCAAAACCGTCACTATCCCCACTCACTTTTGAAGACAAAACCTCAACTTTTTTTTCGCGGCTGCCTCGTTGCGAATACCGAGAAACCGTTTCAGACAAATAAAGAATCTTCTTTTTACTGGTATCGCCATCCTCAAAATCAACTTTCTGAGATAAAAAACGAGTTGGAAAATTTCTCAAGCGGAGTTGTCCCTTTGAGTAAACCATGCAAGAAAATTGCTCCGCACGTTGCTGGTTAATTTCCTGCTGACGAATCATTTCGCGGATGAGTCGATAGGCAGGATCCTCTTTATTGGAGATAACTACATCCGGCAGTATTAGTTCCTGTTTTTGTAAAACAAAATCAACTCGTACTACCTCAACTCCAACTGTTATAATTCTCTCCTGCTTAGCAAAACCAACATATTGACAGCTGACTTTATACTTGCCAGGCAATAAGTTTAATTCATAGAAACCTTCCGCATTGGCCGAAACACCTGTTTTAGTTCCTTGCACTGAGATGGAAGCAAATGCCAACGGATTTCCGTCAACATCAATCACCGTACCTTTTACTATGGTAGCCGTACAGTCTAAAAAACTAAGAAGAATAAAGAGTAGAAAAAAAGCCCGACGAATCACTCCGATTTTGATTTTATAACACGAAGATAACTCCCCGCGAGAGCAGCCACTCCACCTAAAATACCCCCCAAAATTCCCGTTAACAAAATCAAAGCGGCAGAAGATCCTTGTAAGGGGAATAAAAAGGCTACCTGTTTAGACAAGAGGCTGGTATTCTGCCAATCAATCCACCAAGATAGGCCTCCCCATGCCAATAACATTCCCAAAAAACCGGAAGCAAAAGCTTTGGCAGGGACTTGATGTATTATAAGAGCCAGTAAGAATGCAACTGGAACAAATCCCCACCAGGGAGTGTACGCCCAAAGAGAGACTCCAATCCCTCCAAGCATGGTTAGAATAACTGACAGAGAAAATTTCATAGTAAAAATTAAGATTTATTGAATTGTAATACCCATTTTACTTGCTCACTGCTGCGATCATTTTCTCTCATGTACCAACAGCGATTATATTCTCCTTTTTCCCATACAGACAAATTGTTATCATAAAAACGACTACCTGGATTACCACTTTGACCTCCTGGAAAAACACCATAAGCTTCAATTCCATCTACCAGATGAACAATCATACGCCAACTGGGCCCATGGCTATGTTTAATAGCGTTGACAATATTTCCATATCCGCCTACCGATAAACCTTTTCTGGCAAAAGCAGGAAGCGCATCCTTCAATAAATGATACAAACTTGGATTCATAAATCGGCTCCAGGTCAACTTTCCTTCTGCCTCCTTTAACTGCAAAAAGCTGGCCGCTTTTTTAAAAGATGTAGTAACTGTCATGGCTAATGTTTCTACTTGTGGGGTATTGATATCATCCGCATATCGATAAACCGTATCACGAAGCAACCACTCTATAGTAGTTTGCTCAGTGGGCCAGGTAGCCAAAGGAGAAGTACGGCTGATTTCGTCTTTCCAAATTGAAACTTGAACAGTATCCCAAAAAGATTGAAAAATAGTTTGACCTTTTGAATCCGGAGTAGCCAAAAAATCCCAATTGCGAAAGATTTCCAAAAATTCCCGCTCTTTGACATTCAGTTGTCCTTCATCAATATTTGCTAGCAATACAGGACGAATGTCCTCCGCGGTTATATTAAAATAGTCGGCATGCAGTTCCATCATTTTTTGTGGAGTGATTCCAGACATGGCTGCCAATTTGTTGTCAATACGAACACCTCTTGCCGTGATATAACTACCGGGAATAAAATAGGGATAGGTTCCATCAGCCGCACGCTGGTTGGCACTTTGCAGATAGCCCCGCTCCGGGTTGATCGCATGTGGATTCTCTTGTTGAGGTATATACCCTTGCCATAAATAACTGCTGTCCTGCCCCGGCATTACATAAAGCCCTTGCCCATCCCATCGAGCAGGAAAACGTCCTTGTTGCCAAATTGCAATATCACCAGCTCTGGATGCAAAAATAAAATTCTGGCCAGGACAAGTAAAAGTTTGAATGGCCTCCTCGTACTCCGTATAATTGTGTGCTTTATTGAGTTTATAAAAAGTCAGCCCCTCATTGCTGGGATCATGAGCAGCCCAACGAACGGCCAGGTTACGATCCGCGGCAGCGGCATTGGAAAAGCGATTATCAAATTGAACGGGCCCAAATACAGTGTAGGCCACTGTATCAAAAACAGATAGGCTGTCTTTGATTTTGATTTCTTCAATCCTCATTTTGGCTGGTACCCACTCACCATTAAACCAATAAGTAGATCGAGTCTCATCCTTGAATTTGATTTCGTAATAATCCTTTACATCCCTTTGGGAGTTAGTTACACCCCAAGCAATGCTATCATTAAACCCAATAACAACAAAGGGTGATCCTGGAAGCGAGACTCCGTATGAATTATGGGTAGGAGTTTTTAACTGAATCTCAAACCAAATTGAAGGAAGAGATAATTCCAGATGAGGGTCATTGGCCAAAATAGGATATCCGCTTTGGGTTTTACTTCCAGCCACCACCCAGTTATTGCTTCCATTACCAGGATCTGGTCGGTCAAGCGTTTGCGCTGTAACGGTAGATTTATTATTGAAATAAAGAGAATCTGCATCGGTAGGCTTTATGGGAATGATAGCTGGCTTTGGAAAAATTGTCCCTTTGGGGACAATCGGAAGCAACGAATCTGGAACTTGTGGATAAAGTTGCTGTAACTCATCAGGCATGAAAACGGACTTAGCATTGGTGTTGGCCAAATCATTCTCTGTTCCAGCAGACAACATTTTGGACATCATTTTTAACAACAGTGCAGTTTTGAGGTTGCTCCATTTTTCTGGCTTACACTGTAAAAGTTTATACTCAATCGGTAAAGCCGCATCCGTGAGTTGATCGATATAGGAATTTACACCAGCTGTATAGGCGTCAAAAAGCGAACGAAACTGAGGATTTGCTTCGATTTCTTTAAGAGCATTCTCTGCCGCGTACACCATTCCTAATCTGCGTTGTTCACGATCAAAATTTATTGCTTTGCTACCGGCTAATTCGCTGGCACGACCTGCGGCAGCCCTGGTTTGTAGATCAATCTGGAAAAGACGAAATCGAGCGTGCAAATACCCTTGAACAAAATAGAGATCCTGGTCATTATCGGCAAACACATGTGGAACTAAGCGATCATCAAAATAAACTTGAACTGGGCCTTGCAAACCCTGTAAGGAAAGAGCACCACCAAAATCTTGATTTACGGGTTCTGCATTTTGCCAAAATCCATATTGAGGACTGAAAAAAGAACCTAATGGAGGAACCTTTCCAAGTGGACGATCCAGTACTACTACCAATCCAATTGTAATAGCAGCGCTACAAAAAAAAGGAAGAATACGCATAACAGGTGTTTGGAACTGTAAGGTAAGAAAGATTCAGCTTTCCTTTCCGGTAAGCATAGGTACAAAAGAGAACTCTTCGAATCGCTCAACACTTAACTCGTTATTCTCCTTACGGGTAACCCTACACATCTGCTGCGTTCCACCCTCCCCTACGGGCAACACCATCATACCGCCAATTTTTAACTGTGCAACTAATTTGGGAGGGATGTGAGGAGCTGCTGCCGTAATTAAAATTTTGTCAAAAGGAGCAAACGTGGGCAAACCTTCGAATCCGTCACCATAAAAGAATTTAATTCCATGCTGCTGCTGGAGCCATTTAAATTGCTTGTTAGAATCATAAAGTTTGCGCTGACGTTCAATAGTGAATACTTGTACTCCTAGCATAGCTAACACAACGGCCTGATAGGCACTCCCCGTTCCAACTTCAAGCACCTTCTCAAATCGCTTAACATCTAAAAGTTGCGTTTGGTATGCAACCGTATATGGATGTGAAATTGTCTGCCCCTCTCCAATAGGAAAAGCGCGATTTTCATAGGCAATATCATCAAAAGCAGAGTCCAAAAAAAAATGACGAGGAATTTGCGCAATAGCCGCTAGTACCAAGTCATTTGAAATACCATTGGAGCTTAGTTGCTCTACCAGTTTTTTTCGTAACCCCTGATGCCGGTGTTTATCCTCTGTGGGCCTCATAGATGTAGCGCTTCTATGCAATTTTTAATGCGCTGTTGTAATTGACTTTTTACAGTCTCAAACTGACCAGCCTCCTTCAGCTGTTCTTGCACACTGAAGTAAAATTTAATTTTTGGTTCCGTCCCGCTAGGGCGTGCCGAAATCACAGTGCCATCGGCAAGTACAAACTGCAAAACATTAGAACGTGGCAAAGTCAGCGACCAAGTATGACCACTGATGCAATCTTTACCAACTTGCGCGTCATAATCTAACAACTGGATCACAGGACTACCCGCTATTTCCTTGGGAGAATTGCTTCTGAATCCATTCATCATTGAAGCAATTTCTTGCTGGCCTTCCTTACCCTTTCTGGTAATTGAGATAAGTTCCTCAAGATAAAAACCATGTTGAATAGAAATAGCAATCAACTTTTCATATAGACTTCTCCCCTTTGCTTTTTCATAAGCAGCCATTTCACAAAGAAGTGCAACGGCGCTAACTCCATCTTTATCACGAATCTTATCGCCGATCATCAGCCCAAAACTTTCCTCTCCTCCAATCACATAATTTTCTTTTTCTTCTTTTTCTCTAATTAAATCAGCAATCCATTTAAAACCAGTTAATACCCGATAACAAGAAACCTCGTTTGTTTTTGCAATTGCATCAATTAGAGGTGTTGTAACAATGGTGGTAATCACCATATCGTTGGACTTTGCAATTCCCTTTTCTTTTCGTGCCTCCAGCAAATAATTAAAAGCCAGTACGGCTGTCTGATTGCCATTCAGGAGCACCCAGTTCCCCGCTAAATCCTTAACACCTATCGCCAATCGATCTGCATCAGGGTCAGTGCCACAGAGAATATCAGCATCTAATTCCTTTGCTAAAGCTAATCCCAAATGCATAGCTTCACTCTCCTCTGGATTTGGATAAGCTACTGTAGGAAAATCTCCATTGGGCGCTTCTTGTTCTTTCACAACATGAACATTAGAAAAGCCAAATGCTTTTAAAACCGAAGGCACCAACCGAATGCCGGAGCCATGGATAGGCGTATAGACAATCTTAAGGTTGTGTTGGCTAGCAACAATTTCAGGGTAGATGCTTAACGATTTCACCATATCGGTGTAGCGAGCATCCATTTCCTTGCCTAGCGGATGAATCAAATGCTCTCCCCCAGACCAGCGAACCTGTTCTACCCCCTCAATTTTTTCTACTTCCAGGATAACATTTTTGTCGTGCGGAGAAACTAACTGTGACCCATCATTCCAGTAGGCCTTATACCCATTATATTCTTTTGGGTTATGAGAAGCAGTGCATACCACACCGCCCTGACATCCTAAATCTCGAATAGCAAATGAAAGCTCTGGAGTGGGACGTAAATCCTCAAAAAGATAAACATGAATTCCATTTGAGGCAAATACTTGTGCCGTAGTCTCAGCAAAAAAACGGCTATTATTACGACTATCATGTGCGATAGCTACACGGATATCCCCCTTAAAAACTTGTTTTAAATAATTAGCAAACCCCTGCGTGGCCATTCCCACAGTATACTTATTCATTCGATTAGTACCCACCCCCATTAATCCTCTTAATCCACCAGTACCGAATTCTAAATTTCGATAAAATGAATCTTCTAATTCTTTAGGATTATCAACAGATAACTGACTAATTACAGCCTTGGTCTCTTCGTCATATTGACCCTGTAACCACTGATTGGCTTTTTCTTGTGCAATGAGGTCCATACACTTGATTTTGAAAGGGCAAAGTTACCGAAATTTGACCTGTAAATAACCCACACTGCACATACAAAAGTACATAAGCGTTTTTTCAAGAATCCTCTTGAGCATAGTTCTTACTTTACACGCAATCTCCGCGTTTTGCCAAACGCTTCCAATTGATACAGGAAGAATTTTGCATAAAGAACAGCTTTACAAAAATCGAATCAAATGGGTGGCGGCAGGAAATATTGGAGGGTATGGAGGTGCTATGATAGGGCTATACACCGCTTGGTACCGCAACTACCCCCAGGGAAAGTTCCACACTTTTAATGACTGGAAAGAATGGAAACAGGTTGATAAAGTTGGACACTTGTATGGAGCTTACATAGAAAGTGTAGCAAGTATGGAATTGTGGAAATGGGCAGGTATGGAACGGAAAAAAAGAATCTGGGTCGGAGGATTGAGTGGAGCTGCATACCAAACGATAATTGAAATTTTAGATGGTTTCAGTAAAGAATGGGGTTGGAGTTGGGGGGATTTTGCAGCCAATATGGCTGGAAGCGGATTATTGATTGGACAAGAACTTGGTTGGAATGAGCAACGTATCCGTATCAAATTCTCTTATCACCCTCAACCTTACAACGATCCCATTCTCCTGGCAAGAAGCAATCAACTCTTTGGCAAAAACCAAGCTAATCGTTTTCTGAAAGATTATAATGGACAAACGTATTGGGCAAGCATCGGAATTGCCCCCTTTTTAAAAAACTCAAAATGGCCGAAATGGCTCAATATAGCAATTGGTTACGGCGCTGACGGTCTACTGGGAGGACGGGAGAACTTTTCAAGTTCTGTAAATGGTAGCTTGCCATTTGACAGGAGAGATATCCCTCGGTACAGACAATGGTATCTTGCGCCTGATATCGATTGGAAGAAAATCCCTACCAATAGAGCTGGAATACGTTTACTTTTCACTTTTCTCAATGCTTTCAAGTTTCCGGCACCAGCTATTGAGCTATCAAATAATAAGGTTCGATTTCACCCACTATATTTCTGATTCGATTTGTATTAATTTAGCAACAGTATGAGCCCCATTCAAATTCTAGAACCTCTGATTTTTATTGCGCTGACAATCATTGCAATTGGGTTTGTATTTAAACGCGGAAAAATCATAAGCAAAACAATTCGGTTGGGGAGGGATGAAGAGTTGAAGGGACCCAAAAGCGCTCGCTGGAAAAATGTTTTTCTATTAGCACTGGGACAACAAAAAATGTTCAGAAAGCCAGGAGTTGCAATTCTGCATTTAATTGTTTATGCTGGCTTCATCATTATTAACATAGAAATTATTGAAATAATATTAGATGGAATACTGGGGCAACATCGGCTATTTGCTCCCCTACTTGGCGCTGTTTATCCAGTTTTAATAAACTCATTTGAAGCGCTAGCCTTATTGGTGTTACTGGCCTGTATTGTTTTCTTGATTCGCCGAAATCTAAAATCAATCACGCGCTTACAGAGTGCAGACTTGAATGGCTGGCCAAGAAAAGATGCGACTATCATTTTGGGCGCTGAGATTATATTAATGTCACTTTTTTTAATCATGAATGCCTGTGATACGCTTTTACAAGAACGCGGTCAACTTAGTTACAGCGAACATCCCACTGGAAATTTCTGGATCTCTTCCTTACTACACCCGCTGCTTTCAAACTGGAGCACTCATAGCTTAGTGATTGCAGAAAGAGCTAGCTGGTGGCTTCATATTCTAGGCATTTATGCTTTCCTGAATTATCTGCCCTATTCCAAACACCTGCATATCATCCTTGCTTTTCCCAATGCCTATTATGCAAGGTTGGAGCCATCCGGAAAAATGGAAAATATGCCTGCTATTCAACAAGAGGTCATCTATGCCATGCAACCTGAATTGGCCCCAACGGACAGCAATACAAGTCCGCCCAGATTTGGAGCACGAGATGTCATGGATTTAAGCTGGAAGAATTTACTGGACGCGTACAGTTGTACAGAGTGTGGTCGATGCAGCAGCGCCTGTCCGGCCAATCAAACAGGCAAAATGCTATCTCCTCGCAAAATAATGATGGACACAAGAGATCGTTTAGAGGAGGTAGGCCAATCTATCGCCAAGCATGGCACATGGCATGATGATAGTCGCGCATTATTGCATGACTATATTAGTGTAGAAGAAATTAACGCCTGCACTACCTGTAATGCCTGCGTACAAGAATGTCCAGTAAGCATCAATCCCCTTGACATCATTCTTCAACTGCGTCGTAACCTGGTTATGGAGGAAAGCAATACGCCTGCTGAATGGGCTACTTTATTTGGCAATGTGGAAAATAATTTTGCACCTTGGAAATTTAATCCCGAAGAAAGAGAAAAGTGGATTGAATCCACCAAATAAAACTATTCGCTACTATCTTTTCTCCACCGATCTAGCTGCTCCCCTCTTCTACTTGTTTCATCATCAGCATGCGTTATGCGGTGTGCCGCACCCTTATTGCTGAAAAACTTATACAACTGCCAGAAGGCAGTTATCAAAAAAATTGATCCGATAACCAAACTAACCATCGATTGATTATCTCTAATTGCACTTGCCACCAATTGCCCTCCGAAAATAAAAATACTATTACCGAGTAAGGTCCCCGTTCCTATTCCAATGATATAGACGTTATATTGTGCATTATTTGCTTCTAACAGCCCCCGGGAGAATAAAACAGTGCTCCACCCAAACCAAAAAGGAATTTGAACAGGATTAATAGCACTCATTAAGAAACCAAGCAATAGTTTGGGCAATGAACTATCCAAGATCAGGTTTCGACTTTGACCATTTTCAGTAAAAGCAATGTAAAAATTAGAGGCTGCTAAAACAAGCAGTAATAAAAAAGTGAGGAAATCAAAAACACGTAACAGTTTTGCTTGCTTACGTAACCAATCCATGGCAACCAATGACAATCGAACATAAATCATTTCAGCAAGCAAAGAACCCAACGAGAACAAAAGTGCAGCCTGCACGCCACTGGCAATGGAAATTTGCATAGCAGCCACATTCAACGTACCCAGCGGCAAAGAACCGATAAAGCTTACTAAAAGACCAATAAAGAGTACTTGAATCAGTTTAAGCATAGCAGCAAAATAAACTATATACCGGAAAGATCGAGTTGTTCGAGTTTTTTAAAATGACGACGAGCAGCTTTTAAGTAGTTCCAGCCTCGCTGAAAAGACCAATAACGAATTCCCTGTTGATGATTATAGGCACTAATAGCGTACAGGGCTCGCCAGTGTTGCAGCAGAATCCGATAGGCTTGAAGAAGAGATAAGCCAGAATCATATATATGATTAGGTTCTGCCCCACAACCATTGAACTCTATTATGGAAAACGAGCGCCCCTCTTTAAGATCACCTACTGAGTTTGCTTTGAGATCGTAGCGACCGTAGAAGAAGTTGGTCGCTAAACTTAACGTATCAAATTGGGCACAAAGCTGCTCATCGATTTCATGTGCAAGGTTAACGAAATGTGCTCCACGATTATGATTACCAGCGTATGAAAGATAATAGGGCTCACTTTTTTTCAGCACTGTAGCCCAATGAGAAATATGTTTAGCCCTCAACTCTTTCACTCGAAGCTTAGCTTTAGGGTGTTCGAATACTAATTCTTCTAACGTAGAAATACCATCTCCAATTACTTGTAATAAGTCTTTTTGAATTAACCCAGTGATCACCCCCTTTTTATGGGAAGGATGCCTATAATAAAATATACTATATTCTAGGGGATAAGTGATCCATTCCTGTACAATATAATTTACAGCAATGACCTGATGGTAATTTGACCATTGCTCCCATGATTCTATGCGTCGAAACAATATTCCTTTCATTCCTACATCTGGCTTGACCGTAAAAGGAAGTGTAAAACTAGCTTCTCGAATCAATCTTGAAGCTTCCGTAAAAGACAAGGAAGGATCGATATAAACGGTTTTGGGATAAAGATGAACAGGAAGCTGTTCATACATTTCCCGTTTACCCTCGCCCTCAAACCCTCCGAAAGTAAGAGTGGGATTGGACGAACTGAAAAACCAAAGCGAACGGCTTCGCAGGCAATACCAAAGCCACCAGGGAAGAATGGGCAAGTAAAGGATAAAGAAATTCCACTCTTCCCAGCGGAATATTCGGTTGAAGAACTTTAGCATAAGTTGGTCATCAAAAATACTGTAATCAGCCGACCTTCGTCCCTGGCAACTATTCAAATTCTGTACTTTTGCCGTATAACTACGCTTTCATGAATATTCCCACGCTTGCGTCCTGTATAGCTGCCGGTAAATCACCATCCATTTTGTTCTGGGTGGGCTGTGCTGGCAGTTTTGATCAACGAGCACAACGTATAAGCAAAGCTTTTGCCCATATTCTACAACAAGTGGGAATTGATTTTGCCATTCTAGGAAAAGAAGAGTGTTGCACGGGCGACCCAGCTAGAAGAGCAGGAAATGAATTCCTTTTTCAAATGATGGCCTATCAGAATATTCAAACGCTAAACGGCTACGGAGTTAAGAAGATTGTAACTACCTGTCCTCACTGTTTCAACACCCTGAAAAATGAATACCCAGAACTGGGAGGTCATTATGAAGTAATTCACCATACCACACTGCTGCAACAATTGATAGACGAAGGTAAAATTCGTCTAAAGGAAGAAGGCCCTTTCAAAGGAAAACGAATTGTTTATCATGACAGTTGCTATTTAGGGAGAGCAAATGGAATTTACGAAGCACCCCGAGTTGTGCTTGAGATGCTGGATGCAGAACTAGTAGAAATGAAACGGTGTCGTTCCAATGGACTCTGTTGTGGTGCCGGCGGAGCACAAATGTTCAAAGAGGAAGAGAAAGGGACACAACGCATTAATAAAGCAAGAACTGAAGAGGCCCTGGAGACTGCTGCTTCCATAGTTGCCGCAGCCTGTCCATTTTGTAATACGATGCTGACGGACGGGATCAAAGGGGCAGAAAAAGAAGAATTAGTAACTGTTCTCGATATTGCAGAGATAGTTGAAAAAGGAATGATTACTGATTGATTATGAAACTAGCATATCAAACGCTACTCCCTACGGACATTTCGAAATCCTCCCGCGTATGGATTTATCAAGCTACCAGAATTTTTTCAATACAAGAGGCGCTGGAAATTGAAGATCGTCTCGAACAGTTCACACAAAATTGGCAGTCGCATGGAGCTCCCGTTAAAGCAGTTGGCTTACTTTTATTCGGCCAATTCATTGTTCTGATTGCTGATGAGACTAATATTCCAGTAGGAGGATGCAGCACAGATAGCTCAGTTCGTGAAATAAAAAAAATAGAACAAGTTTACGGCGTTGGCCTTTTCGACCGTACACAATTAGCCTTTATAATAAAGGATAAAGTAGAGCTCCTACCAATCGCCCAATTCGAATATGCCTTCGAAAAGAATTTTCTAACTAAAGACACGCTCTATTTCAATAACACAGTGGGACACCTAGCTGAATTTGAAAACAATTGGATAATCCCCATTGAAAAAAGTTGGCTTCAGAAAAAAATAAATAACCGCTAATAGGCTCAGCCTTTCGGCGATGGTTTAGACTTACCTTTTTTAGTGCCCGAGAATATATAGGCTACCGAAAACCGATAATTACGCGTAAAAGTAACATTGAAACTTTCTGCTGTAAAATTGGGGCCATATGTAAAATTTCGACGTTCTTGATTCATAAAAGGATCGATCACATTGAAAGTGCCTATTAATTTCTTAGCAAAGAATTTACCTTGAATACCCATTGTTAAACTAGTATTCCAACGAGCAAAGCCTTGTGGAGTGGCAAAACGATTCAAGTTGAAATTAGAAGTCAGATTCCAGTTTTCGTGAGGAGTCCATTGCTGACCCAATGTGGTTGTTAAGGATGGGCCATTTCTAAATTTCCTTACCAGTCGGTCATACAGACTGTATTTGATATACGTGAAACTTGCACTGGCGTTCAATTTAACCTTCTTAGCAACAGTATACCCATTCCAAGTACTAGCCTCAAACTCCTGGCGGCTGCTTATATTTTCCCAGGTAATTTCCGTTTTCCCTCCCTCTACCAGCGTTCGTACTTGATTAAAAATATCATCAACTTGATGGTATCCCAATCCAAGATTCAGAAAATACTTTGCCCTGGTTCTGCTAAGCACCAGGTTGTAATGATCAGTTGTGGAGGCTAGCAAATTGGGATTTCCAAAGCGCAGGTTAAAAGGATCTGAGAACTCAAGCACTGGGTTAAGCTGCTGCATCCCCGGGCGATTGATACTTCTTCTAAACGATAGTGTTGCACTAAAACGATCCTTCCATGATTTATTAAAATTAAAAAAAGGAAGCCAGGTTGGATATTGATTTGCAACTTGTTTATTTTCATTTCGAATATCAAAACCAATCAAGGTTTTTTCGAGGGAGGTTCCAGCAGTTACACTCAAATTCTCTCCAATTACTTTTTTTATGGAAAGTCTCAGGTTATAAATTTCCTGAGAAAAAATAAAGTCATTACTTAACAGTGGTAAAGGAAGAAAGATTTGTTCTGGCATTTTTTTATAGGAAGTAGCTGTAACGGCATGTGTTGATATGTAATTGTAAAATGCCCCTAAAGACAAACTTAGTTTAGCAGGTTGCCAGTTTTTATCATAGGAAAATCGTAGTGCTCCTCCTCGATTCCAATTCTCCAATAGTTGTCTTTGCAAAGAATCCTCCCTACTGATACCGCCTTCTGGACGTAAATAATTTTGCAAAAAATCACGGTTACTCTGCATTTGACCACCATTCCAATTTGTGAAAATCCTAAGCGTCTGCCCTGCTTTTGTTTTTAACGTGTAATTAAGCTGTAGGGACGGCGTCCAATTTGTATTGCTGCTCAATACAGAACGATCGGTTACTCTCCATACCGCATTGAATCTGTTTATGGAGGTAAATCGGGTTATAGAGTTCTGTGCTGCCTCATTATGATTTAATTGAATAACTCCATTAAAAGCAGATCGAGGACTCAGTTGAAAATCTAGATTAACGCGTAGTGAGGGACGTGCATTTTGGCTAGTATTTTGATTGGTAGTATTCAAATAATTAACTGAATCAGTATACCTGTTTTGCCTGGTTGAATACCCTTGTCCCTGAAACCTATTTTGATTCCATCCACCGTTGACAGCTAGAGACAAACCCTTTTTCCTATAGTTATAACTACCATTTGCCGAAAACTCACCACGAGTGCCTACCGTAAACCCAATCCTACCACTTTTCCCAACTTTTCCTTTACGCATAACAATATTAATCACTCCGCCTTGCTCATTGGCATACTGGGGTGGAGGATTAGTCATTACCTCGATTTTTTCAATAGAACTTCCGGGTAATGATTCCAATAGGTCCTGAAGCTGCTGCAAATTCAACTCTACGGGTTTGTCATCAATCAAGATGCGTGGTTCTTTTCCCCTTACTGTAATTTTCCCATCGGCATCCTTGACCACCAACGGCATTTGTGTTAACAACTCCCCTGCAGTTGAACCAGCAGCAGTAGCCGACTCTGTTACATTAAAAGTAATATTACCCTCACGAGATTCAATAAGGGGCTTTTCAGCATAAATAACCACTTGTTCTAATTCGCTTATTTTATTGTTTTTCAATATGATATCAGCTATATTAAAATTTAATCTTTCGGTGCGAATATGAATGCTATCAATTCTTAATACTCTTTTTCCGATATAGCTGATACTTAGAGAATAATACCCTGTTTTTAATAGCGAAAATTTGAATTCGCCTTTTGAATCTGTTTGCAATGTTGCAAACAGAACAGAATCAGTAATGTAAAACAGATTAACGGTAGCACTGGGTAAAGGCTCCGTCTTTTCGCTTAAGATATTACCAGACAATACGCCTCTGTTTCCAGGCTGGGCATGGATAATATTCCCAAAAATCAAAATACTAACGAGTAATAAAAAATGCTTCAAACCAATGTCTTAGACGCCAAATATACCTCTATCATTCATCGAAAAAGTTAAAGAACCGTGACAACCTGTCAGATTCGGGACGCTCTTGGTATATTTGCGGCTCCCCAAATTTAGTATATGGAGGAATTGATACTAGATAAAACACAAGACGAGACCAGGCAAGGCGAGGCTTATGCCCCTACTGACTTATTTCAAAAGAAATTCGAACGCCATTTCTATATCGAGAGTTATGGATGCCAAATGAATTTTGCAGATAGTGAGGTGGTAGCGTCTATTCTTCAAGAGGCTGGATTTGGCCCTACCAGAAATGTAGAGGATGCTGATCTTATTTTCATAAATACTTGTTCAATCAGGGAAAAAGCGGAGCAGACCGTTCGGAAGCGCCTTACAAATTTCAAAAGACTAAAACGCCAAAAAAAGTCTCTTTTAATTGGGGTATTGGGATGCATGGCCGAAAGACTTAAATCTAAATTTTTAGAAGAAGAAAAGTTAGTTGATTTAGTTATTGGGCCCGATGCCTATCGCTCGCTTCCCCATTTAATTGAAGAGGCCGCAGGTGGCCAAAAAGCAGTAAACGTGTTGCTAAGCCGTGAGGAAACTTACGCAGATATTTCACCAGTTCGTTTAGATAGTAACGGTATAAGTGCATTTGTAAGTATTATGCGTGGCTGCAACAATATGTGCTCATTCTGTGTAGTCCCATTCACACGTGGAAGAGAAAGAAGCAGAGATCCGCAAAGTATTATCCAGGAATGTGAAGATTTATATAAAAATGGCTATAGAGAAATTACACTCCTTGGGCAAAATGTTGACTCGTATTATTACGCTTCCTCATTTGAGTCATTTCCACCCATCACATTTGCCAACCTGTTAGAAAAAGTCGCACAAATTTCCCCTGAACTATTAGTTCGTTTTTCTACCTCACATCCTAAGGACATTACCGATGAGGTCTTACACACGATGGCAATGCATGAGAATATCTGTAAATACATCCATCTGCCCGTACAAAGCGGATCTAGCCGGGTGTTGCAATTGATGAACAGAACCTATACCCGGGAATGGTATATAGCAAAAGTAGACCGAATACGAACGCTGCTACCGGATTGCGGAATAAGCGCTGATATTATCACAGGATTTTGCACAGAAGATGAAAAGGACCATCAAGACACCCTTTCCATCATGGAATACTGCAAATATGATTTTTCCTACATGTTCATCTACAGTGAACGCCCAGGCACCTTGGCAGCGCGTAGATATGCTGATGATGTACCTGAGGACATAAAGAAAAGAAGGTTGGAAGAAATTGTTTCAATGCAAAATAAATTATCACTGGAGAGTAATCAACGAGATATCGGAAAATCTTATAAGGTGTTGATTGAAGGTGACAGCAAAAAAAACAAAGAAGAATGGAAAGCCAGAAACTCACAAAATAAAGTGGTGGTATTTCCAAAAGAAAATTACACGTATAAAAAGGGCGACTTTGTTACTGTAAAAATTGCCGATTGTACCCAAGGTACCTTGAAAGGCAATATCGTAGCCAACTAACCTATTCATTACTAAAATGGATATACAAAGCATAAAAAACAGATTTGGGATCATAGGAAATGCTCCTGCACTAAATTATGCGATGCAGGTAGCCTCTCAAGTTGCCGCCACGGATTTAACTGTACTGATCAATGGCGAAAGCGGTGTGGGTAAAGAAGTATTTTCACAGATCATTCATTCCCTGTCAGCCCGTAAACACAACCCATTTATTGCAGTTAACTGCGGCGCCATTCCAGAAGGAACAATCGATTCTGAATTATTTGGTCACGAAAAAGGATCATTCACAGGTGCTACCGAAGCGCGAAAGGGTTACTTTGAAACGGTCAATGGCGGCACCATTTTTTTAGATGAAATTGGAGAGTTACCACTGGGCACGCAAGCAAGGCTATTAAGAGTTCTTGAAACAGGTGAATATATACGGGTAGGCTCCTCAAAAGTTCAAAAAACCGACGTACGCGTGGTGGCAGCAACAAACAGAGAATTATTGCAGCAGGTACAAAATGGAAAATTCAGAGAGGATCTTTATTACAGACTAAGCACCGTTCCTATTCGCGTCCCCTCCCTGCATGATCGTCCGGAGGATATCCATTTGCTATTTAGAAAATTTGCCGCTGATTTTGCAACTAAATACAAAACAGCATCTGTACAGTTGGACGAGGAAGCTAGGCAGGTCTTATTGAATTATCCCTGGCCCGGGAATGTGCGCGAACTGAAAAACATAGCAGAACAGATTTCAGTACTCGCCTCTGAAAAATTAATTACGGCGGAGCATTTAAACAAATACTTACAGCCCTTCTCCACTAACCGTATGCCCGTATGGACAGGCAACAATAGTAATCAACCTGAATTTTCCAATGAGAGAGAGATCCTCTACAAACTATTCTTTGACATGAAAAAAGATGTCAACGAACTAAAGAGGATGTTTGTTGAATTGCTAAACAACCCAGAGCTTGCGGCATCCTATCCTCAGCTAGCAAGAAAATTACATGAGTTAAATACTACTGCACCTGATTTATTACCCTCTCCTCCTGTGTCGGCAACTAGTCCCATTACACCTGCCGTGCATCCTGCCACTGTTCCGCTGTTACCCGCAGGTTTCTCCCACCCCAATTCAGAAATCCATGAACACATAGAGGTGGACGAGAGTCTCAATATCATGGAAAAAGAAAAAGAATTAATTCTAAAGGCACTTAAAAAACATAAAGGGAAAAGAAAGGATGCAGCACTCGATCTGGGAATTAGCGAAAGAACATTATACAGAAAACTAAAAGAGTACGACATTGAAGAATAAAATTACATACAAGTCCGCCCCCCTGCTTTTTTTAATAGCAGCCATTCTTCTTTTTCTGCAAATAGGATTAAATAGTTGTGGCATTTATCGTTTTACAGACGCCTCCGTACCAGACAGCATTAAAACGGTGAAGGTAAATTTCATCGAAAACAAAGCCTCCTACATCAATCCACAATTAAGTCCACGACTGACAGATAAAGTCAGACAAAAAATTGTAGCACAAACAAGACTTGTTCAAACTAACAATGAAGCAGATTGGGAAATTAGTGGAGCCATCACGCAGTACAGTTTTTCTACCTCTGCGATTGCTGGACAGCAATCCGCAAATAACAGGTTAAGCGTAAGTTTACAAGTAAGCGTATATGATAGAAAAGCTGATGAAACTCGAAAAATAGATGTAAGCAGAAGTTTTGAGTTCAAAGGAAGTCTATCCGTACAAGCTGCCGAAGCCTCTCTTGGTGATGAATTGGTTCGTACTTTAGCCGACGACATATTTAATAAGGTATTTTCGAATTGGTAATTCATGCAGCACCCCCTCTCTACTATATCATTGAACCTTTTGGGTAAAGCGTCTGCCGAGGAATGCACGTTGACAGAAATTAAAAAACTTTGCGCAGACTACCCTTGGCTAGCAACGGCCAGGCTACTTTTAATACACAAGCTTAAGTCTTCACAAGATCCATCTTGGCAAGCTGCATATGAACAAGCTCAACTATTTTTCCCCACTACCAACTGGCTTAATTTGTTGCTGGAGTCAACCACACAAAGACCAACGTTTGTGGCATCGCTGCCCAGCGCAAGTAAGGTAATTCAACAAGAAGCACCGCTGGCATTTGAACCCTACCACACCATCGATTATTTTGCTTCCCAAGGAATTCAATTTAAACCAGAAGATATACCATCCGATAAATTTGGACAACAGCTTAAAAGCTTTACAGAGTGGATAAAAGCCATGAAGCGCCTTCCCCTCTCGGAAATGGGAAAATCAATAGATCCAAAAGAGGAAAAAAAAGTAGAGCAACTAGCTGGCAATTCCTTGCAACAAAATGAAGTGATAACGGAGGCCATGGCAGCAATATGGATTAAGCAAGGCAACCCTGCAAAAGCCAGAGAGATCTACACTAAATTAAGTTTGCTAGAGCCCTCGAAAAGCGCTTATTTTGCTAACCGAATCAATGATTTAAACACATAGTCATGACCATCTTATTTGTAATACTAATTGTTGTTGCCGCCCTGTTCTTAGGTTTTTTTGTTCTAGTACAAAACCCAAAAGGTGGTGGCTTGTCAGGTAATATCGCTGGCTTTAGCACCCAGTTTATGGGCGTTAAACAAACAACTGATGTACTCGAAAGAGGTACCTGGATCTTTGGCGCCGTAGTAGCCTTATTGTGCCTGTTTTCAGTATTCTTTATTCAGGGGGGTGCTAGCAACCAGAGCGATAGAGCAAAGGAAGCTAGCGGCTTGACGGTTCCCACACAGGCTTCCCCTGCTCCTGCATCAACCTTGCCAACTCCAGCACCCGCCCCTACTCAACCTCAAAAATAATCTTACAACATAAAGAGGAAACCCCACGACACTCGTGGGGTTTTTTTTTCTTAAATTGGAGAGATGCGTTTAAAACATATTTCATTCGCCATACTTATTTGCAGCATAGCTGTAGCAGGATGGATCGCATGGGGACTTTTCGGGCCAACCCTATCCTCGAAACAAAAGTATCTTTACATCGAGCAGTCAACCCCAAGCGCACAACTATTAGAATCCATTAAAGAAAAAGAAATACTACAATCAAACTATTGGGTTAAGAGCCTTCTTGAATGGTGGGGAGTCGATACAGTTAGAAAGGGAAGATATAAAATTTCGACAGGCATGACCGCCTTTCAGTTAGCGAGAAATCTTCGAAATGGCAGACAGACTTTTGTAAAACTACCCATCAATAAGATTAGAACTATCGAAGAGCTAGCGGGCCGCATCGGAAATGGGATTGACTCTAAAGTTGACTCCCTACAACTACTCCAATATTTACACAATCAGGATTCAATCAAAAAATTTGGTGTGAACCCCCAAACCCTTCTTGCTTTAACATTGCCCTATACATACGAATTAGGGTGGGCAGAGAATCCCACAGAAATAATAGAACGATTTTACAAGCGTTGGAATCAATTCTGGACAGACGATAGAATTCAAAAAGCAAGAGAGAAAAAACTAAACCCTATTGAAGTATCCATATTGGCTTCTATTGTGGAGGAGGAAACTAATAATAAAGAGGATCGCTATTTAATTGCCAGTACGTATTTAAACCGCCTTCGGATAGGAATGAAACTCCAGGCAGATCCCACTGCCAAGTTTGCAAGCAGAGATTTTAAATTAAATCGAATCATGTACGGCCATCTTAAGATCAATTCCCCCTATAACACCTATCTCTATTCAGGGCTCCCACCAGGCCCTATATGTACCCCTTCCATACAAGCAATAGATGCTGTATTGGAAGCGCCTGAAACCAATTATTTGTTCTTTGTAGCAAGTTGGAGATTTGATGGAAGAAGTTTATTCTCGTCAACGTACAAAGATCATCAGGCCTATGTTAAATTATTTCATGAGGCACAACGCAAAAGATTAGAATGAAAGGGAAAAATAAATTAGTTGACTTCTTTATCCAATTACCTTTTGTAAACTGGTTGATTCATAAAAGCAAGACCACTACGTTGCCTGGATTTTCAGGGATTCCTATTTATCAAGTAGTTTCATTTTTTATTCGGCAGGTCCAAACAATTGGCATGACAGAACGCGCCTCAGCCATTGCTTTCAATTTTGTAATGGCAATCCCTCCTGCAACTATTTTTCTATTTACTTTAATTCCTTACCTGCCGATCACACAATCCCTTCAACAAGAACTCTATAAACTAATAAAAGATATAATTCCCGGAGAAAGAAACAATGCCGTGCTGATTAACTTTTTACAGGATTTCATCAATAACCCAAGAAATGGCTTGCTTTCAATCGGCTTTATTCTTTCCTTGTATTTTTCCTCCAATGCCATGATGGGGATCATGCGCTCCTTTGATAAAAACTACGCCGGTTTTAAAAAAAGATCCAATTGGCAACGCCGAAAAGCAGCTTTACGTTTAACGGTCTTACTGTATGTATTTGTGATGGCTTCGCTGGTAGCATTAATTGCACGGGAAGTGGTGCTAGAATGGCTTGGTATTGAAAATGCCAGCTTACGTGCCCTGCTATCTAACCTTCGGTGGAGTGTTATATTTCTTTTATTCTTTGGCTGCATTTCATCAATCTACAGACTAGCTCCCTCCGTTCACAAGAAATGGAAATTAATCAACCCAGGCTCAATAGTAGCAACTAGCTTGATGTTGATTACATCTGGTGCACTTTCATGGTGGGTCGCAAATTTTTCAAACTACAATCAACTATATGGCTCTATCAGTACCGTACTGATCATCATGATACTGATCTTTATTAATTCGTTGATTCTATTAATTGGTTTTGAATTAAACGTAAGCATCTACTCGTTAAAATCTGCTCGTGCAGATGAAAGATTAGATGCAGAGAATTAATTTACTCTAATTCCCAATCCTTCAACAATTGTAGTCGAGCTGCTCCTTCCTGCGAATTTCCCTGATAATGACCAGCAATTTCCTTTTGTCGAAAGGCTTCATATAAGGTGACTGCACAAGCTACGCTGATATTTAAAGACTGAATAATCCCAACTTGAGGAATCACAAAATTACCATCTGCCATAGCTCTAATTTCCTCGCTAACCCCACTGTGTTCATTCCCAAATACTAATGCAATTGGATTTGCAAAATCTACTTTATACAAGGGAGTAGAATCTTCACCAAGATTTGTAGTCAATATTTTCAGTCCGCGTTCACGAATGGCAGCAAAGCACAGTGCAGTATCTTCAAATTGATGAACTGTAAGCCACTTAGCCGCACTAGATGAACTTCTGGCACCCCACTTTTTATGTCGAGGAATCTTAGTATTCAAGATATAAATCTCTTGCACCCCAACCGCATCGCAGGTACGCATTACTGCAGATATATTATGTGGATCAAATACATTCTCCAACACAACAGTCAAATCAAATTGCCTGTGTATTAAAACGGAACTAAGTTTATCAAAACGAGCTGGAGTCATACTACGACATTATTTCATAACGCTGATCACGTAATTGCAAAGGTACACAAGGCATATCAGCGCCTTTTTCAAAAGTACCCAGCATCGTATTCACTTTTATAGCCCTGGCAGGATTGGAAACACAAAGCGCTACGGCATCCTGAATGGTGAAACCCGCTTTAAGAATCAGGTTATTGAAGGCACTTAACATGGTAAGTGCAGAGCCACTCAATACTCCGTTAGCAACATAATGATCATTTTCCAAGGTATGTCTATAAGGACCCTCCACACTAGCTGTTACTGCATCGGTAATCGCAAAAAGTCGGTTTCCCATCAGTTGAAATGAAAGCTTAATAACAGACCAATCAACGTGATATCCATCTGGTATAATGCTAGCCATAACACGATCGTGCAACAAAGCAGCACCTACTAATCCTGGAGCTCTGTGTTGCATTGGAGACATCGCATTAAATAAGTGCGTAACCAGTGAAACCCCATTTGAGAAAGCTGCTATTCCCTGCTCATAGGTCGCCATTGTGTGACCAGCTGAGACTAGAATTTTAACATCTTGCAAGAATTCTAAGATTGCTTTATCACAAACCTCAGGCGCCAAAGTGATCATCTTGATTACGCCTTCACTTTTCGAAAGAAGCCCTTTCACCTCAGCCAAATTCGGAGAATGTATAAACTGCAGATCGTGTGCGCCACGCTTATCGGGATTTATCCAAGGACCCTCAAGGTGCAGCCCTAGGCATCCTTTTCCTCCACCCTTCCAATACTCATTTACAGCTCTGATACCACTATTGACTACAGAAATTTCGTTAGTAGCAATTGTTGGCAAAAAATAATGAGTACCCGACTTAGAAAACTCTTGATACATTATATCAAGCGTATCTCGAGTAGGATAGACGGAAAACAATTGTGCAGCAGCCCCATAAACCTGCAAATCAATAAAAGATGGAATCAGTAAGTCTATTTCAGGATATCCACTCTGTGCAGGCTCTAAATGAACAAGCTTATTGTCAATAAGAATAACCTCATGATTGCTTAACCACTCATGTCCTGTAAAGATGGACTTTGCAAGAAAGCGCTTTTCAACTGGCATAACGCTGCGAGAGGGAATACCCGTGCTTCTTATTTTGTTTTGCTCAGAGGGCGGCGGAAAATAAAACGAGTAACGAATATCCCTTCCCCATCATCTTTTCCAGCATTACTTTCTACAGCAGAGGTAACATACGCCAATTCCCACCCTTGCTGCGCAAGTGAATTTAATTTTGAGGTAATCACTGCATCATTAGAGGCGATATTTCTAAAATTAATCCCCCCTATACTGAAAAAGTTTACCAGCTTTGTTTCATTCAACTCATCGATTTTAACATCCGAACGTTTTACAGCTCCTTGACGAGAATCATTGCCATCTTTACGCTCTGTGGTCAAGTCCTCTGCATTAACAGCCCCATTATTCTCAATGATTCGAGAGCGACCCAGCCCCATAGGAACAATCGATTCTACACTCGTGATAATTTTAAACTCATACTGGGCCCTAACTTCTTGGAAAAAACTAATCAAGGCAACAAGCAATAAAAATTTAGTGGTTTTCATATAAGATTATTTATAAAATTTTAAAATCCAAGTCAAATCTCGGAATTATTCTTCATTAACTGAAATACTACTCCCGCAGCAACTACTTGAACACAACCCATGATGATAAAAAGCAAATCAAATGAATAATAATAAGCAAGCAGCCCACCAAAAGCAAAAGCAATACCAGAAACTAACTGCGACTGTCCGGTAGAAAGTCCCCATGCATAAGTGTCATGTTCTTTTGTTAAACTAGCAGCAAATAAAGCATCCCAAACTGGTGTTCCGATTGCTTCAGCTACACCTAAACCAATTTGTACTAAAAAAAGCTCAATGGGTGTATCAACCAGTAAATAACAAAAAGTCAGCAATGCATTTAGTAGATATCCTGTAAAGAGCAATTTAGCTTTATGCTTTTTACGATTAAAAAGCTTACCCACCAGTATATAAAAAAGACCCGTACAAATAAGATATGCTGACCAGGCCCAAGTAATATCCAATATATCTCCCCCAATTCGCTCCGTGAAAATTGCATAGAGCGGCCCTAGCATCCCTTCTCCAAAATACCAGATATTAGCGCCCAACAGAAGGGTTCGCGAAGTCTTACTTAGTTTCAATCAATTTTGATTTAGTGTTAGGACAAACATATAGTGACTAGGTTTAAATATTAAGTATGAAGAAAAACAAAAGCCCTGACAATAGTCAAGGCTTTTATAGGGTCGGGACGACTAGATTCGAACTAGCGACCCCTTGCACCCCATGCAAGTGCGCTACCGGGCTGCGCTACGTCCCGCTCCAAGAAGAGATTTTCTCCAGGGGTGGCAAATTTAGCGCTATTTTTCGGATTTTTTAGAACGAGTACTAAGCTTTACCTTTGATGCTTAATGAAGCTCCTCATTAAGCAAGCCCTTGTTGTTGATCCAAATTCTCCTTACAACAACAAAAAGGTTGATCTCCTTATCGAAGACGGTATCCTCACTAAAATTGGTAAAGTTGACGCATCAAATGCGGACAAAACAATTACCAGTGCTGGGCTTTGTATCTCCCCAGGTTGGGTTGATTCTTTTTCACATTTTACTGATCCGGGTTATGAGCATAAAGAAACCTTAGACTCAGGTGCTGCAGCTGCATCCCGAGGAGGCTTCACTGATGTATTAATTGTACCCAACACCAACCCAGTACTTCATAACAAGGCAAGTGTTGAATATATCTTACATAAAAGCCAATCACTACCCGCCACTATACATCCAATTGGGGCAATAACTCAGCAAACAGAAGGAAAAGAACTTGCTGAAATGTATGATATGTTTGAAAACGGAGCTGTTGCTTTTTCTGACGGACTACGTTGCATCCAATCTGCAGGTCTGCTAATCAAAGCACTCCAGTACGTTAAAGCGATAGATGCTGTTGTCATACAAGTACCAGACGATTACAGCATTAATCCAAGTGGGCTAATTAATGAAGGCATCACCTCCACACAATTAGGCTTACCCGGTAAACCTGCTATAGCGGAAGAGTTAATGGTTGCCCGCGATCTTGCGCTTTGCAATTACGCCAATTCCAAATTACATTTAACTGGAATTAGTACAGCAAACTCCTTGCAGTTAATACAGTCTGCCAAAAAAGAAGCGGTGTCGGTCAGCTGCTCAATTACTCCTTATCACCTTTTCTTCAGTGATGAAGACCTTGCTAATTACAATACGAATCTTAAAGTAAACCCACCTCTTCGCAGTAAAGCTGACAGAGATGCCTTGAGAAACGCAGTGAAGCTGGGCCATGTGGATTGCATAGCCAGTCATCATCTACCCCATGAATCTGATAGCAAAATTGTTGAATTTGAACACGCGCAATACGGGATGATTGGACTTGAAACTGCATATGCAGTAACTAACACTGCTGTTGAAAATTTAACTCCATTACGAACCGTTGAACTCTTTTCAATCAACCCACGTAAAATTTTCGGATTAGAAACGCCCACCATCGATATCAATCAAAAGATTTGTTTTACACTTTTTGATCCTACCATTGAATGGACACCCCAAAAACAAGATCTGAAATCCCGTTCTGCCAACTCCCCTTTTTTAGGTAAAAAACTTCAAGGAAAAGCTATCGGCACCCTACATCCTAACGCGATTAGCCTTTTTGTATGAACTTAAAGCGTTTAACCTGGAGTTTCAGTACCGCCTTACTAATGATGGCCATAAGTTGGTTAGGTTTTTTGAACTACATATCTAATCCTACTACCACCCAACTTTCGGTATACGGATTCTATGCGCTCAGCACTTGGTACCTACTTTTCTTTAATCGAAAGGAAAGCCAGGCTTTTAAGGACTTTTTCCAGATTGGATTTAGACACTTTATTTTAGTTACACTACTCATGGCGCTGTTCTCCTATCTCTTTATCCAATTACACCCCAACCTGGTAGAAGATTCAGCGATTCAGCTACGGACGACGCTCCAAAATACAAATAACAGAACTCCAGCCGAAATTGAAAGGGATGTTAAACTCTTTATTGAAGGATACCCCACAGCGATGGTATCCCGAACAATTTTCGGATATTTGGTAGTAGGAAGCTTGGTTACCGCCATCAGTTCCTTCTTGCTTACGCTACAAAAGAAATAATGGATTTATCCTTAGTCATACCCTTACTAAACGAAGCTGAATCACTTCCTGAGCTGACCCATTGGATTGAAAAAGTGATGAATGAACAGGGCTACTCATATGAAGTAATTTATGTAGATGACGGAAGCGAAGATGACTCCTGGCAAGTAATTCAAACGCTACAACAAAGTAATCCAAACGTTAAAGGCATTAAGTTTCAGCGTAACTATGGAAAATCGGCTGCGTTGCAGGTTGGATTTACAGCTGCGACTGGAGACATTATAATCACAATGGATGCTGACCTCCAAGATTCGCCCGAGGAAATACCAGGACTACGAGCTATGATCCTAGAAAAGGGATACGATCTGGTGAGTGGTTGGAAAAAAGTCAGATATGACAACACCCTTACCAAAAATATTCCCTCACAATTTTTCAATGCGGTGACGCGCAGCATGTCAGGCATTCGTTTACATGATTTCAATTGCGGCTTAAAAGCATATAGAAAAAACGTGGTTAAAAGCATTGAAGTATACGGTGAAATGCATCGTTATATTCCCGTTTTAGCAAAATGGTCGGGTTTTAAAAAAATTGGAGAAAAAGTTGTGGAGCATCGCAAGCGGAAACATGGTGTCTCCAAATTTGGCTGGGATCGCTTTGTCAATGGTTTTCTAGACCTCTTATCCATTTCTTTTGTTGGGAAATTTGCAAAACGCCCAATGCACTTTTTTGGATTATGGGGATCGCTTTGTTTTCTAATTGGATTTTTTGTAGCAGGATTTTTGGTACTGTCTAAAATAGCTGACACGAACTTTGCATTGACCAACAGACCCGGCTTCTATATTGCACTTACCTTGCTAGTAATAGGAATGCAATTATTTTTAGCAGGTTATCTGGGCGAACTCATTGCCCGAAACTCCCCTACTCGCAACCAGTACCTGGTAGAAACTCAAATTGGTTTTTAATGTCCGGCATTGTAATCATAGGTCCGGCGCATCCGCTTCGGGGTGGTGGCATTGTAAGTTTTAATGAACGATTAGCCTACGCCTTTCAAGATGCTGGTCATAGCTGTGAGATCTGGTCATTTTCATTACAATACCCTGGTTTTTTATTCCCCGGGAAATCGCAGTTTGTTACCACTCCCCCTCCTAAAGGATTAACGATACGTACCCTGATTAATTCGATCAATCCTTTGAATTGGATACTGGTGGGATTAAAACTAAAAAAGAAAAATCCGGAACTAGTCATTGTGCGATTTTGGATTCCTTTCATGGGCCCCTGTCTCGGTACTATTTTACGTTTGATCAATAAAAAACAAACCAAGGTTATTTGTATTGCAGATAATATAATCCCCCACGAGAAAAGACCCGGCGATAAATTATTCACACGATATTTTATAAAAAGTTGTGACGCTTTTGTAACCATGAGCAAATCTGTACTGAGTGACTTACAAAAAATAGCGCCGTCAAAGCCAGCAAAACTCACCGTTCATCCCTTATATGATCAATTTGGCCCACAACTTCCGCAAGATATTGCACGTGAAAAACTAGGATTGAACCGACAAGAAAAAATCATCTTATTTTTTGGCTTTATCAGACCTTATAAAGGACTGGATCTATTACTGGCAGCTATGAGGGAGCCAAGAATTCAATCCATGCAAGTCAAATTGCTGATTGCCGGAGAATTTTATGAAAATGAAGACCGATATCATCAACTTATTCAAGAATATGAATTAAAGGATCAAGTTATTCTTCACACCCATTTTATTTCTGATCATGAAGTTGGCATTTATTTGTCTGCAGCCGATTTAGTGGTTCAGCCTTATAAAACAGCTACACAAAGTGGTGTTACACCGCTTGCATATCATTTTGAAAAACCCATGATTGTAACCAATGTAGGGGGACTTCCAGAAATGGTTCCTCACAAAAAAGCAGGATTAGTATGCGAGCCAAACTCAATTGATATAGCTAAAAGTATTGAAACATTTTATCATATTGGGACCTCTCATTTTACACCCGGGATTCAAGAGGAGAAAAAGAAATACGAGTGGTCCACAATGATTGAAACCCTCTTTGCGTTGCATAAAGAGATTAAACAATAATAATCATGCATCGCATTTTCGTACTGCTTTTATTACTTGCTGTGAATAAATCTTGCGCCCTATGGGCACAAGCAACGACCATTATTTCACCTTCTACCCTTAAACTGCTACAAGCAAAGGAAGATACTTTAAAAGATTTCGCATTTTATCTGACTACAGACAGCTTACCAGAGGAAAGAATGGTAGCAGACAGTGTATTTACCCGGACATTGGTTCGTACTTTACAAATCCCCTACTCGTTTCATTACCCCTTTGATTCCGTTTTGGGCATTTCAAAAAAGTATGCCCCAGACTCCAGTTTTAGAATCATAACCTGGAATCTTCAATTCAATGACTATTATAATCGTCAACGAGGTGCCATTCAAATGAATACTAAAGATGGCAAGCTCAAGCTGTTCCCCTTGCGAGATGCTTCAGAATTTACAGATCATCCTGAGGATTCTGCAAGAACACCAATGAACTGGGTTGGGGCCCTCTATTATAACATCATTAAAAATGAAGACCAAGGTAAAGCGTATTACACGCTATTTGGACTAGACCCTAATAATGCAAAAAGCACTATCAAATGGATGGAAGTGCTGCATTTCTCTCCTAAAGGAGAACCCATTTTTGGCGGTCCCTTTTTCAGCTATGAACGAGACAGTATCCCTAAAAAAATACAGATGCGTATTAGTCTTGAGTACAAAAAGAATGCACGCGTACTCATGGACTACGTCCCTGATTTAGGTTTGATTCTGATCGATCATCTGATCTCTGAAAATGATGATGCAGAAAGTCCTTGGACCTTTGTACCCGATGGAGACCAGGAAGGCTTTAAATGGGAAAAAGGAAGATGGATACACATCAATAAAGTGTTCACTCAAAAACTACAGGACGGAAAAGCGCCTCGCGAGCTACCACTCTTTAATCAACCTGGCCAGGAGAAATTACCTGCTACAAAAAAAGGGAACTAAATAATTATTCGTCGAGCTTAAGCACAGCCAGGAATGCCTCTTGCGGAACTTCCACATTACCGATTTGACGCATTCTCTTTTTACCTTCCTTTTGCTTTTCTAATAACTTACGCTTGCGACTGATATCGCCCCCATAACATTTTGCTGTTACATCTTTTCTCATCGCAGAGATATTTTCACGGGCCACCACTTTTGCACCTATTGCGGCTTGTATTGCAATTTGGAATTGCTGACGGGGTAATAATTCTTTTAACTTTTCACAAAGTTTACGGCCAAATTCCTGTGCTCTGCTGCGGTGAATCAATGCGGATAAGGCATCTACTTTATCGCCATTGAGGAGAATATCCATTTTACAGATATCACTTACCCGATAACCAATGGGATGGTAATCAAAAGAAGCGTAGCCTCTGGTTTGAGACTTGAGCTTATCGTAGAAATCGAAAACAATTTCCGTTAGGGGCATTTCAAAGATTAACTCAACACGTGTAGGAGTTAAATAACTCTGATTGATTAATATGCCTCTTTTACCTAAGCAAAGTGTCATGATATTGCCAATGTACTCGGGCTTAGAAATGATCTGCGCCTTGATAAATGGCTCATCGATATGGTCAGTTTTTACTGGATCTGGAAACTCTGTAGGGTTATTTACAATAATAGTCTCCTCCTTTGTGGTGGTTGCAATAAAACTAACGTTGGGAACAGTGGTAATTACAGTTTGATTAAACTCACGCTCCAAGCGCTCTTGGATTATTTCCATATGAAGCATCCCCAGGAAACCGCAACGAAATCCAAAGCCCAAGGCTTGCGAAGTTTCCAGCTCAAAAGTGAGTGAAGCATCGTTTAGCTGCAATTTATCCATACAGTCCCTGAGTTCTTCAAATTCGTCTGTGTTTACAGGGAAAATTCCTGCAAAGACCATCGGTTTAACTTCTTCAAATCCTTTGATCTGTTCAGGTGTTGGATTGGATGCTAGTGTAATGGTATCCCCAACTTTTACCTCTTTTGCATTTTTGATACCGGTAATGATATAACCAACATCGCCAGTTTTAACCTCTTTCTTCTCAGTCATTTTAAGCTTGAGAATCCCCACCTCATCAGCTTCATATTCTTGATTGGTCGAAACAAACTTTACTCGGTCTCCTTTTTTAATGGAGCCATTCAAAATTCGATAATAAACAATTATACCACGAAATGAATTGAATACGGAGTCAAAAATCAGCGCCTGTAATGGAGCATCTGGCTTTCCTTTTGGGGCAGGAATTCGATCTACAATGGAGGATAGCACCTTTTCAACACCTAGCCCCGTGCGACCACTTGCATGCAATATATCTTCCCTTTTACAACCAATTAGATCAACAATCTGATCCTCGACTTCCTCGATCATTGCCCCATCCATATCTATCTTATTGATGACTGGAATGATCTCAAGGTTATTTTCAATAGCAAGGTATAAATTGCTGATTGTCTGCGCTTGAATACCTTGAGTAGCGTCTACTAAAAGCAAGCAGCCCTCACAGGCAGCTAGTGCACGACTCACCTCATAACTAAAGTCGACGTGACCAGGCGTATCAATCAAGTTTAGAATATATTCCTGGCCATCCGTATGCTTGTAATTAATCTGGATGGCATGACTTTTAATGGTAATGCCCTTTTCTCGCTCCAGATCCATGTCATCCAACACTTGATCCATCATATCCCTATCGGAGATGGTATTAGTAACCTGTAATAGACGGTCAGCCAGGGTTGACTTCCCGTGGTCAATATGAGCGATAATGCAAAAATTCCGGATATTCTTCATGAATCAGAGGCCGCTTTTAGCGGTGCAAAGGTAGCCCTTTTCAAGCGATCATTTCGAGGAAAGATGCTTGATTCGATTCCAGATAGCGTCCATTTCTTCCAGTGTCATTTCACTGAGACGCTGACCACCCTCATGGGCGGCCTTCTCCATTAATTGAAATCTGGCCACAAACTTTTTATTTGTTCGTTCGAGTGCATTTTCGGCATCCAGATTCAAGAAACGACCGTAATTAACCAAGGAAAATAACAGGTCACCAAACTCCTCTTCAATACGCGCCTGTTGTTTGGCATCCTGAGAGAGATCTTGAGCGGCCGTTACTTCTTGTTCCAATTCCAACAACTCTTCTTTCACCTTATCCCACACCTGATCCGCATTTTCCCACTCAAATCCAACCTGCTTGGATTTCTCTTGCAAACGCATAGCCTTCACCAAAGCTGGTAAGCTAACAGGTACCCCGCTCAGTACTGATTTTTTCCCTTCCTTCAATTTAAGCTTCTCCCAATTTCTTTTCACCTCATGTTCGTCCTGTACTTTAATATCACCGTAAATATGCGGATGCCGATCAATTAACTTTTTGCAAATACCCTCCACCACTTCATTAAAAGTGAAAGCATTTTGTTCTGATGCAATTTTTGCATAGAAAACTAAATGTAAAAGCAAATCCCCCAATTCCTCTTTGATAGCCGCCAAATCTCCAGTGGTAATCGCATCCGCCAATTCATAGGTTTCCTCAATAGTCAACTGGCGTAATGAAGCAAGTGTTTGCTTCTGATCCCAAGGACATTTTTCGCGCAGATCGTCCATAATGGATAGCAAACGGCTCATAGACTGATCTGGACTAGAGGGAGTTGATTTCATAAATCAAATGTAAGAAATGCCCATGCAGGTTATGATGTATTGAGAGTTGAGATTTTCTTTATTTTTACACCAATAATTTACTATGAAAAACGCGGCTAGAATACTATTACTGATCGGTTGCACTTTTTCACTGTTAGGATTTCAGTGCGAAAAGCAAGTCAATGGTCCACTATTAAAGGGGAAGTTAGCTGTAAACGGAATTTGCTCCAATATCACCATAACGCTTGTCGAGGGCAATCTAGATCCAGGTCAGTTTGAGAGTAATTGGACCGATCCCACCACCGGCATTACCTATCAAAATGCATTCCGATTAGCCAACCCTTGCCAGTTCCCAAGCCATATAAGAGAAGGCGATGAATTCTATTTTCGAGTCACTACCCGGGTGAATGAAACATGCGCAACTTGCTTGGCCTATTACCCTACCCCTCAAACAGCTCTAGCGATCCAAGTGGAGTAAGCGTCAGATGCGCCAATAATCAGCTCTCCAATTTACAATAGCTTCTTTTATTTGCTTCGCCGTCAATTTTTCATTGAGTGCACGTGCAGCTAATGCAGGAAATTCATCATCCGAGGCAAAGCGCAATGCAATTATTTGGCTCATTCTCAAGTTTTGATTGAGAGCAGAACCGGTCAATCTAAAATGACGAAAGTTTTCCTCACTACGAATTACACGGTCTTGCACTTTCAATGCATAAACACGTAACAAAGCAGCAGTACTGGCCAATGTCAGACTAATAAAGAATAGCAAGAAACTTTGCCATACTGTATTGGTGTTGCAAAGAAGCATCCACCCACTAGCTAGAACACCCCCTATGGCCAGAGGTGCAATAAAATAATGATAGAAGGGATGTAGGCGAGAGTGATTCGTAAAATTTTGAGGAGCTTTCATGTAGATATTTTCAATTAAGATAATTACTACTTGGGGAAAAAGAAGATTTATTATTGAATTTTTATGCTATTTTACAAAAATGAATCCACAAAAGCAATTTGCATTATTAATCTTTATTGCAGTAGCAGCAATTTCATGCAAAAAAAATGTGACTACCCCTGAACAACAAGTTGAAAATGCACTAGACCAATTTGTAGCATCCCTGGTTGCAAATCCACCAACCAACGCAAATGCATCAGCCCGGGTAAAACAGTATATGCAAACAATTGCGGTTCCCCCTCAATATTTTTACGGCTCGACTTTAACACTACTTGATACTACTGGTGTTGCGAAATACAGTCCGTATTGGTATAGGTCCGGTGATAGTTTAATGACACTCGATCTTGCGGCTGACACTTCTTATCATATCAACAGTCAAACTTGGCTTCGACAGCCTATAGACAATGGTATAGCAATTTGGACAGCTCCCTATTTTGATGCAGGCGGAGGTAATATTTGGATGAAAACAAGATCAGTTCCAGTTAAAGTAAACGGTAAAATAATTGCCGTAGCCACTACAGATTTACCAACTAGATAGAATAAAAAATCCCGCACATCGTGCAGGACTTTTTTATTCGTGCCCATTAATGGATTGTGTTCGCTTCGCTCACACAACACAATAAATTGGTCTTACCCAAAGTCCCACACGGCTTCGCCGTGACGGGCTTTTTACTTGGATGCTTAGGCAAGCGAGCTTGCCACGCACCAAATAAAAAAGCCCTCAACACTTCGTGTTGGGGGCTTTGTGCCCAAGACTGGATTCGAACCAGCACGCCGTTTCCAGCGCTACCACCTCAAGGTAGTGCGTCTACCAATTTCGCCACCTGGGCCCACTCTTTTAGAAAAGGGGATGCAAATATAAGAAACTATTTTGGCAGGATTATAGCGAACGTAGTTCCTTTACCTACCTCGGATTGCTTAACAAAAAGCTTTCCGTTGTGAAACTGTTCAACAATTCTTTTTGATAAAGTGAGGCCCAACCCCCAGCCTCTTTTCTTGGTGGTAAACCCAGGATTGAATACTTGAGATATTTCATTCTTTGGAATTCCTTTCCCCGTATCAGCAATTTCGATTTGTATCGTTCGAACGTCTTCTGTGATTAAAACAGAAACAGCTCCCCCACCATTCAAGGCATCTAAAGCATTTTTCAGCAGGTTCTCAATTACCCAATTGAACAAGGGTGGTGACAATTGTACATACAACGGCTGGCTTCCCGGTACCTGCATTGAAAATTGCACGCCAGCACCCGCTCTCTTTTTCATGTAATCCACCATCTCCTGTATCTGAGTAACCAACTCCGTTTTTTCCAATTGCGGCTTACTTCCAATTTTTCCAAATCGATCAGAGACCAATTGTAAACGGCGTACATCTTTTTCCAACTCAGGTATGATCTTTTCTGTTCCGGGTATATCGCGCAGCATTTCCAACCATCCCTCTAAAGATGAAACTGGAGTTCCTAGCTGATGAGCGGTCTCTTTAGCCATACCTGCCCATACTTGATTTTGAGAGGAGAGATAACTGCTACGAAGAGAAATTAGAATAAGCGCGATGAATAAAGCAACTATACAAAGTTGTAGGATTGGAAAATAGCGAACCTGATTGAGCAATGAAGATTCCCCATAGTAATAACGATTTTGCCTTGAGGATACAACAGGATCAGTCCAGATAACAGGAGAATGCTGTTCTTTAAATAGCTGCAATTGTTCGGACAAAAAGCTAGCATTGGTAATAGCCTTTGCCGTATCCAAATTGATATAATTCAGAATACTATCCCTTTCATTGGTTTCAATAATCGGAATAGTTTTGTTTTCGGTTAGAATACGTGTGGCAAAAAGAATTTCCGCATCCACAGGAGCACGAATTAGAAACTGTGAAGCCTCTGCCCATTGTTCCACCACCTGTCGCTCTCGAATGGCAATTTTTTTTGCCAAAAACTGAGAATAGAAGATAGTGCCCGATACAATCAGAATCGCTAAAAGCGCCACTAGGTTTTTCCAATGCAAAAAAGCACGAAGCATGCATCGAATTTAAGAGGATTAACAGGCTTACCCTAATTTTGCTTCATTAATTTAACCATGCCCCACCCGCGCGTTGCTGTTGTAATCCTGAATTGGAATGGAAAAGCCTTACTGGAACAATTCTTGCCTTTCTTAGAAAAATCTAGTTATCCAAACCTGGAATTAATTGTTGCCGACAATGGCTCTAGCGATAATTCTGTTTCTTTTCTACAACAGCATTATCCACAAATCAAAATAATAAAGCTCTCCCAAAACATAGGGTATGCTGGGGGATACAATGCAGCTTTGCAAGAAGTAGAGGCTAGTTATTATATCTTATTGAATTCTGACGTGGAAGTAAGTACAGACTGGATTGAGCCCATGGTGGACCTCATGGAGTCCAATTCCACTATTGCAGCATGTCAGCCCAAATTGCTTTCCTATCATCATAAAAATCAATTTGAATATGCAGGTGCCTGCGGTGGATGGATCGACAGCTTTGGCTACCCCTTTGCAAGAGGACGTGTGCTAGAGGATTGCGAAACAGATCACGGACAATACAATACACCCGCTCCCATTTTCTGGGCCAGTGGTGCAGCATTCTGCATTCGAGCCCGTGTATTTCATGAAATGAATGGATTTGATGCAAGCTTTTTTGCGCACCAAGAGGAGATCGATCTTTGTTGGCGACTTCAGCGGAGAGGATATCAAATTTACGCCTGCCCCAAATCAATTGTTTGGCATGTTGGCGGTAGTACCCTCCCCAAGGGTAATTCACAGAAAACATTCCTTAATTATCGGAACAATTTGTGGATGCTAGCCAAGAACCTCCCCTTTACTACATTGTGTTGGGTTTTACCTATACGCTTTGCACTTGATGCATTGGCAGCTTATAAAGCTCTTTTTAGTGGAGATCCAGGCTACTGGTGGGCAGTCGCAAAATCTCATTTTGCCTTGATCAAAAAATTGTTTTCATGCATTGGCAACGCTAGCAATAAAGACCCCAAAACCAACAAACTTTCCGGACGCTATAATGGTTCGATTCTCTTGGACTATTTCATAAAAGGCAAAAAAACTTTCCTTGAGATCACAGGCACTAACGCTTGATTTTTTAATTTTTTTCACCTTATTTTTGCACCACAATTTTTTGAAATGAACGCACAACAGGAATATCAGCAGGAACTTGAAAAAATTCAGCAATCCGATTTTAAACACAACTGGGTTTCCTCTTCAGGTTTTCTATTTTACTTACAAGTTGGATGCCTCATCGCCTTTATGTTTGGAGCTTGTTCCATGCTATACACGAAGCGCTACGAGAAAATTGACGTTCCGGTGCAGGAAAGCACCCTGTATACCCCCAAGTACAAATAACAAAAGGGCTTTTTTAAAATCGGACAAACCCCTAATTTTGTCCTCCCGTTGCCGAAAGGCAACTAGTTCTTTATCCGCGGAAGTAGCTCATTTGGTAGAGCACGACCTTGCCAAGGTCGGGGTGGCCGGTTCGAGCCCGGTCTTCCGCTCCAAAAAAATCCTCTCTTAACCAAGAGGGGATTTTTTTTACCACGAAGCCCTGGTGGTGAAATTGGTAGACACGCAGGACTTAAATAGTTCTTTGAAAAAGTAATTCTGTCAAGTAATTTGGTATCAGAACCAACTTACTTGCTATGGGATTTGAGAAACTGATAAAAAAGCGAATTAGCGACGCATCATTTTCTGAAGTATGCAGAAATAGTAAATCGATGGCTGCTGCGGCATCTTCACTTAATTTACATTTCAACTCCTTTAAAAAAAGAGCGTTAGAGCTAGGATGCTATAATACTAATCAGCCAGGTAAAGGCTTAAAGAAGCAAATTCCTCAAATTCCCCTTAACGAAATTATCGTTGAAGGGAAATATCCTCACTATCAATCTTATAAGCTTAAAAATAGATTGTACAAGGAAGGAATAAAACAGCGAAGCTGTGAAGTTTGCGGCACTAGCCAATGGTTGAATAAACCCTTAGCTCTTGAGCTTCACCATTTAGATGGAAATCGCCAGAATCATCTCATAAGCAATCTAAAGTTGCTATGCCCAAATTGCCATAGTCAGACAGATACTTTCAGATCAAAGAATAGAAAAATTTGAGTGCCCAGCTGGAAACAGCTGGAGTAGAACCCTTCAAAGTCGGTGAAGCCTTACTTTATTAAGTTGGTAACCCCGAGCCAAATCACACTATGTGAGAGGTGTAGAGACTAGACGGAGGGCACCTAAAGCTTTTAATAGCAATGGTGAAGGTATAGTCCAGACCACGAATCCCTTTTGGGGAGCGGTGAAAACCGAAGCGGTAAGAAAATCCTGTGGCCAGCAATGGCCGTATCGGTTCAACTCCGATCCGGGGCACGAAGCCCTTCTGGTACTACCAGGAGGGCTTTTTAATTTCCAATACCCCCTATTCGATTCCGAAAAAAGAGCGGCTTCCCTCGTAAATTTGATCAAACACCACCCATGTCGATAGAAATTACCTGTCCAAAATGTGGCCATCCATTTGCGCCGGAGGCAGTGATCCGCGAGGAAATAGAAAAAGAAGTTAGAAATGAAGCGGCAGATTGGAAGAAGAAAAAAAATGAAGAATACCTGCAAAAATTAGAGGAGGAGAAAAAACGCATTGAAGAAATTGCCGCCCAAAAAACCAGAGAGCATATTGAATCCGAATACAAGAACAAACTCACACACTTGCAAGAGACCAATAAGTCTTATGAGGATAAATTGAAAGAAGCCCGTCAGCAGCAACTAGAATTTCTAAAGAAGGAACAGGAATTAAAAGACAAAGAGCAAGAACTGGAAATAAATGTTCAGAAAAAATTGCAAGAAGAAAGAGAAAAGCTTTCAATTGATTTAAGAAAACTAGAAGATCAACGACTTGCTGCAAAAGAAACCGAATACCAATTACGGTTGAAAGAGATGGAAGAAAAATTGGAAGCCCAACGAAAACTAGCAGAAGAGATGAAACGCAAAGTGGAGCAGGGAAGTATGCAATCACAGGGTGAAGCACAAGAATTGTTATTGGAAGAATTGATACGCACTGCCTTCCCCTTTGACTTAGTTGAGGAAGTGGGAAAAGGAGTAAGAGGAGCTGACTGCATACAAACGGTTCGTGATAAAATGGGGCAACCTTGCGGGCGAATCATTTTCGAGAGTAAAAGAACCAAAGAGTTTTCACCAGAGTGGATTGAAAAATTGAAAGCTGATCGCATTTCACAAAGTGCAGATCTGGCTGTGTTGGTCACGCAAGCATTCCCAAAAGACATGCAGCAATTTGGAGAACGTGAAGGAGTATGGATCTGCTCCTTTGCTGAAGTAAAACCTATCATTCAAATTCTGCGTGACCTACTGATAAAACTGAATCAACAATCGCGCAACCAGGAAAACAAGGGAGACAAAATGCAACTGCTGTACGACTACCTGGTCAGTGGTGAGTTTTCTGCACAGTGGCAAGCAATTCGGGAGGGATTCATGAACATGAAAATCTCTATTCAAAAAGAGCGAGATGCCATGGAAAAACTTTGGAAGTCCCGGGAAAAGCAATTGGAAAAGGTCTTGTTGAATGCGGCTCATATTCGGGGATCCATCGAAGGCATTGCTGGCGCCGAAGTGAACCTGAATTTATTGGAGGACGGACCCCTGGACACTGACGAGTAAAAATCAGGCGTGTACCCAGGTAAGAACATGAGAATCCCAACATTTGTACCCCACACGCAGAGGCTCTTCCTGAAAAGCTGTTTCAAAAAGTAGCTGTGAGACCTCAGGTAAGACCGATTTCAATTTCAGATCCCGAATAAAATCGACTCCAGATTCGCCCTGCCATTTATACAATGATTCTTTTGCAGACCAGCATAATGTAAGCCATTGGGCCGCCACCTCTGTTTCTTGTAGTGTTTCCAATTTTATTGTAGTCTGCAAACATTCTTGTTCCTGATCACTTAAAAATTTATGACGAATACGAAATATGCGTTCGCCCACCCCTTCTACATCAACACCAACACGGCTCTTCGGAGAAATAATGGCTGCCGCAAAATCTGTGGTATGTGAAAAGGAGACATGCTGTGGACCTCCTTCCAGATATGGCTTTCCGGATGGACTTAAAACAAGTTGGGCTAATGGAAATTGGGGGAATAAGGCAAGTAAGGTTGCACGAGCTGCCAAATGCTGCTTTTTGACTTCCTCATGGGGTATATGACGAACAGGATCGATGTATTGTTCAAAAAAAGACAGTGATTCGGTTATTTCCCACAAGGCCAATTTAGCCCCGGCTGAAAGCTGTTGTTGAAAAATAATCGGCATAATAGAGCGATTCCTGATTAATTTGCCGCAAATCAAAACGAATATACGATTATGATTCTCTCTGACACTCGGATTTTAGAAGAGATTGAAAAAGGCACTATCAAGATTTCTCCCTATACTCGGGAGTGTTTGGGCAGCAACTCTTACGATGTTCACCTAGGAAAAACATTGGCAACGTACAAAGAGCATCAGATTGATGCCAAGAAACATAACCTCATCGAATATTTTGAAATTCCAGATGATGGTATTGTACTTTATCCGCATATATTTTATTTAGGCGTAACAGAGGAGTATACTGAAACGCACGCGCATGTTCCTTTTTTAGAAGGAAAATCCTCTACAGGTAGACTGGGGATAGACATTCATGCAACCGCAGGAAAAGGAGATGTTGGGTTTTGCGGAAACTGGACATTGGAAATTTCCGTTAAGCAGCCTGTAAAAGTTTATAAAGGCATGCCCATAGGACAATTGATCTATTTCCCCGTGGAAGGACCGATCGAAGTTGCCTACAATCAGAAGAAAAATTCTAAGTATAGCAACCAGCCCAACAAGCCGGTAGAAAGTATGATGTGGCGAAACAAATTTTAGTTCACAACGCTTCCCACCCTTCTTTTCTTACCCAGGCCATTAACCAACGCAACACCTGACTGTAACTTTGCTTTCCTTGAGGCTGTTCATTCGCTTGTAAGAAATAGTCGTACCCCTGCATCACCAACTCTTCCAATGGAGTTTGGTATTGCTGATAAAAGAATTTCAATTCCTGTATATCAGCCTGAACTTGCTTATTACGTTCCATCCGAATTTGGTTGGCACGTGCGGAGTCTACCTGATATAAAATAGAATGCGCATAGAGATACATATCTAAATAAGCTGCATACCGGAAAAGGGGCTCTTGTGCATCTTTGCAAACTAAAAAACCTACAAAGTTCGCCTCGCTTTCCTTGGCATAACCAAGCTGGTGGGCTATTTCATGTGTAGCAACAAAAGGTCTCAAAAAAACTGGAATAGTAGTGTTGACCTGCCCCTCCCCTGTAAATGGATTATAATACCCTTGAAATCCTAAATAGTTACCTAAATAACTATATATCGAAGGTTTAACAGCTCCAAGCTTGGCTTCCAAAAAAGGATAACGCAGTGAAGCCTGCTGCACTTCCGATTCTGCCCTGTTAAAAAGTTTTTCTTTTTGCTTGAATTGTTGACGAGTTGTGCTACCAACTAAGCCTGAGTATCTATTTGCCTGTGTTAATAGATGAACGGTGAGTGTGTCAATTTCAGTTTGACTTACAAGTGATGGCTGAAGCTTCAATTGATATCCAATACCAAGACGGTTATAATTTAAACCCCAGCATAAATTAAAAACAACATAAACAACTAGTGCCGCAAAACAAAACTTCCGAAGACCAGCTAACCAATATGCTCGCGTGTGCGACCCGGCAATTACTCCTTTTATCACAGATATTGCCTTTCCAATGCCATACAAAGCAACTAGGCCATACAGGAAATCTCCTACACTGAGGGGTAACCAATTTAATGCACTTCTCATGAGGCTGGACATAACTGGATAAATCCCCTGACTATAATAGGCCTCTACTTGCTCTGCATTCGTGGCGAACAACCGTATTACAAGCACAAAAACAATCAGCACTACCCAGCCCCACCTCTTGCGAAAGGCTCCGAATAGCCTCAAAAGGGAGGATGATGCAGGATTTGTTTTTATTCCGCTCATAATCAAATGATTATAAAATATTTCTTTGCCTAAAAGTATGAAAAGTTTATCTTAACTTTGCGCACGCTGAAAAGGAGTACTATGGGTCGACGCCGGGAGTACGATATTGCCTTTGTGGGTTTAAAACCTGGGATTCATGAATTCACTTACCCGATCAGCGATAAGTTCTTTACAGTATTTCAAGAACAGGACTTCAAAAATTGTAAGGCCAATGTTCGTCTTTTACTCGAAAAGCAGACTGGATTTTTCCTACTTACATTCGAGATTGGCGGCACGCTTGAAGTTACCTGTGACCGTTGCAATGGCAATCTGCCTCTTGAACTTTGGGACGAATTTAAGATTACCGTCAAGATGGTGGAAGAGCCCGACCTCATGAATGAGCAAGAGGAAGATCCAGATGTTTTCTACATCAGCCATGGCGAAAGTCATCTGAATGTGGAAGAGTGGATTTACGACTTTATTAATTTAAGTCTACCGATGCAAAAAGCATGTGAGTTCGAAAAAATGGATGGCCCCAATTGCAACAAAGCAGCACTTGAATTACTAAAAAAAATGAATCAGGATCCTGAATCAGAAACTGAAAAAAAATCAATCTGGAAAGGATTAGACCAATTTAAAAATTTATCATAATTCGCAAAATAGGAATGTATGCCAAATCCAAAACGAAGACACAGTCAGCAGAGAAGTGCTAAACGCAGAACCCACTATAAAGCATCTGCTGTTACCCTCTCACAAGATGGTACAACAGGAGAAACTCATTTGCGTCACCGCGCGCATGTAAGTGAGGGAAAGCTTTACTACAAGGGTAAGTTAGTTGCTGAAAAAGCGCCCCTGAAAGCTTAATTGCATTTATTTGCTCACCAAATTCCAAATACCGGAACCCCTCGGGTGCTGGATTTGGAATTTCGCATTTAAAAAAGCATGAAGATTGGAATTGACATGATGGGCGGGGACTTTGCACCGCTGGAAGCCGTAAAAGGTGTTAAATCCTACTTGAATACAGGATCCCCCTCTTCGCTTTGCCTGATAGGTGATCAGCCTATACTTGAAAAATTATTGATGGAGCATGGAATTGAGACCGGTGCTTTTTCTATTCAGCATGCCCCTACAGTCATAGGGATGAACGAGCATCCAACTCGAGCCTTGAAAGAAAAACCTGATTCCTCAATTGCTGTTGGATTTGGTTTATTAGCTGCCAACAAGATTGATGCATTCCTCAGTGCTGGCAATACCGGCGCAATGTTAGTAGGTACGCACTTCAGCATTAAACCCTTGGAAGGTGTTATTCGCCCAACCATCTCTACCATCATTCCCAAAGCAGACGGCAAAACAGGTATTCTCCTGGACGTGGGCTTAAATGCAGATTGTAAGCCTGAACAACTGAACCAGTTTGCTACGATGGGCACTATTTATGCGCAACAAATATTGGGAATCGAAGAACCTACTACTGGACTAATTAACGTTGGTGAAGAAGAAGGAAAAGGAAATCAACTAGCCCAAGCTACTTACCCTTTGCTGAAAGAAAATCAAACTATTCGTTTCATTGGTAATATTGAGGGCAGGGATATCTTAAAGTCTAAAGCGGATGTAATGGTCTGTGATGGGTTTACAGGCAACATCATTCTTAAAATGGCAGAATCCATCTATGATATTGCCAAGCAACAACAGATTCATAATGCCTATTTTGATCGTTTCAATTTTGAAGATTATGGTGGGACACCTATCCTTGGTGTTGCCAAACCTGTATTGATCGGACATGGCATCTCCGGTGAAAAAGCATTTCTGAACATGTTACTCCTCGCTGAGAAAATGATCCAGAAAGACGTGATGACTACCCTGCAAAAAGCATTGCAAGCATAAGAAAAAGAAAAGGCCGTCTTAAGACGGCCTTTTTTGTGATCCCGCTGGGACTCGAACCCAGGGCCCCAACATTAAAAGTGTTGTGCTCTACCAACTGAGCTACGAGATCAACCAATTTTAGGAGTGCAAAAATAAGCCCCTACCCTAATTACACCAAAACTTTTTAGGTCGATTTATCAACTCTTTTTCTTCAATTTTAAAGTAGGTTTGTAGATAGATGCAATCAATGGATTTTTTCAACGGAAAAGTCGTGGTCGTTACAGGCGGCACTGACGGGATTGGCAAAGCATTAGTTGAGCAATTACTGAATGCAGGCGCCCGTGTCTCTACCTGTGGCAGGAAACAGGATAAAATCTACCAATTACAAAAGGAATTTCCGAACAGTCCTCTTCATTGCATGGTAACGGATGTGAGTAGTGAAAATGATTGTCGATTATTTATAGAACGCACATGCTCAGCTTTTGGCGGAATAGACATATTAATCAACAATGCTGGTATCTCCATGCGAGCGCTGATGAAAGACGCTTCCATTGAAGTGATTCGTAACGTGATGGATATAAATTTCTTTGGTACGGTTTACTGCACCCGATTTGCACTTTCATCGATTATTGAACGAAAAGGAACCATTGTTGGCGTTTCCTCCATTGCAGGGTACAGAGGGTTACCAGGCCGAAGTGGCTATTCAGCAAGTAAGTTTGCCTTACAGGGCTGGCTGGAATCTTTACGTACCGAAATGATGGAAGAAGGTGTCCATGTGATGTGGGTCTGCCCTGGTTTTACTACTTCCAACATCAGACATGCTGCGTTGAATAAAGACGCAGAAGCACATGGAGAAACTTCCATGGATGAGGGTAAAATGATGTCTGCAAGCGAATGTGCAAGACATATTCTTGACTCTATTTTCAAAAGAAAAAGAACGCTGGTGCTTACTTTCACCGGTAAAAGAACTGTTTTCTTAAACCGATTCTTTCCTGCATGGGCAGATAAATTAGTACACCGGTTCTTTTTTAAAGATGGTAAACTGATCCAGTAAATTATGGCGCTAATCACGCTTACATCCGACATTGGTAGCCCAGACTATTTAGTTGGAGCCATCAAGGCGCAATTACTACAATTGATTCCGGATGCCCAACTAATTGATATTTCTCATCATATTCCCCCTTTCAATTACCCACAGGCTTCTTATGTCTGTAGAAGTGCCATTCGTCACTTTCCTCCATTTAGCTTTCATCTTATTTTGGTGGACTTATTCGCAATTCCTCCCAAGCAATTACTGCTTGCCTTTCATCAGGATCACTATTTTCTAACAGCCGATAATGGATTACTGAGTATGATTCTGGAAGGCACCCCAGCGATGGTGATTGGAATCCCCCTTGATGAAACCATCAGTAAAACTACACTCCAGTTGACTGAGGTGATGGGAAATGTGGTTAATCGAATCAACAAGGGAGAAGCAATTCAGCGGTTGGGTACTCCCGACATACGCTTTCAGGAAAAGAAGCACTTACAGCCCATCATTGAGCAACAATTTATAGAGGGACAGATTATTTTTATTGACAGTTTTGAAAATGTAATTGTCAATATCACACGAGAGCAATTCGAAGAGAACAGAAAAGGACGCGGATTTCGTATCATTTTCCGGGGTGACGAAACAATCGACCAGCTGAGCGAAAGCTATGCCGATGTTTCAGAAGGGGAAAAACTGGCCCTTTTCAATAGCGCAGGTTATCTGGAAATAGCAATTAATAAAGGGAATGCCGCCGGACTCTTTGGTTTAAAGGGTTATTCGGAAAAAAGCCGGCAGGGACAATTAGCCTACCAAACCGTAAGAATCTATTTCCAATAATCTTCCTAAATCTTAACAAAAAGGCCCACCCTATTTTGCCTCGTTAAACCCTATTTTTGTCGGGTCGTTAAAACACGTTTACATGACATTCAGAAAAGCCAACAATGTGACCGGATGGACGGTCTTCCTCATTGCTCTTGCCACATATGTGTTAACTCGAGAAGCCCGAGGCAGTTTATGGGATACGGGAGAATTTATCGCAAGTGCAAAAGGACTGCAACTTCCACACCCTCCCGGTGCACCTCTTTTTGTTTTATTAGGTCGCTTTTTTGTTATCTTATTTGGAGACGGGCCCCTCACTGCTGCCAGTGCCGTAAACTTTTTAAGTGCACTTGCCAGTGCTGCTACAATACTTTTCCTTTTCTGGAGTATTACTCATTTTGGAAGAAAGCTTTACAACACACAAGAGGATAAGCTATCCGTAGCTCAGATCAACATCATTTTAGGTGCGGGACTGGTTGGGTCATTGGCCTATACTTTTTCTGACTCTTTCTGGTTTAGTGCAGTGGAAGGAGAAGTATATGCGCTCTCCTCTTTTTTTACAGCATTGGTGTTTTGGGCCATGTTGAAATGGGAACAGGCAGACGAAAGAGCAGGGATTAATTCGGTTGACCGTTTGCGTGCTGACCGATGGATAGTTTTCTTATTTTTTATGATGGGATTATCAATAGGCGTACACCTATTGAACTTGTTGACGATTCCCGCCATTGTTATGATCTATTACTATCGCCGGTACACAGTTACCACTAAAGGATCGATTTATGCTTTTCTCATTGGATGTTTAATCACTGGTCTTGTCCAGGTTGGTATCATTCAATATTCGATGAAAGCAGCGGGACTGGTAGATATCTTTTTTGTCAACTCACTTGGACTTCCCTTCTTCTATGGATTTGCAATCTATTTTATTGCATTAATTGGGTTAGTGCTAGGAGGTCTACTTTTCACAGCTGCAAAGTTTTCTTCTTCCAAATTAATTAGCTGGTTTGTTGCGTTCCTCCTTTTGATGGCACTCCCCTTTGTCTATGTACCTGGAGATGGGGTAAAATTTATACCCTTGCTCCTGCTAATCAGCGTTGCCGTTACTGCAGGATATTTTTTAAAACCATCCTCGCTCCGAATATTGAAACTATCACTTTGGTGTTATCTATTTATGCTGTTGGGATATTTTATGTATTTCACGGCGCTTATTCGCTCAAATGCCAATCCAGGCATTGACATGAATAATGTAGACAATCCAATCAGCTTGGTTTACTACCTGAGCAGAGAACAATACGGAAGCGCCCCCTTGATTTATGGCCCACATTTTGCCGCAGATCCTTCCAAAGATTTGGTGCAAGATGAACCCTTTGTAGAAAGCGAAATGAAATATATCAAAGGGAAGGATAGTTATATTCCGATTGGAAGAACACGTGATTATAACTACAACAGTGATGTTAAACAACTATTCCCCCGAGTATGGGACTCCAGCGATGACCAATATCATGCTCAGTTCTATTCAGAGTGGCTGGGACTTGGACAAGATCCGCAATCGGGGGCCTATGAAGCACCCAGTTACGGAGATAATATCAATTGGTTTTTTAGCTATCAGATGAGTTTAATGTACTGGCGTTATTTCATGTGGAATTTTGCCGGAAAACAAAATGACATACAAGGACTAGGAAATAAACGGGATGGCAACTGGATATCGGGCATTGCTCCGTTGGATAATGCAAGGCTGGGCGATCAGTCAAGATTACCGCAAAGCATCCAGCAAAATGCGGCTAAAAACCAATTTTATTTTCTCCCTTTTTTACTAGGGATAATCGGCTGTGTGTTTCAATATCTACGAAACAGAAAGGACTGGATTGTTAGTTTCCTCTTATTCTTCTTTACCGGGATAGCTGTTGTACTCTACCTGAATCAGCCAGGCAACCAACCTCGTGAACGTGATTATGCGTATGTGGGATCCTTTTTTGCATTTGCAATTTGGATTGGTCTAGCTGTAGTTGCTTTTGCGATAATGGCACAGGAAAAAATCGAGAAAATGACCAGTCGTGATTTTTTAATCTATACTGGATCGCTAGCCTTTTTAGTAACCTTCATGAGTTGCTTTCCTGGAAATGGAGATGGTGCTATGATCAATGCGGTTGCAGCGGGATTAATGGGTGTAGGACTGGCCGCTGGACTTCCTCTTCTATTAAAACAATTCAGCAAAGGAAATGGAGGCTCTTCAACGATAGCATGGTTCGCGGTGGTACTTTGCGCGCTTGTTCCCACATGGATGAGTGTACAAAATTGGGACGACCACGATCGAAGCAATAAAATCACAGCACCTGATATGGCACGTGATTACCTTGAAAGTTGCGCTCCCAATGCAATTCTGTTTTCATTTGGTGATAATGACACTTATCCGCTTTGGTATGCGCAGGAGGTGGAAGGTATACGTACGGATGTTCGCGTTGTCAATAACAGTTTACTTGGAATTGACTGGTATATTAACCAATTGCGTTACAAAATCAATGAAGCCGACTCCATCGATATGATATGGTCTGCTGATAAAATTGAAGGCAACAAGCGAAACTATGTTTTATATAATCCGGTAAGCGGGATTGACCAAGAAGCGTTTTACGACTTATATGATCTCATGAAAGATTATGTAGGTAGCGACGACCCCAGCCGAATGGATAACTCTAGAGGAGAACCGCTAAATATCATCCCGGTCAGTAAAGTAAGCGTGCCAGTAGATCGATCAATCGTATTGCAAAATGGAACTGCCCAACCTGGGGATAGTGTGCTGCCTGCATTGGGCTTTGAATTACCAAAACGCGCATTACTAAAGAATGATCTGATCATCTTAAACATTATTGCGGCCAATCAATGGCGCAGACCCATTTATTTCACATCTCCCATGGGTGAATTAGGATTTGGCCCCTACCTACGTAAAGATGGATTGGCTTATCGACTTGTTCCTGTAATGCCACAATTTTCACAGATGAATTGGGTTACTGATCAATCGATGCGCTCCAATGGCCTCGGAGGTACCACACTGCGTGATAATAACCTAGACGTACTTTATAAAAATCTAATGGAGAAGTACAGATTTGGTGGCGCAGAACGTAAGGATATCTATTTTGATGAGGAAAACCGAAGACATTTGCTCAACATCAGAACGCTATTTGCAGAAGCTGCAGGTAATCTGGCTGATGCTGGCAAGAAAGAAGAAGCCATAAAAGTGATGAACAAAATTGAGGCATCGATCACACAGGAATCACTCCCCTATGCGATGGTAAGTCGCTATAACAGTCACAACCAGTCCTCATTAATTTATTTAGAGGCGGCCTACAAAACAGGCATGAAAGAGCTAGCTGCAAAAGTCAAGAAGGCAATACTCTCTGATTTGAAACAACAAGAATCCTACTACAATTATATTCAAACTGCAAAGCCAGCTTATTATGGCGGTTTCGAGAGAACAGAAGCTCCGATCAATGAACGATTATTTTCTGTGATAAAAGATATCGAAACCAAATATGAAGGCGTAGACACAAAGGGAAAATAAATTATAACCCCATGGATATCGAATTCAATAAAAATGAAGATCACATGCGGGGGCTGCTCAGTCAGCTTCGGCAAACAAGTGAACAGATCCATTGGGGAGGAGGGAAAAAAGCTGTCGAAAAACAGCATGAAAAAAATAAGAAAACAGCCCGAGAACGCGTAGAGTATTTGCTTGATAAGGATCGTCCATTTATTGAAATCGGTACTTACGCAGGATATGGAATGTATGCTGAACATGGTGGCTGCCCTGCCGGAGGAACTGTAGCGGGCATTGGCTATGTTAACGGCAAGCAATGTGTAGTTGTAGCAAACGACCAGACTGTTAAGGCAGGCGCTTGGTTCCCCATCACCGGGAAGAAAAACCTGCGTATGCAGGAAATAGCGCTAGAGAATCATTTGCCCATCATCTATCTAGTGGATAGCGCAGGCGTTTATCTCCCCTTGCAAGACGAGATTTTTCCAGATAAAGAACACTTTGGTAGAATATTCAGAAACAATGCAAAACTGAGTGCTGCAGGGATTCCACAGATAGCTGCAGTGATGGGTGCCTGTGTAGCAGGAGGAGCTTATCTCCCGGTGATGAGTGACGAAATGTTGATGGTAGAGGGAAGCGGATCCGTATTCCTCGCGGGTTCTTATTTAGTAAAAGCTGCCATTGGTGAAGAGATAGATAACGAAAGTCTGGGAGGTGCAAAAATGCACGCCAATCTAAGCGGTACCGCAGATGCTACTTTTCCAACAGAGGAAGCCTGTCTAGATCATATTAAAAAGTTAATCCAACTGTTGGCTGATCGACCCACGGCAGGTTTTAATAGAATCATACCCAAGCAACCCGCTACCTCCCCAGAACAACTTTATGGACTTTTCCCAAGAGATGGCAAGCCTTACGAAATAATGGATTTAATTCAATGTTTAGTAGATGCTGATAGCTTTCAACCGTACAAACCTTCCTATGGAAAATCGATCTGTTGTGGTTACGCCCGTATTGAAGGATGGGCCGTTGGCATTGTAGCAAATCAGCGAAAAATTGTAAAAAGTGGGAAGGGCGAAATGCAAATGGGTGGTGTAATCTATAATGATAGTGCTGATAAAGCGGCCCGGTTTATTCTAAACTGCAACCAAAAAAGAATTCCCCTGGTCTTTTTACAAGATGTCACTGGGTTTATGGTGGGTAGCAGGAGTGAACAAGCCGGCATTATTAAAGACGGCGCCAAGCTTGTGAATGCAGTCGCAAATTCCATAGTACCAAAATTTACAGTAATTGTTGGAAACTCATTTGGAGCAGGGAATTATGCAATGTGTGGAAAAGCCTATGACCCACGCTTGATTGTTGCATGGCCCACAGCCAAAATTGCTGTGATGGGGGGTGAGGCTGCTGCTAAAACGCTTCTACAAATTGAAGTTGCCTCCCAAAAAGCAAAAGGCAAAACAATAGATGCTCAATCGGAGCAGGAGCTCTTAGCCTCGATTACTAAGAAATACCAGGAGCAAATGAATCCATTATATGCTGCAGCTCGACTTTGGGTAGATGAAATTATTGATCCGGCCAATACTCGAACTGTTTTAGCAGAGGGAATCGCTGCCTCGAATCAGGCTCCCCTCCCAGCCTCCTTACAAAATGGGGTGTTTCAAGTTTAATTTTTACAAATGTCCGAACCTGTGTTAATTTATACGGATGGTTCTTCCAGAGGTAATCCTGGCCCAGGAGGGTATGGAATAATTTTAAAATATGGTGGGCATGAACGCGAACTTTCAAAAGGGTTTAGACACACAACCAACAACCGCATGGAGTTACTGGCGGTTATTGAAGGACTTAAAGCCCTCAGAAAAAAAGGGATTTCCGTGATTGTCTACTCAGACAGTCAGTATGTGGTAAAGGCTATCAAGGAAGGTTGGCTAAAAAAATGGATAGCAACCAACTTTAAAGGAGGCAAGAAGAACCCGGATTTATGGAAAGAACTCTACTCCTTACTTCAGGAAAATGAGATAAACTTCCGTTGGATTAAAGGACACGCAGACAATCCATTCAATAATAGATGCGATCAATTAGCTACTAACGCAGCAATCAATAATGGTCATGAAATTGATCAATATTATGAGGAGAATCAACCCTAACTAAAACAGCCCAGGCTCAGCTAAGCCGAAGTTCGAGTTTCCGAAGGGATAGGTAGTTAAAAAATACAAGTGTTGCTGGCAAAAAGATAAAAGTAGCTATCAGCGAATTTTTATAAAAGGGTAAGCCAGCGATTAAACAAGTAAAAAGGCCCGTTGCATCTTTTGTATAAACTACTTCCGCAGCTTGCAACCAAACAAGTCCATTGGATAAGAAAAAGAAGACAGTAGGTGCAAAAACAGCAGCTAATCCAATATTGCGGTAAGAAGCTGCTTTGAAAACAAATCCCATATATGTGCAGCTCAACAATAACAGATAATTTTTCCATTGTCCTGCATAGATACCCTGATAATCAAAAAGGTCATTTATATAAAGCAGCTGTATTGAAATATCACTGACCAATAATGCAACGATTGAAAAGAAAAACACCCACTCACTACGTCTGAATACAAACCCGGAGAAAAGTGCAATTGCCAATACCGGAGAAAAGCCAGAAAGGGCGATCTCAGGACCAAAAAAGTATTTGCAAAGGGTTGTGATTAGCGCAAGTACCAAGGTGAACATGGCAGTTTTAAGAGAAAAAGACATATGCAAAATTATTTTTTGGGTTTGAACAAAATTAACTGAATTGGAGCAATTGAACAGACAACTTATTCACTACTGTGGATAGCAGAGGAAGCTAAATACAGTACCGTATCCTCCTTAGATTGTAAATGAAGAACCCCCTTCCCCTCCCAGTACGCCGAAAGCTTACCTTGTTTAAGTGTTATGGACGAAGTGCCTACGACTAACTCTACAGAACCCTGGAGCAACAAGAAAATAATGGGCCCCTCTCCATTTATTTGGTAGGACTTGTTCTCTCTTAAAAAAAGCTGTCCTAGCTTGAAGTCATCCACTGGCGTAGAAAACCACTCAGGTTTTTCCTGTGTGATTAGAGGACTAAATATTACTGGCGAAATACCCTCACAACGCGTGTGCTTTAGAAGTGCCGCTACATCTATGTGTTTCCCCGTCAATCCTCCTCTCAACACATTGTCAGAATTTGCCATGATCTCCACATTTTGTCCCTCCAGGTAGGCATGTGGAATACCAGCATCCTGAAATATAGCCTCCCCCTTATTGAGCGATACAAGGTTGAATAAATAAATGGAAAATATTCCGCGATCCATATGGCCACCTTTGGAATAAATGTGAGCTGCTCTTAAAGCCCAAAATGCTGGATTATTTTTTTCAAAAGGGGTTTGGACTGCTTCTTTTTTCAATCGTAACATTAAAGGACATAGCATTGCATCCACTTGCTCCTGCGGCATTTCCATCACAAACTTGTACAATTCCTGATTGCCCCCTTTTTCCCAAACAGAAATCAGAGGGATGAATTCAGGTGTATTTGCTAAAACATCTCGAATTAGTTCGGGATGTTTGAACCCATGCAATAGCCAAAAGGGTCCCAGAGCTACCATCAATTCTGGTTTGTGATTCTGGTCTTTGTAATTTCGGTAGGGAGCATCAATGGCAATACCGGCCTCATTCTCCAATGCAAATTCTCGAATAGCCGCTTCTCGAGTAGGATGAACCTGTATAGAGAGCATTTCCTTTACATCTAAGACTTTCAAAAGAAATGATAAAGCAACTCCCTCCTCAGAAAGAGGACGGCTCGCCCCATTGCCATCAACCAGACTGGACATTCCCTGTGGGTGTGTTCCCATCCAATATTCAGCAAATGGCTTTTTAGCAGTATTATCCACTCCCAACAATTGAGGAAGAAAAGAATCACCTCCCCAATCATAGTTTTTTACAACTCCTTCCAGAAAATAGATAGCGCTCATAGGACTTGAATCATATACTTGGTGTAAAGATAAAGGATGGCAAAACACATTAAATTAGGAATCGAGGGGGAATGTATAGCTGCTGATTGGCTTCAAAAAATGGGTTATCAATTAATTGATAGAAACTGGCGTTATAGCCACCTTGAAATTGATATCGTTGCCATGCAAAAACAAACACTGCATTTTATAGAAGTCAAAACAAGATCCAGCAACGCCTTTGGTGGTCCAGAGTTAGGAGTAAACAGAAGGAAAATGATACGATTAAAGCGGGCTGCCCACTACTATTTAAATATGAATCCTGGCCATACATGGATACAATTTGACATCGTTGCCATCACATTTAAAGAGGGGGAACCACCACTAATTGAGCTATTCGAAGATATTTAAGCTTGAACCTCCCTCATCATCTTAGTTACTAACGCGTGTGTAGCTGGGCAACTTTCAACATTCTGATGATGGATATGGGCAAAATCAACGAACTTTTTCTGCAGATGTGGAAACCCGGCACAATCAGCAGGACGAATAGCATATATACTGCATTTATTGTCCTTTTTATTCAGAAACTGACAGGGCGTACTCTTATTGACCCAATCCTTATCTCCACCCCTCTCCTTTTTCAACCACTTTTTCTGAAATTCCGTAACAGTCATTCCAAAATGTTTTGAAATTCTTTTCAGATCACGGGGAGTATAGGTAGGTGTCATTGTCTTACAGCAGTTTGCACAGGTCAAGCAATCAACCTCTTTCCAAACCGCCTTCTCCCAAGCAGCAAGTCTGCTTTCGATTCCACGGGGCTTATTTTTTTCCAGACGTGTTAAATAGAGGCGATAAGCACGGCGATCTCTTTTAGCACGAGACAAAAAAGAACGTAGAGAAAATTCCTTTACATTTTTCATAGTGCGCTAAGATAGTTATTCAAAGGGATTAAATTTGTCAAAACACCCCCCATGCGTACCCTGTTTATTTTAATCACTACTGCCATAATTTCTGCAAGCCTCCAATCTTGCAGCTGGTTTTCCTCCGCTCCGCCTTCATTTTGCGACACCAGCTGTATCAATGAAAACATACGGTTTACGGGAACCCATGAAAACAACCCCTATGTAGAGATAAGCATAGCAAATTGTTTACCCGATACTTTAAGTTGGAGCTATGATGGACTAGGTACCAAGCGAAAAATTGGTTTTGCTTACCTGATCGGAAGAACCGTAAAAATTAATAAATCTTTTGTCAAAGTACAATTCAAAGAAAATCAATACGCTTGGATTTTATTCAATGACTGTATAACAGGGCGCGGCTTTCAAATTAAACTGCCTTATGATAAGGAAACTCCCTTTAGCCTGAAAAGCAGCGGACTTAATCCGTTAGATCCAAAGTTTTCAATCGAGGACGGACTTATTGTCAACACAGACAGGGGCAATCTCTTTGTTGAGGACGCAATCGATGGTAAAAAAGCGATGATGACGTTTGGAGAAAAACTAGACATTGATTACGATGCTATTCACGATCACATAGACAGTGTGGCTGTTACCCGAAACAAGGTATGGGCTAGAATTCGAATAGGAAATGAATGGGTTATTAAAGAGAAAATAATTGTCCTAGAATAGCCCCCATGTGGCAGGTATACCAAAAGGGATTCAAAGCCTGGCTGCAATTAGAAAAATCACTTGCAGAAAATTCCATAGAAGCGTATCTGAGGGATCTGACACTGTTTTGTCGTTTCTTAGATAGCTCAAAGCTGGCCGACTCCCCTGCTGGAGTACAAACGGAACACTTAAGAGTATTCCTGAAGTGGATTCATGAGCATGGATTTTCAGCGGGTTCACAAGCAAGAATTTTATCAGGCATAAAATCATTTTATCGCTACTGCTTACTGGAGCAAATCTGTACAGAAGACCCTACCTCTTTATTGGAAGCACCCAAGAAAAAAAGAGTGCTTCCGGACACACTAAGTTTTGAAGAGATTGAAA
>Ga0192647_100041_pt1 | contig 70944 bp, 72 predicted proteins | sample LauGreFa1BDMLBSN_2_FD_133046 | JGI IMG/M metagenome (GOLD analysis project Ga0192647, IMG submission 133046) | Freshwater lake microbial communities from Lake Michigan, USA - Fa13.BD.MLB.SN - reassembly | ecosystem: Environmental > Aquatic > Freshwater > Lake | place: Lake Michigan, USA... | reverse complement strand
TGGATTTTATTTAGTATACATTCATTTATTACTTTCAAAAGCATTTCAATTTTTTTTTTTTTTTACATTAAACACGCATTACTAAAAATTTTTTTCTTTTGCGGGGACACCCCGCATACCCCATAGATTTCTATTATGAAATACAGAATAAAGGGTTAATTTGGATCAAAGGGTTAAATGGAGGAAAAGGGTTAATTAGAGTAAAAGGGTTAAAACAAAGTTTTATGAGTACTATTTTTACTAACAATCTACTTATCACCAACGATAAAATGCAAAGTAATTATTTTACTTATTTTTAGTTACACGTAATTTATGTGAAAAATAAAAAAAATTGAATTACTTTTGATTAATAGTGAAGAAGGTATACTTACCACTAAGAAAACTTTAAAAGTACCCTTTAAATTACGCAAACGAATATCTATAATAAAATGCCACGTTTATCCAGAGATACTATTACTCGCACTGTTGCCGAACTTATAGGTGAGAATCCTGATACAACATTCAACTATTTCCAACCAAATAGAGAGCACAATGGTACAACGCAAGCCAAACTGCGTATACCAGAACATCAAAGATTTTACGTGTGGCCCGAATCTCGTAAATCTCCTCTCGTGGATTCAGTTATGGAAAACTGCCCCCTACCGCTTATGGTTTTCACTTCTCATATAATTGACAATAAGGTTGTTTGGTATATTCAAGATGGTCAGCAGAGATTGATGACTCTTCAAAAATTCATGCTCGGCGAGTTCAAATGGGAAAATAAGGAAGAAGTAGATGGAGACGGGCATGTTATCTCTAAATACTTCAATGAACTTGCTGCTGAAGAAAAACGCATGTTTTTGAGTTATAAAATTACCTGCGAAGTCATTGAAAACCCTACACCTGATCAAGTTGCCGATATATTTGAACGCCTTAACTGCGGAAAGCCCTTGTCTGATAACGACAAGTTCTTCAATCGTCGTGAATCGCCAGTGATTTCTTTCATCCTAGGCGAACTTGTGCGTCATCCTCAATTAAGTGAGAACTTCAGAAGTTTGACTCGCTTAAATGTGACAGCCAAAACACGAGTGGAACTTGGGGATATTGTAGGTGCTGTGGTTTCCATTCTGACTAATTCTGTTGACTGTATCCGCACTTCATTTGATCGCATTGGACATGCTTTGTACGATCCTGTTACAGCAGAACAAAAAGATCTAGTTTATTCTATCTTCAAACTCTACTTTGCTACTGTCAAAAGGGCTCTCAGAAACGCTCATATTACCAAACCCAAGAAATGCTACTTAAAACTTAGTGGAATCCTTGGAATTTGGCTATACTGGAGACTTCGCCCTGAATACTATACTGCACAAGTAGGTACTGCTGCAATCAATCGTTCATGTGCGATTTGGTTATGGTTCGCCAAAGAAATCCAATTAAATGATCGTAAGAAGGAAATATTTGAAGCATTGTCAGCAGGCCACCAACGCAATATTGATACTGAAGCGCTCAGAGCACGTACTCAACATCTAATGGAGAATGCAGTTGTCCTTGGTGTTCCTGAAGATGCATCTGGTTCTATTTCAAGCGAATCATCAGTTGCGAGTGTTGAATCAGACGTTTCAGACAACGACGATTACGAAGAGGAGGACGACGAGTAAGTTAAACAGATTATATTACTACACTTTATAATTATATGCTTCATAATATTACATGTATTTAAATTGTAAATCAAATTAAATAAAAAGAAAAATGGCTATTTTGGTCATTTTTTCACTTCACTAAATTTTCTGTGTTTTATTTTTTCGTAATTAATTTTGTGTTATTAATTGAGTCATGAAAAAAGACCAAGTGGTCCATATTCGTTAAAATTATATATTAAATTTTACAGGTTACATATAGTGTGTAAGGCATATAAGTATATGTGTTAAATTATATAGCAGATTTTTGAGTTACTATGTATGAACAGCAAGAACATCCTCCATTGTCAGCGTCTTAGAATATGCGATTCCCATGTGAATATTGCTGCTGTATTTTTTTGTTGGTTTTATCAAAATCCGGAATTTATTCAAAATTTCATACCCAAATTTTGGATTTGATGCTTTAGCCACATCTATTATCTGTAAAATTTTCTCCTCGGCAATTTTTCCTGAAGTAGTACCATGTATAAAATGTGGCTGACCCGGAGTAACTTCTTTTTGAGCGTCTTCTAAAGAAAGCAGTGACAAAAACTCTCTACTGGTCGTAATATTAATAAGAAACACTGTTTTCAAAGAGCTACTACACCTAGACAGTAATTTCTTGATTTTTACCTTGGACTCCAACTCACGTATTTTTATCTCAAAAACAACTTTTTCGGGCAGAAACTCACCTATCAAAGTAACTAATGACTCTGGAAGACCGTTGACTCTCTGCATAAAACTATCTCTGATTATCACGGTCATTTCTCTTATATTTTGCGTGCGCTTTTTAAATCTCTCGGTCTCTTAAAAGAGTAATATGTATATGTATGTTATACATATACACACACTGACAGAAAGTATTTCAATTTTTTTAAATTTTATACTTAAATGTACGTAACTAAAAATAACTTAAAGAAATAATATATTTTGTTATAATGAAATTTATATTTTGTAAATTACCACTTGAAATAATAAAATATATTCTTTTATATGATGAACGTTTTATTATCAGAAAAGGAGAAATTATTTCTATAATTCCAAAAACAGATTATAGATATAATTTACTTAATTTTATTACATTCAATCTAGGTTATATTGAAAAATTTAATAATGAGTTAAGATATAACTATTATTTTCCAAATTTACATAATTATGAAGGAAGAGTTAAAAATAATTCTGACCTTATTCAAGTAAGTATAAATGAAAAAAAAAATTATAAAATATTCTATTTGGATTGGAAGACAGTATCCAAAATCAATTACATGTAATAAAAAACAAAATTATTATATTGAAAACGAATTAGATTATAATTGGATTTACACAGAATATAAATATATAAGACGATAATTATTTGGGCATTATAAATGAGAAAGGGTGTAAATTAAAAATAAATATTTTTATTTTTAGTTATGTATATTTTGACCTATAATTTAAAAAATTGAAATACTTTTTAAACCACACAGACATCATCATTTGTACAATTACTTAGGTTATAAACTCGCAACTAAAGCAAATTGAAACATAATATATAAGATGTCATCGGCTAGATCTACTCGTTGTTCTCAATGTGGATTGCAAGGGCACAATAAACGTAATAAAAATTGCCCTGTCAATATGGCAAGAAATCAAACAGGTAATAGAGACCATCAAGTTACTAGACAGCACACACGCATGTATAACTGGGAAATTCCTACTAACTACATGTTCGCTAAAAATGAACTAGTTGGATTACGCGAACTGATTGTAAATTTTCAAAATGGACGATTGTCTCCTCAAGAATTTATTAGAACAGCATGCGACATCATTCAACTTGTGTGTACTTTCGTTAATAGACATCTTCGCAATACCGACTTTCACATAGATGTCCACTATATGTTATTGGATGAAGAATTAGGAGAGCACATAAACAAAATCAATCAATTACTTGAGCGTCACCTACCATTTCGGTTATCCTTCAACACAGGTCGCAGAATCGGGGGGATAGTTGTTGAACTTGTACCGCGTCCTTTAAATCTTGCACCAAAGACTGTTAAACGCGGGTCTGAATACTTTAAGGAATTATCATTAGTCAACGATTTGACTATTCCACATAATGCTCCTTCAAAAGAATGTACAATATGTTTTGATGAGTTTAACTCACAAGATATTATAGCAACAGGATGCGATCACATATATTGTGTCACATGCATAAAAGATTTATCAACTTCGCTCAAGGACAAATCAGAAAAACCTCCCTGCCCAATGTGTCGCACTGACATCGTTGAACTTAAATTTGGAAATATTGATATTTTACATGTAATCCAAGATCATTTAAATGCTTTGTAAATACATTATATGTACTATTATAACTCACATAACATTGTAATTCATAATTTTAACGAATCTAAGACCACTTGGTATTTTTTCATTAAATACATAAAAATTTAATGAAAACGCATGTGTATTTTATTTTTAGTTGCAAGTATTTTACACTGAAAATAAAAAAAATTGAAATACTTTTTTTGTTTATAAAAAACATCATATAAAATAAAAATACACGTAGCACTAAAGTGATCAATTCTCTAACAAACACTAACAATGAGTTCAAAAAAAGTATTCGTATCTGGATGCCCATGGTGCAGATCTATGCGCAAACCATGGAATCATCAAATTAAGGATGAAAAAGGTAATGTAATATGTAGTGAATTACTCAAATATGTTTGTCCTTGTTGTGGTGAAAATGGCCACAGCCAAAAGCACTGTTCGGTTTATAAAGCAAGACAACAACAATACGAATCAGAAAAACGACAACGCGAATTAGAGAGACAACAACGCGAATTAGAGAGACAACAACGCGAATTAGAGAGACAGCGAGAATCAGAAAGATTCAAAAGATGGGAAGCAAATCAGCAGGCAAAGAAAGAACGGATAGAAAAAGAAAAGGAAAAAAAAGCAAATAGTTGGGCTGGCATAATATCTAAGACAAGATCGCAAGAAGTTATCGCAAAAATAAAGGAAGATGAACAAAAAGAAAAGGAAAGAGCCATCGCTCTTAAAAAGAAAAAGTACGAGGAGGCACTCGCAAGAGCTGCAGAATGGGAGAGAACATATCCCTTACGTATGGCTAAAAAATATGGTATCCCAAATGACAATCTAATTGCAACACCAGGAAAGTTCTGGGAGTTCTATGTTGAGGGAACTCAAGACGATAAGGAACTCGCTGCATCTGCAAGAAAAAATGAAGCATATCAACTGGAGTTCGTGTCTTATTTGCAAGAAAAATTCTACACAAACTGGTTATACGTAACTGAGGATAATAAACACGATTGCGTATATTTGTGCAATTTGCGCAGAAAGATAAGCGATGAAGAATTCGAAAGAGAATTAGAAGAGAGAGAGAGAGAGAGGGAGGAAGAAAAACGGATTGATGAAGAAATTGATGCAAGATTCAAAAGAAGAGATGAGATGGAGGAAAAGTGGGCCAAAAGAGAAATTACACGAGAGGAATGGAATAATTTCCTAGCCGAAGAAGAAGAATATGACGACGACATGGATACTTGGCTAGAACACAACAGTTTGCAAATCTATTCAGCAATGGAAAAATCAAAACAACACCGAGATGCATGGTTAGCAAGGGAAAAAGAACGAGATGACCAAAGATCAAAAATGAAAAAATAAAAATATCATATATGCTATATGTTGTACATGTATATAAATGAATATTGTAATATATTAATTATTTTTTATGAATACTTTTATACATTTGTTAGTATATATTCTAAATAAACTAACAAATATCTCATACCTATCGTTTTCTCACTACAAGTGTAGACATATCAGCCTTAAAATCTTTACCCGCTCTTTTTTTTGGTGCATTGGCATTTATGTTGTGTATGACTTGATTTATTTTATTTACTTGATTTACTTTTTTTTGTATTAAGTCATTTTTTGCCTTTTGATGAACTATTCTTTCAAAATTCGTTTCCCCTTTTAATAATTTATTGGCTACTTCTGTACGTTTAATTCCACACGCTTTACATAAACATCCTTCATCAATATAATGGTTTAATTGAATATAATCAATATGACAATTCTCTAAACTAATTTCTTGATAAATCTGATATTCAGAAGAAGTATATGGAATAAATTCTGGCGAACTATTACGACTCCAGATATTATAGTAGTGATTTATTTCATCAGGAGAATAATAATAATTTAAATACTTACATTTCATGACATCATTTAATAAATTAATTGGAATTTTGTAATTACTTTTGAAACGTAAATATATGTTACTTATGTCTTTATTTTTACTTTCGTAATCTTTTACTGCACAAATTGTTGTTTTAAATATTTTTGTTAGTATACCATTCCACAAATGCGAATCATTTAATCGTAACTTTAGATATTTAATACCATTATGTTCAACTAACAAATATTTATTAACAAAATCAAAACTTTCGGGGATGGGAATATTATATCTGTCCATAAAATGGTCTCCAATACCTATATGTGGAAATATTTTATTAAATCTATGAATAATCTTATCTAACTTGTAATTATTAACATTATTATCAGAATTGTTAAAATGATAAGAACCTATTTTTTCAAAAAATGTAGATATTTTTCTTTCAATAGGGTTTCGGTATACATCAATAACGTATATATTTTTACCTAAGTATTTATTAAATAATATTAATTCATTTATCGTAATATCTTTTATATGACCCAGTACATTAAGCATTTCTTCATCATGTATATGTATAATGTCAAGTTTATTGGATGCAAAAATACGTAATGAACTAACAATAGATGTAGATCCAACTTTAGGAGCACTATAAACAAATACTAACCCGTTTTGTTGACATTTATTAATATTTAACATTTCATTTGCTCTTATTAAAAGAGATAATTTTTCAGAATTGTTAATAAAATTAAATGGATTATTTAAAATGCTACTTGTTAGTTGATTACTAACTAAACTGTCTTTATTAATGTCAGTACACTCTTCACTCATAAATAATATTAATATTAATTTATTGATATTATAACATATTAATGTATAATATAAAGATGTACGATAATTTACATGGAATTGTAGCAGTAGATGCAAATTTTGGTTTATCTAAAGAAGAAAAACTACCGTGGAAATCAAAAAAAGACATGTCATTTTTCAAAAAAACGACACTTAATAATATTGTAATAATGGGTTCTAAAACATTGTTGTCACTTCCTAACTGTAAACCATTAGAACAAAGGTTTAATATTGTACTAACAAAAGATAAAAAAAAGTATTTGAATAATTATGAAAAATATAATAATATAATATTTGTTACATTAGAAGAGTTGATTATTTTGTTACCAGATATAACTTCAAATAATATGGTATATGTCATAGGTGGAAATCAAATATATAATATTTTATTACCATTATGTTCTAATATACTAGTAACAAAATTTAAAAAAGACTACAATTGTGATCAAAAATTTGATTATAATATTGATAATTATAATAAAAATATAATTTATAACGATGAAGAACTTGAGATTATACATTTAACTCATTCTCATTGACTACAGTTTTTTTTGTAATAAAATGTTTGTTCATATATTTTTGTATGTTAAAATAATCTAAATTATTGAGTTCGCCATTATCAATTCCTAGCAGTTTCTTTAATTTTTCATCAGGAACTATTTTCTTTTTAGTTTCATCATTTTCTAGTAACAATTTGTTGGTTTTAATATATGTTATTAATGCTCTTGTTACTTCAGTTCTCGCTATTTCTGTTCCTTCAGGTTTCTGCATAAATTCACATAGTTCTTTTGAAACCTTAGTGGGTTTTGCGAAACCAGATGGTGCTCTTTTTACTTTTTGTTTATTTTTAATAGTTTCCTTTTTAATATTTTTTAATTCCTTTTTAACATTTTTTTCAAGACCTTTTATTTGTTGTTGTAATGTACTTATTTGCATTTTAAATAATGTTAGACTATCTGAAATAATGTTAAATTGTTCAACTATAGCGTTAACTGGTTCGGATGTAGTGACAAGTTCTTCGTTCATTATACCTAGATTTATGTAGTAAGGTTTAAATTGTTTTTTTTGGTAATTAATATTTATGTAGAATTAGTTTTATAAGTATTTGAATTTAATACTTATAAAAATTTTTAAAATATAATGAAATTAATTTATTTTATAAAAATATACTTACCTTTTATCATAGAAAAATCTAACGGCTTTCTTGTGCACTGGTTTGTCTACGACCTTGACCTCTTCCACCCGAGGTTCTTCTTGCCTGGGTTTGTGATTGTTGTGATTGTTGTGATTGATCTTGTTCAGGTAGATTCTTACGAGTCTTTGCAACATAAGTCCACTCACGATCATCACGAGGTCCTTGTCCTCTAGCCTTTACTTGAGGTTGTTGTTGTTGAGATCTGGGAGCACGAACAGCCTTGGGCATTTGTACAGGTTGAGAAACCTCAGGAGTTTGTTCAAACTTTGATGTGCGATATTGTGAACGTGCAACCTTTACATCACGTCTTGTCTCACACATTAACTTGCCCCCCTTAATTCCACATACTTCTGCTGCTTGATATTCATGATCCGAACTTGGTGTATCAGAAAGAGTAAATTCAACATATTCACCTTGAACCAAATACTTGTATTGTTCGGCGTCTACTTGAATAGAACTATGATGAACAAAAACATCAGATCCAGATTTTGGACCATCAGTAACGGTTACAAAGCCATAGCCAGCCTTGTTATTAAACCACTTAACACGACCAGTATACCTCGCAGAAGCAGTTGTTCCGGTGGAAGTTGTAACAGAATTTGTACTGTTTGACATATTATACTATATCATATAAGAAATCTTTATATTATTTTAAACGTAAATAATATAATTAGTATTAGAATCATTGGCCATAAATCTATAATTTTCACTAAATTCTTATTTAATAAAAAATTGATTTTAAAAAAACTAATTTTAGATTCATTAAATTATATATGAAAATGTTTCAAAACGATTCCTTTAAAATTCCTCATTATAGAGTTAAACTTACTAACTCATTTTGGAGGATAGTATTTTACTATCAAACAGAATTAGAAAAATGGTTAAAGGCGAATAATTATGACAGTGATAAAATAATAATTGAAACTGTTGATGAAGATGATGAAGAACGTATAGATATTATGTACCAAAATGACATTTCATTTACTGTAAGTATCCGTAAAGTAACAAAAGAAAACTACATTGAAATATCTCAAACTGCAACCTCCGAAGATAACGAAAATGTCAAAAATTTTGATAAAATGATAGAACAAACAAAAGCAAAATTATTGAATATGCATGACAAAGATGAAAATGATATTGAAGAAGAATTTCAGTTAGAATGTGCTATTGAATATGCAATGGATAATATATAAAACCTCGTTGTTAGTTCCATTCATATACATTATCTTCTATGAAACCATTATCTGTGTAAACCTTTTTCATTGTATTTATTATGTACTCATAATCTGGTTTTTCATTAAATTTTAAAAATCTAACATAATATAATAAATTTTTTATAAACATTGGTACATCCTCTGTTTCTACTATTTTTTCTTTTTTTGAAAAAATTTCTATATTGGTTTTGCATTCTTCCCATTCTAATTTTCCAAAATATAAATATAATAGGATATATATACAAGATTCTATATCATCTCTACGGCTTGGTTCAATTCCTCTATGAACATTTAAACTAACAAAATTTGGTGTACCTATTATTTTACTTATTTTATTTTCTTCTATATGGCCATTTTCATACTCATATCTTTTACATAATCCAAAGTCAATTATGTGTAATTTTGTTAGTTTGTTATCTAGACCAAATAAAAAATTATCTGGTTTTATGTCCCTATGTAATAAATATTTTTTATGCAAACACTCTATTAATTTTATCATTTGGACACCTATTTGTATTACACTTTTTAATCTCAACAATTTATAAATAATTATTATATTTTTCAAAGAATTACCTAATAAATCTATTACTAGATAATTAATATTGTTAGTTGTACCAAACCATTTTAATTGAGGGAATCCATCTAATTTACCAAAGTATTGATACAATTTCGCTTCTGCTTTTAATGTTTTTATATCGTTGTTTTTAATTTCAGTTTTAATTGCTACAAGTTCTCCAGTTCTTTTATTTTTTCCTTTATATATAGAACCGAATGAACCACTATTTATTTTTTCTATAAATTCATATTTGTTAGTAATCATTGTCTATATTAATAAAAGTTATTTATAAATAATTATCATTAAAAAATATAATTATTTACAAAATATAAATACAAATACAAATACAAATACTATGTTTAATTTTGATCTTCAATACATCGTTTATACTCTCTTGCAAAGTCTGAACCACAACTAACATGATCATTGTCCGATGAATAACGGTCATTCATCTCTAAAATCAGATGATCTATTTTGCTTGCCAAAGGTATTATGTTTAGCGCAGAATCAATAATAGATTTTTTATACAATTCGTACGACTTGCACATAAAATTAACAATACTCAATAATTCAGTTATGTGTACTTTTTTATTGAACCAATCTTTTAAATGATCACAAACTGCTTTTTTTTGAACATATACAGCAACGTTTGTATTTCTTTTTTTTCTAGTAGTTTGAATAGTTCCAATATCAACTACTTCAGTTGCGTCTTCTCCCTCTGACTCTGAAGACGAATCAGTTATCTCCATGGGGACAGATGAACCCGTTAAACTAGTTGATGAACTTTTATTTAATTGCTCTTTTTCTAATCGCTCCTTTTCTAAACGTTCTTTGTCTAATCGTTCCTTTTCCTGTTTTTCAAGAAGCAATTTTCTACCCATTTCAATTTCCTTCTTCTTTTTTTCATTTTTTAGTTCATTATTATAGTCTGTAGCCCATCTTTTTTTGAGCCAATAAATAATATTTCTAACACTGATATGCACAATTTCTTCAATTGTGTTATATTTTTTCACAGTGACTCCAAAAACTTTATCCAACGATGATGGATATTTTGTTATAACAATAATATTTTCTTCAAATTTATTTTTTTCACGGTCTCCACCAGCAGTGTGTTTTGACTTTAATCTTGAATTTAGAGCACAAACACCGGATCTCAAATAGTAATGACCTTTAATTTGTGATAATAATTTGCTATGATTAGGATCTTTAGAGGTAAATGTAGGTTTCTTTGGTACTTCGTGTTCTTCACATCCTAGTATATATGCTAGTGATGACTTGTGGTAATCTACCCAATCCTCGTTATGCGCTAGATAGATATCAAAACTGCCTAACACACTTGAATGGAACAATGTTGATACAACGTCAACGCCACCTGGCAAAATCTTTGGTTTTTTTGTTAAATTATATAAATTTTCTTCTGTAATAGCCGCATGCCCTCCGGGTAACTCAACTATAGTATTTATATCTCCTACCGCATTTTGAATTACTGTGCATTTATATTTTTTCACATCTGCATTGGTTACATCTCCTAAAGGACATATACCCAAAACATGGTATTCTGTATATTCTTCTTCGCATTCAACATCCCACGTTTTTTCATCAAAAGTTTGTATTGGTATTACTTGGCGATTATCATCCATTTCAGGCTCACTAGAGTCATTATTTTCATCATTTATTTCATTATCAATATTTTCTAAATCTAATTCTTTTTCAAGTGATATTTCAGGCTCATTATTTTTAGTGATTTGTTGAAAAGCAAAGATAATTTCATGATTTTCATGGCTTAGAAACTCGTAGTTGATCACGCCTACTTCATATAGTATACTACTAGGAATCTCAGTAGATACTACGCGATTATATAATTCTTTAAATTTTCGCTTATCCATTTCAATCTTAATCAACGTTCCTGTTTCAGGTATATTTTCGCTAAATGAGTTTGAATATTTTGTCCAAAGATTTTTATTTGGGGTACATGCTGTTTCAGCAGGAAAGTTATATTCTCCATTATTCTCAACCACTTCAGGAAAATCAATTACAAGTTGATTTATAGAATCCTCCGATTCATGATTGTAATTGTTACTCTTAGATATAACAGTAACTTTTCCTTTTAATTGAGTAAGATAAGCAAAGGCTATTTTAACTCCTTGTCCGTATTTGCCTTGTTTCACTTCACTAATCTCTTTTCTGTCATTCAATGTCGCTAATCTTACCAATTCGCGTTTGTTCATTCCACATCCATCATCTATTACATATAATGTAACTCGTTTTACATCTAGATAAAAACGTATGCGTTTGGCTCCAGCACCATCAGAATTATCTGTGATTTCCTTTAGAGATGATATGTCATCAAAACCTTCATCCAATAAATTGCTTACGGTTCCTTTTACGTTAATATTTGATCGTTTTGACATTTTATTAATTATATACTGCTTATTGGTTTTAATATATTTTAAAAAAATGTTTAAATAAGGTTTCAATTTTTTTTTTTATTACTTTTAATATACTATATATTACAATATTAAAGATTATTTGTAATATGATATAATTATAATGGTAAAAATCTGTTCTAATGTATATCCAAATAATACTGGTTACGAACAATATTTTGAAAAGTACCCATTTCCATTGAGTTCTTTTCAAAAATATGCTATTCAATCAATTGTTGAAGGAAATCACATTCTTGTAACTGCACATACTGGTTCGGGAAAAACATTGCCTGCCGAATTTGCGATAGAACATTTTGTTTCACAAAACAAAAAAGTTATATATACATCTCCAATTAAAGCACTTAGTAATCAAAAATTTTATGAATTTTCTAAAAAATTTCCTAATATTTCATTTGGAATTTTAACTGGTGATATTAAAACGAACCCTGAAGCAGATGTTTTGATTATGACTACTGAAATATTATTGAATACACTTTATTCTAAAAAAAGTAAAGATACAAAAAACACATTAACGATGTTTGATATGAATTTTGATTCTGAATTAGCATGTGTAGTTTTTGATGAAATTCACTATATAAATGATTTAGATAGAGGTAAAGTATGGGAGGAAACTATAATGATGTTACCAAATCATGTTCAAATGGTAATGTTATCGGCTACATTAGATGCCCCTGAAAAATTTGCGTTATGGTGTGAAACGCGTGGAGAATTACTTTCTAAACCTGATAAGATTGTTTATTTGACTACTACATATGAACGGGTTGTACCATTAACTCACTATTCATTTATTACGTGTACTCAGGGTTTATTTAAAGTATTAAAAGATAAAGCATTAGAAATGGAAATCATGAAAACAACTAACACATTACATGTTTTACAAGATGCAAAAGGTAATTTCAATGATTCAAATTATCAAAGGGTTAAAAAGGTTTTAGACATATTTGAAAACAAAAATCATTATGTTAAACGCCAACATGTATTAAATACCGTTTCTAGACATATGGTTGATAACAATATGTTACCTGCTATATGTTTTGTGTTGTCTAGAAAAGCACTAGAACAATGCGCTAAAGAAATTACTACAAATTTGCTTGAAGATGATTCAAAAGTTCCATATATTGTACGACGAGAATGTGAACAAATCATTCGTAAATTGCCAAATTACCAAGAATATTTGAATTTACCAGAATATTTGAATATGATTTCTCTTTTAGAAAAAGGAATTGCTATACATCATGCTGGAATAATGCCTATTTTAAGAGAAATGGTAGAAATGTTATTTGCAAAAGGATATATTAAATTATTATTTGCTACAGAAACTTTTGCTGTTGGTATTAATATGCCTACTAAAACTGTACTATTTACCGATGTTAATAAATTTGACGGTAATTGTATGCGACCTTTTTATTCCCATGAATATACTCAAATGGCTGGTCGTGCAGGAAGAAGAGGTATTGATACAATTGGGCATGTTATACATCTAACTAACTTATTCAAACAAATTGATTCTATTACACTTAAAACAATAATGAAAGGAAAACCTCAAACTTTAGTTTCTAAGTTCAAAATATCATACAATTTGTTATTAAATTTAATAGATATTGGAGAAACTGATTATTCCAAATTTGTTAAACGTAGCATGATACAAGGTGATATTGATGGACAAATGCAGGTGTACTATGACCAAATATCTAAACTAACAACTGAATTAGATAATATGAGTTTAGTTAGAGTAAATTGCAGAACACCTATAGACGTGGTTGAGGAATTTATTGAGTTAAATAAAGTAAAACTTGCAAGCGTTAACAAAAAACGAAAAGAGGCAGAAAGAGGAATCAAACAAATAATGGATAAGTACAAAACAGTCATGAGTGACGTAGAAATTATAAAAAAATACAACAATAAACGTGATGAAATCTCAATAATAAATGATGAATTAATGAAGACAGAAAATACATTAAATACAAATATTAAACTTGTTATAGATTTATTAGATGATTTAAAATTTGTTGTTTTTGAGGAAGGTAAATATGTTCTCTCTTTGAAAGGACATTTAGCAAGTCATTTACGAGAGATTAACTGTTTAATATTCGCAAATATGATTGAAAGTAGAAGATTTAACAAATTTACAGCAAAAGAACTAGCAGGTATTCTAAGTTGTTTTACAAATATTAATGTTCCTGAAGAAAAACGTTATGTTAGTCCTGTATCTGATTATTCAGAAGTACAAACTTGTATATTGGAACTTTACGATAATTATAAAAATCAATATGATTTAGAAATGAAAAAAGGTATAGATACCGGTTTTGACTATAGTATGCACTTTGATATTATTGATTCTACTATTAGATGGTGTGAATGTGAAAATGATGAACAATGCAAGCGATTATTGCATGAAATATCTATTAGTAAAGAAATATTTTTAGGCGAATTTGTTAAGGCTATTTTGAAGATAAATAATATTACATCAGAAATGGAAAAAATAGCGGAATATTTAGGCGATATGGAATTTTTATCAATATTAAAAGAAATTCCACAACTAACATTAAAATATGTAGCAACAAATCAATCACTTTATGTATAAATATTAGTAGTTATACAAAATTTAATATTATTATTATGAGTGCGTTTATTTTGTTAAATTGATTTTTAACAAAATTAATAATTAAATACTAATTACTATATTGTAACCGTTATATAATGAGTGTACTTAATTGATGTTACATGTATTTTTGGAAAAATCTGTAATACTTATAATAGTTTAAATCTATTATTTTTTACTTTTTTTTGTATCAATAATTGTGCTGTATTTGATATTATTTTTTTATATTTTTCTTTGAATGCTTTTTTCTTTATTTCATGTTCTTTTTGTTTTTGTTTAATAGATTCAATTTCATTTTTATACACGATATCTACCATTTGTTTAATCTGTTCAGATGATCCATTTACATATTTTCTAAGACTACCATGAAAGTATTTTATTTTTGGAGTAATTAAAACGTCATTTGGTGAAAATATGTAATGCATTGATTCCCCCCATAATGGTAAATCACCCCATCTATAAATGTAAATATTATTGGATTTATCTATCGCTTCCATATATTTCTGTAGCAAAACATTACTTCTTACTCTTAATAAATTTAAAGCAAATATATTTGTATATGGTCCTGATGGTAATTTTGGTTTTAAATCTCTAAAATTATGTTGTCTTAAAAATTGTAAAGTAAAATCATTTAAACCATGTGTAACATATTCATCATCGCGATCAATTGTACCTGCTACTAACAATTTATCACGTAATAAAGAAAATACCTCATCAATGTTAAAATCTATAAAGCAATCTTCATCTATTCTAATTATGTAATCATAGTTATCACAAAATTTGATAAAATCTATGAACCAAAAATGACACATATGTCTATAACCCATTGGAAATATTGGTAGATTAGTTGGTTCATACCATTTATGTATTTCATATTCTTTTTTGAAAGCATGTTCCGTTACATTTACAAATATAATTTTTAATTCAGGTGTTTGTTGTTTTATGAATATTTGTTGAGATTCGGTAATATTACCTTCATGAAATATCAAAATATCTGTACTTTTGTCATCCAAATGCTTACTAATACCTTTATTACGGTTTATTAACGATAAATATTTATCATTATCAGTATAACCCCTTGTTAATATGGTAACCGCGTTTCTGTTCATTGTACCAATTTCTGTACTATTCATTATATATAAGTAATAGAAAATTATGTGTATATTTATCCATAATTTTTATTTTTTTTTATGGTAATAATTATATTTTTTATTTCTAAATGATATTTGTACTGAATAAAATTGTGCAAAAAATGGAGGTTTAGTGTCAGTAACAGATTTTCCCTAAAAGTTTTTTCGAAAAATCAATTTTGGACATTTTAAAAATGTCCAATTTCGAAAATCTGAAAAAAGTTTCGAAAAAGACCATTTTTTCGAGGGTTTGTGACTGAGATGCTCTAAAAATTGAAAAAAAAAGATAAAATTGTGTTACGATAATTTTTTTAATTTTTTAAAGAAAATCATTTAAAACTTTTTCGATGGCTAATTTAAGGCAACGAATGGCTAACTATTTTACGCCAAAAAACGCCGGTTTTTTCTTCTGTAAAAACTGTGACTTCAAATGCTGTAAACATAGTGATTGGGAGAGACATATTTTAACCCATAAACACCGAAGGCTAACTAAGACTAACTCCGGCGACGCCAAAAACGCCGAAATTTTAGATACTAACAAATTTGTATGTTATTGCGGAAAAAACTATAAACACGCTTCATCTTTAAGCAAACATAAAAAAATTTGTAAAGATGTACAACTAAAAGATGATGATATAGAACAAGATATTCCTATTACTAAAGAACTCGTAATAAAACTGTTACAAGAAAATCAAAAATTACAGCAAACTATTATAGAAAGTTTAACTGAACAAAATAGTAAATTATTAGATAATAATTCAAAAATCATTGAGTTAGCAAAAGAAGGTAAGAGTATAACTAACAACACTACAAATAATCAATTCAACTTAAATCTATTTTTAAATGAAAAATGCAAAGATGCCATAAATTTGGTTGATTTTGTTGATTCATTAGAACTTACTTTAACGGATTTAGAAGAAACGGGTAGGTTAGGTTATGCAGAAGGCATATCCAGAATTTTTGTAAATGGATTAAATGGATTAGATGTACATAAACGTCCTATTCATTGTAGTGATGTAAAACGTGAAGTGCTTTATATCAAAAATAAAAATATGTGGTTTAAAGAAGATGATGAAAAATCTATATTATGTACCGCAATCAAAATTATTGGAAACAAAAATATAAAACAAATCAGAGAATGGCAAAAAGAGAATCCTTACTATAATGATCCTGAATCAAAACAAAATGATAAATATAATAAATTAATTTTTAATACAATGAGTGGTTCAACAATAGAAGAACAACGCAATAATTTGAAAAAAGTAATTCGTAATGTATCAAAAGAGGTTGCTATACATAAAGATTCAAATATAATAAATTAAAATTACTCAATTTGACCTGAATATAAAATTATATTTGCAATATTACACATAATGTGGAGCATGCAATGCGAATAAGTTGAGTACCAGTAAAGTTTTTTATTATAGTAATAAATACCTAACTTATAAAATAAAATTCCTATTAACGTTAATATATAATATTCTTTCATATATTGCGCCCTATATGCTTTATAAAGTTGATACATAAGTGCTAGATGAACATATGTAACATCTAAGTTTCGTCTCCAACAATTTATTGGTTTTCTCCAATAGTTTACAGATGTTAAAAATACTCCACCTGGACAAAGTGCTATAACGTAATATCCATTATATATAGCATAACATGAAGAACCTAGTGACAAAATTGTTAGTTTCAAAATTAATTTATATTGTTCTTGAGGTATTACACAAATATCCATTATATTATGAACTTAATAATTTATTTTTATAATTTAATTGTATTAATTAGAAAATAATTAATTATAATAGTAATTAATTATTTCATTTTTCAATTGTTTTTATTAATTGTCAAAAAACAATATCACTCCAGAAATAAAATATATGTTTTAAACACGATGAACTATATCGGTTCATCCTCCTCCTAACATTACCGAACGTTGTTTTTTATTTTGTTCATTTATCGTTTCACGTGGTATTAAAAATGAAGGTACTTGTCATCCTCCTCTTTGCTTAATAGTTCTTCTAATAATTGAACGTTTATACGTTTTTTTACCCCGTCGTTTACCGCGTGTTTTATGTTTTTTATAAAACTTCATTTATAATATATAAATATATTTTAACCCCACATCATTCTCATTTCTGAATAAGTCATATTTCTTCCCATACGTTCTTTAAATTCTTCGGCTCCTTTTAGCATTGGTTCAAGTATTAAAGATGGATTGTTTTGTTTAACAGATTCATTTAATAAAATCATGCCTTCTTGTATAGTCTTAGGATTGATTCTTTGTTCAAGATCCTTCATAACATCTTCAACAGATTCTTGCACTTTAATAGTTTTTGTAGGTTCAACGGATACAATTGAATTATTTTGAGATGATGGGTTAACACTTTGATGTAATAATGGGTTAACACTTTGAGGTAATGGTTTAACACTTTGAGGTAACGGGTTAATACTTTGATGCAACAATGGGTTAACACTTTGAGGTAATGGTTTAACATTATGAGTACAAACTTCCTTTCTTACTGGTGATATAGGTCTTATGGATTGTGTTTCTGAGTAGTTAGATTCAAACATTGCTTCTCCAAGTAAGGTACTAAAATTAGATTTATTAGTCTTATCCATAATGTGTTATTTAATATGTTTATCTTTATATTGTTTTGTAAATGTGTTATTCTACGAGTTGTAATCTAATCTTCTTTTTAAATTTTTCTTCATCATTAAATAAAAATAATTTGTAATTTCGTTTTTCAAAATTGTCAAGATTTTCTCGCAATGTAATTCTAGTGGTAAGTTTAATTTCGGGTATATAAACCATAAATTGATAAAGTCCGTCATTACGTACCAACTTATCAAAGCAGAAACCTTCATAATGTTTATCAAGTGTTTCTGGTTGGTTATAACACATATCTAAAATAGTACAATCATTTTGCACCTTCCTGATTGCTCTCATAGTGACATTGATGTATTCAAGTTCACTTATCCATTTGTTATAAAATAAATCTGCTTCTGGTGAAAGTGTGATAATATTAAAATTTTGTTGAAATTTGATAATATTAAGCATATCAACAAGTCTGCGTATAGGAGATGTAATATGAATATAAGAGTCAAGTTCTAAGGAATCATGTCTAAATATGGTTTCTTTACTGATATCAATGTATTGTCCGGCTGTGCTATTCCAAATTTTGATGAATTGAGTGACATCATCAGGTAAAGATGTAGGTAGTACTATATTTTGTTTAATAATTGTGGAACGAAAAATTCCGTTTTTATGTTCAAGTAATTTTTGTGCACAATTATAGTTCATAAGTATCATCAAATAGCAAACGATATCATGACTAGTTTTAATATTAGAAATATATTTATATTTTCGGTTGAGTTGTTGTCCAGTGGTAAGTAATTTTTGATAATCAGGATCATTAAGTAGAGAAGATTCTTCATAAGAAAAATTGTTAAAAACTTTGATAAGACAATTGGAATAATTAGTAGAAACAATATTATAATTGGTATCAATTTCAATATCAAGAACAAAAGCAAAGCGTCGTACATGTTTTTGAAGAGAGCATAGACAGTCGGATAAAATAGTGGGTAACATAGGTCTTTTTCTATCAGGTAAATAAATTGTGGAAATTCGTCTGGAGAAACTGTTCCATAAAGAAAGTGAGTCTAATAGTATGGTAACATTAGCAATATATATACTTAATAAAGTGTTGCCTTTGTCATTAGTTGTAATGCTAAAAGCATCATCAAAATCAAGACTGGTAGCGGGGTCAATAGAAAATATTTTCCAATCAGTTCTATTTTGAATAGGTTTGTATTTATTAGAAATGGTTTCAATAAAAGTATCATGTGAAGATGCTTTATTTTGAATGGCTTTGTTAGTATCTTTATTAAATTTTTGAATAGAAGCATGAAGGCTTTTGCAGTATAATTGATATTCATAAAAGTTGTCAAGAATATCAACAGGTCCAATATTTTGAGATAATATGGCTCTGGGGTGTTTTTCATCCCAATGATGAAAGTTAATAGTAACATATAAGTTGGATAAAACCTTAGAGAATCCGATATGTTTGATGTCATATGGTACTAAAAATATAGGTAATCGTATATCATCAGGTATACATTTATACAATAATTTTCCATGTTTAGAGGTTTTATCTCGTCCATAGGTTTTGTTATCTGCTAATATGAGAACGGCGGGTATATCTCCGGATGATCGTATGGATGAATGTACGATATCAACATTGCCTTTGTTGAATGTAAATACATCATTAGAGAAAAGTTTATGATCGTCTGGTTTGAAATTATGAAGGTTAGAAGTTTCTAATGTGGTGGCGTTAAAAACTGTCCATGTGGCATAATTTCTATGATCAATGTGAATCTTATAGATGGTCATATATTGAATAATATGTGATGCAATCTTTAAACTGGTTTATCGGAATATATTGATGCTACATAGATGTAGGGATGAAACATAAATAAATTTAGTATTCTATTAATTTATGTAGGGCGATGTAGCAGCCCCCCATTACACCGCACTATTTGAACCCACTGTCTCCAGATTATCATTATTTATCTCCATACCATTACCTAAACTTAAATTCAAATCTTGCGGCAAAGGCTCCGGAATATTTGGAGTCTTTAATATTTCAGGAATATCATTTGAATATTCATTATTATTTACTTGATCCATTTCTTCAACTTCATCTACTACCGGTTTTTCTTGCAAGTGCTTAATATCTATTTTTTTTGCTATCTTTCGTTCCACATTTTGATTTTGTAAAGCATACATGAAAATATTGGGAGAAATTGCTATATTATTCATATATGTACGATATCTAAAACAACTAACACTTGTATTTTCACCAAATTTAAACGAATACCACCAATATGCGGGTATAAATAAAAAATTACCTGGAGTTAATACTATCTCTAAACATTTTATTTTGTCAAAATCTGCTTTGAATTTTACCTGAGGATCCCATGGATTTATTGGAGATCTAAACTCAAAATTTTCATAATCATTTATCGGATAGAGATATCTTGAACTTTTTGGAGGAGATAATTTTATTTTTATTGAACCTTGAGTCACTAAAAAATAATTACGATAATTTAATTCATATCTAAAAGGCGTCTCTGTATTACTTGAAGAAAACATCACGTCATAATTACAATTTGACACTAAATAGGGTCTTAAAAATTCATCATTATATGACATATTTTTTATTGCTCCTGTTTCTGTCAAAAAATCTTGATTACCTTCGCTAAAATATATACCATTTTTATCTTCATCAAATAATTTTTTTGACATTTGCAGTTGAAGTGGAACAGATAAACCTAGTTCTGAATCTTTCTCTTTAGTATCTCTTATTTTTATCTCAAAAACTGGATAATTTTCTAATAAAAATTGTTTGTTAGTACTACTTATTATTTTTTCACCATCACCATCACAATCAAATAAAACCGGCTGCCTTAAATCACATATTTCTTCCATTTTATCTTTTGAAGCCTGATCTATTTCATATATCTCTAAATCATCACTAGTTTTTAAATGAAACTGAATATGTAAATAGAAGAATAATATAACACAAAATATAAAAACACCTATTATTATTTTTAACATTATTTTATAAAAAATAATAATTTATTTTATCCCTGTAAACGAGATTCCTTCTTTGTATTTAATCTGAAATTTTTGGAGCAATATAAAATGATACATTACTTTCATCTCCTAAATTATACTTTAATAACATAGGAAAATCATTACTCATAGCAATATAAATATTATTACTTAATTTGTTTGATACACATAATTTAGATAAATGGGATAAACTATATGTTAAAGATAAGTTTGTATCTTCAGATATTGTGTACTCTTCTAAGTCATCAATTGGAATATTTACTGTTAGTTTACCTGAATCACCACTTGCCTTAAACTCTAATAAATCTGCATTTGCTATTATATTCAAATTTGAACCAAACGCATTTAATTCCGTTACTAGTTCTACTACCTTTTTTGAATCAATAAAAAACTCTATATCATATTCTACTTCAGGTATTTCAAAATTATCTTCATCCATATCTACCAAAGACAATTCAAAAAAATGATCAAAACATCCTTTATGTTCCTTTGAATTTAAACAATCAATATTTATTTTATCTGGATCAATTGTTTCATCAAATTTTATAACTGTTTTATCATGTTTTAACGCACAATTCATCAACATAGCAAAATTTGTAGATTCAACTACTATTTTTGTACTACATATATTAACATATTGTGAAAACCATGCAGAAGATATATGGATATTCGCTAAACAAATATGACTTTTGTCCATTGACTGAATATATACATGGTCTTTTTCAAAATGAATAATTATAAAAGATCCCCAATTTTTTAATATATTAAATAATGATACAAATATATCTAATTTTTGCTTATTATCTATTTCTAAACGCATAATTATATTTGTTTATTAGTTTTAATATCTTTATTTTCAAAATATTTCTATAGAATTATATTTTTCAAGAAATTATATTTATTTTTGTTAGTGTCTCTTTATCAATAAACAAACTAACAATATTGTAGATTTGACAAAAAATATATGGAGAGTTATATATATAACATTTTGATAACTTGTTGGGATATTTATCTTTTAAATAAGCCGAAATAAAATAAATATAGTTTTTATGTTTATCTACTTCAGCCATAGATAAAGACTTCATATTCGCATGTACTGTAAATAATGTATGTTCTGTTAATATCTTATCTATTTTGTTAGTTATAAGATGCGTAATTATCTGATAGGTTTCCTTTGTAGCAAAATGCTTGAAATATATGTATTCAATAACTATATTATTATTTTTTATTTTACACAACCCCTCAAAAATGTCATCACATTTTCCCTCAGATATTTTTTTTAATATTTTTTCTGATGTTTCATATTCTGAAAATAATATCTCTTCATTAATCATTTAATATTTATAGTTATAATCTTTATTTTTGTCTAAACTAATTTAATAAATATTAAATTATAAATTGCTACTATTTATTTCATTTTCAATTAATTCCTTTAAATTTGTTTCAACTATTTCTTGATTTTCACCTTCGTTATCTAAATAGGCAATTTCATCGGCATCTTCTAAAACTGAATTATTCGCATCTAATACTTCTTCATTAAATTCGCCGCTAAATTGACCCTCAAATTCCTCTCCATTCATCATTGCAAAACCTAATATCTTTTGACTATTATCCATTGTTAAATGATGTACTGCATTTAATAACTCTTTCGTTTCGTTTAATTCTTTACGTAATGTCTCTACTGTTGCCTTTAATTCTTTATTTTCTTTTACTGCTACTGAAATTGCATTTTTACTTTGTACAATAGAAGGTTTTAACACTTCAATTTGTTGTTTTAGTAACATTACGTCTCCATTTGAACCAGTACCAGATGTACCTACACTTGTAGTACCTCGTTTTTCTAATGATTCCAATCTACTAGTGATTGATTCTAATACTTTTTTATCTAATAATACCATATTTTCATGTCCTTCTCCAGACATAAAATCGGTACTAGGATTGAAGTCAGCACTCATTATTTTTGATTCAACGGCACCTAATCTAAGAGTTATAAGTGTAATTGCTTGGGCAATTGTCATTTTACTTATAGATGCTAAACCATCCTTTTGATTTTGACTTTGAACTTGAGGAGAGGAAAATTGTTGAGATTGTTGTAGTTGTTGTGCTGCTAATCTACCTGGAGGAATATTAGGACCCGCTCCTGGTCTTGCTTGATTTGCAAACATTTGGGCTGAATTTATAGATGGTTGAGGACCTCTTTGAGGTTGTTGAATAGGGGGTGCTTGACCTCTTCTATTTTGTGCTGATGCTAATGCTCTACCGCTCATTTAATATTATAATTGAATATTTTGTTTCCTTAATTACTTACGCATTAGCAATTTTAATTTTATATTTTTCAATCAAATTATTTATTTTTTCTAAATTCAATGAATTTGTTTCTTCTTCATAAAAGCAACTAGCAATTTGTACATACGTTGCACCACACATAAAGTAATCATCTATATCGCTTACATCTGATATACCTCCACAACCTATAATTACTATTGAACTATCTAATTTTTTTTTGAAATGTAATATTGACCCCAAACTAACATATTTATTAGCCTTACCAGACATACCTCCCATAATGGTATTTAGAACATAATTATTATCTTTTATATATACTGTGTTAGGAATTGAGTTACACATTGTTATAAATTTTACACTTAAATGGTTATTCAAAATATCACAAACTTTATGTATAAAACTAGTATCTAAATAAGGTGGTAATTTAATACCAATGATAATTTTGTTTTGATTATTGAATTCCTTTAAATTAAACAATAAGTTATTTAAAATATCAATATTATAAGCAGGTACTGTTTTATTTTTTACGTTTGGACAACTCATATTTAATTCTACAAAAATTTGTTTTTTTGTTATAGTTTGTAAATCTTTTAAAATGGATAGACAATTATCATTTGATTCATAACCAATTGATATAAAAAAAGGTTTGTTATTATTTACGTTATATTTAATTAAAATGTCTCTGTAATAACTATAACCTGGATTTGGTAATCCTTTTGAATTAAATGTAAAACCTCCATTAGTATAATATGTGGGTTCAGGATTTCCATCTCTTGACTCTAAAGTACAAGTTTTTAAGCAAATAGCACCGATGTTAGTTGTCATTAATTTTAATATTTGTTCCTCGGTTGAAGCCCAACATCCACTTGCAGTAATAATAGGTGGATTAATTTCATTAAAAATATTATTCATTGTTTAATTACAAATAATATTTTTATATTATTTTATTATTCATAGATTTGTAGATAAATTTGTACATTAATTTATGCTATCATTTTCATTTTAATTGATTCATGGCTTTTATAAGAAATTACATCAAAATCATCTAACTCATAATCATTAATATTAGATTTAGTATCTTTTATTACAAGAGTTGGAAAAGAAAATGGTTCATTAAGTAGTTGCGTTTTTAGTGGTTCTATATGTTCTTGATATATATGTGCATTTCCTAAAAAGTATATAAATTCAGATGCTTCAAGATCACAATGTTTAGCAATCAAATGGGTTAAAAATGAATAAGAAGCGATATTAAATGGTACTCCTAATCCAACATCCCCTGATCTTTGATACAACGCACAAGATAATTGATTACCATTATGAACATTAAATTGACACAATATATGACATGGTGGCAAAGCCATTTGATTAAGTTGACAAGGATTCCATGCAGTCATAATTAATCTCCTACTATTTCGTTGTTTGGGATCTTTTAATATGTCAATAATCTGTTGTAGTTGATCAACACCTTTCCCAGTATAATCTATGTCACCTTCCCATGTTGCGTTAAAATTTCTCCATTGGTGACCATAAATTGGTCCTAATTCGCCATCTGAATAATGACCTAGTCCCCGAGAATTTAAAAAATCGTGAGAAGCATTTCCATCCCAAATAGTAACGTTTTGATTTTTTAAAATATTGTTATTTGTTTTTCCACTTATAAACCATAATAACTCTTTCAAACAAACTTTCCAAGATAATTTTTTAGTAGTTAATATAGGTATTTTTTTTTCTTTTAGAGAAAATCTCATAGTGTTACCAAAAATACTTAGAGTAGAACCGTTTCGTCCCTCTTCTAAGAATCCATTCTCTAAAATATGTTGAATTAAATTTAAATACTGGTACTCCTCATGACTATACTTTGTTATATTTGAAAATATATTTTCGGATATATTTTTCGTTATATTTGAATCAATTTTATCTGTGTTTGTCTTTTGTGAAATATTTTGTACATTTCGTAAATACTCTTCAACAACATGTTCCATTTTTATAAATATTTAGAATTATCTTTAATTGTTTTTTAACTAAACATAATTCGTCGTTTTTTATTTCTATATATAAATCATATGGAAAGTTTGGATGAATTATCAAAAACAAGTAATGGAAAACCTGGTTTCTTTAAATATGTTTTTAATTTTGATCAAGATTCTAAGGGAGAACTATTAAATATTATTCAATATACTGTTTTAGCATTAATACCCATCGTAATATTAAATAAATTTATGCAAAAATATATTCCGGAAGCAGACGATGAGAAAGGTAGTTTAGAGATAACCGCAGAAGTTGTAATACAATTATTAGTAATATTTTTAGGAATATTTTTTATTCATCGTATAATAACTTATGTTCCTACCTATAGTGGAGAAAAGTACCCTGATTGGACTGTAATTCACGCAATTTTACCTTTAACATTAATTTTGACCGCATTACAAACAAAACTAGGTGAAAAAGTTTCTATTCTATTTGATAGATTAATGGAATTGTGGAATGGACCAAAAAATACAAAAAAAAATGGTAAAAACGGTAATGTAAAGGTATCTCAGCCAATATCTCAAAATCAAGCAGCAATGAATCAATCATTAGGAGGTTCAACTTCTATAAATTCTCTTCCTCCTGCTCAAACTACACAAACTCAATCATTACCAGATTACAATCAAATGTATCAACAAGATAGTACACCACTTATAGGAGCATCAAATCCAGGAAGTGATATGACTGAACCAATGGCTGCAAATTCTGGAATGGGTGGTTTTGGCTCAGCATTTGGATGGTAAAACTATAAATAAAAACAAAAAAAATTGAATTACTTCATAAATATATACAAATATTCATTATTATTTGTATATACTTTTTAATTTTTAAATACAATGACTGATTGCCCTATTTGTCTAGAAACGATTGACTCAAATTTTAATAAGGTAACTACGGAGTGTGGACATACGTTTCATTGTGGTTGTTTGATGAAAAATGTATCAATTAATGGGTTTGGTTGTCCTTTTTGTAGAACTGCTATGACTGTACAATCATCAAATGATGATGCAAATGATGATGATACTGACGATAATATCAGTATATCTTCACAAGATATAAGAGAAGATAATATTTTAACTGCTTTTCGCTGGTTTCAGCGTCGGTTATATGAAGTACCAGAACCGATTTCACGTAATGGTGTAATAACTTATGAAATACAAGTAGATGATGATGGATATTATTATGAATCGGAATTTCATTATTGGGATCAATGTAATACGTACATGCATCCCCCCTATTTATTTTACAAATTATCTAATGATGGGTTGTACGATGATAGGTCTGTAAGTTATACTGATTTAGCATTGGCATATATGTCATTAAAGAGAAAATATGATGGAGATATACAGTTGCGAGAAGGAGACTATTCATATAATAAAATAGATGGAAATCGTATACCATCATACGAAGGATGTGAAGTATATGCAGTTGCCGAAGCAAAGGTAAATAACCTTATTGACAAAGCAATAACGGATTATTACATCAACGAACAACTTAATAATACTTTATAGAAATTATATTTTATATTTTATATTTTATATTTTATATTTTATATGTTATATGTTATTATTTTGATTTAACTGTGAAAACCCATTAAATTCATAATCATAATCGGATATATCAATATAATTTTTTTTATTTTTATCTTTGTTTAAACGTAATTGTAAATAGGCAGGTCTCATTCTAGTTGTACATCCACATAAATAATATCCAAACATCCTCCAAAAATTAGACATTTTTAATATATTATAAATAAACTTTAAAATTGTTTTTCTTTGATAATATAATGGATGTCAAAAAACTAGTAAGTGCGTTAGATAACGAAGATAATGAAACCATAATGAATCTAACATCAAAAAAAATACTGGAAATCAATTTTAATATTTTAAAAGAATTACATTTAGGAAGGGAAGAAACCCTAAATTATTTAAAAAAATTAAAAGGGTACAGATATGTGGATGAATTAAAAGATCTAAAATATGGTGCATTCATTCGTTGGATTCCAATAATTGATCCAACTAACATACCTCTTCATTATACAGGTATTATTTGTAATATTAAAATAGCAGATAATGGAGTATTTATAATGTGTAAAAATTTTATGCATAGACATTACACTTTTAAAATGGATGAATGTCTGATTTTTCAAAAACTTACATCACAAGAACAGGTAATATTAAGTGCATTAGATCATTTAGCAACTAACAAATCAAATAATAAAAGTGATGATGAAAGTGACGATAGTGACGAGAGTGATGATGAAAGTGATGAAAGCGATGATAGTAAAGCATAAATAAATCTACTTTTTATTTCTATTTTTTCGTGTTTTCGTATTGGATTTTAAGGAAATATCTAAAAATAAACCAGGAATGAATTTACCCATTTGAATTAAATTGATTTCTTCTTGTGTTAGTTTCTTTGTTTTAGTATAACAGTTTTTACCGTTTTTACGAATACATAAACTTTTACTTCCTTTTCCATGTTTAATAATAACTTTACGAGTTACTTTTTTGCCACCCATTTGGGAATGTTGGACGCTTTTATACATATTTGTACTATCCATTATAAAATTATAAAAGAAAATATATTAATAATTATAATGAATAGTGAAGTATTTGTTCATCTATTTCATATAATATTTGTAGGAGGTTTGTTTTTATATGTTGGTATAAATGGTACTACTATTAATCCTATAATGTATCCTTTCTTATTTTATTTAGGCATAATAGTAATCTTATATCATTCATACAAAATTTACGCAAAATTATTGAAAGGTAGTAGCATTTGGGTAAATCTGCTTCATGTATTTATTTTTGGTCCCTTAATGATTCTAATTGGATATTATGGAAAAGAAACTTCAAGAAAATATTTTGAATTACTAATAATGTGTGGTATGGCGGCTATAGGATACCATGGATATTATTTATTAATTAATATTTAGGATTTTAATATTTTTATATTGCGTTAAAATATAAATGGGAGGTAGTACCGGTAATATCAGAACATACAGAATCTCGGCATGTAACGGATATAGAACATTAGGTTCCATTATTGCATGTGGTAACAGTGGTGCAGGTGGTGGTTCTACAAGACGTATGGCTGCTTACTATATGAGACAAAATAACGGAAATCTTGCTGGTTTCTATAACAGTCTTTTTTCTTTAGGATATGGCGCTCGTCAAAATTCGCCATTCACAGGACCAATCTAACTTTGACGTGTCTTACTTTAGTATCTTATATAATTAAATATTCAATATTTATATAAGATGTCAACACAATATTCTTCACAAAATAATACAGATGATAATAAATCAATTGATAGTAATTCAAGTGATAGTAAAACAAATGATAGTAAAACAAATGATCAAAAAGGAATATTAACTTTAGCAGATCTAATTCTTATGGGATTAGCAAATATTATAGGTGCTGGAATTTTTGTAATTCTCGGCAAGTCTATTAAATATGGTGGAAATCAATCATTATTAGCATTATTAGTTGTAGCGTTTATTAGTCTAATAATGGGATTTTGTTATGTGGAAATTTATAGTAGATTTAAATCCAGTATTACCGAATACTTAGCGGTTCAAAGTACAATGGGCGAATTAACAGGACAATTCATATTATATCTTATTTATTTTTTTGCTATATTATCTGGAGTAACAATAGTAATTTCAATTTCTAAATATTTAACATCAATAGGCACTTTATCACAATTTAAAGATTCAACGTTTTTTCAAAAATCATTTTCTATTTTTTTACTTTGTCTAATGAGTTTTATCAATTATATGGGAATTGAAACATCTAAAATAGTGTCCAATACTATTTCCATTTTAATGGTTATTATTTTAGGAGGTATAATTCTTCTTAGTAGCAGATTTATTACATGGGAAAAAACATTTAGTGCACCAAACGTGTCATGGGATTCTTTTGTGTTATCCTCAGTGTTATCTCTTTTTTTATTCAATGGTTATGATTTTTTGGTTAAAATTAGTGATGAATCGGCTAATCCTGATAATAATAAAATAGCCCTTATAGCCTCACTATCTATTACTACATTAATTTATATTGCAATCATTATAGCATCTATTTGTGTACTTGGTTTCAAAACATCTAGTACAACTTATAATATAATTACCAAAATGTATGAGACACTAACTAACAAATATACTTCATTAATCGTATATATAATTGGAGCATTTATTATGTTTAATACAGCATTTTTATCAGTACTTTCGGCTACAAAATTTATGCAAGGATTAGGGAAGGAAAAAAGAATAATTTTTTCAGAATTTTGGGAAAAAGAGAACAATTTTAATTCACCATCTAATGCTATTTTTGCTTCTTTAGTAATTACAATTTTATTAGCAATTATAAATAATGAAGTATTGATGGCAATTCTATCTAATACAAGTTGTATATTGATATTGTTTTTATTGTCGGTATCAGTTTTATTAATTCGCTGGAAAGAACGAACTAACAAAGATGCCCAAATGACTCATAATTTTATTAAAGGAAATATACAAAATGTACCAATAATAGTAGTAATTAATTTATTTTTGTTAGTTTATATTTTTTATATTATGCTTAAAAATAAATTTTGGATTGGCAAAGTTTAGTTACGCCTCTGCATAAACTCTTCTTCCACATTGTTTGAATGGATCTTCTGTATTATAACGTATTATTAAAACAAATATTCCTAATATACCAATAATTATAATAGTTAACTCTATTCCGGTCATTTTATGTAATGTTATTGTATTTTTTAAATTTTAATTGGTACAAATAACTTAAATAAATAATGATAATGTATTTATACAAATGTTTAATAAATCTAGACTGTTATTGTTGTACATGTGTAATCCTAATAAAATAATCAAAAATATTGATATGCCTTCTTGTAAAAACTGTGTTTATTATGATCCACCAATATTAAATACATTCACATCACCATATAGTAAATGTAACAAATTTGGAGAGAAAAATATTATAACAGATGAAATAACATATAGTTATGTAGATATTTGTAGAAATGATGAAAATAGATGTGGAAAAGAGGGTAAATATTTTGAAAAAGAAAGATATATCAAAATTAAAATAATATATCATAAAATAATCAACAGTTTACCTTATATTATTCCTATAGCATTTATTATAGTGTCAAAATTATTACCTAAATAAAATACTTAACAATTTATATTTTTAATCCAGTTTTTATTTAAAACATTATGTACACTTTGTAACGCTCCTTCTACCCAACCTTGTCGTCTGCTAACTGCTTCTCCAATAACTAATATTCCTGGTTCAGGATGTTGTGCCATTTCAATAAATGTTTCACGACTAGAAAATAGATGTTTATTTAAAGGTGTGTAATAATGTGTACCAATTGGCCAATAATAATCTTTAATCGCCATAATTTGTAGAGTATTTTGCGGGATACCTAATGCTGTTTCCACTTCTCTTTCAAAGAAACTTCTATTTTTAGGTGTATTATCTATATGGTCTTTTAAAAATGTAGCATTCTCATTATCTGCATATGCGATCATATAAACTCCTTTTTTGGGATCCATTGGTATCATTTTTTGTAATGGTCCAGGAACAATTGTATAAGAAGGAACATATTCATGCATTATTTGTGCAGATGTTTTTGTAAATTTAGCGTATACATACAAAAACTCTTGTCCTTTAATTTCCTGGTAGATATTGTGATTAGATAATAACTTTTGAGTTGTATTAATACGTGTTGCTATAATAATTTTATTACATACATATACGGCTCCTTTTTCAGTAGTAACTTTGAATAGGCACGGATGAACTTGTAGTTTTTGTATATCTACGACTTTATTAGATGTTTTTATATGTTTATTTCCAATTTTATCACATAATTTATGTACTAATTCATTCCAAGATAAATGAATGCCTGTCCATCCAGGTGCATTATCTTCCATTTGATAATGATATAAAACTTCATATGTATCTTGATTTTCATAATCAGAATATCCAGATGAGACAATAAAACTGTCATATAACTCATTACCTAATTCATGTTTAGCAAATTGTCTAAATGTTGTAGAAGGTTTTTGTTTATATTTTTGTTGATATTTTTCTCTTAAAAATTTAAGACATGTTTTGATATTAATTGGTTTATGAATAAGTTTAGAATAGTTCATATTAGTTTTAAAAAATTTATAATCAATATGTAGTTCATTTAATAATTTTTGTAGTAATTTATCGGTATCTTTTCTTCCAACACCGGCACCCACAACAACCGATGTATCATAAAATATCTCATTTCCAGTTCTTCCCCCAATATACGGTTTTTTATTACTTTCTAAGATGAGAATTCTAGTATGCGGTGATAACCTTAGTATATTATATGCTGCATACAAACCAGAAATTCCGGATCCAACAATAATTATATCATAATAATTGGTCATTATAATATAATCCAAAGAATATTATTATGTTGTTTTATTAATGTTTTCTGTGTTTTCTATGTTTTCTGTGTTTGCGGGTACTTAAAGATCTTCGTTTGCGGGTATTTAAAGCCCTTCGTTTGCGTTTTTTTAAAGACTTGTAACTTATACCTTTAGCAATATCACTAGGACTATGACTACTAACAAAAATAGGTAGTTCAGCAAAATAAGCATCGGCATATTCCTTATCAATCTGAGCAGCAATAGCCTTTCTTTTTCTAGTTTCAGGTGTTCCCTCTTCAAATATTCGTTTTGATTCAGAAGGTGAAATAGATTGTAGTAGTTGTTTCATCTTCTCAACCTCTGCTTCCTTTAATAATTGTGCTTGTTTAACAGGATCAATTGGTGTGGAATAAGATTCAACTACTGTTATCATTTTGGGTCCTTTTTCAATATCCCATGATATACTTTCTTCAGTAGTTGTTCCTCCGGATTTTTTGCTTTTTCGTGTAATATTTCTACGCATATTTATAATATAAAAATATTATTTATTTTTCTTAGTTTTATTTTTGTTAGTTTTTCTGAATTTAACCGTTTCTTTATTTTTACAGTTAAATTGTCCTCTGGTATATCCTTTGTTATTGAATATAGTTTTAGTACAAATGCCAATAGATTTGGTTTCATTAGTAATATCAATTTTTTTAATACACCTGCATAGTTTTTTTGCCATAATTTGCTCTGCTATTTTTTTTAACATTCTTTTGGATTTAGGTATTTTAACACCATAAAAATCTAAGATATTAATATAATCTTTGTTAGATAATTGAGTGTTCATATATTATAAAGTAATAATATTTTATTTTTTATATTATATAATGTGCTATTAATATATGTATTGCAATTCCAAAATTGTTGTATTTGATTTAGATGAAACCTTAGGATATTTTGTAGAATTAGGTATGTTATGGGATGCAATAAAAGAATGTATAAATAATTCAAAGTTGCATATAAAAATAAATCAAGAATTATTTAATACAGTATTAGATTTGTACCCAGAATTTTTGCGTCCAAAAATAATAGATATTTTATCATATTTAAAAAGTAAAAAACAAAAAAATGATTGTACCAAAATAATGATATATACGAATAATCAAGGTCCATATGATTGGGCTAAATTGATAATGAAATATTTTGAGTCAAAGTTAAATTATAATTTATTTGATCAATTAATAGGTGCTTATAAAGTAAATGGTAAACGTGTAGAGTTGTGTAGAACAACTAACGAAAAAACTTATAAAGATTTAATAAAATGTACAAAAATCCCTGAAGATACGGAAATATGTTTCCTAGATGATATATATCATCCAAAAATGAAGAACGATAAAATTTATTATATAAATGTGAAGCCATATAAGTACGATTTAGAGTTCAATTTAATGATAGATAGGTTACTGGATTGCGCTGATATTGGTATCCCTACATCATGTAGGGACCAAATAATGTCCATGCTACATACATTTCGCTACAATCATGTAGGCAAAACACCAAAAGCGATCAAAATTGATCAAATTTTAAGCAAAAAAATTATGCAGCATTTACAGATTTTCTTCAAAAAACAAATACAGAATCCACCACCTAAAGGAACCAAACGAAATATCAAACTCAAGAAGAATAAAACTATCAAAAAAGTTTATTAATTTATATTAGTAATAACCTAATGTGTTATTTTAAATATAATCAAGTATGACTTAATTTGGTTATAATATTTTATCATAGAATCACCGATTATTGTTGTTCCTAGCAAAAATATTCCGGCACTAAACGCTATACGGGCATCTAAAGGTGTAAATTTTACTGTACGAAATGGCCTAAATCTATAAATCAAAAATAAACTTACATATATTTTTACATAATAATGTAAAGTACTAAGATATTGTGGAGCATTAGCAGATACACCTAACAAAATTATTATATATAAAGTCCATGTTATATATAAAACCGCATTAAATGCGTCGTTTTGAAATTTATATAATGTTGAATCAATTGACATTTATTATAAATATATATTTTTTTTATATATTTAAAATTATCGTTGTCGGTTGGCCTCTAATTCGTCTTCTGTGAGACCTAGAAATGTTCTTTCTCCTCTATTAATTTGATCAGCGGCTATATTAAGTAATTCACGTTGTCTCTCTGTCATCGGTTCTCTTAGTGGAAGTGGGTTGTCTTGTTCTGCTGCTTCTCATTCTTCTGCTGCTATAATATCACCTTGTCGTTGTGCTTCAAGTCGTTGTTCAGGTGTAAACCTAATTGTTTCAGGTGGAATATGTCCACTTCATCTCATATTTTTTCTGGATCTTCTAGATCTTTTGGATAATTTCCTTAAGTTATGTTTTTTTGTAGATCGTTTATATAACATATATAGTCAATATTTTAATTTATTTTATAAATATCTAGGGTTCTTGCACTCGGATCAGTAGAAGTTGTATATTTGGGCATCCAATAATACGGTAACACATTTTCACAATTAGGATAATATGATAAAAATATTTGTTTATAATATTCTTTTTCAGTATCAATATTTGCTTCATATATTTTTTCATTATTACTCATTGTTTTGGCAATATTTTCCTGTAAAATTTTGTATAATGAACGACCATGGGTACTAACACCGTCACTAAATGCTTCTTTTGTTCTCCATAAAATTTCATCAGGAATTATTTGTTTTCCGCGACTGTCAATAAAAAATCTATCTAAAAAACTATATCTTAAAATAAATTTTTCAGCACATCCATAGTCAGGATCTACATATGTTGTGTGATTTCTAAAAAATGGAGGAATTGATAAAATAAAATTAACAAAATTTCTATCTAAAAATGGGGTTCTCGGTTCTAACCCATGTGATGATATTGACTTATCTGAACGCAATACATCAAACAAATGAATATCTTTTAATAATCTTCTTGTTTCTCTGTCAAATTCAATATCATCTGGGCACTTATTCATGTATAAATAACCACCAAATAATTCATCAGAACCATCACCGTTAAATATTACTTTTGCTTCAGAATGTTGAGAAATATATTTTCCTAATAGATAATTTCCTATACTTGCTCGCACAGTTGTAGTATCATAACTTTCAATTGCCTGAATAACAGAAGGAATCGCATCAAACATCTCTTGTTCTGTAACAATGATTTCCGTATGATTAGTACCTAAATAATTTGCGACAACACTTGCATACTTTAGATCATCAGAACCCTCTAGTCCTATACTGTACGTTTCCAATTTATTAGGTAATGAATGAGAAGTATAAAAATTATTTACTAAACTAGCAATTAAACTACTATCTAACCCGCCAGATAACAAACAAGCAATTGGTCTTTCGGTTGTTAAGCACCGTTTATTAACAGCAGCATGTAAATATGATGAAATTTTTACTGATAAATTATCTAAAAAAGTTGCTTCTATTTCACCATTTATGAACCAATTATGTGAAAAAGTAGGAATAAAATATGATATATTTTCTCTCTCCAATTCCCAAATAGATTGAACTTTATTTGACAAGTTATAAACACTATATGTACCTGGTTTAAATTGCTCCAATAAAAAATTTTCACTATTACTATTGTAAAAATATTCTAAACATTTTAATTCCGAAGCAAACCCTATCAAATTGCTTAATCTATTAATATCTCTTTTTTTTTTTAAATAATACAAAGGTCTAACTCCAAATGGATCACGTGCTACATAAATTTTATTATTCAGATTTTCTGTAAGTCTATTATCAAAAAGTACAAATGCATATACTCCATCTAACATAGTAAGTGTTTGTTCAATACCATATTTTAAATACATATGTATTATTACTTCACAATCCGAATCTGTTATAGGTGTTACACCCATATCCTTATACAATTGTTTGTAATTATAAATTTCACCGTTACATACTAACACAACATCATTAATTACCAACGGTTGATTTGATTTTTCATTTAAACCATTTATTGCTAATCTATGAAAACCAAGTACCATCTTCATAAATTTTTTATCTAATTTAGAAAATTCTGGTCCTCTATTTTTTCCTTTAATGAATTCACTTGTAATTATGTCCGTATGATAATTATCTGAATTTAGAAGAGCAAATATGCCACACATTTTTATATATATTAGTTAAATTGTATTTAAACATTTTTTCATATTAATTTATATATTATTTATATATATCAATGGATATTTATAGTTATAAAGATCAATCCACATCTGAAAGACAACAAACTGTTTCTATGAGAACTTGGACAAGAAATATTCCTTCTCAACCTTTACAACCTTACTTAGATGCACGTCCTGTTCTTACCAAGTATTCAGTTATGCCAGTTGTTGACCCTAGAAAACCAATTCAAACACCATTAATTCAACGTGCTACATATACTCCTGAAACAGTGTACAATCCAGGAAATGATAGTGGACCATGGTCAGGATATGCTTCTAATGTAAATCATGAATCTGAATTAAGAAATCAAATTTTTGCATTACAATCATGTCCACAGGCTACTTATATACCCTCTAGTACAAGTAGTTTATATCAATTTAAATGGCAAAATCAAAATCAACCTCAACAACCATTTCCCACATTATTTCAAGATCAAACATTTACTCCTACTAATCCTAATCCTCATCCTGATAAAATCGGTTTTGGATTATTTAATAATGCTACTAGACAACAAGTTAGAGATATAAAAAAATCAACACAATGCAACTAATGTGATAATAAGGTTATAAAAAATAAGTTAAAGATTATAATATAATAAATAGTATATGAAATCAATATTATTTGTTATATGGTTCTTTATATACAAAATAAATTGTAATAAATTTTCTAAGCATATAACATTTATTTCAAAAGGTAATCCTACTAATTTATCGGGTTATAATGAAATACCACATGAAGAAGATCCTGGTTTATTTGAAAGAATATGTACATTTTACAGAAAAAAACAATTATTAGATATACTGCAATCACCACACGTATCTCAATCGTATAAACTTAAAATAATTGACACAGAAGATTTTAATAATTATTTAGTCCCAAATATAACAAGAGGAGGGTTACTTAAAGATTACGATTTTTCATTTGATGAAAAATAATTAATTATGCGTTTTATTTGAATTTTAAAAATTATTTTTAAATTATAAAATGTCCGAAGAATTAGTTAATAAGATTACTTTAAATTTTCTTATCAGTAAACAACAACTTCAAAAACTTAATAAAAAAATACAAGAAAATGAGGAAAACAACAGAAAAAGTGATAAGGAAATTTATGAAAATAGAATTAAGGAACTTTTTTCAGATTTGTTAGTTAATAATCCACCAAAAGACTTATTACAAGAGGTAAAAACAGGTTTTGATTATTTTTTGGATAAATGTATATATTATTTTAAAATTCATGATAATAATTTATTGATTGAAAATGAAAGAAATGAAACTGTACAAGAAAATGAAAATATTGAAGAGGAAGAAGAAAATAATGAAGAAGAAAATAATCAGGAGGATGATTACAATAATGAAGAAGAGGAAGAAGAGGAAGATGAAAATGAAGATGAATATGAAAATGAAGATGAAGATGAAAATGAAGATGAAGATGAGAATGAAGAAGAAATTAAAATAAGCAAAAAATATGAACCGAGACAAACTAGAGGAACAATGGTTAATAATGATACAGTAAGTGTTTTTAAAAAATATAATAAATCTAATACGTTCAAATCCCAAGGTGTTGATGATATTCAAAAACTTCCTCTTGATTGGTTTCAGCATGTTAGAACAAATTATGAAAAAAATAAGATTATTCCAAGAAAAAAAGAAGTTTTAATAGGTCCTGAGGGTTTTAAAGATAAAAAAAATATCAATAAATAATATGAAAACTAGGAAAAACAAAAGAGGAGAAGAACACAGAATAAAAAAACGTACAATGGCAAAAAATAATATGAAGACTAGGAAAAACAAAAGAGGAGGGCGCAAAACAAAAAAACGTACAATGTCAAAAAAATTTGTAACCCTTCGTTGCAGTCCAGAAAATAACAATCACAAATATACATGTTACAGTAACAAAGATTTGGTCAAATTAAAAGAAATGTGGAATTCCAGACATCCGGACAATCCTATCACTACAAATAATTCAAAAACTATCTGGAATACTCTCAAAAATTATTATTTAAACATATGCAATAAAGAATCATGCTGGATACGACAAATGACTAAAAACACAAAATTAGAAAAAGATTTATTAGATTCATTTGCTCCTCAATCTCCGGCTATTTGGAAAAAAAATCCGAATGAATGGTTATCAAGTTTAGATATACTTAAAGTAATGGGTCAATATGAAAAGAAATATAAATGTTTTGATTTTTTAGGACCATCGCCAATTAATTATGATACTCATTTACTAGACGGTGAATGCGTTTGGGAAGAATTATGTCATTTTAATCTTCAAGATCATATTAATAAAGGTAAAACAAAAATTGGTGTTATTTTTAATTTGGATCCACATTACAAAGGTGGTAGTCATTGGGTAAGTTTATTTATTAATGTAAAAAAGGGCAAAATATTTTATTTTGATAGTGCAGGACCAACAATCCCCAAACAAATAAAAAAATTTGTAGATACTATTATTGAACAAGGTCATAATTTATCTTCTCCAATTAATTTTGAGTTTGATGAAAATTATCCAGTAGAACACCAGTATGGTGATACCGAATGTGGTGTATATTCGTTATTTTTTGTTGTACATATGCTTGAAGATAAAATTACAGGTCATTATTTAAAAACGCATATTTTGGAAGATAAATATATGCAAAAATTCAGAAATATTTATTTTAACCCTGAATTATAAATGAGTAAAATAATAACATAAAAAATCATTATTATTTTATATAGATGAACAATATCAAAAATTTTCAAACTAGAGATAACTTAATCATGATATGGGAAGTACTGTTAGATGAACTTCAAATTGATACTAACAATAAAGTCATTTTATCAAATATTAAAACTATTTTTGATAGTAACATAAACCCTTTTTTAGCAAAAGCCAATCCAGTAACTAATTTGATGGAATTAAATAAATTATTTTTACGACAAGTATTAATTGCTGTTAATAAATTATTACCAAATTTAAAACAAGGCAATAATACAAAAAGAATAACTATTAGTAACCAAGAAATAAATGAGCCTTACAAAATTGAAGATATACAATCACTTAGACAAACTACTTTTGAAAAAGAGGTCAATCAAAGACGTATGGAACTAGATAATTATATGACACCACCAAAACCTAAGGTTTTAGATTTTTCTGACGGAAGTTCAGATAGCAAAATTACTGAAATGGATTCATTAATTGCCGAAAAAATGGCTGAAAGAAATCAAGAAATAGAATTTATTCAAACATCTAATTATAATACTTCTAATATTGACCCCAAACAATGGTTAAAACCTTCTGAAACATCTGTTAAAACAGAAAAAATTATTGCAGAAAATTTGAATGTACAATCCATTTCAACTTCAAATAATCGCCTTAAGTATTTGAATATTGACGAGCAAAATAATCCAATATTATTGGAACAACCCAAAAAAAAAGTGTCATTTGAGACTAACAATGTGAATTTAAATATTGAAGAGATACCTACAGTTAGTTTATTTGATAAATTAAAAAAACTTGAAACCAATATAGAAAAAGAGGAAAAAGAGGTAACACAGGAATTTGAAACTACTAAATATGTTACACAACCTTCTATTAAATTACCTGAAGTCAAAAAAGAAATAATTAATAGGGAAAAATTAGTTAGAAATACAACCATTATGCAAAATCCACCAATTATTCCAAATAATGAATTTATCAAACAATTAAATGAAATGAATAAAAAGATTGATTTACAAGGAAAAACAATAGATACTTTATTATTGTTAGTTCAATCATTAATTAAAAATAATGAAAACGGGGAAAATGAAAACGGGGAAAATGAAAATACATAAAAAAAAGATAGTCAAAATGATAATTAAATATTGTTAGGCAATTCTTTTAACTGGTTTTAGTCTGATCTATTATATATGTACCCTTATCCCCTGGACGTTTTCCAGGACGCTTTACTAACTTACCAACTAACACTGGCTGAACACCTGGCGGGGCATTAATAACAGTTTCATACACATAGACTTGTTGAGTATCATCTCTTAATGCATATTGTTTACGTATACCGGTTACTGGATCAGTAAATGTAAATGGACGTGCCAACCAGTCTATTTTAACTTTATTTATAGCAGCAACTGTATCATTTTCATCCTGAGAATAATTTGGATTGTAAGAAAAATCCGTAACAGATGGCTGACCAAAAGATAAACATGCTAAACCTTCTTTTATACTTGATTTAACATGTGTCGCACAATCTATTGAGGCTTCCTTTATAGCCTTTAAAATTTGGAGAGATAATTCTTCTTTAATATTAGATATCTCTAATAATTTTTGATCAGAAGTTTGAGGGTCCTTGGTAATTCTTGAAACATCTTTTAATCTGAGTTCCGTAGCATATTCACTATCTATTTGTTGTTTAGTTAAAGTCATTACATATACAAACACCTCTACTGTTTGAAGTTCTTTTCGTAAACCTTGATGAGAACAAATACGTCTAGCACGACCAATAACTTGTTCAACTCTTACTGGATGCCAATATGGTTCCATTATATGTACATATCGTGTGTTACGTAAATTAATTCCTTCTGACCCTGCTGATGTAATCATTAACACTTTTATAATATTACCTAAATCATTGTTACTACTTTTTGCACGTAGTTGAGTTGCAATATTATTAGGAATATAATCCCATGTTCCATTATAAATATTACGAATAATTTCTCTCTCTTCAGCGTCTTCAGTACCAGTATATAATGCATAACATGGTTTACCCATATCTTCTTCGCTCATATTTATTTCCCACGAGTCTGCACCTGTACGCCTTATTTTGAAACGGGCAAAACCGTTAGTTTCTAATGTTAAAGCAAAAATACCAATTCCCTCCATAGATCTAAATTGACTATAAACTAAATGTAGACCTTGATGTTCTGGATCTTCAATATTTTCTAACATGGCTAAAAATTTAGGACTGTAAGTTTGAAGACCTTCTGGAGACAAGATTGTATTTTTATGTCTTTTCAAGTATTCCACAGCCAACTTTATTGATTCTTTATATTGGGCGTCGCCCATTTTTTCCAAAATTTCATCACTTTCTAGTTCTGTAATTTCTCTTAATAGAGCATCCTCATCGGCAATTCCTTCTAACGGGACAAATTCCTCTTGTTCGTCTAATTGATCTAATAGTTTTTCTAAATCTTCTTCACCTTTTTTGGAACCACCAAACGATAAAACATCATCATCATCATCATCATCATCATCATCATCATCTTCAACATTTTCATCAACATCTTCATCATCTTCAACATATTCATTGTCGTCATCTTCAGTATCTGAATCATAAATACCTTTTCCCTTAGATGCCTTTTCTGCTTTTTTTCGTTCTTTTTCTTCAGCCTTTAAACGATCTTTTTCGGCTTTAGCAGCCTCTTTTTCTTGAGCCTTTATTCTTTCTTTTTCCTCTTTTTCCTGAGCCTTTAATCTTTCCTTTTCGGCTTTAGCAGCCTCTTTTTCCTGAGCTTTTAATCTTTCCTTTTCCTCTTTTTCCTGCGCTTTTATTTTTTCCTTTTCGGCCTTAGTTAATTTTGGTGCTGCTAATTTTATAGGTTCAACAATAGCCATACTTTTGGCTTCTGTTGCTTTGGCTTCTGTTGCTTTGGCTTCTGTTGCTTTGGCTTCTGGTACTTCAGTTACCTTTGGCATATTTACCTCAATATATTTTTCTAGTGTACCAACAAAAGAACCTATTGCAAAACTGCTAATATATGATTTAATTAATTTGTCAATCGCTTTTTTTTCTTCTTTACTCATGCTGTTATATTTTTCACTATATTTAGCGTCATATTCAGATAAATTTGCCAACAATTTGTCTATTTCTTCTTTGTTAGATAGTCTAGACTCAAGGGTTTCTTTTATAAATTTGTCATACTTTTTTATTAATTTTTTAATAAACTGATTTTTATTCACAATAGCAGGAGTTGGGCGTCCTGGCGGCGTCGGCATAACAAAATTACATGCCAAACGAGAAAAAATTCTATATGTAGAAGATGGTTCAATAAATAATCCATCTTTATCCACTGTACCCTTTCCCTGTTTACTTGATGGAGGTTGCTCATTGATTCTTTCTAGTTGACGATATTCTTCATAAATTTTAAATTGGTAATCACTCATTGGTATAAATAAAATATGTTTATCAAAGGTTTTATCATAACTTGGTAATAATTCTTCTTGTGCGGACCTAAAATATGATGCTAAACCAATTATTCTGCGTTTAAATTTTTCAATATTTTTAACATTTCCTGTATCAGTGTCAACAAATATATTTATAAATTCATCTAATGAATCTGGTAAAGCAGTATTCAAATTATAGGTAGTTGCATTACCAATTGCGGTTATATCATTTTTAGCCAATAATTTTACTACTTTAGTGACAAATTCCGTATCTGTTACAACTGCTCTTTCTTCATAAATTTTTTCTCCAGTTTTTTCATCCTTTCGTTCACGTGGCTCATTTGTGACTCCTTTATAACCAGAACCAGTTATTTTGTTTTCAAAACCATAAGGATTACGAGTAATTGTTAAAGTTTTTGTACCTGGAACATAAGCAACATAATCTAGTACTTTTTCCTTAGCAAAAATATCTAATATTGTCTTTTCTGACAACTTTTGCTGTGATTGAGATGTCAAAGTAAAATTCCAACTTTTAATGTACCCTCTTAATATATTGAATAAAATTGCTATCTCATTTGGGTAATTAATAATAGGAGTTCCGGTAAGTAAAACTACACGACAGTTATCAGCATTTAGTAAAAACTCATATAAAATTAAGGATAATGATTGAGGAACAGGAGCATCTCGGCCTTTTTTTCTTTGAAACGATTTTGCCATTTTATTAATCTTATTTACTATTCTACTAATCAAATTATGGGCTTCATCTATTATCACTACAGAATTGTCAAATATATTATTATCAAAATCACTTGTCATTTCTTTAAATCTATCTCTTCTCAAACCGTTGTAATTAATAAATCTATATTTATGTTGAATCATCTCATCTAATTGTGAATTTAAACTTTTTTTGTCAGAAGTAGATAAGTCCTTATAATTAGATGGTTTAGTAATATTGATTAACCAAGCACCACGTTGTCTTCGGATATATTGTACTGACAAACCAAGTGCTTTTGATAATGAGTCTATATATGCAGGATTTTCATCTGTAGAAATCCACTCCCAAAATTGATTCTTGCGATATAATAGATCACCACATTTTTTTATTTCTTCCATATAATTACGTCTCAAAGATGCTGGAGTTAAAATCCACACTTGTTTACTACTTTTTATACCTTCAGCAATAGCAATAGAACTGCATGTTTTACCAGATCCTAAACCATGATATAATAATAATCCTCTATATGGTGTATATAAATTAATATAATCACGTACAATTTTTTGATGAGTCAATAATCCTATTTCTCCTGTATCTTTTCCAATATCTTCGCAACTAATCCCTTTACTTTCATCAACCAAATCATCTTTATATTCAGAAAATAATCCATTAATAAAATTTACAAACATTTCACGATTATTCATATAATAACTTGAAACCTTTACATCTATTGGTGGAACTGGTGGCAATCTATTAGATAAAGTTGTGTCACCAATAACAATCTTATCATCTGTACCTAAAACTAAAATACCCTTTTCTACCTTAGGTGTCAAACGTTTTTTGGGTTTAGTAATTATTTCAGTTACCGGTTTGGCTGCAGGAACATCTAATTCTTCTTCCACAAATTCTGGCAATCTAGGACCTCCTTCAGGCAATTGTTCTTCAGGGTCAATTATTCTTTCTTCTACTAATGTTGTTTTTCCTGTTAATTTTTTTACTTTTTTTACTGGTTTTTCCTGTATAGGAGGTGCTAGAGAAACTTCTATCTTCTGTTGAGGTTGTTCCGGAAATTTCTTTACAACAGCCGATAATTTTTTACGTTTTATTTCTTCTAAAATATCCTGGGCTCTTTTACCTTCATCTTTTTCAGCAGTTATAATTGTTTTTTGTTTTACAACCGTTTCCTGTACAACTGGTTCAGATGTTAATTTTACAATTACTGGTTGTGGAGGTTTTACTACTGGTTTTATTTGTAATTTTCCTAACAATGTTTTTGGATCCATTATATAATTTCAATATATAAATTTTTATTATTTTATGTATTGAAATTAATTAATTTGTATCACTAATAATATTTTAACCCATCTTTAATTCATCATCTTTAAATCATATAAAAACAATTTATATAACAATATATGGAACCTGATTTTGACTCGTTAGGAATATGTGGACCACTTAAAAGAATTAAGAGGGAATGGAATCAACTTAACAAAACAAATATTGTTAATGCTAAAATCGCTTGCTATTCACTATCTGAATGGATATTAGAAATTTTTGAAAAAGAAGACAATAATATTATAAAATTTTCATTTATAATACCAGCAAATTATCCATTTGTACCTCCAAAAATAGAGATTAATAATACAAAATATATAAGTAGACTATGCTTGTTTAGTCCACGTTTCATAAAAGTATTAAAAAAAATATCTAATAAACATTGTTTATGCTGTTGTTCTATTTTATGTACAGGTAATTGGTCTCCTTCTTATACTATTACAAAAATTATGGATGAAGTTAAAAATAATAGAGAGACAATAAAAAATGTTATTATCAAAATTTTAGTGGATAAAATTAAGGATACCTATTTAATAGCCGATATAAATTTGGAAGAGTGGCTTTTTAAGTGCCAATAAATTTAAGTGCCAATAAATTTAAGTGCCTCATTACATGCTATTTGTTCCGCCTTTCGTTTTATTTTATGCTGACCTTCACCTAAAAATAAAAATATTTTACCTTCGTGATTCAATAGATAATCTTGAACTGCCTTAAAATTATTTAGAGTATTTATATGAATAGCATCAGAAGGAGTTACATTGTAAATTGGTTGACCTAAGCATAAATATACACCCATTTTATATCCTAGTTCCATATCATGTTCTATTTCTAAATAATGTGGAGTTACTTTGAATTCTTTTTGTATTTTTACCTGCAGAATATTTTTATAATTATCATCATTTTGAATTAATGCAATCCAATCAATATGCTTTTCAAATACATTTTCTACAAATTTTTGAGCCATTTGAAACCCTGGACCCGTAACAAACATATGTTGAAACCAACCTTCATCATCCTGTACTACTATTTTATTGAAATCTAAGAACAAAGCACCAATAAAAGATTCAAACAAACAACCTAGTTTTTTTAAATTTGTTCTTATTTTTTTCTCCTCTGCGTTACGAGATAAAATCAACCATTTATGCAGACCCATTTCTAATGCTATTTTTCCTATTGCTTCATTCTTAACGATCGCTATTTTTTTTTCGGTCATAAACCCTTCGTCTGCTTTAGGAAAACGGCGATATAAATAATACTTAGTAACACATTCCAAAACTCCATCTCCAAGAAATTCCAAACGTTCGTTTGATTTAGTACTTAACGGTAAACAATCATTCGGTTTTTCTACTATTTTAATATTTTGCTGTAAATTTTCAAAAGCAGGACGTTTTGTATACGACCTGTGTACAAATGCTCTTTTATACAAATCTAAATTGAAAATCTTTGGAGGTATTCCATATTTTGTGAGAATAGATTGAATATCATTCAATGTAATCTCAGTATTTAGAGGATTATAAGGATTAAATATAAAACCATCTTCGGTTTTTATTATATCTTCATCACGACTTATTTCTTTAGCCAATTCTGTCATAATTATAAATATAGATATCAAAATGTATTTAAATAGGTTCATCATATATTAATTATGTCACTACCTAAAACATTAGTAATTGGAATTAACACACATGGAGAGATACCTGTAGATGAAAATTTAGATATTTACAGGCATCAACCAAATATTAATATTTTAAAAATAGATGCAGTAGCACCTGGGGTGTCTAATATTTATACTCTTGAACACTTTGAAAAAATATCACAACAAATAAATAACTATATCAACCGTACTAAAAATTGGAACAAACTAACAAATAAACAAATTACTAAAATTGCACATAATTTAACTGAACTTTTACTTACTCTCAACACAGAAGAAATCAAAAATATCGTTGAAGAACATCAAAGATTATATTCAAAACACGAACCAAATATTCATTTTCAAAGATTTTCTCATTCTTTTGAACATTCATATAAACTTAATCAATATTCTCATTTAGAAAAACACATGATTCACAATAAAATATATAGCAAATTTGAAAAAAAAGACTATAATAATCCTGATAACATTGATCTTTATTACTTTAACAAAATTATAGCATATAATTTAACAGGTCAGCCTGACATATTTGACATCATAAAATCACTTGGAGTAAATATTGAACAGATTACATTGTTTCAATTAATTGATATATTCATCAATTCAGGAGTTAAAAATATCATAATAATTGACTTATCATGTTCCACGTTTAAATCTAATCATTCAGATTTATCAGAACGGTATATCAGAAGTACTAGAAGAATAATGTTACAAAAATAAAATACTATAAAGATTATTTTATAAATCGTTTATAAAATTTTTTGATTTAATTTAATTTAATTTTATTTAGAAAAATTTTTATATTTTGTTAGTGTATAACGATGGTGTACATGAGTGGATCACGAAACGCTCGCAACCAAGCGAGTATAATTAACAGAGGCAATAATTGCGGTGGCAATAAAAAAGCCGGGCTTGCTCCAACAGTTGGATTTTTCCTATCATCTAATCCTAATTTAATACGAGCAGTCAATACTCAATTTGGATTAGGATGCGTTGCTAACCAAACTATTCAAACTCAAACATACGGATACCGTGCTACAATTGGTGGAAATATGGGTTAAAACAAAAAACAAAAAAAACAAAAAAAAAGAAAGAATATTTAAGAAAAATAATTTAATAACAACACTATTAAATTATTATAATGAACATTAAAATTGATTTTAGAGAGACCGAATTACTTAAAAAATGTGAACATACTATCAACGCAGAACCTAAGTTTAAGGATATTAAAATTGCAACCGAAAATCTACCTTTAGGTGATATTATTATCAATGATGGTACACAAGATTGTATCATTGTAGAAAGAAAAACATTAGCGGATTTAGCAGCAAGTATCAAAGATGGTAGATACGAAGAACAATCTTATAGGCTAAATGGTCTACCTTTTCATAATCATAATATCATTTATCTTATTGAAGGCGATATGTATCGTTTTAATACTTTTAAAGAAAGAATGGATAAACAAACATTATATTCCGCCATGTTCTCAATTAATTATTTTAAAGGGTTCTCTGTTATGCGTTCTAATTCTATTGATGAAACCGCTATGATTGTCTGTAATATGGCATATAAAATTGGAAAATCTGACAAAAAAGGATTTTATAGTACCTTAACTACTCCTACGTGTACAAATATTAATGAAACTGTTGCAAATATTGACACCAATACCAATAATGATTCACATACTTCTACTGAAAAAGACTATTGTACTGTGGTTAAAAAGGTTAAAAAAGAAAATATTACTTCCGATAATATTGGAGAAATTATGTTATCACAAATACCCGGTGTTAGTTCAACAACTGCTTTAGCAATATTAGCACAATATAAAACATTACCTAACCTTATTACTACTATACAGCAGAATGAGGATTCATTAAATAACATTTGTACAACTGACGCAAATGGAAAATCTAGGAAAATAAGCAAAACTGCGGTTGCTAGTATTATCAAATTTTTAAAGAATTAAGAAAACTATTTACGACGTTGTAAAAAAGTAAATTCTAAAACTATATTATAATGGTTCAACATTTTTTTAATATTATTGGTATTTTAATAGTTGCATTTATTATTATTGTTGTTATTTTTACAATACTTAGTTCACAAAAAAATGTTATTGAGGGGTTAACAAATGCCGATGGAACAACCTCTGGACCAGCACCTTCTTCTGGAGTTGCCGGTACTGCTGCTAGTTATGCTGGAGCAATCAAAGCCAATTTAGTTAAATTACAAGATGAAATGCTTATATCAAAATACAGAAAAGACTATGAAACTGCTATCATTAATTTAGATGACTATTTTGGTATGTTAATGATAAAACAGGCGTTGAACATGAATTTATCTGGAGATATAACACCAAATATTGATGCACTTAATAGATTAAAAGCCGCTAAAGAATCTTTAAATGTTACTATGACTTTCTTAGATAAGCAATAAATATTTTATAAAACAATTAAAATATTTATTATTTACTTTTTATTTTTTATTATGAGATTTTCGGTTATTTGTTTTTTTATTGTTACGAGTATATTTTTTTACCTTTTCTTTTCTGTGTTTCCTTGTTTCCCTAACTTTATATTTATATTTTCCTCTTGTTAATTTTTTTTTGCTTCCACCATATACTTGTGTTGAAACTGGCATTGTTGGCATTGGTGCCATTTGAGATATTTCTTCTTGAGACAATCCTGTTTTTATTGTATCAGGTACACCTTTTGCGACTGGTTCTTCTTCTGATATAACTTCTGTTTCTTTTACTTCACCTATCGGTTTTATTTCTTTTAACTTATTTTCAATTAATTCATTAATCTCTTCATCAGTACTATTTAATGTTTTTACACTTTTAAATACTTCTCTTATTATTTTTTCATAATTTTTATCTTTTTCTTCTTGGCTTAAATTTTTTCGTTCAAGGCCAGCATTTACTTGTTTACCTATTTTAGACCACCACTCTGGTGATTTTCCTCCTGGAGTTGATTTAGGTTTATCTGAAACTGCTGGTTCTATTTTTTCTTCTACGGTTATATCGGTTTTTACTGGCTCCAAATTTACAAAAGTGGGTGAATCCCTCTTTGCCATTTTACTCTTGTACCAATATTCTGAATATTCTTCAATACTTATTACATAATATTTATTTATTTTGGCATTGTATATTACAATTACAGGTTTTCCTATTAATTCTTTTATTGATTCTTCTTTTGTTGTTTCTTCTTTTGTTTTAGCACCTCCGTTCATATCGTCATCGTTCATATCGTCATCGTTCATTGAGTTGGTAAAGGTTGGGTCCTCTTCGTCATCTCCATTCATATCGTACTCGTGCATTGAGACATAATCTTCTTGACTAGCCTGAGGAGTTTCCGGCATACTTGTTCTAAGTTCTTCTCGTAAATTCCTCAATTGGTCTTCTAAATTCCTCAATTGGGCTTCTATAGCATTTTCTTGGGGTTTATATTTTTGTGAAATCTGATCCCATATGGCTTGTCTTTCTTCTTTTTTTAGGAGTTTATTTATTTTTTTTTCATTAAAATCTTTCAGTTTTTGGTCTTGCAAGATACGCTCTGCTTCCTCAAGACTATTTATTTCATCTTGAATTTTAGTCTTTTTATACTCGGAAGTACCAGATTCTGTCTGTTTCCTCTTTCTATACGCTTTAGAAGGTGGAGTAGACGGAAAAGAAGGTGGAGTAGACGGAAAAGAAGGTGAATCAGACGGAAATGTACCAGTACCATATAAAAAATTAACAAAAGTTTGATTTGATGCTGCTTCTAATAAAACAGTGATAGGGTCAGCCTGCTGTCCCGGAAATATTCCTCCTTGTCCAGCCGTGTCTAATTCTGTTTCAATTTGATTTATATTATGTGTACTAATACCCGTAATATTATCTTCAACAAAACCATTTTCTCCCACGCTTTCAGCACCAGCATCCAATACATAACTTTGTAATTCTAGCGGAGGAAAAGTATCTTCTATATAATTAACAAAAGCGTACTCTAATAGTGGTTTTGGTATTTTGTCACCCCTTACGAATTTCTCTTTGTATTCTTGTGCAATATTCTCGGTGAAACCATATTGCATTCCTAATTCAACCAAACCCTGAACTGCCTTTCCAGTAGCAACTGCTGTACTTACTGCTTCATACTTTTCCGCTTCTTTTGGTGAAGCATTTAGGAAGCCTCGTAAAGCAGCTTTTGGCAATTCTTCCGGTGAACTATTGTCCACAGTCGCCTGACCTGTTGTGTCATCAACACTTAATATTCCAAAAAAAAACCTACCTCCAACATCTTGAAATTTTGCCCTCTCAAATAATTCCTTAAACATTGTATAAAATGCTGCTGTCATTTGAATTGTTTGATTAAAATTCCATGATTGGGCTAGTATACTTTCTGCAACGTCTGGCCTATAAATTCTATTTTTTAATGCATTTAAAGGATCTCCAGTAAATTTTTTTACAGATCGGTCAGATGGGTCTGGAACATTCTCAATATAGGGTAACATCAATCCTACAATACGTGGATTTCTAGCATACATATGAGTTAAATATAACGTCCAAAACTGGTTTTCAGTCATATACTTGCTAAATTCACCTTGTTCACCACTGCCAGGTGGTGGATTAAAACTATTAACAAACTGTGTAGCAATTTCTTGTATGATTACTCTTATAGCAGACCTCATGGGTTGATTTATATTATTTGCCTCTAGACAGGATGTAAATATATATTCCATTGTTAATTGATAATCTTCGATATTTCTAGTCGCTGGAGGAGCTTTTACCCCTTTTTTTATTGGGATACCATATCTGTCTATTAAAGGACCACGTCTTATTGTATCGTTCATCTCTTTTTTGTCTGGAGTATTGGAAAACAAAAAAACTAGTACATCTTTTAGTTCTTCAGGATTAAAATCACTTTCGGTCTTACCACTAGCACCCCTACTATCATCATATTCATGCATAATTTTAACTAATGCATCATTTAGTACATTACCTTCTTCTTCAAGATCATATATATTTATATCTGGATCTGTACCGACGTTATATTCAATATTCAATATCATTGCTGGTTTGCCATCTTCATCTGTCCGCAATACTATGGGAATTGTTAGTTTACCAGTCAAATATTTAGCACGTGGATGGTTTATTCTACTAGCACGATCTAAAGTAGAAAGAATCCCTTGAATTTCAAAAATTTTATCTTGGGGAACCCTATTTCTAGCTAATTCTTTTAATATAATATCATTTGTCCATGCTAAAAATATTTGTTTTTGTTCTTCTTCAGTGATTTCTCTTATAGAGTCTGGACTTACGTAATTTTCTAAGTCATAAGCAACCACTAGTTTCCACCCACCAATATTTCCACTACTTAATAAGTTATTAACGGGATTTCCACCACCCGCAGCAAATGATGTTGTTTTCGTCGCTCTTTCTCCTTGTTTCTGATTTATATTTATTACTGTATTATCAATTGAGTTTGAAATACCCATGCTTGACGATAATCCAAATGATTGTGCAGGTACCTTGTCTGTGGAAAATATGTTTGGGCTTTCATCTCTTAAAATTTTATTAGAAGCTTCTATTTTTTTTGATGCTAGTCCTTCTCCATCAAAATCCTCCGCTAATTTTTTAAATTCTATTTGGAGTTTGGCGTCCATACCTTCCCTAATTTCAGCAACTTTCAATGGATCTGGTGCTTGATTACCTTCAAAAATTGTCATACCTGTTTCTTTTTCACACTTATGCAGAATCCACTCCTCAAAAGAGCGCCAGGGAATGTTGTCTAAATCGCGTGGATCTCTTTTTTCAGTCTTATATTCTTGAAAAATGTTGTTTACTTCGGGATCACTATTAACTGCTAATTTAAGTAATTCTTTTGATTTATTATCATGCCCAAAGAAGGCTTCGTACCTAAACACTATAGATAAAACTTTAATCCATCCGTGAGAGAATGCTTCTCTTTGGTTTTCCAAAGCCTTTTTATATTTATTTCTATCATTAATTAATGATTGTAATTCTGAATCGCTATCCACTGATGGTCCCTTAGCACTACCTGTTTCTTCTGATCCTGGTAAATCTTCCATTTCTTCTGATCCTGGTAATTCTTCAATTTCTTCTGATCCTGTCATTTTTTGTACACCATAAACTTTTTGTGTGGTTTTATATATTTGTAGTTGCCATTGTAACCAGACAAACTCATTAACAACTACTATTAGTGTTTGTTTGGAAACATCTTCGTAACATGCTTTTATAGCATTTAAACAAGTTTCTAAATGAGGATCTATGTGTTTATAAAAAATCTCACTAAAAGTTGGGATAAAATCTGTCATCCATGAAACTAATGCCCAGTTTGAGTCTAAACCATTAATTGTTTCTTCAATGCCTCCATGTTTATCAAACTTGACAATTCCTTCTTTTGCCATTGATATGACTTGTGTTACATCAAAACCGTGTTCACGAACTTCTGTTTTTATTTTGTACACAATGTCGGGCAATTCTATACCAGACGTGACTAGAGCAGTTAAAGTTGGTTGTGGGAATAATGAATCAATATTGTTATTAGTAAATACAGCATCCAAAATTATACTCATTAAATATCCTTCATGAGTAATAGATGTTTGTCCTCCTGAACCTTTGGGTATTTCAAGAGTAGCAACTGCAGGTAATATCTTCATAATAAGTTCTATTGTTCTCAAACCGTTAAAAGCACCCAAACGATCTGAACTAACTAGTTGAAAAAAAGGACAATAATTCATTCTAAGAAAAAAACGTAATATTTTTAGTCCATATTGTTCACCTCTTCCGCTAGTTTTTCCAACGCTTTTATATATGTTAATTAAATCAGAAAGTTGTGCTTCTGTAATAGTGGTTTTTTCAAAAAAATCATTATCTATATATACCAGTACATTTTCTCCTAAACATGCTGAATCCATAATTGCCTTAGCCGCAGTTGCACTAGTTAGTGCTTGTCCAAAAATTTCCTGTGTATCATCATAACCTTGAGATTTTAATTTTCCAGCACCAATACCTTTTATCAAATTCCAATGTTTTTCTAATGCTGCATATGCGGGTGCTGCATCATCTCTTTTTAATTTCATTTTGCTTAATTCACTAATATCGGCTGTTTTTTGGGTTAGTAAACTCTTTTGTACCAATTCTTCTAATGCTTGTGCTGTAATATCTACAGATACTTTAGTAATATCCGATAATGCTGCAGACGGGGCTACCGCTTTTAAATTAGAAACCATATAATTTTTACCAGGTTCATCAAAAACAAAAGAAACTTTAATATTATTATTTTTACTATCATTAGGAATTTCAGGTACAGGCTGAATACCATTTACTGATTTAAGGTTTTCTATTTCTAGTTTTTTTATCTGTATTGCTGCAGATTCAATACTTGGAGGTGGTTGGTCATCTCTTGTATCCATTCCCTCTGGTTCTGTTAATTTTGCTTCTTCTTTTTGTACTCGTATTTGTGCTTTACTTTCTGTTGGTTTTGTTGTTTTTGTTGCTTTTTTTGTTCCTTTTTCTTTTCCTTCTTTTCCTTTTGGTGGCATATTTTATATATTATATTAATATTATTATAAAATATACTAAATTATCTTTATGGGACATTAATACTAACTTCATTACCCTTGTAATATCCTGAATCAACTAATGCCTGTGTATATCCTGCTCCTCCCCAATTAGGATCCATTGCGTTGTCACTATACAACATATTAGCATCAGAATTTTTAATCATATCTAAAGGAGTGATAGCCCCCACATAATAAGATGATTGATCAAAAGCAGGATATCCATTTTTATTATATGGTTGATCATTTTGAGTAGCATCAACCAAAGGAGTAAATTTCAATGGTAACGGTACAGTTGTAGTAGGAGGTAATCCTCCTTGTAATTCGGTAACACTAGGTCTAATTTTATACACTCGGTTTCCCTGTGCGTCGTAGGTATTTTGCACATACAAAACAGGACATCTAATGCCTGCTCCTCGTTGCCATTCAAGAAATTCAGTATATTCCTCTAAATTATTAAATTCAATAGGATTAACTCCCGGAACTTGAGCAATATTAGAATTATATAAATAAAATTTGGCTCCTTTTTGTATTAAAATGTTGGGACATCTTAATTCTCCATTTATAGTGGTTAATCCTTCTAATAATTTTGATTTTCCAAAATAAGTTGCATAGAAATATAAACCACCTAAAAATAATACTAGAATTAATAAAATCATTGATGTTCTCATATATATATTATACTTTTAAAAAAAGAATAAAAACTTTAGTTTAGTCAAAGTAAAGTATATAGTTAAAATAGTTTTTTTAACAGTATAATATATAATGATTATTCTTCATATAAAATCAAAACAGGATGTACGTAAAATAGATAAATTGATAAAATCAGGTCATGATGTATTTATTTTAATTTATATGGAAGGTTGTGGTCCATGTAATGCAACTAGACCGGAATGGAGTAAATTGGAAAATGCGTTAAAATCTCAATATGCAAATAATAAAAAATTAGTTGTAATAGATGTGAATAAAGATAATTTAAATGAGATAAAGCATATAGGTCAAGTAGATGGTTTTCCAACAATGAAATATATAGGTAATTATGGGAAAGTGGTAGAGTCATATGAAAATAGTTCAATAAAAAAAAAGGATCGTAGTGTAGATTCATTTATAAATTGGATTGAGTCCAAAATAACTAATGTGGTATCAACCACTTCTCATAGTTCTGCGAAAAAAGTGTATGAAAGGATAACTAAAAAAAGTCATAAAAAACATAAAAATGGTCATAAAGGTACACATAGAAATACTCATACAAAGATAAATAAGAATAGAGGTGGCAAGTGGTCAAGAAAATATAAATTAAGTATAGATTGTGAACATCCTAAAGGGTTTTCACAACGTCAATATTGTGAGTATGGTCGTGATAAAGAATAAAAACATTTAACATTTGAAATTGTCTTTAGAATATCCAATAACAGCACATGCGATTCTTTTTCCGGAATGTCCAGTGGTCAAACTATCAGGAAATGTGCCTTGACCACAATCATCTGCATCTTCGTGAATAATAAGTCCTCTTCCAATAATATTGGCTTTAATTCCTCGTAATTTAATAAAATCATCATAAAAAGTATATTTTGCTTCTCCTTTGTTGTTAGTTTCTAAATTTCCCAAATCTCCGACATGTCTATTTTTCATTCCAGGGCATCCATGTGTTTTGCCGTAAGGGTTAAAATGTGCGCACATACTTGTACATTTATCTGTTAAATCACCGGCTTCATGGACATGAAATCCATGAAAATGGTTAGGTGTTAATCCTACAATATTAACGTCAATTTTAACTTTATTACCAAATTCTGTGAATTTGGTAGTACCTTTGATCCCATCATTGTCAAAAACAGCGATTGCTTTGATAGATTTATTCATAATAATTTATAAATATAGAAAATATTTATAATTTAAACATTTATTTTTCAATAAAAACCTCTTTAGCGACATTTGAAATAATTTTATTAATATTTTTCTTTTGTTCTTCTTCTGTAGATCCGCTCATAGAATTCATAACAATTTTAATGTATTTATCATTTGTTTTAGATTCAGAGTCATTATAATCGGGATGTTGTTTAATCCATTCAGGTATCATTTTCATATTTTTATGAGCAATTGTTTTGATGGCTTTAATTAGTAATGTATTATTAGAGTCTTCTTTGAGCCATTTATTAGCATCTTTAATGTACAATATTTCTCTTTTTGTATCAGAACAATGAATTGGTCGTGTACAAGTATCTAATTGTTGTAATCCATCTAAAAATATTTTAGATATTCCTTCAGAATATCCTAATCTGGCAGTTTCTTCCAAATCTTTGACACTAACAACTAATGAAGTGACGAAATCAGTTATATTAATAGCGTTTTTGCAAGTTTCATTAAGAAAAAGATTTAAGTTGAATTTATTGTTAGAGTTTATCATGTTGTGGTGGTTGCTTCCGGTGTTTTTAGATAATTCAACAATTTGTTTTGTTAGTTCTTGATTTTGTTCTACGACCTTCATAACGAGTTGAGTTAATTGTTTGGTATCATTTTGTGCAAATACCTCTTCGGTGGTAGGTTCGCTGCATTTTTTCTTATGTCTCCATAGTCCAGCCCTGTCGTTATATGCTCTGGAGCATGTTAAGCAAATATATTTCTTATGGTTTGTGCTTAAAATTTGCTTAAAATCGTTGTCAAGCGTTGTCAAATCGTTGTTTTTTAAGTTTTTTTGATGTTTTGCTGACAAACAATGATTAGTCATATTATGTTTTCGTGACGTAATATAGTCACAAAGTTTACAATGAAAATTTTTGCTTAAAATTTGCTTAAAATCGTTGTCAAGCGTTGTCATATATTCAGAACAGAGATTTACCTAAATCGTTTTTTTAAAAAAAATATAAAAAATTATCGTAACATTTTTTTAATGTTTTTTTTTGATTTTTACAGCATTTTCGTCACAAACATGCAAAAAAACACGCTTTTTCGAAACTTTTTTCAGATTTTCGAAAATGGACATTTTTAAATTGTCCAAATTCGATTTCCCTTTTCGACTTTTATATAAAAGTTGTTACTGGTACTCACTATCTAATTATATCTGAAAAAAAGAGAGCATATATCATAACACTACAAAAAAACTAATTTACATGACAAAAAACAAAGTATTATTTTTAATTTATAAAATTGAATTAAAAAATTTGATATAAAGTATATATAACTCAAAAGAAATGGAATACGTATTTAAACTTTTTGAATTTAACGTTTATAATGAGAGAGGTACAGATGCCTCAAGTGAAGAAGAAGGAGAAATAGTTACATCAAAAGATAGTTCGTCATTTATGATTCAGGCTTTTGCAATAAATGAGGAAGGATTAACAGCGTCAATAGTTATACAAGATTATCAACCATTCTTTTACTTAAAGGTATCAAATGATTGGGGTCAAACAAAGAAGAATGCATTTTATAATCATTTAAAACAGAAAGTGGGTAAATACTATGAAGATTCAATAACTGAGTGTAAGTTAATAGAGAGAAAAAAACTGTATGGATTTGATGCTGGTAAGAAACATAGATTCATTGAGATGAAGTTTGCAAATGTTCAAATATTCAATAAAGTGAAAAATTATTGGTACCAAGATGAAACGAATGAAGATGGTGAAAAAGAACGCAAATTGTTAAGAAAGGGTTATAAATTTCAAGATACATATGTAGAATTGTATGAATCAAATATTCCCCCTTTATTACGTTTCTTTCACATAAGAGAAGTAAGTCCGTCAGGATGGATAGCAATGCCAATAAAAAAAACAGTGCAAGTGAGTGGTGTAAATAAAAGAACTACATGTAATTATGAGTTTGTGATAAGTTGGAAAAATGTAATACCATTAAATGATAAGGAAACAAGAGTTCCTTATAAAATAATGAGTTTTGATATAGAGGCTTCAAGTAGTCATGGTGATTTTCCAGTGCCGATAAAATCGTACAAAAAGTTGGCTACTAATATTGTTGACTATTTTGATGTGTTGGGTGATATAACCAATGAAAATTGTAAGAGCATATTACGGCAGATAATTAATAGTGCTTTTGGTTTTAATGTGATGGAAAAAATAGATATAGTATACCCAAAAGTTGCTATAAAAGATGAGAGTGATTTAAATAAGCGTATAGAAACGTGGTTAAAAACAAAGGTACGTGATAATAAAAAAGAATCGTCAGATGAGCATTTAATTGAAGCAATGTTTGAAAATGCTCAAAAACAAATGCAAGAGAAAGAAAAAACTGATGAGGGTGTAAATTCAGATGATGATTCAGATGATGAAGAAGTGGTAGAAGAAAAACTGTTTAAAATAGGAAGTGGTTTCAAACATGAAATAGACTATAAGAACAAAGAATCAACGATAGTAGATATAATGTGTGATAAAAAGTTTGAAAGAGATGGTAAAATAAATGAATTATTAAGATCACTGCGAAACAATTTTCCTGCTTTAGAGGGTGATAAAGTAACATTTATAGGTTCAACTTTTATCAAATATGGTGATGTAGATCCTTATATGAACCATTGTATAGTCTTGAATTCATGTGATAATCTGGTTGGTGGTAATTCAGTAATAGAGACGTATGAAACAGAGAAAGATGTGTTATTGGGTTGGACAAGATTAGTTCAAAGAGAGAATCCAGATATAATAATAGGTTATAATATATTTGGTTTTGATTATGAGTTTATGTTCAGGCGTTCTCAAGAGTTAGAATGCATGGAAGAATTCTTAAAATTATCAAGAAATGTAGATGAGGTATGTGCTTCTGCTCCTGATTACAAGAATCCTCATAAAATAGATATTGATAGAAGTTCAACAACATTAGCATCGGGAACATATGAATTATCAATAATAAAGATGAATGGTAGGTTGCAAATAGATATGTTAAATTGGTTTCGTCGTACAGAAAATTTGACGTCATACAAGTTGGATTATGTAGGGGGACATTTTATAGGTGATGAAGTAAAATCGTTGCTACATCAATGTAGCGATGAACCAAATGGTCAACAAATCACCCGAATAAAAACAACAAATATGACGGGATTACAAGTAGAAAGTTATATACATTTTGAAGAGATAAATCACTCCAGCGATTACTACAAAGACGGAGCCAAATTTAAAGTTACTTGCGTTAATAAAGATGAAGGCTGGTTTGAAATTGCAGGACATGAAAACCCACATGCCAAAAAAGTAAAATGGGGGTTAGCAAAAGATGACGTTACACCTAAAGACATTTTCAGAATGACAAATGAAGGACCAGCATCTAGAGCAATCATTGCTAAATATTGTATTCAAGATTGCAACTTAGTTCATTATTTATTTAATAAAGTTGACGTTGTTACTGATTTGGTTGAAATGGCTAAACTATGTAGCGTACCTATGAGTTTCTTAATATTTAGAGGACAAGGAATCAAATTAACCAGTTATGTTGCTAAAAAATGCAGAGAAAAGGGAGTACTAATGCCTGTCATTAATAAGGGATCTAAAGATGATGGTTATGAAGGAGCAATTGTTCTTGAACCAAAATGTGGGTTGTATTTGGATGATCCTGTTTGTGTTGGAGATTTTGCTTCACTTTATCCCAGTTCAATGCTATCAGAAAATCTTTGCCCTAGCAGTAAAGTATGGACCAAAATATTTGATCTGGCTGGTAATCTTATCACTGAAACCGGTGAACAAGATTCTGACAAAAACTTTATTTATGATAATATTACTGGATACGAATATGTTGATGTCCGATTTGACACATATAAATGGTTCAAACCTAATCCAAAGGCTAGAGCACAAAAGATTAAAAGTGGATATAAAATATGCAGATATGCTCAACCTTTAATGATTGATGGTAAAGAGGAAAAAGCGATTATGCCTGCTATCTTACAAGAATTATTAAAGGCTAGAAAAGATACCAGAAAATTAATTCCTCAAACACCTGATGAGTTCATGAAAAATGTCTTAGATAAAAGACAATTGGCATATAAAGTTACTGCTAATTCTTTATATGGTCAGTTAGGAGCCAAAACAAGTACATTTTATGAACCTGATATTGCTGCATCTACTACAGCAACAGGAAGATTATTATTAACTTATGCAAAAAAAGTTGTAGAAGAATGTTATGCCGATACAGATATTGACACCAAACATGGTCTTGTTAATACTAAAGCAGAATATGTATATGGTGACACTGACAGTGTATTCTTTAAATTTAATTTAACAGATAAAGAAACGGGACAAAAAATAACAGGTGATAAAGCATTAGAATTATCAATTGAAATAGCACAAGAAGCAACACATAATGTTTCAAAGTTTTTAAAACAACCACATGATTTTGAATATGAAAAAACATTTATGCCATTTTGTCTACTATCTAAGAAAAGATATGTATCTATTAAATATGAATTAGATCCTACAAAAGGTAAAAGAAATGAAATGGGTATAGTATTAAAAAGACGCGATAATGCTCCAATTGTAAAAGACATTTATGGAGGCGTAATAGACATTTTAATGAAAGAAAAAAATATACAAAAGGCTATAGATTATGTAAACCATTGTTTACAAGAATTGGTAGATGGAAAAGTACCTATTGAAAAATTAATCATTACAAAATCATTGCGTTCATTTTACAAAAATCCACAAGGTGTAGCACATAAAGTTTTAGCAGATAGAATTGCTGCAAGAGAACCAGGAAATAAACCTGCTTCAGGAGATAGAATTCCTTTTGTGTATATAGTTACCAAACCAGGAAAAAAGGGTGTTAAAGTACTTCAAGGAGATAAAATTGAGACACCCACATTTATTAAAGAAAACAATTTACAAATAGACTACTCATTTTATATTACGAATCAAATTATGAAACCTTTGTTACAATTATTTGGTTTGGTATTAAAAGATATTTGGATGAATCAAAAACCTCCAAGAAGAGCAAAAGTAACAAAATTGGAAGAAGATATAAAAAAAATAAATAATGATTTGTGTGATGGTACAGAAGAGGGAAAGAAAAAGGCAGATAAAAAAATAAATAATTTGAGAGATAAAGAAGTTCAAATATTAATATTTGACAAGTATTTGAGAGATACAGATAATGCAAAAACAGGTAACCAAAATATAAACAAGTTCTTTACAAAAAAGTAATTTAATAAATTATTATTAAAAATATTTAATAATAATTATTTTGTATTATAGACTAATTTTATTTTTTTTATTTTTTGTTATATTTTTTACAATACATTAACATTTATAAGGATAAAATAGAAGACTTTCCTTTCTGTTGTTTCATAATGAGTGCTGTCAAAGAATGCATTTGCTTTTCTAAACGCAAAACATGGTTTCTTAAATTGGTATGATCATGAGAATCATCTTCTGACTCAGAACAATTGTGTTCTTCTGTACAATGATTAATAGCAAGTGACTGCATTGGTTGAATAATTGAGGATGAATTCAACTTATGATACTCGCTGTATAAAATATTATAATCGGCTAATCCTTCTTGATCTAACTTGGACATAATAGCATTCGCTGTCCTTTGGTGTTTTGTAGCGATTTCATCAATTGGTAATTGCAGTAACTCAAATTCTCTTTGTAATTGTAGACATTCATTAATTGTCCAGCGCTTTCCAAATCTTTTACAGAGTGGCATTTTATTATACATATATATAAGATTTGTCTTTATATTCTTTATGATAATATTATTTTATGTTTGTCTATTATGACTACTAGATGGTCTAAGAATTGTTTCATATAATAAAATATTACTAGATGGATCAAACATAAATAAATCATTATTTCTGTTATTGTTATTGTTATTGCTTGACGGAAATAAAAGCGATTGAAATAATCGCGAGGTAACATTTGATATAATATCGCTTGTTAGTTGATCATTAGCAATATCAAAAGAAATATGATCTATTTGATTTGTTTGTGGATTGTGATACATATTTATATTATCAATTGAATTAGATAAATTATTTGATGAAGGGGTACCTACATTTAATGGAGTATTAGAAGAAGTAGAATCGTTATTTGATGATATAGGTTCGGTGGTTGAAGAAGATGTTTCAGGTGTATTAGTTGTAGTTGTAGTTGTAGTTGTATTTCTAGTTGCATCTCTAGAATTTTGTCTTGATAGAGTCCGATAGTCACGAATATCATAACGACAAACAGGACAACGTACATTATTTTGAAACCACTCTTGAATTGCATTTTCACAAAAAATATGACCACAATGAATAATTTGTCTTACATTTTGTTCATCAGTAAATTCTTCTAATGATATGGGACATCTATTGGTCAATGGTTCTGAAATATCTCTATATCTTATGTTTCTAGTTGCATTTTCAATTTGTTCTGCAGTTGGTCTGATTTGAACAGTCGTATTAAGGAATGAAGTTAAAAAATTAAATAAATTATCATTATTAAGTCTAGTATATAACGAGGGATTAATTGGATTATCGTAATCATAATACACATTAGATCTTGAACGATTATTAGTGTTAGTTGTAGATCTAGAATTTCTATTGAATGGTAGTGGATTATTTCCAAAACCAAAATTATCAAAGACACGAGAAAAATTCATTACATTTTGTCTCTGTCTATTTCTGGATGATCTGGATGTATTTGTAAATAATATATTATTTATTTGAGATCTAATATCATCTTGTTGATCTAAAAGATGTTCAATAAGAGAATTGGCTTGTTCGTATTGAGCAATATACACATTGAGTAATCTTCTTTGTTCGGGAGTTAAGTTAGAATTAAATGAACCGCTGTAATGAGACATATAATATATTATATGAAATATGTTTAAATATAAACTAATTAATTAATTATATGAATTTTTCACAATTCCGAGACAAAGGATTATCTGGATTAAATAATTTAGGTAATACGTGTTTCCTAAATACGACGATGCAAATATTATCACATACTTATGAATTAAATAGTTTCTTACAAGATGGAACATATAAAAAAAAATTAAAAAATAAATTTGATTCGGCACTAATACTAGAGTGGGATGCATTAAGAGAAATATTATGGAGTGAAAATTGTGTAGTTTCTCCGTTTAAATTTGTAAAGACAGTACAGAAATTGGCAAAGATAAAAGATATAGAAATCTTTACAGGTTATAATCAAAATGATGTCCCAGAATTTTTAATATTTGTTATAGATTGCTTCCATAATTCTTTATCAAGAGAAGTACAAATGACAATTGAAGGGGAAGTAAAAGATGAAAAAGATAAAATAGCAGTAAAATGTTTTGAGAGAATAAAACAAATGTATGAAAAAGATTATTCCGAGATATGGAGTATATTTTATGGTATTCAAGTATCTAATTTAAAACGTCTAGATAACGATAATTTGTTAAGTATGGTACCAGAACCATATTTTATAATTAATCTTCCAATTCCTCTAAATAATAAATCACCTAGTTTGATTGATTGTTTTGATTTATATGTAGAGGGAGAGATTTTAGAAGGTGAAAATGCAGTAGTAGATGAATCTTGTGGTGTAAAGGTAGAGTGTAAAAAAAATATAATGTTCTGGAGTTTCCCAAATATTTTGGTAATAGATATTAAGCGTTTCAATTCAATGAATAAAAAAAATCAAATATTAGTAAATTTCCCTTTGGAAAATTTAAATTTATCAAAATATGTTATTGGATATAATAAGGATAAATATATATATGATTTGTATGCAGTATGTAATCACAGTGGTTCTGTGTTAGGTGGTCATTATACTGCGTTTGTAAAAAACGCAAACGGGAAATGGTATCACTATAATGATACTAGTGTCGCGGAAGTAGGAATGACACAGCAAATAATAACACCAAAAGCCTATTGCTTTTTTTACAGAAAGAGACAATAAATTATTATATGGAATATATATATATAATATGAGTGACTCAACAAATACTGATATTTCTAGCATAAATACAGGTTTAGGAGACGTAGCAAATGACACATATAGTTATATAAATAATTTATTATCTAATCCGAGTTTAATAATAATTTTTGTAGTAGTTTTATTGATATATCTTATTATTTTTATGTCTTTAGGAAGTGGTTCCACTAATGATTCGTTATCGGGTTCAGTGTCTAATTCTAGTACCCAGAGCCTATCAGTTATAGTTATAGCATTTTTCATGATTTTAATAATAATTAATGGTTTACAATATTTTTTTGGTGTTGATATTATAGCAAAAATCAAAAACTTATTAACAGGTAAACCAGAAATTGATATAACTGTAGATACATCTCGTTTAGAAGCATCAAAAGCACCTGTACCGGAAATATTACTGAAACCACAAGTATTTAATATTCCTGGTAATGATTATATTTATCCGGATGCTAAATCATTATGTAAGGCATATGGTGCCCGATTAGCAACTTATTCAGAAATAGAAGATACATATAAAAACGGAGGAGAATGGTGTAATTATGGATGGTCTGAGGGTCAAATGGCTCTATTTCCTACACAACAAAAAACCTGGGATGAACTTCAAAAAATACAAGGTCATGAAAATGATTGTGGAAGACCGGGAGTTAATGGTGGATATATTTCAAATCCTAAAGTAAAGTTTGGTGTAAATTGTTACGGTTTTAAACCACAAATAAATAGTACTGAAGAGGAATTAATGGCTAATCAACCTATCTATCCAAAAACACTAAAAGATATTGCAATGGAAAACCGAGTAAAATATTGGAAAGATAAATTATCGGAAATTTTAGTCTCTCCTTTTAATCATAACACATGGTCTAGGATTTAATAACTAGATTATGTATAATATTGATTATCATCTCTTTCTGTTTTAAAGTAATATACAACATATAAATTATAAAAACACAAACAAAATAAGTTTATAATAGAAACAAATGTAGCGGCACGTAACGCACGATTAGCGCAATTATAAAAAAATATATAACATACAGAAAAATTAAATCGTTGTACTTCTGGTAATTGTACTGTAATTGCTTTTCGACATATTGGACAAGATGGTGTATTAATAATCCAATTATTTAAACAACTATTATGTAATAATGGTTTACAATAACAAGTTGTTATAAATTGAGGAAACTCTTTAATTGATTTGATAGGGTTATTGTTAGTTGAAGGTAGCCAGCAGATAAGACATTTATCATTATTATTTTCTTTTGGTAATTCAGTGAGTTCTTTAAGTATAATATTTTTGTCATAATATTCTGAAGATGTATATAAAAAGTAATACATATAAATTAATTAATATATATGTATAAATAAATATTAATACTCGTACTAATAAGTCATTAATACAAAAGCGATAATTCTATTTATAGATTTTTGATAGTCTTTTTATTATTGTTAGTTTTATTAATATTTCTTCGTGTTTTTCTCTGTTTACGTTTATGTATTTCAATAAGAGAAAATAATTTATCATGAATTTCATCAGGTAACATTTTGTGACTACCTGCGTAGGATGTATCAGAAGATTTAAACTCTTTTTTAGGTGTAGGTTGATTAATATAATATAACCCTGCAGGTACTGCTAAATTTTCAAATAAAACAGGAGATGCTTTTCCTCCAAAAATGTCACCGTTAGTATATGTTGTAATAGGTGAAATACCATGTGATAAAAAATTAGAATTAATTTTATACCCACCAGATAAAAACTGTGGTTCATCATTATTTTCTCCTCCCATTTTAGTCATGATCACAAATTCTCCTTCATCCATTGTATAAAATAAATTGATATAAATTAATTATTATAAAATCGCTTTATTTCAGGAATATATTTAATATCTCGTTTATTTTTAATATACTCAACAATTTTTTTAACCTGATCCTCATTTTTAATAATTTCACTTAAACAAGTTTCTAAATACTTAAATGTTAGTTGTTGAGTATCTTTAACCTTAACAAACTTTAATTGCCCATCGCTAATTTTAACTGAGGAATTAGATAGATTGCTATTTTCAACATATGTATTAATCTGTTCACTTAAAGAATTTTTTTTATCTCGTAGTTCTTTCATTTTATCTCCAAGTTGTTTCATTTGATTATCAATAGAAATCCATTGTTGAAGTTGTTGTTCAAAACTCATTTATTAATATCTCACAAAAAATATTATTTGTAATTACTTAATTATTAATAAGTAGATATATGTTGTATCAATTAATTGTTGAATAAAGGTAATATAGATGCATGTTTTTATTATATGGTGGAAATTTACACTTGTATGTTAGTTTATAAAGTGGTGTACTTTTCTTATCAATATCATTTTTAGTTTTAACTGTAATATTACTAAATAATCCTTTTTCTTGTAAATAATGAGGTCCAATACCGTTAGCGGATAATTTAGGTACCTTGTCCCATATATCTTTAAAATTTTTATTTTGTTTGTATATATTTCCAAATATGTAATGATGAATAAAATAAGTTTCTGCTTTGTTATGTCTAATATAATAATTTATTGTTGCGTTACACCATAGTTCTATGATATAATTATTTTTTTCTGCATAAATAAACCAATTACTGACAAGTCTATCTGGTGCAGGTTTATTAAAAGCAAAAAATCCTTGTTGAATATAATTTGGTAACCAATCATTTAATGGTTTATTACAAAATGTAGTTGCATCAGTCCATAATCCTCCATGATTCTTAAGAAGTATCATTCTATAAATATCTGATAAATGACAAGGTTGTATTTGTTTTTTAGAAATATCAATATATTCTTTTAAATTAACGTATTGCGTTAAATTAGTGTTATCAAGTAATATAATATTCCAATCAGAATTATAATATTTCCAAGATTGTACACATCTTTTAACAATATCTGGAGCATTTTCAAAACCTTGAAACCATAAAATAAATATATTTTTATTCATTTATACTAAAGTTAAGAATAAAAATATATCTTACTATATCTGCTAAATGTGTTTAAAAGTATTTAAAAGTATTTAAAAATATTTAATTTCGTTTGTAACGATATTTTCTACTTTTACTAGAAGTATGACCTCTACCTTTTCCAAAACTGTTTTGAGCGGCTAAAAGTGAAAAAGGTACAATAGCATCGCCGATAATACTTGCTATACTTCCTCCTTTTTTAGAAGAATTGTGGTGTTTTCTGTGTGCTCTTCTTTTTCCACCGGTTAAATTTGGTTTTAAATAAGGTTGAGCATCTTGTGCGTTGATATTTTTAACTGGAACAATGTTATTACTTTGGATAGTACCAAGATTTTGTCCAGGTTGAAGTGTTAAAGAATTCATAAATTGTGTCCATCCATTACCTAAAGTTCCAAGACCCCAGCCCCATGCACTAGCAGGATTGCCAGATAAGTCTCCTCCTTTTTGAGTATGACGAAGAGTTCTTGCTTTTGACTTACTTCTATATTTTTTAGTATGTCCCATTATATATTTAAACAAGAAAAAATTATCGTAAAGTACTGATTACTGTTTTATTACGCAATAATGTTACTAATATTATTAATATGGCTAAAATTAAAATAAAAATTAAAAATACAAGAAATATAATAACATAAATGTATGGGTAAATTTCATATAATATTAAATCCGTTACAGGAGAAAATAACACCTTAATTTCATTTCTAACATCTTCTGTTTTCAATATGTCTAAACATTGTTTTATTAACGAATCTTTCATAATTAATTAATAAATAGATTTTTATACGCAAATATAAACTTGTTTTTGCGTGTTAAAATTATATAATTTTTCTCTAGTTTCAATAAATATGGATAATATTATAGAACCTACAATGGATTATGATTTTTCTGGATTATATTTAGGCCCTCCAAGTACTTTAGCAGGTGGTGCATATTTTACTAGAATTATGTATGGTAACAATAAACAGTTATTCATACAAACTCCTAAAAGTTTGACCAAACAAGGATTCATTAAATCAGGCAAAAAAATGTATTGTGATTTAATGTTTGACAACAATGATACTGTTTTTATTAATTGGATTGAAAATTTAGAATCAAAATGTCAAAATCTTATTTTTACTAAAAGCACTCTTTGGTTTGAAAGTAAATTAGAAAAAGATGATATTGAATCTGCTTTCACTTCACCTTTTAAAATATTTAAATCAGGTAAATATTATTTATTAAGAGTTAATGTTAAACCTAACATTAAAATATATAATGAAAATGATCAGATTCTTACGTCTGATGAACTAACACCAGATAAAACTGTTATATCTATACTGGAAATACAAGGGATTAAATTTACATCTAGAAATTTTCAAATTGAAATAGAACTTAAACAAACTATGGTTGTTAGTCCAGATCCATTTTTAGACCTGTGTTTTATTAAAAAACCAGTAAATAAGGTTTCAAATAAAATAAAGGAAACTGAATTTGATGAGGAAAATATAGAATTAGATGGAAAAACAGAAATATTAGAAGAATCACGTACAAATGATTTACTACCAAATTTGGTTGATATAGATAGTTTTGTTGAAGAATCAGTAAAAGATTTAGAAAAAACAAATGTAGGAGAAATGGTTCCAATTGATTTAGAGATGCAATCAACAGATTTAGTAGAAGACGATAATGTACCTTTAGATTTTGAAGATCTTACACCTGAAGAAGCGACTGTTCTTGAAGATCCAAATTTATTAAAAGAAGTAGATATAACTAACAACTTTGCTAGTTTAGAGAATAATTTAGAAATAGTTACATTAAAAAAACCAAATCAGGTATATTATGAATTATACAAAAAGGCTAGAGAAAAAGCAAAAAAAGCAAAAAAAGATGCTATATTAGCTTTCTTGGAAGTTAAAAATATTAAGAAAACTTATATGTTGGATGATATTGATGAAAGTGAAAGTGATAATGATGACTTTAATTTAAATGATGGGGATTCACAAGTGTCAGAAGAAGAAATTTTAGAATAATAAATATACTTTAGAACAAATTTAGAATAATTTATAACACAGACTAATAATTAATTAATTATTAATTTCAAAAATATTTTATCCCTAATTTTATATAATGAGTGTTTCTATAAAAAAACTCTGGAATGAATATGGTATAGGAGGCGTTTTACTCGCTATCATTGTTCTATATGTACTCTATATGTTATATAAGTACTTGATGAATAAAGGAATGTACGGCAATGAATATTATGGCGAATCAAGAAAAAAAGCATATAACAATGGTCCTTCAGGAAATAATAATAGTTCCCCTCAACCAGCAATGGAAGGTGGAAATGAAGTGTACTCTTCTGTAGGTGGAGGACAAACTAGCGGTCAAGGTATTCCTAGTGCTTGCAATAAACCTAATATGCAAAACCCTTCTGATCTTTTACCAAAAGATAGTAACAGTCAATGGGCTCAATTAAATCCTGCTGGTAAGGGAGATCTTGCCAATATCAATTTATTAAAGGCTGGATACCATATTGGTATTGATACTATTGGACAAACTTTACGAAATGCTAACTTACAAATTCGTTCTGAACCTCCTAATCCACAAGTCAATGTTGGACCATGGAATTTATCAACAATTGAACCTGATTTCATGAGACCACCTTTGGAAGTTGGACAAGGTACTCAATAAATTATTTTATTATGCAAAATACTAGCAACGATATATCTAGTACATTATTAAATATTATTTGTAAATAATATTTAATTATTTAAGACTTATAACTAAAGACAAAATTTAAAAAATTGGTTTATTAATCACGAGTTCTTGTGATATCATACCTAGGGCTGCTATCATTGCTAATCTACCATTATTCAATTCAGCATTTAACATAAATTCTTCATCTTTATTTTGAAATGAAAGTGGTAGAGATAACCCTAGATCTCCCGGCTGATAATTTTCCTTCATCAGAAAAAAATTTGAAGGATTATTAAATGGGTTTTCCCAACCTAGTAACAATGATTGAAGTTCACTTGCTGCTACTACTGTAACAAATAATGATAATGTTACCGCGTCAGCATTATCTAAAACATGAATAGCCTGTTTATTTGTCACTAATTCTGTTATTGGAATTGCTGTTGAAGCAATCATTCCCCATCTTCCGTGTTTTAATTCAGCCTCACGAAGTTTTATCAACTCACGAGTTGATTTATTCTTTGAAAATCCTAATGGATCAAAATTAACTATTGGTTTGGTTGAACCACTAAAAGTAAATCCTACAGCATTTGAGGCTATAAGAGCAAAAAGTACTAATAACATATGCATTATATATTATTGCTTATTTTGTCTTTATACTCTAATTTACTAATATTTAATATTCTCCTCCACGTAAACGAAGAACCAAATGAAGGGTTGATTCTTTCTGTACATTGTAATCAGAAAGGGTTCTACCATCTTCTAATTGTTTACCAGCAAAAATTAATCTCTGTTGATCAGGAGGAATACCCTCTTTTTCTTGAATTTTTGCTTTTACATTTTCAATAGTGTCCGAACTTTCAACTTCTAATGTTATAGTTTTACCTGTTAGTGTCTTTACGAATATCTGCATATTATAATATATAGTGATAATTTATTTTTAAGTTGTTTTATTATTTAATCAAAAAGTATTTATATATTTACAGATTTATTAATATAAAAAATATTATTAACTATATATTATATATATGTCAACTTATCCTATTACACCACCATACACACAAACTATAGTTACCAACTATACACAATGGCAAATTAGGAATTCATATTTAGTGCCTTTTTCTTCTTGTACATTTTTTGTAGCACTATTGAATGCTGATTCAACTCTTTCTCAAACACTAACATTTATGATGTCGGGAGATGAATACAATAATTGGGGTAATAATGATCAATACTTAGTAAATTGGATTAATCAACAAATTGCAAATCTTTCTGGTCCAACAGGTCCAACTGGTCCAACAGGTGATACTGGACCAACTGGAGACACTGGAGCAACGGGAGACACTGGAATTACAGGTGATACCGGAGTCACTGGAGCAACGGGAGCAACTGGAGACACTGGAATTACAGGTGATACCGGAGTCACTGGAGTCACTGGAGCAACTGGAGACACTGGAATTACAGGTGATACCGGAGTCACTGGAGCAACGGGAGCAACTGGAGACACTGGAATTACAGGTGATACTGGAATTACAGGTGATACTGGAATTACAGGTGATACTGGAATTACAGGTGATACTGGAATAACCGGAGACACGGGAATTACAG
>Ga0192647_100040_pt1 | contig 72130 bp, 58 predicted proteins | sample LauGreFa1BDMLBSN_2_FD_133046 | JGI IMG/M metagenome (GOLD analysis project Ga0192647, IMG submission 133046) | Freshwater lake microbial communities from Lake Michigan, USA - Fa13.BD.MLB.SN - reassembly | ecosystem: Environmental > Aquatic > Freshwater > Lake | place: Lake Michigan, USA... | reverse complement strand
TTGCTATGGAAAAAGCAGAAGTAAAATATTCTACTGTCCAAAATTGGTATCCTGGTGATAAAGATGGTAAAGGTGGCATTTATAATTTTGTTACAAAAAGAGGATTATGTGCTGGATATAAGTCAAAAATATCTTGGACACAAGTAGAGACTGGTTCAGCTATAACATGGAAATATCCATCTGTGATTTTGAAAGGCGATGATTCAATCGGTGAATTTTATTCTGTAGCTGTAACAAACAATCATCAACAAGCAGACACAGGTACAAAGATGATTCATTTGGGCAAAAACACGAGAAGTAGAATTGTTTCTAAAGGAATTTCTGCAGGTCTATCTCAAAATAGTTATAGAGGATTAGTTCAAGTTCATAAAAAAGCTCAGAATGCAAGGAATTATTCTCAATGCGATTCTTTATTAATTGGTGATACTTGTGGAGCACATACATTCCCATATCTAGAAATACATAATTCATCTTCTGTTGTAGAACATGAAGCTACTACATCCAAGATTGGAGAAGATATATTGTTTTACTGTAATCAAAGAGGAATATCTACAGAAGAAGCTGTTGGCTTAATTGTAAATGGATATTGCAAAGAAGTGATGAATCAATTACCAATGGAATTTGCCGTGGAAGCACAAAGACTTCTTGCGGTAAGTTTAGAGGGTAGTGTCGGATAAAATAGATTATTAATTTTTTATTAAATAGAATATTATGTTGAAAATAAACAACTTACACGCATCAATTAATGATTCTGAAATTCTTAAAGGAATTAATTTACAGGTGAATCCAGGCGAAATACATGCTATAATGGGTCCAAATGGATCTGGCAAATCAACATTAGCATCTGTTTTGGCTGGAAAAGAAGATTATGAGATTACTCAAGGTTCTATTGAATTTTTTGGAAAAGATCTTATAGATATGAAGCCAGAACACAGAGCAGCAGAAGGCTTATTCCTTGCATTTCAATATCCAGTTGAAATACCTGGCGTATCAACAGCAAATTTTCTCAAAACAGCATTGAATGAAATTAGAAAGTATAGAGGCGAAGAAACTCTAGATGCAATGGATTTTTTATCTATGATGAAAGAAAAGGCAAAACTAGTTGATATAGATATATCTTTTATTCAAAGATCTTTAAATGAAGGATTTTCTGGTGGAGAAAAAAAGAGAAATGAAATATTCCAGATGGCTATGTTAGAGCCTAAATTATCAATATTAGATGAAACGGATTCAGGATTAGACATCGATGCCTTAAAGATAGTTTCACAGGGAGTGAATGCATTAAAAACAAAAGATAATGCTACAATTCTAATTACTCATTATCAAAGATTATTAGATTATATTGTTCCTGATTATGTACATGTATTGTATAAAGGAAAAATTGTTAAATCAGGTGATAAAAACTTAGCACTTGAACTTGAGTCTCGAGGTTATGATTGGATTAAAGAAGATTTATCATTAGCCTAAATATCCCTTTTATTTACTGAACATATTATCAAATCATGAATACATATTTATTATCTGATTTATTAACATCCTCTTTGTTTGGAGCAGAAAGTACTTCTGATAAACCATTAAGCATTATTAGACAAAGTGCCCAAAATTCTGCGATTAAAAAGGGAATACCAACTCCATCAAAAGAAGATTGGAAATATATAAATCTTTATAAACACATAAAGACACCATTTCAACTTGCTGAATTACCATTAAACAATAGTGCGCAAATTGATTCTAACATTTCAACTTTAGTTTTTTTAGATGGATATTATTCATCAGAATTGTCTAAAAATATAAGTGAAAACGTAGAAATCAACTTAATAGATGACTTATCAATACCAGGGAAATTTAATACTTTAGTTAATTCAAAAGATAATCCATTTGTAGATATCAATACATCTCTCTTTAATCATGGAATTCATATAAATTGTCATGCAGGTGAAGAGATATCAATTCAGATATTACATGTCATCGGAAATTCAAGTGAAAGCCAATCCTTATTATGCAATCCTAGATTATTTATTAGTGTCCAAGAAAACGCTAAAGTCAAATTACTAGAATCATTCTCTATATATGGAAAACATCATATTATCAATGAAATCATAGAGTTAGATGTTCATGCTAATAGTTCAATTGATTATACTGTGAATCAAACATCATTAGATGATAATTATCTTTTTTATGGACATTATTCTTCCATTCAATCAAAGGCTTGCTCAACAATTCATATTGTTAATGCTGGAACATCATTTACAAGAAATGAAATTCACGCATCTTTAGTGAATCAACAAGCAGAAGCAAATATTTATGGTGCTATTTTAACTAAAAAAACAGAATTTGTAGACAATCATACTGTCGTTAATCATATAGCTCCACATTGTGAAAGCAATGAATTGTTTAAGCATATCTTGAATGATGAATCTACAATTGTTTTTAATGGTAAAATATTTGTTTTTAAAGATGCTCAAAAAACGAATGCTTATCAATCCAACAAATCTTTGCTGTTATCTGATAGTGCTTCCTTAAATACAAAACCTCAATTAGAAATATTTGCCGATGATGTAAAATGTAGTCATGGTGCTACTTCAGGTGCTTTAGATAGTGATCAACTTTTCTATTTGATCTCTAGAGGTATTCCAGAGAATACGGCTAAATCTTTACTGATGAAAGCTTTTATGAATGAGATTATTGATGATATACCTCATGAAGATTTTAAAGAAAGTATTGATATTCTCATTTCAGATTATTTGATACGTTTATGATAGAAGATTCTTATGTACATCTAGTTAATCAATGGAGAGAGCATTTTCCCATTCTACATACAAGTGTTTATGATAAGCCTTTGATATACTTAGATAATGCAGCAACAACACAAAAACCACAAGTAGTGATTGATAATCTATTACAGTTCTATCAAAACTACAATGCGAATATTCATAGGGGAGTTCATTATTTAAGTCAAAAATCAACAGACTTATTTGAACATAGTAGAGAGATTATTCGATCATTTATAAATGCTAAAAAACAATCTGAAATTATATTTACAAAGGGTGCAACAGAGGCAATTAATCTAATTGCTTCTTCTTTTGGAGAGGCATTTATTCAAAAAGATGACGAAATAATCATTTCACAAATGGAGCATCATGCCAATATTTTACCATGGCAAATTCTTTGTGAAAAGAAAGGTTGCATCTTAAAAATTATACCTATTGATATAAACGGAGAATTACAGTTAGATTCTTTAGATGAGCTTATAAGTAGTAAAACAAAAATTATTTCGATTGTATATGTATCAAATGTTATTGGGACAGTAAACCCAATTAAAAAAATAATTAGCAAAGCAAAACAAAATAATATTCCTGTAGTAATAGATGCTTCCCAAGCAATACAACATATTCCAATAGATGTTCAAGCATTAGATTGTGATTTCATGGTTTTTTCTGGACATAAACTATATGGGCCTTCTGGTACGGGCGTATTATATGGAAAAGAAGAGATATTACATCAAATGCCACCATATCAAGGTGGTGGTGATATGATACACAAAGTAACATTTGAAAAATCTACATATGCTGGTTTGCCTCATAAGTTTGAAGCAGGAACACCAAATATTGAGGGTATGATAGGCTTAGGTACTGCAATATCTTTTTTTTCTTCTTTATCTTTTGAAAGCATACACGCATATGAAAACTTACTTTATTCATATGCTTTAGACTTATTGCAATCAATTCCAGAAATAACAATAATTGGGAATGCCACACAACGAATAAGTGCTATTTCTTTTGTTGTTGATTCAATACATCCACATGATATTGCATCATTGCTAGACCGTGATGGTATTGCAGTTAGAGCTGGACACCATTGTGCTCAACCATTAATGAAATTCTTTAATGTACCAGCTACTACCAGAGCATCATTTGCTTTTTATAATACAAGAGAAGAAATTGATATATTTATACAAAGTCTAAAAAAAGCAATAACATTATTTGCATAAGATCTAAATCTTTTAGTATTTACTCTAATTTTGTAAAAAATATACACATATTATTATGTTTCAAATGCGCTATTATTTCTTTATTATTTTAATTGTATGTCAATGGGGTTGTACGTCTACAAAACAACTTACATTAAGACAAATATCTGGTGAAACAGACATAACGAAGGGGTCAAAAGCAAAATTATCTTGGCAATTTGATAATGCAGATTCAGTTAAAATAGAAGGGGATTTAACTTCTTACAAAGCAAAAGATTCTACTGTATTACTGCCTTTGGAAAATACTACATATAAAATCATAGCTTATAAGGGAAAGAATGACTCAGTAGTTCAAGTAAGGACTATATATGTTGATAATACTAAAGAATCATATCCTCAAAATACTTCTATCAATAATCAATTATCTGTACATAATTCAATTTCAGAATCATTCCAAATAGTTCAAAAAAGGTTTGTTAAACTAGATTCATCTCATCATAGATATGTATTCTCAGTTCATAATAATCAAGGAACAATATGTAATGATAAGATCATTGAAGCTTCAATAACTTCTAATAATGAAGATTCAACATTAAAAACCAGTTTTAAGGTAAAACCTGAAATACGTACATCTAAAAAATCTTCTATCATAATTGCTTTAGACCAATCTATAGAAATGGTCAATAATCAATCAATTATTAATACTTACTTATATCAGGCAATTAATAAGATAAAAGACATAGATACAGTACATTTTATCAGATTTAATACATCCATTGTTTCTCAGCAAACTCTAAATAATCAAAATGAATTATTAGCTAGTATTAATGCTTATCAAGGCTATAAACCAGAGGGAATCAGATGCATTTATAATATTATTGATTCTATTCTAAAGAATAAAAATATACAAGATGGTGCTGATATAATTGTTCTTACAAGTGGGCCAGATAATGGATCTTATATTTATGATGCTGAATCTATTGTTAACATTGCACAGAAAAGAAATATATCGATTCATGTATGTAACATAAACAATGAGATTTTAGATAATTATTCATTGAAATATTTAGCTTCTAAGTCTGGAGGTTCTTTTTTAGATCTATCTTCGTCTGACACAAATACATGTGTTTCTTCACTAATATCTTTAATGACATTAAATAAAGGTACATTCTACGAAATAGAAATTCCTGATTCTCTGATTAAAAATGCTGAATCATTTAATTTATCTATGCAATTACCGAAATATGACACTATGTTATCGCTTAAAGTACTAAGTAATGTAGATGAAAATTCAAAATACTCTAGATATAAAATTGTAAACTTATTTTATGATTCAAATATTTCCATAGATACCTCTTTCTTTGTCCATTTACAAAATCTTTCTACACTTTTATTACTTAATCCAAGTAAAATCATCGAGCTAATAGGCTATTCATCATTATTAGAATCTAATGATGATGCATTAGCTTTAGCCTTACAAAGAGCAAGTTCAATTAGAAAATATATGATTATGAAAGGAGTAGATCCAAATCAAATGAGAATCAGAGGGCTAAGTAATATTAAACCAATATATCCAGTTGAGAATGAATATTATCAAACTGTAATGAATCGAAGAGTAGAATTTAGATGGATAGATCCTTCTTTATTACCTTATGAGATAAAAGCTGAAAAAGTGGATACAGAACAAGAAGCATTAAACATAATAGGGAAATGGGATAAAAAGAATGTAATGTCTTATTATGATCGAAGAGTTCAAAATGGTATTCCATATTATCAAATTCTTCTTTGGGGATATTCAACTCAAAATCAAATGAATGAAGCTATTTCTACACTGAAAAAATCTGTAAATTTCGATTTAATTCCTGAAGATTAAACGGTTACAAAATATTTTATTTTTTTATTTGAAATATATCATTCATATTTGCAATGCAAGCAGCAGTTTTTGGTACTATACCAGCCGCACTTATTAGCAATTGTTCTTTATCAGGTTACATAGAACAATCGCACATTCCCAATTCAATACATATCCTTCTATTTCATGTATATGTTGCATACATAAACATACTTTAAACACTTTATCCGGTATTTATAATGCGGACAACACGCAATAATTCAAAACCAACAAATCCACGCTCTTCTGGTCCAAGAACACCAAATAGGGAAGGTTCTTCAATGCATCAAAGTAGGCCAGCTCCAATTCATAAGCATTATTCTCATCAAGAAAAACCTCAAAGTTCTGTAGATACTGCGTCATTTACTTCTTCAACAGGTGTAATTGACATCACAGAATTGAAGTCAAAAAAAATTGTTGAATTAACTCGAATAGCTAAATCCTTAGGAATCGAAGAATATAGTGATCTTAGAAAGCAAGAGTTAATTTTTAAAATAATTGAAGTTCAAGCACAAAAACAGTCTAGAGATCAGGCATCTGAAGGAACTATAAGTGAGGGTGTATTAGAAGTTTTGGGTGATGGATATGGATTTTTAAGGGCATCTGATTACAATTACTTGCCATCACCTGACGATATATATGTTTCACCTTCTCAGATTAAAAAGTTCGGTTTAAGAACAGGTGATACAGTTAGAGGTCATGTAAGACCACCAAAAGAAGGCGAACGTTTTTTTGCATTATTAAAGGTTGAGTCAGTTAATTTTGTTTCTCCAGATGTAATGAGAGATAGAACAATATTTGACAACTTAACACCATTGTATCCTGATAGAAGGCTCAATTTAGAGACAGTACCTAATGAGTACTCAATGCGTATTATTGATTTATTATCTCCTATTGGAAAAGGACAACGTGGATTAATAGTTTCTCCTCCTAAATCAGGTAAAACTGTACTTTTACAAAAGGTTGCGAATTCTATTGCAAGAAATCATCCAGAAGTGAAATTGATTGTATTGTTAATAGATGAAAGACCAGAAGAAGTAACAGATATGCAAAGATCTGTTAGAGCTGAAGTGATATCTTCTACATTTGATGAACCACCAGAAAGACATGTCCAAGTTGCAGATATGGTATTAGAAAAGGCAAAAAGATTGGTAGAAGCTAAACAAGATGTAGTTGTCCTATTAGATTCAATTACTAGATTGGCAAGAGCACATAATACAGTTATACCTCATTCTGGAAAAATATTATCTGGTGGCGTTGATGCTAATGCATTACATAAACCTAAAAGATTTTTTGGTGCAGCAAGAAATATTGAAGAAGGTGGATCATTAACTATTATAGCTACTGCTTTAATTGATACTGGTAGTCGAATGGATGAAGTTATCTTTGAAGAATTCAAAGGTACAGGGAATATGGAACTAGTTTTAGATAGAAAATTAGCAGAAAGAAGAATATTCCCAGCAATAGATGTTAATAGGTCTAGTACAAGACATGATGAATTATTGATGTCTCAAGAAGAGTTAGCTAGAATATGGATTCTACGAAAAGTATTAAGTGAGTTAACAAGTCTTGAAGCTATGGATTTACTTCAAGATAAATTAGATGGAACAAAAAACAATAGAGAATTTCTTCAAGTGTTAAATTCTTAAGATGTTCTTTCCAATATAAATCCTTTCCTTATTATAGTATTCGGAAAGGATTTTTTTTATCATCACACATGATTCATACAATACCTATATTATCTGCTTCATTATTCATTTTATTGATATTATTTATAGTAGCAATAAAAAATCGTCTTGCATTTAAACCCATTCAATCAACATCATTATTATCAAATAAACAGTTGCCATTTATAAGTGTTCTTATTCCTGCAAGAAATGAAGAAAAGGGAATTCAGCAATGTGTAGAATCATTAATTAATCAACAGTATCCATCATATGAGATTATTGTACTAGATGATAATTCTTCAGATAATACATTAAAAATATTAGAAACTTTATGCTTAAAACATCCGGAAAAATTAAAAGTAATCCAAGGCAAGTCGCTGCCTAATGATTGGATGGGTAAAAATTATGCCTGTCATCAATTAAGTAATATTGCGAAAGGAGAATTTCTTATATTCACCGATGCAGATACAATTCATCAATCTTCATGTTTATCAATAGCAACTGAAATAATTATTAAAGAAGATATAGATCTGTTATCTCTAGTACCGTATCAAATAATGAATACGTATATCGAAAAGATAATTATTCCTATGATGCTGACTTTATACACAGCTTATATTTCTGTTAAAGCAATTCAATTCAGTCCGAATCCTTCTTTTACAGCAATGAATGGACAATTTATGATGTTTAAAAGGTCAATATATGAATCAATAAATGGTCATGAATCAGTAAAAAATATGATTGTGGAAGATATTCAACTTGGAAAAAGAATAAAAAGAGCTGGAGGCACAATAAGTCTAAAAAACGGTTCCTCAGTACTCTCCTGTAGAATGTACACTAATACTAATGACATCATTAAAGGATTCTCCAAGAATATTTTTGCTGGGTTTGATTATCATTATGGAATTATGATTTTCTTCCTTTTTCACTTATTTATTACATACATACTTCCATTTATCTTGTTACCTTTTATTATATATAATCAATCGCTTCATATACTATCTATAATCATCATGCTACATATAGTAATGATGTTAATTATACAGCATATTGTTAGTAATTTATTCAATTATAGAAGGTTTATGATCATGTTGTATCCCTTAACTGCCTGTTCAATTATCTATATTGGATGCATTTCTATGTATGAACGATTATTTAAAAAAGGTTCTACATGGAAGAATCGAACATATCATTAATTATTATGCAGATAATGTTATCCATTATGATTCGTCACACTCCAAAAAGGAAATATTATGATAGATAGATTAATGGACACATTTTTACATAGATTTACCAATACTGGTAAAGATAATAATGATAATCCCATTCCAATGATAACTACAGGAAGTATTGTTCTAGGAGCAATGCTAAGACTAGCCCTAATCATGCTATTAACATGGTGGATAATTGATGAATGGATATTTCAACAATATTGGATTTTTATTGCTATAGCAATCATGCTATTTGTTATCTATCCTTCTTTTAGACAATATTCTATTTTTAATGATAGAATTGAAAGCTTAGAAGAATCTACTATGTGTGGTAGTTGTAAGCATTTTGATAATACAGGACAAATGTGTATCCTATATGATGAGCATATAAGTAACAATTCATTGCCGTGCGAAGGCCAAGATTGGGAATTAAAACATTAATAAACTATGAAACCTATTATAATATATCATGACAATGACATTATCATTGTTAATAAACCATCTGGAATGTTAAGTATTCCTGATAGATTCGAACATAATGCACCAAATGTAAAAAGATTTTTACAAAATCAATTTGAAGAAGTATTTACATTACATAGACTAGACAAGGACACATCTGGAATATTAGTATTTGCAAAAAATGCAGAAGCGCATAGACACATAAGTATGCAATTTGAACAACATACAGTAGAAAAAATATATTATGCTATTGTAAGGGGAATATTCGAGAAGGAATCATTGGAAATTGATATTCCATTAGCTCCTGACACAGTAAAGAAAGGTTTAATGAAACCATCGGCTAGAGGTAAAGAGTCTTTTACACATGTCATGTTGAAAGAAAGGTTTAGAGTTGCATCCTTTATGGAGTGTAGGCCAAGAACTGGACGTCAACATCAAATCAGGGTACATTTAGCAGCCATTGGACACCCGATGCTTGTTGATAAAGATTATGGTAGTCTGAGTGAGTTCTATTTATCTACAATAAAAAGAAAATTTAAACTAGCTAAAAACACAGAAGAGAAACCTATAATGTCTAGAGTACCTTTGCATGCTTTTGCATTAGAATTTATTCATCCTGGAACAAATGAACCAATGAGATTTGAAGCTGATATGCCCAAAGATATGAGTGCATTATTAAATATTCTTAGAAAATATGCTCCTTATCAAGACTTTTCAGCTATATCATCATTTGATGAATGGATATAAAGCAATCTATTTTGCTGCTTTTAATTCTTCCATTGTAAACAATGATATTAATGGTATTCCAGCTTGTTCTAAAGCTTCTGTACCACCTTGTTGTCGATTAATAACACAAATAGTACATAAAATATTTGCGCCGGCTTTTCTAATATCTTCCGCACTTAAAATTACTTGTCCACCACTTGTTATTACATCTTCAATAATAACTACATTTTTCCCTTCTATAGAAGGCCCTTCATTTACTTTGCATGTTCCATAACTTTTTGCTTTCTTTCTTATAAATGCTACTGGTAATCCACATTCTAATGAGATTGCAGTTGCAATTGGAATTCCTCCCATTTCTAAACCAGCTAACATTTCTGTACCGTTTGGTAATAAATCAACCATATATTTTGCAATGTGTTTGAGTAATATAGGATTTGATTCAAATAAATATTTATCAAAATATTCATTGCTGATTTTACCAGATCTTAATAAAAATTCACCTGTTAAATGTGAAGTATTAAAAATACTGTTAGCTAGTTCAATTTTATTCATACCTTTCTTCCATTATTCTCTTAAAAACATAAATAATTGCTGTAATTTAGTTCTTTAGTATTTAAAAATATCCAAATATTATGAATTATTCTTTACCAAATATTATAAGTTTTACTAGAATAATTATTGCTCCAATTTTTTATGTGTTGCTTACACATAATGATATAAAGTCAATAAATATTGCATGCGTAATTTTTATTATTGGAGCATTATCTGATTATTTTGATGGAATGTTAGCTAGATTAAGAAAAGAAGTTTCAGACTTTGGCTCATTCTTTGATCCTTTAGCAGATAAAGTGTTAACAAGTGCTGCATTCTTTGCATTTGTAAGTATGAATATTATTCCACTTTGGATGATAATTATAATCACTACAAGAGATATTATCACTACATTACTAAGATTATATGCCGACACTTTAGGCACACCTATTATTACATCAAAAGCTGCAAAAACCAAAACCTTTGTTCAAATGGTTTATATATTCATTGTATTGATATATCTTATCATTCTTAATAATTCTTCTTTGTCGATCACTATTGTTAACTATAAAAGTACAATAGAACACTCTATTTATTTAGCAATGTTAGGTATAACAATACTTACTATTTATACTTCTGTTGAATATTTTATTCAAAATAGTATACTTTTAAAATCGCTTTTAAAAAGTGATTGGATTGCAATAAGTAAGATAGGAATTGGGTCGTTTATTGGAGCTGGTTACAGTAGTATTGCACCTGGTACAATAGCCTCTACTTTAGCCTTATTAATTGTAATATTTAATGCACAACCTTATATAATTATGATCATGACAATCATAGCATGTATATTAGGCTTGTGGAGTGTACCTTATTTAGAGAATCACTGGGGAAATGATGCTTCTAAGATTGTAATTGATGAAGTTGTAGGTATGTGGTTAATTCTATCGGTTCCTATTTTTCCAAAGACATGGATATGGAATGTGATTGCTCTTATATTTTTCAGACTATTTGATATCACTAAACCATTTCCAATCTCATGGCTGAATTCAAGAAAAGGTAGTATTTGGGTTTTTGCTGATGATATTGTTGCTGCTTTATATACTATTATGATTATGTATTTATTATTATGGATGTCTGTATTTCTTCCATTTTTTAAATATTTGATGTAAAAAGTAAAAAAAACATGCTAAATATTGGTATTTATTTGATTTAATGAAAATAGTGCTTGTCTTTTTCATGTTATTTATGCTAAATTGCAAATGTAATTCGTTATAGCATAATGTGTTTATGGAGAAATTCGATGAATAAACAAGAACTCATTGCATCAGTTGCTGAGAAATCTGGATTAACTAAAGTAGCTGCAGAGAAAGCTGTTAGCAGTGTATTTGCTACAATATCAGAGCAATTAGGCGCTGGTGAAAGTGTAGCTCTTTTAGGTTTTGGTACATTTGGTACAGGTAAGCGCGCTTCACGTACTGGAAAAAACCCAAGAACAGGCGAAGCATTAACTATTCCTGCTCGTACAGTTCCTAAGTTTTCTGCTGGTAAATCATTAAAAGAAGTGGTTAATTCTGGCAAAGGATCAAAAGCAACTAAGAAAAAATAAAAAATATTTTATTTTTCAGTTAATTTTAAAACCGTTCCTCTGAACGGTTTTTTTTTACAAATAATAGTATGAATCCACATTTACTTTCAATTAACGATTTATCTGTATCTGATATTTATCATTTATTTAATCAAGCACAATATTTTAAGACATTTGATATTAATACTATAGATAAAGTGTTATACGGAAAAACAGTTGTCCTTGCTTTTTTTGAGGCCTCTACAAGAACAAGAATATCATTTGAAATAGCTTGTAAAAGACTTGGTGCACATACAATTATATTTCAATCAAATGGAAGTAGTGTTTCAAAAGGTGAATCTTTAATCGATACAGTTCATACATTGAATCAAATGCATATAGATATGTGGATTATACGTCATCCACACAGCGGCGCTGCACAAATCATTTGTAATAATGTTAATGGAAATGTTATAAATGCTGGTGATGGTCAGAATCAACATCCTACACAAGCATTATTGGATGCTTTTACTTTGTATAAGCATTATGGAAATATACAAGAGAAGAAAATAACAATTGTAGGAGATATATTACATAGCAGAGTAGCTAGATCCTCAATTCAACTTTTTCAAAAACTAGGCCTGGAAGTTGGTATATGTTCTCCGGGAATATTTATTCCAAAAAATATAAAACATTGGAATGTTCGATTTTTTTCTAGGTTGTCCGAGGCATTAGAATGGACAGATATAGTAAGTATGTTAAGAGTGCAAAAAGAAAGAATGCATGATCTATCACATCTAAATCTGAATGAATATTCAAGGCATTTTGGATTAACTCAGACTATGCTCGAACAACATTCTGATTTAATAGTTTTACATCCTGGTCCTGCAAATTATGGAATGGAAATTCAAGAGGGGATAATGAATAATCCACGAGTACTAATCAGAGAACAAGTTAATAATGGCCTACATATAAGAATGGCTGTATTATCTTCTTTAATTACCAATCATTCTCTGCAAGAACGATAATTTTGTCTTCTTCAAAAAAGGTAAACAGTTTATATTTATCAGGATTTACAATTACACCTTGCTCAATTGCATCTTCATCATATCTAGATAACATTCTACATCCAATAGCTATTTCATTTCTTCTTTTGGCAGCTTCTACAACTGTATAAAAATTAATTGGTTTTCTTAGCTCAACATATTCAGATGCTGGTTTTAAATAAATTTCTGAACCTTCAGACTGAAATAAATCTTCGAAAACTAATGCAAGTTCTTTTTCTTCAGAAACCTGAGATAGCATCAAGCTGTTTAATTTATCACTTACAACAAAATCATCTGCTCTTGTTACATTAACGAGTTCGCGATTTCTAACATCAAGCATTTGACTTACAATAGAAAATGGATGTCCAGCTTTTTCTGCAATATCCCTTAGATGTAACAAAGTAAATATTGTTCTGGCATCTGCTTCCTGAATATTAAGAATTTGAGAATAACTTAAAATGATAATATGATCATATTGATCACATTGTAAGCTATCTAAAACCCTTCTATTACTTGTATCGCCAAATGTGTATTGTAATTGAATATTTTTTAATGATTTAGATAATTCAATAAGTTCATGCTCAATTTCATTTGATTCTGAAACAGCATTAACCTTTGATCCTGGAATTACATAATTATCTAGTTCTGAAATAATTGTTTTGGCTTGTCTATTCCAACCAAGAATTAGTGTATTTTCTGGTTTTCTATTTGTAATATCTGTTAAAATAACAGCTGTTCCATCAATATTTAAATCAGGATTTGCAGAAGAATGTATTTTAGATCCATCTTCTGCAACAGCAATGATCTTATCACCACGTTCAATTACCTTGCTGCCAGGAGGATTTAACTGAATTGTTCCATTAGAATATCTAATACCGATAGGAGTTGCTTCATTATATGCAAATAATGCACGATGAAATTGTTTTCCGACTAAAGAATTTTCTTCTATAAAGCTAATCCTATTTCTTTTAAAATCTAAAAGTTCAAGAAACACAACTGATAATCCAGATTGTCTACAGGTTTGAGCTATTATTTTAGAAAGAACATCTTCCATTAAAATAAATGACACTTCATTTTTACCTACAAGCCTTGCTACCTCAATGTTTTTGGGATCTCTAATTTCTGCTACAATGTGATATTTTTCTGGTCTTCTGTGAGGATTATTAGTTATAGCCAAAATCATTTTTATCATCAGTGAATCAGGATCATCACTTGTCTCTGGTGATAAAATAATGATAGATTTAGCAGTATGTGGATTAATGATTTCTAAATCAATTAAATCTATTGGGTTTCCGGTTCTACAAACAATCTTTGTGTTTGAAAAATCTTCAATTTTCATGAGTATTTCATCTTCCATTTCAACTTTGTCTTTTTCGGCTAAAATCGAAATACAAGCATTCTTCTTCCCTTTATTAGCTGTAATAAGTTCGCTAATAATGTAAAATATTTGGGGTGACCATCCTAAAATGACAGTATGATCATTTTCTATTACTAATGAACGACCTTTTCTTAAATTTTCTAATTGCTTTGCTATACCACTGTTTAAAACACCGATAAGGATTGAAATCAAAACCATCCCACCAAGTGTAGCTATAAACATCAATGTCATAAACATCCAATTTCCCTTATTGGCGCTTATAACACCTCCATCTAGAGAATGTAAGACTGTAGACCACACTAAATCCCAAAAACCTAAAGTATTTGTGTCACTATTATTGATACCTAATAATGCACCAATTATTGCAATTAAAAAAACAAAGATGACTGATATAAAAAACAAACCAGAGATAAGAGATATTACTCCCTTAGACATCAATGTGTCAAATTTATATTGCAAGTAGTCTTTTGTAGATCTGAGAGGCATATCAATTCAAGAAAAATAAATAATTATTACTGTAAATTTACAAAAAATAGAAGTTTTATATTATCCCTTATATAAAAAAACCATTATCGTTTAAACAATGGTTCATGTAATTTTAGTATCATTAGTTAGAAACTTCAATTTTTTTTCTAAATCTGGAATGAGAGTTTTCTAAAAATATTTTTTTTGAATGTGATAGTTGTATTTGTTTATTGGAAGATACTGGAGAAACCGTTTTATGAGGTTTCAATAATTTTAATGTTGATGTTTCTATGTGTGAAACTTTAGATTCTATATATTTAGGAGTTTGTAATGTATGTATGATAGGAGTTTGTTGATTCCACGAAAGAGATTCATTTTTTAGAGTATTGATATCTTTTGATGTATAATGCAGTAAAACATATGAAATAATACCAATGAGCGAACAACCAACCACTACTTTTGCAACTGTGATTCCCTTCAATGAAGAAAATAATGCATGAGTACTAGCACTTATTGTAGGTGCTACATGTAAAGATTCCGTAAAATTAATTGCAGTATATGCCAAATCATTCTGTAATAATGTTTTTGTTTGATGATCGATTGTGGTAGTTAACAAAGAATCAGCATCAAATAACTCTTTCAAATGATTATCAGTTTGTAATCGTGAAAGAAAATGTGAAGATTCCTCTGGTGACATTGAACCAGAGGTAAAGCGATCGATTTCAATATGTGGTGATATATCCATTATCGTGTCCAAAATGTAAAATTCTATATACTCTTATCATTCTTTTGATATCTAGAAATAATTTCTCTAAGCTGAGCTCTTGCTCTAGAAGCTCTTGTCCATACAGCATTCGGAGAAATCTTAAGCATTTCTGCAATCTCATCAAATCTATATCCACAGTACATATGCAAAACAAGTAATTCTCGATCTTCAAATTTTAATGCATTCAGAGAAGTATTAACAAGTTCTTCTATAGAAGTGCTACCTGGTTGATTAACTGAAGGTAATCGAAAGTCATCTAATGAATCAATTGAAACAACTTGTTTTTGTAGCTTAATATGATTTAAACAAAGATTTCTAGCTATAGTAAAAATAAAACCAGTAGGGTTTAAAATATTCGGATCTTCTTGAAACCGTAATTTTATAATTCTTTCCCATACTTCTTGAGTAATATCTTCAGCTATATATGTATTACTAACAATCTTTGCACAATAAAGATAAATTCTTTTATTAAATGTGTTGAACAATAGTAAAGCCGCTTTATCATCTCCTTTTAAGAAAAGATTGAATAGTTCAACGATGTCGATTGGCAGACGTTGTTCTATTGATTGAGGAGATTTATTTTTAGCTTGATTATCATTGCCAACAGGCATAATTAAACTCTTATGCAATAGTATTAAGACAAATAAAAGTATGTAAAACTTACAGACATAAATTAATAATTATCAATTTGAGCTTTTTGAAGACTTCCAGAATAATCTACATATACTGTTTTCCACTCTGTAAAAATATCAAATGCTGTCCAACCACCTTCGCGATGTCCATTCCCAGTTCCTTTAATACCTCCAAATGGCATATGAGCTTCGGCTCCGATTGTTGGAGCATTTATATATGTGATACCAGCTTGAATATCTCGTACTGCTTGGAAAGCAGCATCTACGCTTCCAGTAAATAAAGATGAAGATAAACCATAATGACAATCATTTGCCAAGTCAATAGCATGTTGTAATGAATCGGCTTTTGATACAGACAAGACCGGCCCAAATATTTCTTCTTTAAATATTCTCATTTGTGGCAATACATCAATGAAAATAGTTGGCTTGAAAAAATTCCCTTTTGCACATTCATTCTTGTCTTCTATATCGCCACCAAGAACACAAATAGCACCTTCTTCCTTTCCAATACGAACATATTCTTGAATCTTTTCTAATTGTTTTTGATTGATTACTGGTCCCATTTGTGTGCTCTCATGTAATCCATTACCGATTCTGATTGAAGTAGCTTTTGTAATTAATTTATTTATAAAATCATCATAGATATCTTTATGTAAAATCAATCTTGAAGTTGCTGTACAACGTTGACCTGTCGTTCCAAATGCTCCCCATAAAACACCTTCTAAAGCTAAGTCCATGTTCGCATCATTCATTACTATTTGAGCATTTTTTCCACCCATCTCTAATGAACATTTTTTATTTAAAGCACCGCATTTAGAAGCAATTGCAGTACCTGTTGCTGTTGAGCCAGTAAATCCTATAACACTAATGTCTGGATGATCCACTAATAATGAACCTGTAATACCTTTTCCATAAACTACATTAAATACTCCAGCAGGTAGGCCAGCTTCTTCAAGTATTTCAGCAAAAATATGAGCAGAATGTGGAGAATCTTCGGAAGGTTTAAAAACTACTGTATTACCACAAGCTAAAGCGGGAAGTATCTTCCAAGATGGAACTGCAATTGGAAAATTCCAAGCTGTTATAATTCCACAAACACCAATAGGCATTCTAAAAGACATATTCATTTTGTTTGGCATCTCACTTGGAGTTGTATAGCCAAATAATCGTCTTGTTTCAGTTGCAGCATAATATGCAGTATCTATAGCTTCTTGTATATCTCCAAGTGTCTCAAATATAGGTTTACCCATTTCTCTTGTCATTATTTTAGCAAGTTCATCTTTTCTTCTTGTAAAAATATCTCCAGCTTTACGTAAAATATCACCTCTTTTTGGTGCAGGTAATTTACTCCAAGAGTTAAAAGCTAAAGTTGCAGCCTTTACAGCATCATTAACATCTATAGCATTTGAATCGGGAAATATACCGATGCAATCATCCCTATCAGCAGGATTGGTATTAACGAAAGTTTCGGCGGAATTAGAAGAAGTAAAAACTCCACTAATATAATTATGAAAATGTGTCATTGATTAATGTCCTTTATATAAGTATAATATCTATTGACAAAGATAATGTAATCGTGTATTCTATTCAATCTAAAGGATAAAAACTGAAGATTTTGAGTATCATAGATTATAATCTTAGTAAATTTGCTTTAAAATCATTTATAGAGTGTTAAAACCTATGAAAAACAAATTGCAAGTACCTTCTTCTAAAGAAGAACTATTCTTCTTGGAAGGTCCAAAATCTAGACTCAAAGAATTACTTTTTACCTTTTCAATTTGTAAAGAGTTTATTCTAGGATTTAGAATTCTTCACTTTGTTGGACCTTGCATTACAGTATTTGGATCTGCTAGATTTAAAGAAAATCATCCTTATTATGAATTAGGTATTGAAGTTGGAAAAAAGTTAGCAGAATTAGGATTTACAGTCATGACTGGTGGTGGACCTGGTATAATGGAAGCAGCAAATAAAGGTGCTTTTCAACATGGTGGTTTATCTGTAGGTGCTAAAATTTTGCTTCCTTTCGAACAATATCCGAATGTTTTTATGCATTCATTTGCAACGTTTAAGTATTTTTTTGTGAGAAAGTTTTTGTTGTTTAAATATTCTTATGGTTTTATTGTATTGCCTGGAGGCGTTGGAACCATGGATGAACTATTTGAAGCTTTAACTTTGATTCAAACAAAAAAAATTAAAGATTTTCCAATTGTAGTTATAGGAACTCAATTTTATTCAAGTCTTAATATTATGCTTAATACCATGGCTGATGAAGGAGCTATAGATAAAGAAGATTTATCACTTATTTTGTTTACTGATTCAATCCAAGAAGCCATTGAACATATACAAAAACATTCAGTTGAAAAATATGGTCTTAAATCTCCAATTCCTTCTGGATTTTTGGGTGAAAATAATCCCAGAAATTAACAGTTATTTTAGTACTAATCAATTTTCAATATGTCTAAACTAGTTACTACGTTAAAGAAAGTATTTATTGGTGAAGGAAAAAACCTAAACGATACATCAATGTTTCATAAATTAACTCTTGTTGCATTTTTTGCATGGGTTGGTTTAGGTGCAGATGGATTATCATCGTCTTGCTATGGACCGGAAGAGGCATTTAGAGCATTAGGAGAATATCCATATTTATCTATATTTATAGCGATAGGAACAGCTATAACTATTATGGTTATTAGTGCTAGCTATTCTCAGATTATTGAATTATTTCCATCAGGTGGCGGAGGATATTTAGTTGCTAGTAAATTATTGTCTCCTGAAATTGGAATGGTAGCTGGTTGTGCATTATTAATAGATTATGTATTGACTATTACAATATCAATAGCCAGCGGTATTGATGCATTATTTAGTTATTTACCATTAGAATATCATGGTTATAAGTTAATTGCTGGAATTATGGGTACAGCATTATTAATCATACTCAATCTGCGTGGAATTAAGGAATCCGTAACAATCCTATTACCTATATTTATGGTATTTGTCATTACCCATGTTGCTGCTATTTTTTATGTGTTTGGTACTCATCTTTTCGAATTACCAGATGTAGCTCAAAAAACAGCACATCAATTTGGTTCTGCAACTTCACAATTAGGTTGGTGGGGAACAATTGTCCTGTTATTAAGGGCTTATAGTATGGGTGCTGGTACATATACAGGCATTGAAGCTGTTAGTAATGCAATGCCAATACTAAGAGAACCTAGAGTTGAGACAGCAAAAACTACAATGAAATATATGGCTGTATCATTAGCTTTTGTTGCAGTAGGATTAATGATAGCATACGCTTTATTCAATGTTCAACATGTTGAGGGTAAAACATTAAATGCTGTGTTGTTTGATAAATTAACGATGAATTTAGGAAGTGAAATATCTAGCACTGTTTTATTTATAGTATTATTTAGTGAGGCTGTCCTTTTATTTGTTGCTGCTCAGGCTGGTTTTTTAGGTGGACCACAAATTCTTTCAAATATGGCTTTAGACCGATGGTTTCCTACACGTTTTGCAATGTTAAGTGATAGATTAGTGACGCAAAATGGAGTATTATTAGTTGGTATAACCGCCGGTATTATCATGCTGTTGTCTGGCGGATCGGTTCATTTATTAGTTGTATTATATTCAATCAATGTGTTTATAACATTTACATTGTCACAATTAGGAATGGTAAGACATTGGTTACAAGTTAAAAACACATTTAAATATTGGAAACGCAAAATTGCTATTAATGGATTAGGATTAGTGTTATCAGCATTTATTCTTATTGCTGTTGTAATTATAAAATTTACTGAAGGTGGTTGGATAACTCTTATTATGACTGGAAGTTTGGTTCTATTAGTTTTGTCTTTTAGAAGACATTATAATGCAACCTCGAAACTTTTACGTCGTTTAGATGATTTAGTATTAACAGCTATAGACGATGCATCAATTGCCGAACCTGATTCAAATTCTATTCCGATTGTTAGTAGCAAAGGAAAAACTGCTGTTTTTCTTGTTAATGGTTTTTCAGGTTTAGGCTTGCATACTTTGTTTACAGTAATGAGAACATTTGAAGGAGTATTTAAAAACTTTGTTTTTGTTCAAGTTGGTGTAGTAGATGCAGGAAATTTTAAAGGCAGTGAAGAAGTTGAAAACCTTAAAATTTATATCGACTCTGAAGCAAAAAAGTATGTTAATTTTATGATGAATAATGGTTTCTATGCCGAGGCATTTACTGAAGTCGGTACTGATGTTGTTTCAACTGTAGCTGATTTATCTAAAATAATATCAGATAAATATCCTCATTCAATTGTTTTTGGTGGACAAGTTGTCTTCCCAGAAGAGTCAATTTTCTCTAAATGGTTACATAATTATACTGTATTTGCTGTACAGCGACGCTTATATTTAGAAAGTATTCCGGTAGTAATTCTACCAGTTAGAATTTAATAATTACAAATATTCTGTTTCATATGAACATATATATTCTTTGCTCTGTGTTTTGTGTACTTAATGTGTATTCTTTATTAAGTCAAGAATCTGCTCAACCAGAATCTAATTTCTATTCAATTCAATCGAGTTTTATCAAAAAATTCACTAAACAAAAATATAAATATTATGAACAAGCCTTTAAGAACAGAAAGCTTAGTGAGGATGAAAAAGAGAGTCCAGATGCTGAGCTTTTTCTTCAGTTTAAACGCTGGGAATATTTTTGGAAAGATAGAGTTGATCCATTAAAAGGTACATTCCCAAATCCATTGCATTTGGTTGAACAGAATGATATAAAGAATAAAAGTGAACAGGTAATCAATTATAAATATCCCGAAACTGTTTTAGCTAATACCTGGAAATATGTTGGATCACCTTTAGTACCAAATGGTGGTGGAGCTGGAAGAACTAATTGTATTACTCCGATTGGTTCTAATAACTCTCAGTTATGGACGGGTGCTGCTTGCGGTGGTGTTTGGAAAACAGTAAATGCAGGAGCTCTTTGGCAAACCACAACTGATAAGTTACCTTCTCTTGGTATTTCTGATATTGCTTATGATTACAAATCTAATGCAATTTATGCTGCTACAGGAGATGCTGATGGTCAAAATTGTTATTCAGCGGGTATATTTAAATCAACAGATGCTGGAGCAACATGGAATATCACTGGCTTAACATTTAAAACAAGCTCTACTAGACTAATTAGCAGGATTTTAATCCATCCTTCCAGCAGCGATATATTATATGCTGCATCTAATAATGGTATATATAAATCGACAGATGCTGGTAAAACATGGGTAGTTAAGCAAGCAGGTAATTTTAGGGATATTGAATTTAAACCTGCAACGCCTTTAACTATGTATGGAGTAACTCAAAATTCTTTCTATATTTCTACTGATGGTGGAGAGAAGTGGACAATAAATTCTAACACTACATTTCCAAGTAATACATCTAGAATTTCAATTGCAGTAACGAATTCATCAGTAAATAATGTTTATGCTTTAATTAGTAGTGGAAATTCTTTCGGAGGATTTTATCAATCTACCAATTCTGGACAAACATGGGTTGCAAAAACATCATCACTTAAACCCAATATTTTAGGGTATAATTATGATGGACAAGATAATGGTGGACAAGGTACTTATGATCTGGCATTAGCTGTTTCTCCCACCAATCCAAATATTGTATTTGTAGGTGGCATTAATATTTGGAAATCAACCGATGCTGGTAAAACTTGGAAAATTTCTGCACATTGGTATGGAGATAGAAATTCCCCATATGTACATGCTGATATTCATGATTTAGATTTTGAACCTGCCTTAGGCGCAACACTCTATGCAGCAACAGATGGAGGCATTTTCAAAACCACTAATAACGGAACAACTTGGACAGATCTATCTTCTAATCTAAATATTATGCAATTCTATCATGTATCCAATTCTCAAACTGATCCAACTATGATTATTGGAGGTGCCCAAGATAATGGGACGAATCTCGGTTTGAATAAAGATTGGCAGCAAGTTTTAGGAGGTGATGGAATGAATTGTTTAATTAATCCAGACGATCCTAATTATGTATATGGTTCTATCTATTATGGAAGTATTTATATATCTACAAATGGTGCTACATCTTTTGTTGATGCCATTAATAGAAATGTTACGAATGAAAACGGTAATTGGGTAACACCTTTTGTTTTTAACCCTTTAAATCCTTCTATAATGTATGCTGGTTATGCAAATCTCTGGGTTTCTAATAATTATGGAAAACCAAATACATGGAAAAAACTTTCAAATTTCGCTAATAATTCTGGGTCATTAAATTTTATTGCTATTTCTCCAGCTGATACATCTATCATAGTAATTGGAAATTCATCTACATGCAGATTATCCAAAGATTCGGGAAAATCTTGGATAACACTTACTTTTCCAAATGGAATTACTTCTGGCTCTATTAGGGATTTTGTATTTCATCCAACAAATCCCAATTATGCCATTATTACATTAAGTGGTATAACACCAAATAGACAAGTATTTATAACGAAAGATTTAGGCGCTAACTGGGAAAATTATTCAACTGGCCTACCTGAAGTATCAACTAATACAGCAGTTTTCCAAAAAAATACTTCAAATAGAATATATGTTGGAACTGATATAGGTGTATATTATCGAGACAGTACATTAACCTCATGGATGTCCTACAATACTGGTTTACCTTCAGTAATCATTAATAATCTTGAAATTGTAAATAAAACTGGCGTATTAAGAGCAGGAACATATGGAAGAGCAGTTTGGGAAGCACCATTAGTTGATTGTCAAAGTTATAAAGTTCCACTTACCGTAATGGGATCATTAAACTTTTGTTCAGGTGACTCAGTATTGTTAACTGCTCCAGATGGTTATTCTGACTATTTGTGGAGTAATGGTTCAACAGCTAAAATAATTTCAGTAAAGCAATCTGGATCGCATACTGTCTATGTAAAAAATGCAAAAGGATGTCCTGGTTCTTCCGAAACATTCATTGTAAATGTAAACAATAGAAAAATTCCAGAAATAACATCTAGTACTTCGAAATTTGTATTGTGTACAACAACTGATTCACTGGAATTAGATGCTGGACTATATACCGCCGGCAAAAATTACGATAAATATATGTGGTCTACAGGAGATACTACAAGAAAGGTGAAAATTAAAAAGCCTGGAATATATAGTGTTTACATAGAGCATAATTCTTGTGTGGATTCTTCTAAAAAAATAGAAGTGATACAAGGACAACAGCCATTAAAACCTTTAATTCAAAGAGTTAATGATACATTACAAGTAACAAATACATATAAAAAATATACTTGGAAAAGAATCGGTGGTATCTTAACTAATGCAAATACCCATAAAATCACTATTCCAGCAAATGCAATGGGGAATAGATACATAGTTACAGTAGAGAATGATTTTGGATGTTCCATTATATCGGATACATTTGAAATAAGAGCATTATCTGTACAAGAGCAAAATGATGCTCCAATTTCATGCGAACTGATTTCTAATAGCTTTGTACAAGTTAATTGGGAGAATATAGTCTTAACATCTCCACTAACATTTACTATGTATGATATCACAGGAGCTTTTGTTTTAAGCCGTAATTTACAATCACCTTTAGAACAGATTGATATTCAAATGTTACAAAAAGGTAGTTATATAATAGATATTTCATTACCAAATTCAACAAGTATCCATAGAACAATGATAATCAAACAATAAATATATAGGAACAAATTATGTTAAGAACATTATGTATATACACTATTGCAATTCTTTCTTATACGAATATAGTACATGCACAAATTGAGTCTATAATTGGGAATGGCAGTAATAATTTTTTTGAGATGAGAGATTATTACTTAAAGCAAAGAGAATTATACCTAAAAGACAATTCAGATAAGCCTTTACAAGGAATAGGTAGATTTGAACATCTTACTAAAGGATATACGCAATTTCAAAGATGGGAAAACTTTTGGTCTACAAGAGTTTTACAAGATGGATCATTTCCATCTTCAGAACTCTTATTTAAGGCGGTTAATGATAAAAAAAATATAAGAATTCAGCAAAAAGATAAATCAGAACATACTTTAGCTGATATTGCTGACTGGAAACATATTGGCCCTAAAGATGTTCCCGAGAATGGAGGTGCAGGAAGAATTAACTGTATTCAAATGCATCCATCATCACCAGCTTTGATTTGGGCTGGGTCAGCAGCTGGAGGAGCTTGGAAAAGTACAGATATGGGTATTTCTTGGAAATCAACTTGTGATGACTTATTATCACTTGGTGTTTCTGATATAGCAATCGAAAACAATAATATTAATACTGTTTATATTGCCACAGGTGATAATAATGCAGGGAATACATATTCAGTTGGTATTATGAAATCTACAGATGCAGGTGCATCATGGAAACCAACAGGATTATCATTTCCTACCAATAAGAATACACAAATTCATAGATTGATTGCTCATCCTAAAACAGCAGGTAGGCTTTTTGCAGCAACAACAGATGGTTTGTATTTTTCAACAGATGCAGGTAGTACTTGGACAAAAAAATCATCAATTAGATTCCGAGATTTAGAAATTAGAACTGATAATCCAGCAATTTTAATTGCATGTGAAAATAATCTAATTTTTAGAAGTACAGATGCAGGTACAAAGTGGGATACTATAAAAACAGCAATTCCTTCTAATATTGGCAGAATGTCTATTGCAATTAGCCCTGCTAATCAAGATTATGTGTATGCATTATGTTCAGACAATGCAAAAGGTACAGCATTTGGTGGTGTTTACAGATCTATAGATGGTGGAAAAACATGGTCATTACGTTCTTCAACTCCTAATGTTCTAGGTGGTAATGTTGATGGTAATGATAATCGAGGTCAAGGTTGGTATGATTTAGCAATAGCTTGTTCACCTACAAATCCAAATATGATCATTATTGGAGGAATCAATGTTTGGAAATCAACTGATGGAGGAGCAACATGGAATATTAGTGCTCATTGGTATGGAGACCAAGGTACTCCATATGTACATGCTGATATTCATGATATAGACTTTTCACCTGGTTTAGCAAATTCTGTATTTACCGGTTGTGATGGAGGAGTTTTTCAATCTACAAATAATGGAACAGAATGGTTTGATAAGAGTAATGGCTTAGAAATTATGCAATTCTACCATGTATCAACTTCTCAGTCACAAACCCCCATATATTTAGGTGGAGCACAAGATAATGGAACTAACTTTTTCCAATATGATCAATGGTCTCAAATCTTAGGTGGGGATGGAATGAAATGCCTCGTAAATTATAATGATGCAAAATATCGATATGGAGCTTCTCAAAATGGATATGTCAATAGGACAACCAATGGTGGAGTTGATTGGAATGGGTCTATAAATCCAGAGTTTACAAAAGAAAATGGAAATTGGGTAACTCCATATATTTTCAGTCCATCAGTACCTTCAAAAATGTATGTAGGTTATCAAAATATTTGGAGATCATCATCATATGGAGCTTATGGAAGTTGGCAAAAAATATCTTCCTTTGCTAATGCATCTTCTACTATACGTAAAATAGCTGTAACAAAGGCTAATGATAGTGTTATCATTGCTTTAAATGATGCTATTTCATATATAACAAAAGATGCAGGAAAAACATGGAATACTTTCCCATTACCAGTTGGTGCTGGTTCAGTTACATCTATTGCAATTTCTTCTACCGATGAAAATAAAATATGGATTACAATTGGCGGTTTTGATAATAGCAAAGTATTTAGAACTGATAATTCAGGAACCAAATGGATAGATATTACAGGTACACTACCTAAAATTCCAACCAATGTTGTTGTATACGAAGAAAATTCTCCTGATCGTATCTATATAGGAAATGATCTTGGTGTATTTTATACAGATACATTAACTAATAAATGGATTGAATACAGTGATGGATTACCAAATGTAATAGTAAGAGATTTAGATATAAATTATTCTCTTAAAAGGTTGATTGCAGGAACATTTGGAAGAGGACTTTGGATTGGAAATTTGGTAGGCTGTACTTCGATAAATGTATTAGCAACTGCGAAAGGTCAAACATCATTTTGCTCTGGAGATAGTGTTATAATCTCAGCAGATGCAAATTATAGCAATTATAAATGGTCTAATGGACAAACTACAAAATCTATAATAGTAAAATCATCTGGAACTTATTCTTTAAGTGTAGAGGATGATAATGGCTGTAGTTCCTTATCTTCACCAATTGTCATAACAGTTAATCCAAAGCCTATCCCAACTATTACTGCTTCAAAAACAACTTTTTGTGAGGGTGATAGTGTATTATTAGATGCAGGAATTGGAACCGGTTTAGGTAATACTTATACATCGTATTTGTGGTCTAATGGCGAAAGTAGTAGAAAAATCTATGTAAATACACCTGGTAAATATTCAGTGAAAGTAACGAATAATTCAGGTTGTTCAAATACTTCTTCAGACTTTACTGCAATCATGAATCCTGCACCTGCAAAACCTATAATTACAAGAGATAGCAATACATTAACATGTTCAGTAATTGCAGATCAATATCAATGGTATGAAGATGGAAGATCAATTCTTTCTGCCAAGCAAAGAACATATATTCCTCCTCAATCTTCTATAGGTAAAAAGATAACTGTTAGAGCTTCATTATCTACAGGTTGCAATACATTATCAGATCAATTTTTATTTTCACCTCTTAGTATTCAAGAAGAAATGTCGCAATTAGATGTACAAGTATATCCAAATCCAGTTATATCTTCATTTGATATACAGTTTACTTGCTATGCTAATACATATACAATTGCTATTATTGATATACTTGGTAAAACACTATTTACACAATCTAAAAGCGCTTCATTTAATTCATTAGTGAAAGAAAATATTGATATAACCTCATTGTTAACTGGAACATATACTGTAAAAGTTACCACTGGAAATAAAGAATATTTTCAATCAATCATTAAACAATAATTCTATACATATATGATAATTCGCCAATATATTATTGGATTGATTGCTATAACTTTTAGCATTACAATAATAAACGCACAAGATTCCCACATGCTTAATGAAGATCAAAAGACTATTAACTTTTTTGATATTCAGAAAACATTTTATAAAAGGTATGCACCTAAAACTCTTGAACAAACAATGGAATATGCTCAAGAGAAAGAAGGTGGTTATTATCAATTTAAAAAATGGGAATGGTTTTGGAAACAAAGAGTATGGCCTACTGGGGATTTTCCTCAGCCACAGACATTATACTCTATATATAAAAAAGAAAAACAAAGAAAATATACTAAGAATGGTGAATCCACTTTAGCATTAAAACCAAATTGGCGAAATTTGGGTCCTACAGATATACCATCAGGTGGTGGTGCTGGAAGAGTAAATGGCATACATATTCCTGCCGGACAAAGCTCAATCTATTGGGCAGCTTCTGCAGGTGGTGGTGCATGGAAAAGTACAAATAGCGGCAAAACATGGGAATGTAAAACTGATGAATTGGGATCTTTAGGGATAACTGATATAGCAACAGAAAATGGTAATCCAAATATTGTGTATTTAGCTACAGGCGATGGTTTTGGTGCAGATACATATTTTGGAGCATTAGCTTATTCTATTGGATTAATGAAAAGTACAGATGGCGGAAATACTTGGCAAGAAACAGGTTTAAACTATCAACAAAGTAATGGAAGAGTATTAACAAGAGTAATTGTTCATCCAGAAAATAAGGATATCATTATTGCCGCAGGTAATACAGGAATATTTAAATCTATAGATGGTGGCAAAACATTTGTTTTAAAATTTAATGGAAATATTAAAGACTTAGAGATAAAACCTGGTTCTGCAGCGGTATGGTATGCAACAGCTGGAAGTAAGATATATAAATCGACTGATACAGGAGATAAATGGACAGAAATGAAATCTGGCATACCTGGATCAATTGGTCGAATTGCAATTGCGGTTACACCTGCTGATCCAGAAGCAATTTATGCAGTTACTGCACGATCAAATTCCTGGGATTTTGGTGGATTTTATCGCTCTTATGATGGCGGTACTACCTGGGAAGGTGGCGCAACTTCTCCAAATATTATTGGTAGAAATTTACAAGGCACTGATAATACTGATCAACAAGGATGGTATGATCTATGTATAGCTGCTTCTCCTGATAATGCAGATATTATTTATGTAGGAGGAATTAATATTTGGCGATCTACTAATGGAGGTAATAATTGGGCAATTAATACATATTGGGTAGGAAATTCAGGCAAGCCTTATGTCCATGCAGATATCCATGATCTAGATTTTGTTAATAGCAGTACCCTAGTAGCTGGTTGTGATGGCGGTGTTTTTCAAACGACAAATAAAGGTATTAATTGGGGAGATATCAGTAATGGTTTAGAGATAATGCAGTTTTATAAAATTGGAATATCTCAAAGTGATTCAAATGTGATTATTGGAGGTGCACAAGACAATGGTACATCTTTAAGAACATCTGTTGGTGAAAATAAGTGGAGACAAGTTTGGGGCGGAGATGGGATGGATTGCTCTATCGATCCAATTAATTCTAACAATATAATGGTTTCCTCTCAAAATGGTAATGCTGGTAGGTCTACTGATGGTGGTAAATCATTTAGATCAAGTATAACTACATCAACAACAGGAGAGTCAGGAGAATGGGTAACTCCGATTATCTATGTTCCAGGAAATCCATCTAAAGCCTTTGCAGGATATAGAAATTTGTGGAGATCTGATGATGCAGGTGGTTTTTGGAATAAAACAAGTGAATTCCCTAATAAATCATCTTCTATCATTTTTATTTCTTATGCGCCTTCAAACCCTGATATAATGATTGTTTCTAATTTTAATGGAATATTTAAAACTACAGATGCAGGCAAAACATGGAAACCTGCATTATTTCCAATAGATCCAGGATCAATAACTTCTGTAGTTTTTCATCCAAATAATCCAGACATGTTATGGTGCTCTATTTCTGGTTTTGGTCCTAATAAAGTGTATCAGTCCAATGATGGAGCAACTACAAAAAATTGGATTAATATATCATCAGGTATGCCTTCTATACCAGTGAATAATTTGATTTATCAACCAAATTCACCAGACAGATTATATGCTGGAACAGATTTGGGAGTCTATTATCGAGATACATCAACAAAAGTATGGATTCCTTATAATGAAGGAATGCCTAATGTAGTTGTAACAGATCTTGAAATTCAATATGCAACAAATAGTCTGATAGCAGGAACATATGGTAGAGGAGTATGGAAAGGTGATTTAGTATCTTGTCCTGCATTAACATGTTCTGTAAATGTTATTGGTGATCTTACATTTTGCCAAGGTGATAGTGTTATTTTACAAGCCCAAAATGGATTTCAAAATTACAAGTGGAGCACAGGAGAAACTACATCATCAATAATAGTTAAAAAAACTGGTGTGTATAGTTTAACAGTATATACTGCAGATGGATGTCCATCAGGCGCTGGCCCATTTAATGTTACAGAAAATGTACGACCTAAACCAGTTATAAGTGTACAACCTATCAATCCTATTTCTACTGTGATTTGTGATAAAAAACCATTAGTACTAGATGCAGGTTCTATGTTTACTTCATATAAATGGTCTACAGGAGACACAACAAGAAAAATAACAGTAGATAAACCTGGATCATATTCTGTTATTGTTACAAATAAAGTGAATTGTTTGGCAGATACTTTAATAATAGTAACAGAGGGAATATCTCCAGACAAACCATCTATTAGCATTCAAAATGATTCTTTAATATCTTCTGTAGCTGCATATTATCAATGGCAATTAGACTCGACAGATATTAAAGATGCTACATCTCAAGTTTTTAAGCTTCCTAAGTTTACTAACATTAGAAAATACAGAGTTAAAGTTTCTAATGTGGCTGGATGTCCATCCGTATCTGATGCTTTATCTATATCTTCTGTTCATGATTATTCTTTGCAAAGTGGTTTTATTGTTTATCCTAATCCGACTCAATCTTTAGTTCATATTTCTTATCCTAGTGCCATAAATTTAGAAGAATGTACTATACAATTTGTAAATTCTATAGGAATTACTGTGCCTCAATCAATGTATTCAATTCAATATGGACAAAACAATATTTCACTACAGATAGAATCTCTACCAGCTGCATCATATTGGTTGCAAATTATATCCAAACAACATAAACAGTATATAATACCTATAGTTAAATACTAATTATAGTAATAAGATAGTACATCTGTGCTGACGCAAAAAACATGATCTAGACTTAATTGTAATCTTAAAGTTGACTAAATACTTTCATTTTTTTAATTTGTCTTTGTTCATTTTACTTTCAAATATTTTTTATAGAATACATTATGTCATCAAAGATTGGTTCCCCATTGCAATATGATGCAAATTCCCAGAGGAATCATGATTCATATAGTACTTTATTGCAAGAATTAACCCAAAGATCAGAAAAAACATATCTTGGTGGTGGTGTAAAAGCAATAGAAAAACATAAAGCTAAATCTAAATTAACAGCCAGAGAAAGAATACATGCATTAATAGATACAGATTCATATTTTCTAGAAATAGGTCTGTTTTCAGCGGACGGAATGTATGAAGAACAGGGTGGTTGTCCATCAGCTGGAGTAGTTACCGGTATAGGAATGATTCATAATCGTGAATGTATGATAGTTGCCAACGATGCTACTGTAAAAGCTGGCGCTTGGTTTCCTATGACTGCAAAAAAAAATATGCGGGCACAAGAAATTGCTATAGAGAATCATATTCCGATTATCTATTTGGTAGATTCCGCTGGTGTATTCTTACCAATGCAAGATGAAATATTTCCTGACAAAGAACATTTTGGAAGACAATTTCGAAATAATGCGATTTTAACCTCAAAAGGAATCCCTCAAATTTCTGCTATAATGGGCCCATGTGTAGCAGGTGGTGCATATCTACCAATTATGAGTGACGAAGCAATAATTGTTAATGGAACTGGTAGTGTGTTTTTAGCTGGACCAGCATTAGTAGAAGCAGCTATCGGTGAAAAAACAGGAATTGAACCTCTTGGAGGTGCCTATATGCATGCTTCTGTTAGTGGAGTAATTGATTATAAAGTAGATTCAGATGAAGAAGCTCTTACACTCATACGATCTTTAGTTTCTCAATTTTCTCCATTAAAGGGAAAACACAGCATCTTTAATAGAGAAGAATCTTTTCAGCCTGAGTTTAATCCTGATGAAATCCTTTCATTACTTCCGATAGATAGAAGCAAGCCATATAATACTAAAGAATTATTAGCAAGAATAGTAGACAATTCTGAATTTGATGAATATAAAGCAGAGTATGGAAAAACTATTATTTGCGGATATGCAAAAGTAGATGGTTGGTCTATAGGAATTGTAGCTAATAATCGAGCAGTTACTAAATCTGGTAAAGGTGAAATGCAAGTTGGAGGTGTTATTTACTCTGATAGTGCAGATAAAGCAGCACGATTCATTATGAATTGTAATCAAAGGGGAATTCCATTAGTATTTTTTCAAGATGTAACTGGCTTTATGGTAGGTACAAGAGCCGAGCAAGGAGGAATTATTAAAGATGGAGCAAAAATGGTAAATGCTGTTGCTAATTCGGTGGTTCCTAAATTGACATTTATTATTGGAAATAGTTATGGAGCTGGCAATTATGCTATGTGTGGTAAAGCATATGATCCACGTTTTATTTTTGCATATCCAACAGCTAACATTGCAGTAATGGGAGGAGCACAAGCTTCAAAAACATTATTAACAATAAAATTAGCTAGTTTAGAAAAAGATGGAAAAAATCTTACTGAAGATGAAAAAAAAGATATGCTTGCAGAAATTCAAGAAAGATATGATAAGCAAACATCTCCTTATTATGCAGCTTCAAGATTATGGGTTGATGGTATTATAGATCCAAGAGATACACGATCAATTATTTCTAGGGCATTACAATGCGCATCCCATAATTCAACAATTCCTGAATGGAAATCAGGTGTCGTTCAAGTGTAATCAATCATAGTTACTATAATATTTTAGGTTTTTTATGAAAAATGTCTCCTTTCTCAAGACCATATTGCTTGGCCTAGGAATAATGTCTATTTCTTTTTTAGGATGTAAAAAGAAAAGTTCAGATATATCATCTGATGATAAATCTGGACCAAGCTATCAATTATCCTTATGGAAAACTACAGATACACCTCCAGGTGCAGATCCAAAAGTTCCAGATAGTTTAGGTGGAAATGGTTTTGAAGCAATTGCATCATCTTTAGGGTTTACAACATATACAAATACTGAATTTGATCTTAAGCATGCAGGAGACCCTCGCGCAGTTGTAGGTGGGCAAATCAAGTTTACAATCAGCAGATTTCCATTAAGTTTTAGACCATTTTTCTATGGCCAGAATTCGAATTTTTCTGAAAATCTTCAAATGACTTCTTTATGCTATGAAACATTATGTTCATTAAATATGGAACAAGAGCCTTCTGCTTCATTAGCAACTCATTGGAAAATTTCACCTGATAATTTAGTATTTACATTTAGAATAGATCCTAATGCTAGATTTTCTTCAGGATTACCAGTTACTTCAGAAGATGTTGTAGCAACATTTAAGTTATTAATGGATGAAACTATTCTTTCACCATCAATCCAGCAGATATTTAGCAAATTCGAAACACCAGTTGCTTTATCAAAGTACATGGTTCAAGTAAAAGCAAAAGAATTTGATTGCAGAGCATTTAAAACATTTTCAAATAGTTTATTCGTATTATCTGCAAAAGAAATATCTGGATTAAGTGGAAAAGAATTTTTAGATAAGTTTCAATTTAATTCTCCTATTGGATCTGGAGAATATATTGTTTTAGCTAATGATATTACCAAGCAACAAAATTATACTTTAACAAGAAGAGATGATTATTGGGCTAAGGATTATCCAATAAGTAAGTATTCAGGTAATTTTGACAGAATATCTTTTTTTGTAACAAAGGATAATCCAACATTAGAATATGAGAAATTTAAAAAAGGTGAAGTTGATAAGTTCTGGTTTACCGGTAATACAACAGACAAATGGATTGGTGATACTACATATCCTGCAATTAAAAATAATTGGATAAAAAGAGATAGAGTATTTACAGATGGACCAGTCGGATCATCAGGCCTCTTTTTTAATATGAGAAAACCACCATTTGATGACATAAGAGTAAGAAAAGCATTTTATCATTTATTTGATAGAGCATCAATCATTTCTAAATTGCTATTTAATGAATATGTGCCTATACATTCATTTTATGCAAATACACCTTATGAGAATCAATCAAATCCACATATAGAATATAATCCTGAATTAGCCGCTAAATTATTGGCAGAAGTAGGATATACTACAAAAAATAATGATGGTTTATTAATGAAAAATGGCAGACCATTCCGTTTAGAATTGGGTATTCCAAAGCCACTCGAAAAATTCTTAACGCCATATCAACAAACATTACGTCAAGCTGGAATCGATCTTCAGATAAAATTCCAAGATGGTAATGCTATTACTAAGAATATAGCAGAACGTAATTTTAATATCACATGGGCAAATTATGGTGGCTTAGATGATCCTTATCCAAAAACATCAATTGCTTCAGAATTAGCAAATAAAAATGATAATAATAATATTACAGGATTTAAAAATCCTTATGCTGATGAATTGATTAAGCAATATGATATAACATGTACTCAAAAAGATAAATATGCTATAATTCAAAAGATCGATAGTGTAGAAGCAAGTATGGTTCATTGTGCATTAGCATGGACACCAAAAGGTATCAGAGTAGCATATTGGGATAAATTTGGTGTACCAGAATGGGTGTTTTCAAAAACATCACAAATTGGAAGTCATGATTTAGCTATTATGTCTGGTTGGTGGTATGATAAAGTAAAAGCAGCAGCCATCGATGAAGCAAAAAAATCTAATAAAGCCTTAGAAGGAAATGGCAAGATTAGAGAAGTATTGTATTGGAAAAATCTTAAAAAATAATTGTTAATCAAACAGGAGTTCGATGAATTCCTGTTTTTGTTTTTCTGGAATTAAAATGCTTCAATATTTCTTAAGAAGACTTTTACTTGCAATCCCTACTTTTTTTGGTTGTACAATCATTGTATTTTTTGTTGTTAATCTAGCCCCTGGTGGACCATATGAGCAACAAGTTCAAGCATTAAAATCGGGATCAGGGTTTGGAGTAGGTGCTGAATCATCCGCAGCGACCAATAATGGTTCTGCTACAATACCTCCAACTGCACTTGCTGAGTTAAAAAGATATTATGGTTTTGATAAACCGGTATATATTAGATATATGATATGGCTTGGAATATGGCCAAGAGAGACAGATAGTTATAATGTCACTTTGGGTTCACCCAGAAATGTAGGGGATGGTAAATCTGTAATTGTTACTGAACAAAATGGTACATATTCTGTTATAGATGAAACGTCAAAACAATCAGTATCAGATATATGGTATGTAGAAAATGCAGTTCTTGATTCTCTTGGTACAAAACAATTAAGAGTATTCAAAACTGAATTATCTGGCATTTTAACAGGGAATTTTGGAAATTCATATGAATATAGAGAGCCTGTTATTGATTTAATAACTGCACGAATACCTATTTCTCTTCAATTTGGAGTAATTGGACTCGTACTTTCTTATGTAATTTGTATTTACCTAGGAATCAAAAAAGCATTAAATCATGGAAGTACTTTTGATATTGTATCTAGTTCAATTGTTCTTATTAGTTATTCTATTCCAGGATGGGCTTTAGGATTATTATTACTTGTTTTATTAGGTGGAGGATCTTTCTTTGATGTATTTCCATTAGGTGGTCTTCAAAGTAGCGATTATTCATCATACACGTTAATAGAAAAAATACTTGATAGATCTTATCATTTTGTCTTACCAGTAATATCTTCAACAATAAGTTCATTTGCTGGCATAACCTTGATGATGAAAAATTCCTTATTAGAGAACCTTAGTCAAGATTATATTCGTACAGCATTTGCAAAAGGAATGCGTGAACAAAGAATTATTTGGCTTCATGCAATGAAAAATTCTATTATTCCAATTGCTTCTAATATAGGACATATAATAGGTATTGCTTTTATTGGATCTTTCTTTATAGAAACAACTTTTAATATTGAAGGCATAGGCAAACTTTCATATTATGCTATATTATCAAGAGATTATACTGTTGTTTTTGCTTTTACTGTAATTGGTGTAATAGTAAATCTGTTGGGCAATATGCTTTCAGATTTTATTCTTGCTTTAGTTGATCCACGTATCAGATTTAGATGAGTTAATATATGTCAGAAAAAGCTTCAACTATACAAGTTGTAAAACCGCAAACAATTGGACAAAGACGTTGGAAAAAGTTTAAGACAATTAAACGTGGATATTATTCATTGCTGATTTTAAGTGTATTATATGCTTTATCTTTTTTATTGCCAATATTGGTTAATAATAAAGCATTAATAGTAAAATATAATGGTGAATATTATTTTCCGGCTTTTAAATCTTTAATAGCTTCAGTTCCTTTAGTTGATAATGTAGTTTCTACCTTCCAATCTGGAGAATCCCTAGGTCAAAAAGGGAATTCTGGAGATTGTCATTATAGGGAATTAAGGGTACAATATCAAAATGAGCAAGGTGATAATTTTGTTATCATGCCTATTTATCCTTTTAATCCAATCGAAGATATTACTACAGAGGGAAATCTTGCATTTTCAGAGCCCTTAACATCTCCAGATAATATACATACGCGAATATTAGGAACTGATGAAAACGGCAGAGATGTATTCGCAAGAATGTCTTATGGATTTCAAGTTTCTATAACTTTTGCTTTATTGTTAGTTTTTGTAGAATACATGATTGGGATTCCTATTGGAGGATTATTAGGATATAAAGGAGGTTGGGTAGATCTTATTTTACAAAGATTTATAGAAATGTGGAGTACTTTACCTGTTCTCTTTTTAATTATTATTGTTGTTTCCTTTGTTCAACCAAATTTTCTTTTACTTGTCTTATTACTTTCTTTAACTGCATGGATTCCTATTACTATATATATCAGAGCTGAATTTTTACGTGAAAAGTCAAAAGATTATGTAGCTGCCGCTATTTCAATAGGAGTCCCAACTTGGAAAATAATGTTTAAGCACATTTTGCCTAATTCATTAGTTCCAATAGTTACAAATTTCCCTTTTGCTATTGTAGCTGGGCTTTCAGCTTTAGTGAGTTTAGACTTTTTAGGTTTTGGATTGCCTCCACCAACACCAAGTTGGGGGCAAATGCTAAGTACAGGATTGCAAAATATTACTAAATGGTGGCTTGTATTTTCACCTATGTTTGCATTGTTTACTACATTAATCATGATTGTATTTATTGGCGAAGCCATTAGAGAAGCATTCGATCCAAAAACATTTTCTAGATTACGATAATATATTTAGATACACAGTTAACAAATTAGGCCTATCTAAGTGACTAAAGATAAACTTTTCGAAATTCAAAATTTAAAAACATACTTTACTGTAGAAGGTAAAGATGCTAAAGCTGTAGATGGAGTAACCTTTGATATATATAAAGGAGAAACTCTTGGCTTAGTAGGAGAATCTGGTTCTGGTAAATCAGTAACTGCATTATCTTTACTTAAATTAATCCCAAATCCTCCAGGAAAAATAGTAGATGGTAAGGTTTTGTATAAAGGACAAGATGTTCTGGATTTAACCTATGAAGAACTGTATAAAGTAAGAGGTAAAGAAATAGCGATGATATTTCAAGAACCTATGACTTCGCTTAATCCAGTTCTAAAAGTAGGAATGCAGATAGAAGAAGTGTTAATGGCCCATGAGGGGTTAAATCAACAAGAAGCTAGGCTTAAAGCAATTAATATGCTTGAACTTGTTGGTATACCAGCTCCTGAAAAAAGAGTAGATGAATACCCACATCAATTCTCTGGAGGAATGCGCCAAAGAGTTATGATTGCAATTGCTTTAGCTTGTAATCCTGCACTATTAATCGCAGATGAACCTACAACAGCATTAGATGTTACTATTCAAGCTCAAATACTTGAATTAATGCTTACCCTGAAAGAAAAGCGCAAAGAGGCAGCAATTTTACTTATTACACACGATTTAGCTGTAGTTGCAGAACTATGTGACCGTGTAATAGTAATGTATGGTGGAAAAATACAAGAAATTGCTACTACAGAAGAACTTTTTGATAAGCCTTTACATCCTTATACCAAAGGTTTAATTCACTCTATTCCCCATACACATGCTCCTGGACAAAAAGGTCAAAGATTAGAAGCAATTCCGGGTAATGTTCCTAGTATTATGAATTTTCCCTCTGGATGTAAGTTTTGTACCAGATGTACTGTCAAAATTGATAAATGTACAACCGATGAACCACCTCTTAAAGAAATTATGCCACAACATTTTGTACGATGTCATATCGTTGAAACTACAATGGAGAATGGACTAGCTTATGAATAATTCTTTATTACTAGAAGTAAAAAATCTCCAAGTATATTTTCCAATCTATGGTGGAGTGATACAAAAGAAAGTTGCAGAAGTAAAAGCTGTTGATGGTGTTAGTTTCTCTTTGCATAGAGGTGAAACATTAGGGATTGTCGGTGAATCTGGTTGTGGAAAAACAACTGTAGGAAGAGCAATTATTAATGTATTAAGGCATGTATCTCCAGATGTACATTTGGGTGGGGAAGTACTATATCATGATAAAAATGGAGAGATTCACAATCTTTTGCATTTACATACCAAATCAATGATACCTTTTAGATCAAAAATACAAATGATTTTTCAGGATCCATATTCTTCCTTAAACAGCCGATTATCTGTAAAACAAATTGTATCCGAACCTTTAGAAATACATAATCCTGAAATGTCAGCTGCTGAAGTAAATGATAAAGTACTGTGGCTTTTAGAAAAAGTAGGGTTACAACCAGAATATGCAGCAAGATTTCCTCATGAATTTTCTGGTGGACAAAGACAACGTATTGGTATTGCAAGAGCTTTAGCAACTAATCCAGAATTAATTATTTGTGATGAACCTGTGTCTGCTCTAGATGTATCTGTTCAAGCTCAAGTAATTAATTTGATGGAAGACTTAAGAGATGAATTTGGTATATCGTATTTGTTTATTGCTCATGATTTATCAGTTGTTCATCATATAAGCAACAGAATTGGAGTAATGTACCTAGGTAATATGGTAGAAGTAGGCCAGGCAGATGATGTCTATTTCTATCCCAAACACCCATACAGTAAAGCTTTGTTATCTTCCGTTCCAAATCCAGATCCAAAACAAAAAGGTAAGAAAAGAATTGTTCTTACCGGCGATATCCCTAATCCATTAAACAAACCTAGCGGATGTAGTTTTAGAACTAGATGTCCAATTGCTCAAGAATCTTGTTCAATAACTATTCCTGAACTTATAGCAAAAGAAAACCAATTGGTAGCTTGCCCATTGGTATAAAATGAAAAAATCTCTGACTATCATCAGAGATTTTCTTCTTTTTATTTCTCATTAAAGAGAAAAAGTGTGATCCCGGTAGGACTTGAACCTACGGCCCTCGGATTAAAAGTCAGATGCTCTACCACTGAGCTACGGGATCAACCTTGTTAGAATTCGAAATTAAGGATATTTTATTTTTTAACCAAAAATAAACTTTAATACTTTAGAATCGTCTAATTATACACATATACTTCAAATTCAAAAAGGAACTCATTATGAGACAAATATTAACTACTCTATTGTGTGTATTTTGCTTCCTGACATTCTTTACTTCGGTGTATTCTCAAAGTTCATTTGGATTGCAAGCTGGACTTGCCACTCCGTCAGAAAAATTAAATCAAATTTATAATGAAGATTTATTAAAAGTACAAAATGCATTTGGAGTTTTATTAAGAGAAGGACCAAATACAGGATACATTGTAAATGCAAAGTTACGTTTTGAATTAGACGAAAAAATATGGTTTAATGGTGGAGCAGGTATAGCAAGATTTCCTCAGAGTGTAATACCAATTGTTAATCAAATTGACAATAAAGATACTTTAGCTGTAATGACAACAATTCAGAATATTATTCCTTTAAGTGCAGGTTTACATTATCAATTTAACCGTGGCTTAGTATCATTATATTTTTTAGGTGATATGACTTATAATTATATGATGAATTCTGTAGATGTAAATTATAATAAACAATCTTTTCCTTTGCCTCCAGAAAGCGAAACCATCTCTAGAATTGGAATAGGATTTGGTGGAGGATTAGATTTCCATATTCCAATATTCACGGGAAATATTGAAGCAAAGTATAATATTGTCAATTTTATAGGCAGAGACCCATTAGAAGCCGAAAAATCTTACTTTACATTAACATTGGGGATTTATTTTGGTGAAACTCAATCTGCAATAAGACCTAAGTCTACCCCTTCGACCGCACAATAGTCCATATTTCTTTAAAAGTAAGTCTTTTTCCATATGTTAAAATACCAATACTAAATATTTTGGAAGATATCATAACATTGATACCTATAGACAGAACTAATGTAATTGTACTTATGATGATTTCGATAATATTTGGGAATTGAACTGCAATTCTAGCGCTCATGATAGAGGGCGTAAGAAAAGGTATATAACTACAAACTATTGCTACTGTTCCTGAAGGATTATCCATAATAACCATCATAAATAAAAATGGTACAATTGTAAACATCATTATATAGCCTGTTATGTTTTGAGCTTCTTGTTCTGTAGTTGCTGTTGAACCAATTCCGATTAACATTGATGCATAATAAAAATAGCCTAAAATTGCATACATGAATATAAAAGGGATATGCGCAAATATATCACTTTGAAATCCAGAGATTAATGAGGCAATTAGTCCAAAAATTAGCCATGTAATCCCTTGTAATAGTCCTAAACACCCTAAACCTATCAACTTTCCATACATAAGTTCAATAGAGCTAACAGAGGATAATAGTATCTCGATTATTCTATTGCTTTTTTCATCCAGTAAACTTCTTACTAATAGTTGACCAGAAAAAGTAACCATCATAATAATGATAAGGAGTGAGCCATACATACCTATAAATTCAGTTAATGTATTCCCTTTAGAAACATCACCATTAGTTTTAATTTTAGTTGTGTTTACTTTTACTTGAGAAGAAATATCTTGAAATGTTGATTTGCTTATGTTGTGTAATGATAACAATGTGTCTGTAATTACTTTTTCCACCGATTCTTCTAATACTTCAAAATCACTAATATTGCTAATATTCAAGCTATAATAATCGTATTCTCTTTTTTTTAGCAATGAAGAAGATAAAATAATAAAGGCATCATATTTATCTTGAATAATCTGATCTGTATATGATTTGATATTGATAGATGAATCTGGTGAAATGTGTTCTAGAGTAGTTTTAATTGTATGCTTTTCAGTTTCTTTATTAGAGTCCAATAATGTTGAAAGTGCAGTTCCTGCAAAATGTGTTTGATCTATAATTAATATTCTTTTTGTTTCTTTAGTTATAGAATTCATCAATATCATAGGTACTATATTGAACAAAGACATAATAATTGGGGTAAGAACTAATGATAAAATAAAAGCTTTGGTTTTAGCTTTTTGTACAAACTCCCACTTTGCTATCTGAAAAATGTGATTAGTATTCATTGTTTAATTAATATGCTTGGAAGAAATAATATCTGTATAAATTGATAATAAGCTTGGAATAAACTTTTCAATCGAAACAATACTTTGATAGTGAGAAAGCTTTTGGAGCAATTCTGTAAAGATTGATTTATCTGGAATAGAAACCCTTACTTTATTTGATGAAACATGAAGTGCTTCAAAGGTTTTATCAATGATAAAGTCTTGTAATTCATTGGTATCATCAAATACTATATCGTAAGAATCACTATAATACTTATGTTTTATTGCTTCAATTGTTCCATATAGTGCAAGTTTACCTTGATGAATCATTACAATAGAGTCACAAATTTCTTCAGCTGTTTGTAATTGATGAGTACAAAATATAATTGCCAAACCATTATTTTTTAATTCGATTAGAATGTCTTTAAAAAGGACTTGATTTAATGGGTCTAAACCTGAAAAAGGCTCATCTACAATCAATATTTTGGGATTATGTAATATTGATGCAATAAATTGAATCTTCTGTTGATTACCTTTTGATAACTCAGCAATCTCTCTGTTTTTATATTCTTTTATGTCAAAACGCTCTAACCAATAATTTATAGAGCTTTTGATAATAGATTTGTCTTTTAATTTCAAACTACCAAGATAGAAGAGGTTTTCCCATACAGTGCTTTTTTTATATAAACCACGTTCTTCAGGTAAATAACCAAATATTGTTTTATCAATATGATCGATCCCATCAATTGATATTGAACCTGAATCTGACAACAAAATGCCAAGAATCATACGAATTGTTGTTGTTTTACCGGCACCATTTTGGCCAACAATACCACAAATAGAACCGAACTCAACATCAAATGAAATATTGTCAGCAGCTATAACTGACTTTTGGAATAATGATGTATTAAATGTCTTGCAAAGATTTTGAACACGAAGCATATATTTTTATTAAATCTGATTTATGTATAAAGAGTATTGCGATTAACAAGAAATCTAATTGTTTTTCGAATTAGATTGTTTAGTTAATTTTGTCAGGATTTATAAATGAAAATAATGAGTATAAGTGAACAATCTCAATCAAATATTACATATAGTTATAACGATTTTATCTAAATGGTATAAGTTGTTGATAATTTTAGTATTATTTTCTTTTGTTTTTGGATTGCTATATATCTTAATTAATCGGCTTTTTATAAATCCGCCTGTAGACTCACTCTTACCTCACAATCAAAGAAGAACTGTATCAGAGCAGTATATTCAGCTTAATATTTTAAATGGAACCAATAATAAGGGAATTGCTAGGCAAGCAATGAATTATTTAAGAGATAGAGGATTCGATGTTGTTGAAATTAACAATTATGAATCAATAGTAAAGAAATCTTTTATTCTCGACTTAGTAAATGATTCTTTATCAGCTCATAATGTAGCTTATGCAGTAGGCATAGCGGACTCTATGATTCATAAACGTATTGATTCAAGTTTATATCTAAGAGTAAGTCTCATCATTGGACAAGATTATCTTCAATTAAAACCTTTCCGTTAATCATTTATGAATTACTATTTAGTTAAATCAGAACCATTCAAGTATTCCTGGAATACATTCGCACAAGATAAAACTACATTTTGGGATGGTGTACGTAATTATCAAGCAAGAAATACGCTAAGAGATATGAAAATAGGTGATAAAGTTCTTTTTTATCATTCTAATGAAGGATTAGAAATAGTAGGAATTGCAACAGTACACAAAGAAAGTTATCAAGACCCAACAACAGATGACAGCAGATGGGTAGTTGTAGATTTATCAGTTGATAAAAAACTCGACAACCCAGTTTCACTTCACATGATTAAGCAGGATAGTATTCTTCAGGATATGCTTTTGGTTAAACAATCAAGATTAAGTGTTATGCCTGTAACAAGTGATCAATTTCACAGAGTATTATTATTATCAAATACTACATATTAAGTGTCTAATATTATTTTGTTTATAGTTTGTTTAATAATATCAAATGAGTAACCCTGAATTAGAAGATGCCTATATACAGCTTCCTTTTGCTTCTGTATTGTTTTAAAAGAGATAGATCTTAATTTTTTTTGCGCAGATTTATAGGCGTAAACTTGTAAAGATTCAATTGGATAATATGATTGAATTGAATCATTTATCATTGTAGCGTCAATACCCTTTACAGTTAATTCTCTACGAATTCTGTCAATTCCATAATATCTTCTTTGTACCTTGGCTTTGATAAATTGTTCGCAAAAAACCTGATTTGATACATAACCAAATTCTTTTACAAATTGCAATCCATCTTCGGCAACGGTATTGCTAAATCCTTTCTTAATTAATACATCAATTACTTGTTTTTCTGTCCTTAAAGAATACGTTGCATAATTAAGAGCAGCTTGTCTACAATCATAAATATTTTGCTGTTGAATAATGTTTTGAATAGTATCATCATCAAGTTCTTGTCCTTTTTTCAAAGTAAATTTTGATACTAAATCAATAGAACATAAAATATAAGAACCATCATCAAAGTTTAAGAAACAAAATGAACGTTTCTTAGCAGCAGATATAGATACTATTGTTTTCATCAAAATTCTTGTCTTATTATCACTTTTGTTGATAGGCCATTTGGTAAAACAATAAAGCTATAATTCTTTCCAGTTGAAATAGAGATATTATTAGTAAGAGATAAAGGTGATTGAGTATTATTTGATAAAATACCAAATGATAATCTTCTATCTCTATCTACATAATGATAAGAAGATGATATTCCAGGAAGAATATTGGAGAAAATTGGGGTTCCCGTTTTAGTTATTGGGTCATAATCTAAGGAATAGATTATTGAAGAATCTTTAAGTAAATTTATCACTCTTAGTCCTGCTTTATCATAAAAAATACCTCTAATGGGATAATTATATGATTTAGCAGAATAATTATCAGAAACACAGATAAATAAAGAAGAATCCTCAAATGTTGAGTATGAAATTGGAAACGAGGCATCGTATGAGAATTCTACTTTTTTATTTGTTTTAACTACAGTTCCTAAAACTCCATCTACAAATAATGGTGCATTTTTAAGAACATTATCTAATGAACATGTAAAAGACTTCTCTGAGTTTGCAGCATGAACTATTTGAGTAAATGTTCCTTGATCCATTGTAAATTTTTGTAATGAAGATTCTTCTATACAAGTAACTCTTTGTTTTTCAATAACAATTATATAGGACATACCACTTTGTATAGTTGAAATCCATTGATTAATAAGTTTTTGTGGTAAAGTAGAACTTAATATGGTAATTGGTAATATTCCAGATGGAATAATTAATGGCTGAGATAAATCGCCAGCTTTTAGTGATTGTACTAAAAGTGAACCACTTTGAAACTGACCATTATCTGACGTTCTAGCACCGATACCAATAGAAAGTGCATTCGATGAAAAATCTGCATTAACAAATTTAAGAGAACTAGTTGAAGCTTTTAATTGGGGTTTTTGTAAAGGAAATAAAAAAGTTTTACCAGCTTTGTATCCAATCGAATCTACTACAATAGCAGCATAAGATGCAGAAGGAGAAAAATTGATAGAAGAAGTACTTAATTGCTCAGTAAAACCAGTTTGATTTATCAATATGAGATCTTCCTGTGAAGATAAACAAACTGATATCTTTTTACTGCTTATAGAAAGAGGATCTACTGAATTAACAAGGTCTGATTGTTGGCCAGCAATTTCTCTTTTAATATCTGTTTGTATGGAACTTAAATTGATAATTGATAATTCTGCCTCTAGCATTGTTGTTAACTCGATCTCTTTAAGTGCCGTAGAAGTTAAATCAAGTTCATTGAGAACAAAGACCCTTATTGATTTGTCTTTATTGCTTTTAGATAATATTAATGTATAAATACTATCTTTGGAAAAACTGATCATATTATTGGCATACATTCCAATGATTTCATTTGTTCTTTTATTTTTCAATGTAATTGTATAAACACCTGGCGAAATTATAACATCATTAGAAATGCTTGTATTTGATAGACTAATTCCAATTGGAATACCATTTTGACATCCCAAAGTAATATCTATAATATAAGATGAATCAGCAACCATATTGATTACTTTAAGCGAAGAATTACCTTTTAAAGAGTTACTTTTAAAAGCACTACTCTGTATCAGAATTGATGAATCTGTATTTGTAGGACTTTGACCAGATATAAATGTTTGAATCGTACTTCGATAAAAAGATTTTTTTAATGCTCCTTGCACTTTTGTAGAATATTGTTCTTTCCCATTAAACAATAGACTATAATGAACGCTATCTAAAGGTGAAACATATGATTCTGTACAAGCTCCAAACTCTGTCTGCGAAAAACCGAAAGTACCATCCATAGAGAAAAGTCTTGGTAAACCATCCTTAGACATATTAATAAAACGAATACTTACGCTACTGTCTCTACGTGTTGTATCATATAATAATGGATTTTCTTGGGCACAACCATAAAATATAGTAAGAACAATACTTACTAAAATGGTATTGTATACCAACATTTTAATTGATAATCCGTTACATTGAAATATCTTCATAGGAACAATCTTGTAGATTTGACTTTTATCATTTGAAAAAAACTAACTTATTGAATTTATGGAAGAAAAATTACAATCAATTATCGAACGTTATGATTTAATAACTGCAGATTTAAATGACCCACTTATTATCAATGATACAGCTAAATACAGAATTGCTTCTAGAGAATATAAAACATTAGAACCTATTGCAGAAGCTGCTCATAAATATATACAATTAATAAAAGATATAGAATCAAATGCTCTATTAATTGAGTCGATCTCTAATGATCCAGATTTAAAAGAATTGGCATTTATTGAAAAGTCAGAACTTCAAGAAAAACTAGTTTCCTTAGAAGATGATCTTAAAGTATTGCTTATTCCGAAAGATCCAAATGATACAAAAAATTGCGTTGTTGAAATAAGAGCAGGCACTGGGGGAGACGAAGCTGCCATTTTTGTTGGTGATTTATATAAAATGTATCAAAAATTTGCTGAACAGAACAGTTTCACTTCTGAAATTCATGATATTAGTGAAAGCGAAATGGGGGGATTTAAAGAAATTATTTTCACAATTGCCGGGGAAGATGTTTTTGGTACTATGAAATATGAAAGTGGTGTCCATAGAGTACAAAGAATTCCACTTACTGAAGCCAATGGAAGAGTTCATACTTCTGCAGCAACTGTTGCTGTTCTTCCTGAAGCAGAAGAAGTAGATATTCAGATTCATGAGTCTGAATTAGAAATTGGTTTTGCAAGAGCTGGAGGAAAAGGTGGACAGAATGTAAATAAAGTTGAAACAGCAGTAAGAATAGTACATAAGCCTTCTGGAATTGTGGTTCAATGTAGAGAAGAAAGATCACAATTACAGAATAGAATGAAAGCAATGAAATTGTTAAGAACTAAACTATATGAATTAGAAGTAGAAAAGCAGTCATCGGCGATCTCTGATAGCAGAAAATCACAAGTTAAATCTGGTGATCGATCAGAGAAAATACGAACATATAATTATCCTCAAAACAGGGTAACTGATCATAGACTTGAAGGGGATATTAAAAACTATTCTTTAAGAGAAATAATGGATGGTGAATTAAAATCAATTATTGAACAATTACAAATTGCTGAAAGAGCTGAGTTATTAAAAGAAGGTAATAGCATTTAATATGAGATTTAAGAACACTATTCTTATAATTCTTTTGTCAATATGTTTCTCTTACAGTTATTTTCCTCTGTATTGTCAAGAAAATACGGTCAATAAAGCTATAGATTATGGTTTTTTTATAAATCCCTCAGTTAATTTCCATTCAGGTAATTTTTCTGGTTTACCACCAGTTTCTTCTTGTTGTCCAAAATATGACAAAGGCTATGGAGCTGGCTTCACTTTAGGAGTTCAAGCTCAGTATGCTCTTCATCCGTTATGGTCAATCAAAAGTTCATTTGGATATACATCGTTAGCAGGAACTTTTAGAATAAAAGAAAATACTTCAATTATATATCCTACTCCGACAAAAGTAGAAATAGAGCATATATTAAACGCGGATTTATCTGCAATAATCCTAGAGCCAATGCTATTATATAAGCCAATAATGAATATGTATGTTGGCATAGGATGTACTTTAGGCACTATTATCTCTAAGAATTACACTCAAGAAGAACAACTTATAAGTCCTTCATGGGGTACTTTTGAAAACAATAGAAGAACACGAAATCAAACATCTGGTTCAATTCCAGGAATCAATCCTCGATATTTCGCTTTCTCTACTGTTCTTTCTTATGCTATCCCAATCTCAAGTAAAAAGTCTTTATATCTTATACCGCAAATACATTGGTGGCAAGCATTAAGAAATGTAACATATACAGTTGATTGGAAGATTAATGTTTTGTCTGCGGGTTTTGGCTTGATGTACATTCCCTATATTGATAATACTTCTGAAAGTAAAAGAACTAATTTACCTGTCATTTCAGATCCTTTACCTTTACCAAAAATCGATACAAATAAAGTTATTCAAAAAGAATTGTCTTTTTCCCCAATAAAGATCACTGAAAAAAGAATAATTAAAAGTGAACCTCTTTTGCCTTATCTTTTTATTCGGGATTCTCTTAACATTTCTAGGTATAGCCAGAAATTTAATAATCATCCTTATGTTCATATTCTAGATACTATAGGGAAAAGAATGTCAGCATATCCTGGGGTTCTTTTTCTAAATGTTTTAGAAATAAGAAAATCTGTTCCCAAGAAAGTTCTCCAAAACTGTACAAATATTATTAACTATTTATTCGATTCTTTTAGCATATCAAAAGATAGAATTAAGATAGTTAAGAAAAAGAAATTTAATGAAATATCAAATAGAGAGTATGAAGAGGGAAGACAAGAGAACAATAGGATTGAGTTAACTTGTTCAGAACCATTAGTTCTTCGTCCTTTTACAGATACGATCTTAATGAATGATACATTAAATGGACATTATAATTTCATAGCGGATCCTAAATACGCTATGAACCGCAAAATAATTGTAGAAGTTCTATCATTACAAGGTGATGTTCTTTCAAATAGAGAATATATGTCTAGTGATACTTGTACAATACAATTATCACCTAATTATCCAGATACTATCATTATTCGTTCACGAGTAGTTGATTCTAATTTTAATCTTATCATTCAAGATAAGATGCTATACATATACGATTATGGTGCAAATCAATCTATTGACAAGCAATTAAGTAATGAAATATATCTATCACATTTTGAATATGGTTCTTCATCATTATCAGACATACAAAAAGAGGAAATACTATCACTTTCATCACATCTGTTTGAAGATGATTCTTTAGTTATAGAAGGTTTTACAGATGAACTTGGCAGTTACGGTATCAATAAAACATTAGCTTATCAAAGAGCATTTCAAGTTTCTTTAGTTTTAAACAGGAAAAATGTGTCTATTGAACAATCCAAAAACAAACAAATATTGTATGGTGTATCAACTCCAGAAGAAAGGATGTACAATAGAACTGTAAAGATTACCATATTGCGACGAAGATAGATACAATATTCTCTTTTGACTATCTCGAAGAGAATGTATATCTTTGAAACTGATTTATTAGAAATACTTTGACTTTAAGGTGAAGAATGTTTACAATTATAACATTGGTAATGGTGCTTTTAGGAATTTTATTAATTGCTGCTGTATTAGTTCAACCTGGAAAAGGTGATATGGCTTCAGGAATGTCTGGCTTTGGAAATCAATTAGGTTCAATGTTTGGTTCAAGAAAAGCTTCAGATTTACTTACTAAAATTACCATTGGTTTAGGCGCCGTAATTCTATTACTTTCTTTGATTACAAATAAGTTTTTTATGTCGTCAACTATAGTTGAAGAAAGAGCTCCAGCAACACTAAATGCGGAGAAACCCACGAATATACCTGCTGCTCCAGCACCTGCAAAGTCTGCACCGGTTCAAGCAGCACCAGCTCAAGAAAGTAAATAAAAAAAGCCGATTCTTATTGAATCGGCTTTTTTTTTATTCATATCGTAAAGATTCAGTAATAGAGGTTTTAGCAGCAATTGAAGATGGATAAATTGTAGCAATAAATGCTAAACCTAAAGTTAGAAAGCAAGATATAATGATATCTATCCAATGAACAGAGACTGGTAAGTATTTTACAACACTATTGGCAATAGGGATCCACCCATATAGTTGTTGTCCTTTACATAATAATAATCCAATCATAGTTCCAGACACAGTACCTGCAATCCCAATAATCATACCTTTTAATAGGAAAATATGTTTTATTTGTTGAGGTGTAAGTCCCATAGACAATAACATCCCTATGTCTTTTCTTTTCGTATGAACTGTCATCCATAAAGAAACAAGAATATTAAAAGCAGCCACACATGCTACTAAACTTATAACAATAAAACTTGCAGTTCTTTCATATTCCATTGTTGCATAAAGCTCTTTGTGTAGTTCATTCCAGTCTTTAATAATCAATGAAGAAAATAGGGGATTATTAATAATTGAACTTCTAATAAAATCTGTAAACTTAGTTTCAGTAGCTATTATATCAATATTTGTAACCCTACTTCCAAAAAGCGTAGAACCTAAAGATGCACTAGAAAAGCACAAATACTTATCATAATCCATTCCTCCACTTACTTGAAAAACACCAGCAATAATAACTGGAATTCCAGTCGATTGAAATAAACCACTAGAAACAGCATCTATCATCGCAAGTGAACTAATTTGGATAGTATCTCCTTTCATTACTTGTAATTTATCAGCCAAAGCTGATCCAATAAAAATATGATTCTTTGAGTTATGTGTAAGTACTGTAAAGTTTTCTATTGATAATTTGTTTGGTAATTCTGACTGAGCAGACAATACAGCTGGTTGAAGAATATTATTTTTATGAATAATAATTTTACCAGTATTACAAGAAATTACTTTCTTTATGTGATTAATATTGTTTGTATAATGTATTACAGTATCTGAAAGTTTGAGATTCCCATGTAATTGTGATATTCTAATGTGTGGATCTATAGATAATAGCATGTCTTGAACTAGATCTCTGAATCCATTAAAAATTGAAGAAACACAAATGAGGGCGGCAATACCTGTTGTTATACCTAAATAAGATAAGAAAGTAATAAAAGATATAAAACTTAACTTTTTAAGGGAAAAGATATATCGTAAAGATATTAATTGAATGAGATGAAAAGACAAAACATTACCTTAATTTTTTTAACTTTAGTGGATACTTTTTATTAGACAAAATCTCTTGCAAAAAATGATTTTGCGCCAAAAGTGTATTGTCTTCATGTGATTGCAATCTGGTATAAGATCCATCTGAATTGAGTAACCAAGACTTTACATTGTCTTGCCAATATACTGCTAAAATATGTTCAAGTAAGTGATAAGACTTTTGATCTAAAATTGGAAACATTATTTCTACTCTTCTTATAAAATTTCTTGGCATCCAATCTGCACTCGCTAAATAGATTTCTGGTTCATCACTGCCATTTGAAAAATAGAATATTCTGCTATGTTCTAAAAATCTGCCTAATATACTTCTTACTTCAATATTCTCACTTAATCCTTTGATACCAGGAATTAAACAACATACTCCACGAATTAATAATTGTATTTTAACGCCATGCTGAGAGGCTTTATATAAAGCTTGAATTACTTCTTCATCAACCAAAGCATTCATTTTTGCAAAAATAAATCCTGGCCTTTCAGCTGTTGACTTTTCAGTTTCTCTCATAATTAAATCTAGAACTTTCTGTTTTAACCCTTCTGGTGCTACAGAAAATCTTTGCCATTCATCTTGATGAGAATAACCTGTTAATAAATTAAACAAATCAATAGCATCTTTTCCAAAATCTTCTCTTACTGTAAAATATCCTATATCAGTGTAAATTCTAGATGTAGATACATTATAATTTCCAGTAGATAAGTGTAAATAGGTTCTTATTTTTTTTCCTTCTTTACGAACAACTAATGTGATTTTTGTATGAATCTTAAGTCCAAGGATACCATACACAACATGAACACCAACTCTTTCTAATTCTCTTGCCCAAATGATATTATTTTCTTCATCAAATCGTGCTCTAAGTTCAACAAATGCTGTTACTTGTTTGCCATTTTCTGCGGCTCTTTTTAATGCATCAACAACAGGTGATGAACCACCTGCTCTATATAGAGTAATCTTTATTGCTAAGACATTATCATCATTTGCAGCTGCATCTATAAATTTTACTACACTATTCGTAAAAGAATCAAATGGATGATGGACTAAAAAGTCTCTTTTTTTAATTGCTTCAAATACATCATCCGGATTATCTGTGAATTCTAGGATTTTCTTTGAAAAGAATGGTGCATCTTTTAGTTCAGGCTTTTCAAGTTTAAATAAAGACATTAAATCAGTAGGATTTAATGGTACTCCTGTTTTGTAGACATCAAATAACTGCAAGTTTAATGCTTTCATTAACAGTTGTATCAGAGAATCAGGGGCTTTCTGTTCAATTTCTAGTCTAATTGCATCTGTACCCCATCTTCTTTGTCTAACTTGTTCAGCAATTTCACTTATTAAATCGGAAGCTTCATCTTCAGCAATTTCTAGTTCAGCATCTCTTGTTACTCTAAAGGAATATGATTCTTCGATATAAAATCCTGGGAATAGTATATGGGCATATTCCTGAATAATATGTTCTAAAAGAATAAAATGAGATCCAGAACTTCTCTTTAGTTGAACTAATCTTGATAGAATTGGTGGTACTTGCAATACAGCAATTTTTCTACCAGGTCTTACTTCATCTCTAAGTAAAAATACGATTGTTAAAGATCTATTTAAGAGTCTTGGAAATGGATGCGCTGTATCTAATGCAAGGGGAGTAAGAACTGGTAAGACATCATTTTCAAAAAAATGTTTCGCAAATTCTTTTTCTTTATTATGTAATTCTTCAAATGTATGAATAAAAATATCTCTTTCTCTTAAAGCTGGCATTACATCATGTTGGAAACAATTTTCATGTCTTTCAAGTAAAGGTATTAATTGCTCTCGGATTTCAATTAATTGCTCCCTTGGTGTCATGCCATCACTAGATTTTTCTAAACTATTATTTTCTAATTGTTCCTTTAATCCTGCTACTCTAATCATAAAAAATTCATCAAGATTAGAACAAAATATTAATAGAAATTTTAATCGTTCTAATAATGGATGATGAATATCTTCAGCTTCACAAAGTACTCTTTGATTAAACTGTAGCCATGCTAATTCTCTATTGAAAAATGTAATGTTTGGTGTAATTATATCTTCTTGCGGTATGGATAGATGTTGTTTAGATGTTCTTCGCATTATAGTGTATTAAGTATTTATTTAAAATTATAAGAAAACTTAACAGATATTCCTATGATTATCAAGTCATAATCCAATAATAATGGGAATCATTTTATTTTCTGAGTATGAAGTATCTACATGATTCATCTGCAATAACAATATATATGCTCCAGGTTCTAAAATGCCATATTCAGTTTGACCATTCCATGGTATTGTAATATTACCAGAGACATACAATGAATTAACTATTGTGGTACAATAACTTTTTGATTTTGTATAGACTTGAATAGTAATAAATGTAGGTACAGTTGAGTGAAAATTGATAAAGCAGAGATCTCCTTTCGATGGATAATATGGTTGTGGATTTATTGAATAGTTGTCAATAATTGCATCATTACTATAATAGGTAGAATTTACTTTACCTGGCGTTGCCCCAAGAATAGAACCTGAAGTTGTCCAAGTATTACTATGTGCAGAAGAAATAAATGGATTTCCTTTTTCTAAACTTTTACCTTTTTTTTGTGAAATCCTTGGATTATGCATCGAAGCTGAATATGAGAATTTGTCTAAAATTGACTGTTTAGGATCTTTTAATAACAATTCACTGCCAGAATTTTGTAATTGAATTGACACAGGAATATGTTTTGACATAGAATCTAAATCCATATTAATAGTGTCTTTTGTAATTACCACATAATGAATACTTGTATCACACATGTTCTCATCAAGAAACAGATATGTATGTGTATTATCTGAAATTGAGTATTTATCTAATGAAAAGGGCTTTTCAGATTGTACATAAAGTTCTATAAATTCATTGATTTGATTGGAAGTATCAGATTCATATAATATTTCATTAAAACTTATTAATAGTGATGAATCCCTTTGAAAACTAGTAAATACTAATGAATCATTATAATTACGTGGATCATTGTAATTATTAATTATTGATACTGTAATTGTGTTCCATCCTAATGTATAATGTGGTATGTCATTTAACAGAATAGTTACTGTACATAATTCTTGTTGTTGAATTTCTTTAACAGACTTAATTGTGGATTCATTCTCAATAGAAAAGCTTAGAGACACATCTGATATAAGATGATAACTATTATTTAATAAGATTACATGTATTGAATCACCTACTTGAACGTACTCTTTAATCATAATATCATTGTCCAAAGGTGAAATTGAATTGATAAATCCACATGTAGCAGAATCTAAAGCAATACTATTCAGAAATACTTTGGTTTCAGATATATAGCGCTCTAATGAAATTCCCTTTTTATGATTGTTTAATGTATAATAAACTGAGTCAATTTTAATCGAATCCATATAAGATATTTTAATACAATCTCTACTATTGTTCAAAGTAGGAATTTTTGCTTGAACAATTGTAGCAAAAGGGTCTACATATCTTGCTTCTTTTAAAGCAAGAGAATCTTTTGTTAGAATAATGAATGAAAATGGATTCGCTGTGAAACAAGGTAAAACTATAGTAGTTTGTTGATCATATAACAATAAGGAATCTGCATAGAAGATATCCTTAGAAGTATTATATAATTCTATCCATTCTGGTTCTCCTGAACTTGGCGTAGGATGAAATTCATTAATAATCAATTGAGCTTGAAGTGGATATAATCCTAGCAATAGGATTATTGATAATAATCTCATAAGAAGTCCCCTGAAAAAAAAATGGGCTGTTAATTGTAACAGCCCAATACAAAACATTTATTTGAAAGCTTGAATACCAGTAATATCCGCCCCTAAAATTAAGGTATGAATATCATGAGTTCCTTCATATGTTCTAACAGATTCTAAATTAGCAGAATGTCTCATAATTGGATATTCATCTAAAATACCATTTGCACCATGAATATCACGCGCAATTCGAGCACATTGAATAGCAATATCAACATTATTTCGTTTAGCTAAAGATACTTGATTTGGATTCATCATACCAGAATCTTTTAATTTGCCTAATTGCATACAAAGTAATTGACCTTTTGTAATCTCGTTAAGCATCCACACCAATTTATCTTGAACTAATTGAAAAGAGGCTATAGGCTTATCAAATTGAATTCTAGATTTAGCATAGTCTAAAGAAGATTGATAGGTTCCAATAGCGGAACCAATTGCACCCCAAGCAATACCATAACGAGCTTGAGTTAAACAGCTTAAAGGGCCTTTTAAACCCTTGACATTTAACTTATGCGATTCGGGTATCACTACATCTTGAAAAATTAATTCTGAAGTAACAGAAGCCCTTAATGAATGTTTTCCTTTCATTTCAGGAGCAGAAAAACCTTTCATTCCTTTTTCGACAATAAATCCACAGACTTCACCTTCATATTTAGCCCAAACAACTGCTACATCGGCCAAAGATCCATTAGTGATCCACATTTTTGCTCCATTAAGTAGATAACCACCATCTATCTTTTTAGCATTTGTAATCATTCCACTTGGATTCGAACCGAAATCAGGTTCTGTTAGTCCAAAGCAACCAATTGCAGTGCCAGCAGCTAATCTTGGTAACCATTTTTTTCTCATTTCTTCATTAGCATAACTATAAATAGGGAACATAACTAATGAGCTTTGAACAGATGCAAATGATCGAATGCCAGAATCACCTCTTTCTAATTCTTGCATAGCTAAACCATAACATGTATAATTAGCACCCGCACAACCATATTCTTGAGGTAAAGTAATTCCAAAAAGACCTAATTCTGCCATTTTAGGAACTAAATCCATAGGAAATGTTCCGTCTTGATAATGTTTTTCAATAATTGGTAACACTTCATTATCAACAAAATCTGCTACTGATTCCCTAACCATTCTTTCTTCATCAGATAGCTGATTATATACGCCATAATAGTCTACAGGTTGAAAAGACATTGTAAAACCTTATTAAATAAAAATGATTTTCTTTTTCTTGAACACAAAATTACTGAAATTCGTTTCTAGGATAAAGCCTTTCTTTGAATTTTATTAATCTTATGCTTACTTCATATTCTAAACGAATCCCTTTCTTTTCAGTTATCATGTGTACATTAAATAGAAATCACTTGATAAGTAGGGCATTAGACTCTCTTTTACTTCAAGTAGAAATAGATTGGGAATGTATTATTATTGATGATGGTTCTATCGATGAAACATTTCATACTGTTAAAAAATATGCAGATATGTATAGTAATGTTAAGTACATATATCATAGTAATAAAGGAACAGGGCTTTCTCGAAATGCTGGCATTTTAGCCGCAAGTGGAATGTTTATTACTTTTTTAGATTCTGATGATGAATATCATCCAGATCATTTATCGATTAGAAAAACAATTCTTGAAGAATACACCAATCTTGATTTATTACATGGTGGCGTTGATATAATAGGAAATCCTTATGTAACAGATAAAAATGATTACACAAAACAAATCCATCTTTCTGAATGTGTCATAGGAGGTACTTTTGTAATTCCACGATATAAATTGCATCAAATTGGTGGTTTTAGTAATCTACGTTATGCTGATGATGCTGATTTATATCAAAAAGCAGTTGATGCTTCTTGGAACATAGCAAAAATAGACTATCCAACTTATATATATCACAGAGATTCTCCAGATTCTCTTTGTACAAATCAACTTATATGAAAGAATCAATTAAAAAGAAAACTCTTCGATTGCAATCAATCTATCATAAACTCATTGATAAATATCCACAAGTAGAATGTGCTTTATTATATTCTAACCCTTTTGAATTGTTGATAGCTACGATTTTATCTGCACAATGTACCGATGCACGAGTAAATATTGTTACTCCAATACTATTCAATAGATATCCTGATGTTTTTGCATTAGCAGATGCTAGTATTGAAGAATTGGAAAGTATTATTTACTCTACTGGGTTTTATAAAGCAAAAAGTGCAAATATCATTGCTTGTTGCAAAAGCTTAGTAGAAAAATATCAAGGAAATATCCCCAAAAGTATAGATGAACTTCAAAGTTTGGCTGGTGTTGGAAGAAAAACAGCAAATGTTGTTTTAGGCAATGCTTTTGGTATTAATGCAGGTATAACTGTAGATACACATGTCAAAAGAGTTATGTCATTATTAGGAATAACTAGCTCACAAAATGCAGAAATAGTTGAAAGAGAATTAATGAAGATCATAGACCAAGATGAATGGACTAATTTCACACATAGAATTATTGCTCATGGCAGGGAAACATGTATTGCAAGACGTCCAAAATGTAATGATTGTATTCTAAACACAGAATGTTTCTATTCCATTAATCTGAAATGGAAGTCCACTCAGTAAGTGCTTTTTCTAATGATGATTTAATACCATTATAATTTTGATGAATTGATTTCATTAAATCTGGCATAGAATATAATGTGGGGTCTGACATTTGCTCTTCGAGATTTTTTTGTTCAATTTCTAAACTACTTATCAAAGATTCTAATTCTTGAATTCTTTTTTCTTTTTTTCTTTTATCCTGTTCAATCTTTTTAAGATCATCTCTTTCTTGTGATACAGGTGGAGCCTTTGTTATTTTTTTTTGTTGTTTAGCTATTTCTAAATCTGCTAATTGTTCAATGTTTCTTTGTCTTAAAAAATCATAAATATCACCTTCGTATACCCTTACTTTACCATTTCTAAATTCTGCAACTTGGTCAGTTAAGCCTTCTAAAAACTCTCTATCATGAGAAACGACAATTAAAGACCCTTCATAATTTTTTATAGCCCTTTTTAATACATCTTTAGAGCGCATATCAAGGTGATTCGTAGGTTCATCAAGTATTAAAAGATTCGATGGTTGTAATAGTAGAATAGCCATAGCTAATCTTGATTTTTCACCTCCTGATAATACTTTGACCTTTTTATAAACATCATCACCACTAAACAGAAAAGCACCTAATAAAGCTCTTATTTTTGTCCTCATTTCACCCGTAGCAACATCATCAACAGTTTCAAAAACCGTTCTGTTGCCATCTAATGTTTCGGCTTGTTGTTGAGCAAAATATCCTATAGAGACATTATGTCCTATAGTAACAGTACCTTCATATGGTTCGACACCAGCTAGAATTTTAGCGCAAGTTGTTTTTCCTTCTCCATTTTTTCCTACAAAAGCCATTTTTCTGCCGCGTTCTATTGCAAAATCTATTCCTTTTAATACATGTTTGCTACCATATGATTTTTGTAAATCTGTACTTTCTACTACCATTAATCCAGATCTTGGGGCAGGAGGAAAATGAAAATTGATAGCTGAATTATCTTCTTCTTCTAATTCTATTCTGTCTATTTTATCTAACATTTTAATCCTAGATTGAACTCTAGAAGCAAGATTAGCTTTCGATCTAAATCGTTCGATAAATTCCTCTGTTTTTGCAATTTCCTTTTGCTGATTTGCATATGCTTGTTTTACTAATTCTCTTCTTTGTACACGTTCTATTACATATTTACTATAAGAGCAATTATAATCTTCTATTCCACCATTAGTAATTTCTATTGTTCTATTAGTAACAGTATCTAAAAAAGCTCTATCATGGCTTACAAGAACTAATGCGCCTTCATAATTTTTTAGGAATAGTTCCAACCATTGAACCGATTCAATATCTAAGTGGTTTGTAGGTTCATCTAATAATAAACAATCTGGGTTTTTTAATAATATTTTAGCTAATTCAACTCTCATTTGCCATCCACCCGAGAATTCGTCAACTAAACGATGTAAATCTTTCTCTTCAAAACCTAAACCTGTTAAAATCCTTTGCGCAGTTCCCTCTGCAGATGCACCGCCTAAAAAATTGAACCGTTCGTGTAAATGGGCATGTCTATCTAAAATATTGGCATATTCATCAGATTCATAATCTGTTCTTATCATTAATTCATTATTGAGATGGTCTATTTCTTTCTCTATTTCTAATAAAACATCAAATGAAGTCATAGCTTCTTCTAATACCGTTTTACCCAAAGTAGCCTGTAAATCTTGGGTAAGAAAACCGATAGTATAATCATTACTTTTTATAAGATTCCCTTCATCAGAAGAAACTCTTCCAGATAATATTTTCAACATGGTTGATTTACCAGCACCATTTTTCCCAACCAATCCAATTCTATCTCTTGTTCCGATAGTGAATGTAATATCATCAAATAAATAATTTCCGCCGAATTGTACCGAACAATGAGATAATGTCAACATTATAAAATTACCTGCCGTGAATCTATTATTTTAGAAAAAAAAAGAGTAAACAATCATGCACATAAGAGAATATTTTTATAGTATCAATTGTCGTGGCGACATTATACATGATTCTTGTATCATTGATGATCCAGTATTCCTGAATCATTTCTACAAAAATATGCAGTTAAATTCTACTAATCGTTATATAGACTATAGATATCTGTCGATTTGTGGAAATGAATATCTATTTATCAAGCCTGAAGACACCCCAATTGTCTTTAGATATATGTCAGATAACAAACTATTTTACACTCAAGATCTATCTATTGAGTTTAATCCTAGAGACTTACGTTTTAATGATGATGGCATATTATATCATAAAGCACATATAGGCCTATATGGCAGAATACATCCTCAACTGATTATGCAGTTTTCTGATCATATTATACCTTGGGGACCATTTTATCAGTTTTACTCTGATAAAATACTTGCAAATACTGTTATACTTCCTTTACATCTGCCAGAATACAATATCATTATGCATCCAAAGTTTGACAATAATTGTTTTGGATGTGGTATTGGCAATTCACAAGGATTACGATTGACATTTATGTTCAATTCTCTCCTTAATATTGCAGAATCTTGGTATGTGCCAACAGAAAGAGAAATGGGTGCCCTAGGTATAATGCATGGAGGTTTTGTTAGCTTATTATTAGATGAAGCAATGGGAAAGGTTTTATCAGGATTAGGCATTAAAGCACCAACTGCTCAATTAAATGTTAGATTTAATAAACCAACAATGCTAAATAAACCAATTCACATCGTTGGCAAGCTATTAGAAATTTCAGGTAGAAAATATTCACTTAAAGCAACAATTATGGATGAAAAGGGGAATATTACTGCAGAAGCAAATGCACTGTTTATTAAAATTAAAGATAAGACCTAATGTTTCATTGAATGATAAAGCACTCCATATCGTAATCCTTTTGTACTTACAATACAATGTTCAATTTCGAAGTGTGACAATAGACTCTTTAGTAGCAAACTTCCAGCAGGTAAAATATCTGCTCTTTTAGGATTGATTCCTTTTATTGTAAACAAAGAATCATATGAAGTATTGCATAACATATCTGTTATCAAGCTAATAGCATCATAAGTAAGGATATATCCATGCACTTTATCTCTTTGATAATCATCTATGCCTTGATCTATACAGGCTAATGTGGTAGGTGTGCCCGCAACAACTATGACTGGAGAATTAACTGATATTGCAAAATGAGATAATGATTTTTTTATTTCTGCAATGGCATCTTGTAGTGTGTCTGAACTTGGTGGATACGAAGAAAAGTATTTTTCAGTAAAGCGAACTGCTCCAATATTTAAGCTAATAGAATGAATTGTATGCTCATTATCCATGCAAATGATTTCTGTACTACCGCCTCCAATATCTATAATAGTTGGATTGTCATATGTCTCTTTGCTACCTATATATGAAAAGTAGGCTTCTTCTTTTCCAGAAATGATTGAAATAGGACACTGAATAATTGAGGATAATATTGAACACACATATTCTGAATTGTCAGCATCTCTCATTGCACTTGTAGCTACAATTGTAATTTTTTCAACATTGTAAGAGTCGCATATTAACTTATATTTATGTAAAATATGTGAAGCCCTTTCTATAGCATTTTCATTTATATATTTTGAAGCATGAACACCTTCGCCTAATCGTGCGATAGCATGTTCATCATGCACAATAGAAAGAGAACCATCCTTTAGAACTTCACCAATAAGTAATAATAAAGTATTAGTACCTATATCAATAGATGCAATACGCATTAATCATTATACCTCATTGTAATTGCAGTCCAATCACCTTCGCATTCTGTAGAAATATGTACGAAATTGTGTTGAACAGCACAGTCAATAATTTCTTGTTCATCAAATCGAAGAATACCAGACATAATAAGAATGCCTTTAGATTCCTCTAAAGCCTTTGCAAATTTATTCATATTCGGAATCAAGAGATTCCTATATAAATTTGCGGCTATGCCTTGAACCTGTGGTAGAGTGATTGTAAATATACTTTCTTGTTCTACAGTAATAGATGAACAATTATTTAAATGAATATTCTCTTTTGTATTTGCTATGCTCCATTCATCATTATCAAAAGCGTAAATAGAGGAAGCTCCTAACTTTTCAGCTAAAATTGCTAAAACACCAGATCCACAACCTGCATCAATCCAGCGAGAATGCGCTTCTACATAATCCTGTAATTTCCTGCATACCATTCTAGTTGTAGGATGATATCCAGTTCCAAAAGACATTTGTGGATTAATAATGATTTTAATAGGACTATCGATGTTATCGGCTTTCCAGACAGGAGTAATAACAATAGTTTCATTCACATGTACAGGTTCTAATGATTCTTCCCATATGGCATTCCAATTCTGGTCTTCAATAATCATTATATCTTTGATTTCAGCTGGTATAGAAGCAGATTCAAGTGTAGATAATAAGCGATTGGTAATACTTCCATTATCCCAATACACATCTTCAATTGTAAAGGATTGTTCATCAAATTCATCTTCAATTCCTGTGAAAGGAAAATCAGACAACATAGCAGACGATATTTCTTGATATTCTTCAGGAATTGCTAAAGTAATTTTATAGAAGTGTTTTTTAACTGTTTCAGCCATATTAGTAGATGTACATTGATTTTGTATAAATAAATGTTAATAATGTTTGGCCAACAGCATACAGTGTCTCTTTACCAATATTATCCATATTATCTTTAGATGTGTGCCAATATTTTCTTCTTGGATTCATATCAATATTACCAACTAATTGAACATCAATAATATTTATAGATTTGATTCCAGAATTAATTAACATTTCGTGATCATCAGCAACCCCATTGCCAGTTTCTGTATTAAACTGAGAAAAGCCAAGATCTTTTGCAATATCCCATATTGATCGTAAGAGAGGTTCATGAGAACTTAATGATAAAGGATCAAAACTAAATTTAGCATCTTTGTCACCAACTAAATCTAATAATATTGCATATTTAGGTTTTTGTAAAGGATAATGTTCTGCTATAAATCTTGAACCTATAAAGTAATTATATCTATCATGAGACTTACCATAATCTTCTCCATCAAATAAAATAAAATCAATTCCTAAATCAGGATTTTTGATAGATATCTGACGTGCTAATTCAATAAGTATACCAACGCCGCTTGCACCATCATTTGCACCCAATATTGGAAGAACAGCAAGAGAAATATCTTTTTCTTCATCAGCATAAGGACGTGAATCCCAATGAGCGCATAAGAGTATTCTTTCTTTTTTTGATGAATTAAAGGATGCTATAATATTTGTAAAAAGAAGATCTTTTCCATAAACATTTTGATTGAACTGTTGTTCAAATACTGTATCTGCAAATTGTTTTAATGTGCTACTTAAATATGCTTTACAATCTTCATGGCTTTGGGAATTTGGAATTCTTGGACCATACTTTACTTGATTTTCAATATAAGAATAAGCAGAATCTGCATTAAATTCAGGCACGAGAATTGATTCTTTCTCTTTGATTACTTCAGAATTTTTTGCATCATTATTAGTACATGATACAATCACTGAAGACAAAATACCTAAGACTATAATTGAGAATTTATTTCTTATCATACATCATCATTTACACTGAAATAAAAGTTTATTATTACAAAAGTAGGAATTAGAATGCTCTCTGAAGAATACAAAGCAAAACTATCTAAAATATCTTTATTAGTTATGGATGTAGATGGAACATTAACTGACGGTGGTATGTATTATACAGAGAATGGTGATACTATGAAAAAGTTTAATGTTAGAGATGGCATGGGAATAATTTTACTTCAAAAAGCTGGAATTAAAACTGCTTTTTTAACATCTGAACAATCGATGATAACAAAAAAAAGAGCAGAAAAACTAGAAATAGATTATATTTTTCTTGGGTCTCGCAACAAAACTGCAGACCTTACGTCGCTGGCAAAGCTTGCAAATATGTCTTTTGAAAACATAGCCTATATTGGTGATGACATAAACGACTTACCTTGTATGAGTATGGTAGGTTTTTCAGCTTGCCCAAGTGATTCGCATGATATAATTAAAAATTCAGCACATTATATTTGCCAACACATAGGAGGAGCAGGAGCAATAAGAGAACTTTGTGAGTTAATTCTTATTGCCAAGAATGCTCCAATTACATTAACAGAACAATGGTAATATTTTATTACATTTTGGAGAATAAACATGAAAGACGATAGTGAAATTGTAAATTCATATGCCAAAGGTTTTTTATTAGGTGCTATTATTGGTGGTGCGGTAGGTGCAGTTACAGCTTTACTGTTTGCTCCAAAACCTGGTAAAGAACTAAGAGAAGAACTTTCTTATAGATCTAAAGATCTGATAGAAAAAGGACAAGAATATTTTACAGCAAAAGATGAAACATTACATTCGATTCCAAATGAAGGTAAGATTCAATCTGAACTGCTTGTTAAAAGTGCTAGAGAAAAAGCTGATGATTTATTGCAAAATGCAGAACAAATGTTAAAGAATGCAAAGGGTAAATCAGCTCAAACAACTCATCAAGTTTCTGACAGTTTCAATAAAGTTAAAGAAGCAGCTGTTGCTGGTGTTGAAGCATTCAAACAAGAATTACATACTTAATCCTAAGGTATTAACATGGAAATCGCAAAAGACACGATATTGATTATTGCTTTATTGTCACTTGTCATCGTTTGTGTGTATTTGATTCAATTTTTACAAGAAGCTAAAAAATCTCTTTCTAACCTTGTACAGATTGCACATAAAGTTGAGAATACTACTAAACCTGCAATTGATCAATTACAAACGACTTTAGTTGATACTTCTACAACACTTCAATCTGTTCAAAAACAGTTATCTACAATTGATGATACCCTCAATCAATTTAAAGAAATAGCCCATAGAGTTAATGAATTAGAAGCTAAACTTCAACAGAAAATTGAAAAGCCAATTATGCAAGCAGCTGGTATCTTTGCTGGTGTTGCTAGTGCAATTGATACATTCGCATCTGAATTCAAGAAAAAATAATATAAATTGCTCTTACATATATCCCCATTTGGTATTTAAGACTGAATGGGGATTGTATTTTCTGCTTTCATATTCACATCCCAATCATGAGCTTCGAGCAATTACAGAATGTCTATAATAAGTCTAATATCTATAAAGAGATAGAACATAAAATATTTGATCTATCTATAGGTAATGCAATTTCAATAAAAAATTTAGCAGGTTCATTAAAGTCTTTAACGCTATCTCTTTTATTAAAGAATACAAAGGATTCAAGTCGATTTATTATTGTAACATCTTCAAAGGAAGAAGCAAAAGAATGGTATTATGATTTACTTTCTTTGATAGGTAATGAGCATATTGTCTTGTTATCAGAAGCTGAAAAACATATAAGAATTCAAAATGAACAATTAGATGAAAATACGTTAAATAATATTGATGCTCTGGCTTCTATTCAACATAGAAAACAATGTATTATCATTACCACTCCACAAATTTACACTCATAAAGTCCCCAAGCCACATCAATTACAACAATATAGAATTGCAATGAAAAGAGGTAATACATACTCTTTTACAGAATTTACTAATGGTTTGATGTTACAAGGCTTTGAGAGAAAAGAATTAGTGGAAAATCAGGGTGATATTTCAATCAGAGGTGGCATCGTTGATGTGTTTCCTTTAGGCTATGATTCTCCATTACGCTTTGAGTTTTGGGGGAATGAAATAGAATCAATCAGGGAATTCGATCCTCTATCACAAAGAAGTATAAGGGAGTTTGAAGAAATAGAATTTATTGGTCATTTATATCATCAACAAGAAGAAGTTTTCTCTTCTAGTTTTTTAGATTACATCTCACATGATTCTTCCTATTTTATTCTTGATCAAAAAGAACAAGTATCCATAGTTTTTCATTCATTAAATGCAGATGATGTATTAGAAGAAATACATACGTATAAAGTTGTTGAATTAGATAGTTTGGGTAAAGCAGATATAGAAGTAGATGCTGTGCAACAACCAAATTTTAGTTCATCATTATCTGGATTAGCCGTAAAGTTAAGGTCATTGGCTGCTATGAAAATGCATTTATTTTTATGTGCAGATGGACATGCAAATAAAAAGCGTTTTAATGAACTATTACATACTCATTTTGAATATGACGAAGATAATGAAGAACAAGAACAAGAGCAAGATGATCAATTAGCAGATCCAGAATATACGTTAAGAAGAATAAAATGGTCAGATACATCGTTATCAAAAGGTTTTATTCTCAATAAAGATAATATTGGAGTTTTTACAGAACATCAATTATTTGAAAGACAACATTTTCAACCGAATAAAAGAGGTAAACGATTTACAGGTATTACTTTACGTGAACTTGCTCAATTACACAGAGGAGATTTTGTTGTCCATGTAGATAAAGGAATTGGGAAATACGATGGTTTAGTAACCCTTGAAATCAATAATACAAAACAAGAATGTATACGAATTCTTTATTTAGGAGGGGATGTCCTATTTGTTCATATGAATCATATTCATAAGATTCAAAAATATTCAGCTGCCGAAGATGGTGCACCAAGATTAAGCAAGTTAGGAAGTGCAGAGTGGGAAAGAAAAAAAGAAAAAACGAAGAAAAAATTAAAAGATATAGCAAGAGAGCTTATCAAACTGTATGCAAAAAGAAAATCTGAACCTGGTTATAAATTTCCAGAGGATACACAATGGCAAAAAGAATTTGAAGCATCTTTTATGTATGAAGACACACCAGATCAATCTAAAGCAACTATTGATGTAAAGTCAGATATGCAATCTTCAATTCCAATGGATAGATTAGTATGCGGTGATGTTGGATTTGGTAAAACCGAAGTTGCAATAAGAGCTGCATTCAAAGCAGCTCAATCAGGAAAACAAGTTGCAGTATTAGTTCCTACTACCATTTTAGCTCATCAACATTTTAATACTTTTTCGGATAGATTAAGAAGATTTCCAATAAATGTAGATGTAATTAGCAGATTTAGAACTACCGCAGAACAAAAAGTTATCATAGAAAAAGTAAAAAATGGAGGTATTGATATTCTAATAGGAACTCACAGAATATTAAGCAAGGATATACAATTTAGAAACTTGGGTTTACTCATTATCGATGAAGAACAACGATTTGGAGTAACTGCTAAAGAAAAATTAAGATATATGAGAGTATCTGTAGATACATTAACATTAACAGCTACCCCAATTCCAAGAACTCTAAATTTTTCTTTGATGGGAGCACGAGATTTAAGCGTTATAGAAACCCCACCAAGAAATAGATTACCTGTATATACGGAAATTACAGAATGGGAAGACGATAAAATTAAAGATGCAATTATCAGAGAATTGTCGAGAGGAGGACAAATATTCTTTGTAAATGATAAAATTGCAGAATTAGATCGTTTACATCAAAAGCTCCTTGCATTAGTTCCATCTTTGCGTTGTGCTACTGCACATGGCCAAATGGAAACTGAACTACTAGAAAATGTAATGGAAAAGTTTCTAGAAAAGAAAATTGATTGTTTGTTAAGTACTAAAATTGTTGAATCAGGATTAGATATTCCAAATGCTAATACGATCTTTATTCATAATGCTGACAATTTTGGATTAGCAGAGCTGTATCAATTAAGGGGCAGAGTAGGCAGATCTAATACACAAGCATATTGTACTTTAATAGTGCCTCCAATCAAAAAGTTAACTCCTACTGCTGTAAAAAGACTTCAAGCATTAGAAGAACATACTGATTTAGGTAGCGGTTTTCAACTTGCAATGAGAGATATGGAGATACGTGGAGCTGGAAATTTACTTGGTGCAGAACAAAGCGGGTTTATTGCCGATATGGGCTTTGAACTCTATCAACAAATAGTTGAAGAATCTGTAAATGAATTAAAAGAAGAAGAGTTTTCAGACTTGTTTAAAGATATAATTGATACTAAAAAGAAGAAAGTAAAAGTGAATCAAGAAATTTCAATTGATATAGGAAATGATTCTTTATTGCCTTCGAGTTATATAAAAAATGATACAGAGCGATTCGATTATTATAAAAAATTATATAATGTGCGTTCTGAAACAGAATTACAGTCTATCCATTCAGAATTAAGAGACAGATTTGGATCATTACCACAAGAAGCGGAAAACCTTTTATTTGCTGTCAGACTAAGAATATTATCTATGGAATTAGGATTTATTAAGGTAGCTTTAGCTAATAATATTTTAGCAATCGAATTACCACCAGAATCAAATGAACCTTTCTATGAATATATATTTCCAGTTATTGTAAATTCGCTTCATGTTTTACCATCATTACAATTTATTAATTCTGGTAAAAAAGTATTATTACATATATCATTACAACACGATAAAGAAGCTATAGATATTCTTCTTCACCTAAAACATCTTATTGAACATTCCGAAGTACAATCTGCATAATATACTTATGAATACAATTGGCATAATTCCAGCTCGCTTACAATCAGTTCGTTTTCCTAGAAAAATCCTTGCAGATTTACACGGTAAACCTATAATACAGCATGTCTGGGAAAAAGCTATACAAGCGAAATCTCTATCCAAAGTTATTATTGCGGTAGATGATGAATTAGTGTTTACTGTTTGTACTGCTTTTGGAGCAGAATGTATTATAACCAATCCACAGCTTGCAAGCGGAACAGACAGAATATATCAAGCGTATACTTCTTTGGATATGTCTTCTGATTATATAGTGAACATACAAGGAGACGAACCTTTTATAAATCCATCTATCATTGATGAATTAGTTCTAGCAATGCACTCAAATCAGTGCGATATGTGTACACCAATAGTTAAAATCGTTAATCATGAAGAATTATGTAATTCATCTATTGTAAAAGTTGTTGTTGACACAGATTATAATGCATTATATTTTTCTAGAGCAGCAATTCCTTTTATTCGAGATATTCCAATCAATGAATGGATATCATATGCGAATTTTTATAAACATGTAGGGATTTATTGTTATACTCACATAGCATTAGAACAATTTGTACATTTGCCGATTGGTATTTTAGAACAATTAGAGAAATTAGAACAATTAAGAATGTTAGAAAATCATTTTACAATTCATTGTTGTGTAATTGATGAACAAAGTGGATTTGGAATAGACACACCATTGGATTTAGAAAAAGCACGATTATTAATACAATAGAATATAGTTTACGTGGAATCAATTATCATTACAATAGATGGTCCTGCTGGATCTGGTAAATCAACTACAGCAAAGATTGTAGCAGAATTATTGGGGTATATTTATGTCGATTCAGGGGCAATGTATCGAGCAGTTACATTAGCAACTATTCGTCACAAATGCGAAACAATTGAGCAGATTATTCATTTATTAGATAGTCTTCACATTGAATTAAAAATGAGTCCTCTAGGACAAAGAACATTTCTTAATGGTGAAGACATAAGTGAAGCAATAAGAGAACCAATTATTACTTCTAAAGTTAGTTTTATAAGTTCAATTAAAGAAGTAAGAACAGCAATGGTAGATTTGCAGAGAAAAATTGGTGCAAAAGGTTCTATTGTAATGGATGGTAGAGATATTGGAACAGTTGTATTTCCACATGCTCAATTAAAAATATTTATGATAGCAAGTATTCATGAAAGAGCTAAAAGACGTCTTGATCAAATGAAATCTATATATTCAGAACATACATCTGATATTACAGAAATCACTGAACAAATTACAAATAGAGATTATGCAGATTCTCACAGAGAAATTGATCCGTTAAAACCTGCAGATGATGCAATTATGTTAGATACTACAGGAATGTCGATACAAGAACAATGTGATTTTATCGTAAAAAAAGCTCAACAATTGATATTTAATGAATAAACTACATGTATGATTAGATTTTCCAATCCCCTTAAAAATATAGCATATACAATATATAGATGGTTGATACCTATTATTGATCCAATCAAGATAGTCAAAAATATTCCAGCTTATATCAAATATCTTTTTCAAATGCTACAGTATTCATCAATGAATGGATCAGAGAAAATATCTCTGATACATACTGCTCCATATTTAGAAGATTCTATGTCTATAACACCATTTATCAGACATTATTTCTATCAAGATATATGGGCATTCAAGAATATATATAACAGTAAAGTTACCCATCATATTGACATAGCATCTCGTATCGATTTGATAGGATTTTTAACTGCAATAACTCATGTTACATTTATAGATATTCGGCCCCTATTAGCAGATTTAGATAATTATACTTCTATATCAGGAAGTATTTTACAAATTCCATTGGAAACTAATTCTGTACAATCATTGTCTTGCTTACATGTTGCTGAACATATAGGTTTAGGTAGATATGGTGATGAATTAGATCCTTATGGAACATTAAAAGCTTGCGCAGAATTAGCTCGAGTTCTTGCTCCAGGTGGATTTCTCTATTTTTCTTTACCTGTAGGCATACCTAGAATTTGTTTTAATGCTCATAGGATACATTCTCCAGAACAAATCTTAAATTATTTTAGAAATTTACAATTAGTATCTTTGTCTGGAATAGATGATGACAATACATACCATGAACAGATAACAATAGAAGAGCTTTCTTCAATGAATTATGGTTGTGGATTATTTGTATTTACAAAGGTGAAATAATGATAGTAACAATAGATAAATATTCTGGTTTTTGTTGGGGTGTAGTTAGAACAGTTCAAATAGCTGAACAAGCACTTCTTACTAAAGAGAAAGTATATGTATTAGGACATATCATCCATAATCCAAAAGAAATTGAAAGATTACAAAATCAAGGTTTAACTACAATTACAGTAGATGATTTTGAATCTATTGCTAAAGAATCAAAAGAATTAAATATTGTTCCTAAAATTCTTATAAGAGCGCATGGAGAGCCACCTGAGACTTATAAAAAAGCGTGGTCTTTGGGTCTTGAAATTATAGATGCAACATGTCCGGTAGTGACAAAACTACAAGAAAGAGTAAGAAAGTTTTACGATCAAGGTTATCAAGTTGTCATTTTTGGAAAAAAAGATCATGCTGAAGTTCTTGGGGTTAGAGGCGTATGCAATGATCAATGTAAAGTTGTTATTTCTGTTGAACAAGCTTTGAATGAAGTAGATATTGATAAAAAAACTGTTCTTTTTTCGCAAACAACTATGGATAGGCCTACATTCCTGTTGATTAAAGATGCATTACAAGCAAAAATTAAAGATTTAATTATCGATACAATGGAAAATATTGCAACAGAGTTTCATGCAAAAGATACAATATGTGGTCAAGTATCTGGGAGAGAATTTCTTCTCAAACAATTCGCCGAACAAAATGATTGTATCGTTTTTGTTGCTGGAAAAGCCTCTTCTAATGGGAAAGTTCTTTATGATGTTTGCAAGGAAGTAAATAATTACACCTACTTTGTAGAAGATATTTCGGAGATTGATAAGAATTGGTTTACTGGTAAAAATTCTGTTGGTATAACCGGTGCTACGTCTACACCTCAATGGTATATGAATCATGTAAAGGAATTTTTACATTCATTATAATTCACAACTAATACTTATTACTCAAAATAGTAACTTTGTTAGAATGTACTTTTATGAGAGAAAAACTATATGACATTTTTAATCCTTTTGTCAGTAGCTGTTATTGTTTTTATGTATACAATAACAGCAATTGTTCTTAGCCAAGAAATATCAGCTTATATTACTGACATGTCTTCAAGTACCTTTTTAGGTTCACTGTCTGCTTTTATTACTGGTATTATTCTTATAGTAGGGGCGGCATATATATCTGTTATGACATTAAAAAAACGATTTACTAGATTGTGATTGAACCTGCTATCAATTTCGGATTTTTTAGTATGACAGATTATACTTCTGATATCTTAGTTATTGCAGCACATCCCGATGATGCTGAGCTTGGTTGCGGAGGAACTTTAATAGATTTTACTTCTAAGGGGTATTCTGTTTCTATTATAGATTGTTCTGAAGGTGAATTAGGTAGTAGGGGTACAATCGAACTACGATATGAAGAAGCCCAGAATGCAGATTTGATTATGGGTATCAAACAACGTTTTAATCTTAAATATCCAGATGGTTCATTACAAAATGATCAACAATTAAGTAAAGATTTAGCTACGTATATTCGTTTAATTAAACCAAAAATTCTCTTATTTCCTCCAGCATTCGAAAGACATCCTGACCATGAAGCCGTCCATAAAATGTGCAGATCTGCATATTTTCTTAGTGGTTTAAAACAAGTGTCATTATATCATAATGATATTACTCTCGAACCGTATAGACCTTCCAGAATATTTTCCTATATACAAGCTTATCATCAAGACCCTGATTTCATTGTGGATATAAGTAGCTCTTTTCGCAAAAAAATGGAAGCTATTCAATGTTATTCCTCTCAAGTATATGTAGAGAATAAACACAATTCTGATGAACCTGAAACATATATTTCTACTCCTGCATTTATGCAATCTCAAATTGCCCGAGCTCAATATTTTGGTTCTATGATAGGTGCGGAATATGGGGAAGGATTCTTAACTATTGATGCTTTTGGTTTATCTAGTATGAGCATTTTATTGTGATATATTGTAAGAAATATATAATAGTCATATGTATCCTATCAATGTATGCAATGCCACAATACGTGATATCACAAATAGATTCTCTGAATAATGATTCAACTCTCTTATTGCCAATGCATGTGCATGGAGCACCTCCTATATCTACTATTCCTTTAAAAAAAATTACTAAATATGATATTCAACTTATCAATGCATTGAATACGGCAGATATTATTTCTTCTTCTAGTCCATTTATGACTAAACATCTGGGTGATAAAGGATTATTCAGCAGCATATCAATTCTGGGATCACAAATACATAATGTTCAAGCATCAATAAATGGAGTTCCACTTAATGATTGCTCTTATGGAACAATAAATTTAGAAAATATTTCTATCGAGTCATTACAGTCATTAACCATAATGTCTGGAACTGATGCAGCGATATTTGGGGGGTCTTCAGGAGTATTTATCTATGGACAATTAAATCAATATTCCTCAGAAAAACCATATACAAGGATGCAATATCAACAAGCTGGATATGATTATATAGCATCTGAAGGTTTATTTTCGCAAAACATATCTCATAACTCCAATGTATTTTTTGGATTTAGAAGACAATCCTCTTCTTCCAGGTTTTTGAATGCAGGATTTGACCAATGGAATCTAAGAGCTGGTTTTAGATATCATCCCTCACAATCTACATCAATATCAATTACAGAATTATTTACGAATCATGGTGTTAATGATAATGGTGGCTTATCTTCATATTCTT
>Ga0192647_100039_pt1 | contig 72408 bp, 71 predicted proteins | sample LauGreFa1BDMLBSN_2_FD_133046 | JGI IMG/M metagenome (GOLD analysis project Ga0192647, IMG submission 133046) | Freshwater lake microbial communities from Lake Michigan, USA - Fa13.BD.MLB.SN - reassembly | ecosystem: Environmental > Aquatic > Freshwater > Lake | place: Lake Michigan, USA... | reverse complement strand
AAGTTGTTTGATTTCGCGCTCTGCCTGCTCGCGAACCTTTCGGCGAATATCAGATTTCGCACCTTCATCTTCAAGTGATGCGAGATCAGCTTCAAGCTTCTTCTGGCGCGCATCGATATCAAGATCACGCTTTGTTTCGATCTTCTTCTTATCGGATGCAATCTTCTTTTGATTCTGCTCGAAATCTTCATGACGAGCTTCAGTATCTACTTCGGTGATCATGTAAGCCGCAAAGTAGATAACCTTCTCAAGATCCTTTGGGGCTAGATCAAGAAGGTATCCCAAACGACTTGGCACGCCCTTGAAGTACCAAATGTGTGTTACCGGCGCAGCAAGCTCGATATGGCCCATTCGCTCGCGGCGAACTTTTGCACGCGTTACTTCAACTCCGCAACGTTCGCAGACGATTCCCTTAAAGCGAACACGCTTGTACTTACCGCAGTAGCACTCCCAATCGCGAGTAGGTCCGAAGATCTTCTCATCGAATAGGCCATCTTTTTCTGGCTTGAGCGTGCGGTAGTTAATGGTTTCAGGCTTCTTGACTTCACCATGTGACCAGGTGCGAATGTCGTCAGCAGAAGCAAGACCAATCTTCAACTCATCAAAAAAGTTGACATCTAACATAGGTATCGCCTCTCCTAGATCTCTTCAACGCTGCTTGGCTCAACCCGGGAAAGGTTGATGCCGAGCTCTTCTGCGGTACGGAACACTTCTTCATCAGTGTCTTTCATTTCGATAGCTGCGCCATCGGACGAAAGCACTTCAACATTGAGACAGAGCGATTGCATCTCTTTGATTAGCACCTTAAATGATTCTGGGATGCCTGGTTCAGGGATGTTTTCACCCTTAACGATTGCTTCGTAAACCTTGACTCGACCAAGCACATCGTCAGATTTAATTGTGAGAAGTTCTTGAAGGGTGTACGCAGCTCCATATGCTTCAAGCGCCCACACCTCCATCTCACCAAATCGCTGACCACCGAACTGAGCTTTTCCACCCAGTGGTTGTTGCGTAATCATTGAGTAAGGACCTGTTGAACGTGCGTGAATCTTGTCATCGACCAAATGGAGGAGTTTCAAGATGTACATGTATCCAACGGAGATTGGATCGCGATAAGGCTCACCGCTTCGACCATCAAATAGTCGCGCCTTGCCAGATTCGCCAACCATTCGGTTGCCATCACGATTAGGCATAGTGGAACCTAATAGGCCAGTGATCTCATCTTCGCGTGCGCCATCGAAGACTGGAGTTGCAACCCGAGTACCAGGCTTTCCAGTTTGCGCACCGATGGACTTGAGATTCTTCTTCCAAGAAGCATCGTCGCCTTCGACTTGCCAACCTTGTTTCGCAACCCAACCGAGGTGCGTTTCAAGAACTTGGCCAACGTTCATACGTCCAGGAACACCGAGCGGATTAAGTACTACATCTACCGGAGTTCCATCTTCGAGGAATGGCATATCTTCAACTGGGAGAATCTTTGCGATAACACCCTTGTTGCCGTGGCGACCAGCGAGCTTGTCACCATCTTGAATCTTTCGCTTCTGTGCGACGTAGACGCGAACAAGTTGGTTAACGCCAGAAGGAAGTTCATATCCCTCTTCGCTTTCGAAGACCTTAACGCCAATAACTTTTCCACCTTCACCGTGTGGCACTTTGAGTGAGGTATCGCGAACTTCGCGAGCCTTCTCACCAAAGATTGCACGAAGGAGGCGTTCTTCTGGAGTGAGTTCAGTTTCGCCCTTTGGAGTAACTTTTCCAACAAGAATGTCGCCGGGAACTACATCGGCTCCAACGCGAATGATGCCCATCTCATCAAGGTCAGCAAGAACTTCTTCGCTGACATTTGGAATGTCGCGAGTAATTTCTTCTGCACCCAGCTTGGTATCACGAGCATCAACTTCATACTCTTCAATATGAATAGATGAGAGCACATCATCTTGAACCAAGCGCTGGCTCAAGATAATCGCATCTTCGTAGTTGTGACCTTCCCAAGGCATAAATGCCACGAGTAGGTTCTTTCCGAGAGCTAATTCGCCAAGATCGGTGCTTGGTCCATCAGCTAAAACATCTCCAGCGGCAACGTGCACGCCTTGAGCAACAACTGGCTTGTGGTTGTAGCAGGTGCCCTGATTGGAGCGACGGAATTTTGATAAATAGTAAGTCTTTGATGTGCCATCGTCATGACTTACCTTGATCTCATCAGCGCTAACTTCGGTGACAGCGCCAGCTTTTTCGCTGACAATCACATCGCCCGCATCTACTGCTGCACGAAACTCCATGCCGGTTCCGACGAGCGGGGCCTCGGCGCGAAGGAGTGGAACAGCTTGACGCATCATGTTTGATCCCATGAGCGCGCGGTTTGCATCATCGTGCTCAAGGAATGGAATCATCGCAGTCGCTGCAGAAACCATTTGTCGCGGTGAAACATCCATGTAGTCAACTTCTTCTGCAGGGATATATTCGACCTCGCCACCTTTACGTCGAACGAGAACACGTGGCTCTGCGAAGTGATTGGAGTCGGTCAATGGCGCATTGGCCTGCGCGATGATGTGTTCATCCTCTTCATCAGCGGTCAAATAATCGATGTGATCAGTGACCTTGCCCTTAACAACCTTGCGGTATGGGGTTTCGATGAAACCAAATGGAGTAATTCGCCCGAATGTTGCAAGCGAACCGATAAGACCAATGTTTGGTCCTTCAGGGGTTTCAATCGGACACATCCGACCATAGTGCGATGGGTGAACGTCGCGAACTTCGAAACCTGCGCGCTCACGTGAGAGACCGCCAGGTCCAAGCGCAGAGAGACGACGTTTGTGCGTGAGACCAGAGAGCGGGTTCGTTTGGTCCATGAACTGTGAGAGTTGTGAAGTTCCGAAGAACTCTTTGATGCTCGCAGTAATTGGACGGATATTAATGAGTGTCTGAGGAGTGATCGCTTCGACATCTTGGGTAGTCATACGTTCGCGAACTACGCGCTCCATACGAGAGAGACCGGTGCGAACCTGGTTCTGAATTAATTCACCAACGGTTCGAAGGCGACGATTTCCAAAGTGATCAATATCGTCGGTCTCGATACGAACCTGGCCACGGACAGAATCCATAACAACTTCGCCAGCATGCATCTTTACCAAGTATTTAATCGCCCAGACAATATCTTCAATCGTTAAAAGGCCTTTACGAAGATCGAGATCTGTACCCAATTTCTTATTGATCTTAAAACGTCCAACCTTCGCGAGGTCATAACGTTTTGCATTGAAGTAAAGATTCTCAATTAAAGTTTGTGCAGCTTCACGAGTAGGTGGTTCGCCTGGACGAAGCTTCCGATAAATATCTAGTAGCGCATCATCTTGTGTAACTGTGTGGTCTTTCTCAAGTGTTGCCACCATTGATTCGTACTCGCCGAAGTGCTCACGAATCTGTACTTCATCCCAACCTAGCGCCTTGAGGAATACAGTTACCGGAATCTTACGTTTGCGATCGATACGAACACCGACCATGTCCTTCTTATCAATTTCAAATTCCAACCAAGCGCCACGGCTTGGAATGATTTTTCCAACAAGCGTGTCTTTATCCGCGTTCTTATCTGGATCAGTTTTTTCGAAATAAACGCCAGGAGAGCGAACAATCTGTGAAACTACAACGCGCTCAGTTCCGTTGATGATGAACGTTCCACGTGAAGTCATAAGTGGGAACTCACCCATGAAAACGGTTTGGCTCTTGATCTCACCAGTGACGTTGTTCATGAACTCTGCAGTTACGAAGAGCGGTGCGCTGTAGGTGATGTCGCGCTCTTTGCACTCTTCAATGGAGTACTTCGGCGGCTCAAAGCGATGGTCGCGGAAGGACAAACTCATCGAGCCCTGGAAGTCTTCAATTGGAGAAATCTCTTCAAAGATCTCTTCTAGACCGGATTGGTTCGGAAGTTCACCACGAGTTGTGTTGGTTGTTGCGCTGTTAGCGATACGTGCTCGCCATGCATCATTTCCAAGGAGCCAGTCCATGCTCTCTACTTGGAGCGCTAGAAGATTAGGAACCTCAAGAGGTTCACGAATCTTGGCGAAAGAGAGACGATGCGGCGCATGCGGGGATTGGGATTTGTTTTTCAACGACGGTCCTTCCGTACTCGCAAGAGAGTTCTGTTACAAAATCCAGCGAAAATAGAAGGTCGCCACCGCTATATGCGAAGACCTCAAAGTTTGGGATTAATGGGATTTTACGGCGAAGAAAGGGAGCGTGTCCAATTGGGGTCTCCCCCAGCCGGACTCGCTCCCTTGTTGGCTAATTAAGCCAGAATTACTTGACGGTGACCTTCGCGCCAGCAGCCTCGAATGCTGCCTTTGCCTTATCAGCGGTCTCCTTGTTGGCCTTCTCCAAGACGGTCGACGGTGCGCCATCTACGAGATCTTTTGCCTCTTTGAGGCCAAGACCGGTGAAGGTACGAACCTCTTTGATAACGGCGATCTTCTGAGCGCCAGCATCTTCGAGAACGAGGGTGAACTCATCTTGAGCTTCTGCAGCTGCAGGTGCACCAGCGCCACCAGCAGCAGCAACTGCTACAGGTGCAGCAGCGGTGACATCGAATTCAGTCTCGAAAGACTTAACGAAATCGCTGAGCTCAACAAGAGTCATTTCTTTAAATTGTGCTAACAAATCTTCTGTTGAAAGTTTTGCCATGATCTTTCTCCTTAACTCTTAACTATTCCTGTGTTTCGGGTTCTGCTGAATTCTCAGCTGCTGCCACTTCTGCTACTGCTTCCGGTGCTGCTTCTGCTTCTGCTGCTTCCGGTGCAGTTTCTGCTACTGGAGTTTCTGCTGCTTGAGGGGCTGCCGCAGGAGCGCCAGCTTCTAACTTGATTCGGAGCGCATCGAATACTCGTGCGGCCTTCGCAAGTGAACCCTTCATTGCACCAGCAAGCTTTGCCAAGAGAACCTCGCGGGACTCTAGGTTTGCAAGCTTCATGATTTCTTCAGTAGTTACCGATTTGCCTTCGTAGATTCCACCCTTGATAACAAGTGCTGGATTCTCTTTCGCAAAATCGCGCAGGCTCTTCGCTGCATCGATTGGATCGCCATTAATGAATGCGATGGCTGATGGTCCCTTAAGAAGTTCTTCAGAGATCTCAACACCGGCATTCTTAGCAGCGATACGCATCAATGTGTTCTTTGCGACGGAGTACTTATTAGTACCGCCGAGAGAACGACGGAGCGCCTTCATGGAAGTGACGGAGAGTCCGCGATATTCGGTAACAATCGTTGCACCAGCGCCACGAAAATCTTCGGTGAGCTCTGCAATAACTGCCGACTTATCGGTCTTTGCCATATTTCGTTACTCCTCTCGCTATTCCAGTCTTTTCGAATTAATCGAAGCCGAGAGAACACAGATGACAGGGGCTAAAAAGAAAAATCCTCGAAGCGCGAAAGCGCTACGAAGAAAAGCTGCTCGTAAGGCTCCTGCGCTGGAGAGTCTTCACTCTTTAACTCTGCTGGTTGATATTGCTACCAAACAACAGAAGACCTGCGGTCTTCGGATAAGAGAAAGGGTAGGCGCTGGTGCGCCTACCCGTCAAAACGATTGCTTAGTTGGCTTAATTAGCGCCTTCACGGAGCAGGTTTGGGTCAACTTGAACGCCAGGTCCCATCGTGGTGGAGACAGTGGCCTTCTTTACATAGCGACCCTTTGAGGAGGATGGCTTCGCACGAAGGACCTCTTCCATCGCTGCAACATAGTTATCAAGAAGTGCATCTGCACTAAATGACGCCTTGCCGATGATGAAATGTAAGTTGGAATTCTTATCTACTCGGAATTCAATCTTTCCGCCCTTGATGTCATTGACTGCCTTGGTGACATCGTTAGTTACGGTTCCGGTCTTTGGGTTTGGCATCAAACCACGTGGACCGAGTACCTTTCCAAGACGACCAACCTTGCCCATGAGATCTGGGGTGGATACGACTGCGTCGTAATCCAAACGGCCCTTTGCAACCTCATCAATGAGTTCATCAGCACCAACAATGTCGGCACCTGCCGCGCGCGCCTCTTCAGCTCGCTCGCCACCTGCAAATACAAGAACGCGAGCAGTCTTACCTGTGCCATGTGGCAAGTTAACTGTTCCGCGAATTGCTTGATCGGCTTTACGTGGATCAACTCCGAGTGCAAGTGAAACCTCAACAGTGGAGTCATATTTTGTTACAGAAGTTTCGCGAACTATTTTCATCGCTTCTACTGGAGCGTAGACGTTAGTGACGTCGTACTTCTCGGTTGCAGCTCGGTACTTCTTGCTTCGCTTCATTTCATCCATCTTTCTTTCGGCTAACTCGTGTGAGTTAGGCAGTTGGTTGTGGTCAACGAGTCAGCGCGACTCTCCCACTTGTATCTATGTAGTTATCTTTGTTTCTTAACCGTTGACGGTGATGCCCATTGAACGAGCAGTACCGGCAATGATCAAACTTGCTGCATCAAGGTCGTTGGCATTGAGATCTGCCATTTTCACTGTTGCAATCTCGCGACATTGCGCCATGGTGATATTTCCGACCTTGTTCTTATGTGGAATTGCAGAACCCTTCTCGAGTTTTGCAGCCTTCAAGATAAGGCGTGAAGCTGGTGGAGTCTTGGTAATGAAAGTAAAGGAGCGATCTTCATAGACAGTGATCTCAACAGGAATGATCTGTCCCTTTTGCGACTCAGTAGCTGCGTTATAGGCCTTCACGAAATCCATGATGTTGACACCATGTTGACCAAGCGCTGGTCCAACAGGTGGAGCAGGTGTTGCCGCGCCAGCTTGAATCTGCAGCTTGATAAGCGCTTGTACCTTCTTCTTTGGTGCCATGGTTCTTCCTTACTCTCGTTGCTCTCTAGATTTTCTGTACTTGGGCAAATGACAATTCAACAGGCGTCTCGCGTCCGAAGATGGAGACAAGCACCTTCAACTTCGCCTGCTCGGGCATGATCTCGCTGATTGAAGCTGGAAGGGTGGCAAATGGACCATCCATAACTGTGACAGATTCGCCAACTTCGAAATCGACCATCTTGATCTCTGGCTTCTCGCCCTTCTTCGAAGGACGCGGCGCCAAGATTCCCTCAACTTCATCAAGTGAGAGCGGGCTTGGATTGTGGCCGTGACCAACAAAACCTGTGACTCCTGGAGTATTTCTAACTACTGACCATGACTCGTCGGTGAGATCCATCCGCACAAGGACGTAGCCAGGGAATACATTTCGCTTAACCTGCTTGCGAACACCATTTTTAATTTCAGTAATTTCTTCCTGTGGAACTTCAATCTGATAAATGAAATCTTCCATATTTAATGTATGGATCCGGTTCTCAAGATTTCCTTTTACGCGATTCTCATATCCAGCGTATGAGTGGATGACATACCAATCTCCGGGTGCCGAGCGAAGGGCGCGGCGAAACTCTGCAAGTGGATCATTTTCTTCTTGCTCTTCTAATTTTTGTTCGGCTTTCTCAGAATCTGGCCCATCAATAAGAAGTTCTTCGGCTGGGATTTCTGGCTCAACAGTTGATTGATGTGCTGCGGCTTCTAAAGCAGCCTCAAAAGTATCGTCACTCATTGCGCGTTATCCCTCCCTTACCCAAAAACCCAGAAGGTCACCTTGGTTAGCACCAAGTCAAAAAGGGAGACAACCGCGATAATGAAGGAAACGAAAACGAGAACCACTGCCGTGTAGGTAGTGAGTTGCTTCCGCGAAGGCCAAACGACTTTGCGTAACTCAGCGACAACCTGTCGATAGAAGCGACCCGCACGCTGAAAAATATTTCCGCGCTCTTCGCCCGATTCGATTTCTCGACTCTCTATCTCGCTCATCTCACTCCTTTCATACAGTTCATTCGTCGTTAAATCTTTTTGCTTCCAAACTTTTTCTCTTGCCATCTAGCAGGGCAGAAGGGATTTGAACCCCCAACCCCCGGTTTTGGAGACCGGTGCTCTACCAGTTGAACTACTGCCCTCCAGCGCTTCGCGACCCTCACTTCTTCAAGAAGAAGGGCTGGCCACGAGAGGAGCTAGGCCGAGGAGTTTACGGGTCAATATGGGTGAGGGTCTAATTGGGTCTAAAGGTCCGGCCAATAGCGGGAAGCATGGCAGGATTACCGCCATGTCACAGCCTGCCAAGCCCCGTATTTCCAAGCGAATAGCCGCGATCGCCGAGTCCGCAACCCTAGCTGTCGATGGCAAAGCCAAAGCGCTCAAAGCTGCCGGTCGCCCAGTAATTGGCTTCGGCGCTGGAGAGCCTGACTTTCCAACTCCTGATTACATACTTGATGCAGCTGAGAAAGCAGTACGAGTAGTTGCCAATCATCGCTACACACCAACGCCCGGACTTCCTGAGTTACGACAAGCAATCGTTGCCAAAACTCTGCGCGATTCGCAATTTGAAATTTCTGTCGACAATGTTTTGGTAACCAATGGTGGAAAACAAGCTGTCTACCAATCTATTGCAACGATTGTTGATAACGGCGATGAAGTAATTCTTCCTGCACCGTACTGGACTACTTATCCTGAGTGCATTCGGCTTGCTGGTGGAACACCAGTTGAAGTTTTTGCAGATGAGAAGAGCAACTACTGCGTCACTGTTGAACAACTAGAAGCCGCACGAACTTCAAAGACAAAGGCGATGATCTTCTGTTCACCAAGTAATCCGACTGGTTCGGTTTACACAGTCGAACAAGTTCGAGCAATCGGACAGTGGGCCCATAAGCATGGTATTTGGATTATCACTGATGAAATTTATGAACACCTCCGCTACGACGGAGTCGAAGCACCCTCACTCCCCGTACTACTTCCTGAGCTCGCCGATCAAACAATCATCTTGAATGGAGTCGCAAAGACATATGCGATGACTGGTTGGCGCGTAGGTTGGATGATTGGGCCTAAAGATGTCATCAAAGCAGCGACCAATCTCCAATCACATTTAACAAGCAATGTTTCAAATGTTGCTCAACGTGCAGCAATTGCCGCGCTCACTGGAGACTTGACTGCAGTCGATGAAATGAAAGTTGCTTTCGATCGCCGACGAAAACTTATCGTTAAAATGTTAAACGATATTGATGGTTTCGAATGTCCCATGCCACAAGGCGCCTTCTATGTTTATCCCGCAGTACATAAGATTCTTGGTCGCGAGATCCGAGGAAAAAAACCAATGACTAGTGCGGAGCTTGCGACGTTAATCCTTGATGAAGTCGAAGTGGCGGCCGTTCCAGGAGAAGCTTTTGGACCTTCGGGTTATCTGAGATTTTCCTACGCTTTAAGTGATGATGACATTGTTGAAGGAATTTCGAGAATTCAAAAGCTTATTAACGGCTAGTTAAAGCGCAAGCCCAATTAGCTGAACTTCTGGAACTAGCGTTATTCCAAAACGTTTATGTACTGCATTTTGACACCTTAGCGCCAGCTCAACAACGTCGCTACTCGTCGCAGAATCAACATTAGTGATTGCCAATACATGCTTCGTTGAAATTCCGGCTCCCCCAAACCTCTCCCCCTTGGAGATGCCTGAATTCTCTAGGAGCCATGCTGCAGATAACTTTATTGAACCATCTGAGTTTGGCCATCTTGGTGCATCGCTAGGTAAGGCAGCGGCAACTTCAGGTGCGACCGAGGGATTGATAAAGAATGAACCTGCCGACCATGAATCTCGATCGGTTGTTGATAACACCATACCTTTTCGATTCCGAATGGCGAGCGTGGCTTCGCGCACCTTAGTTACTGCTGCACGTTCTCCAGAAGAAATTCCTAACTCCCGCGCCAATTCAGGGTAAGTAATGGGAATAGAAAGTTCACCTTTCTTTAATTGCACAGTTACCTCAAGAATCACATAGCGATTCCGATCCTCTTTAAATATCGAATTTCTATATCCAAAGCCGCATTGGTTTGCTGTGAATGTTCGCTGCTCTTTGTTCTTCCTATCCCAGGTGCGCACGCGCGCAACGACCGCGGAAAATTCTTGACCATACGCGCCAATATTTTGTATTGGAGCTGCACCCACCTTGCCCGGAATTCCACTAAGAGTTTCAAGTCCAGAGAATCCAGCCGCAACGGTTTGCGATACAAAATCATCCCACTCCACCCCTGCGGCAACGGTAATCATTCCTCCAGAACAGGCGTCGTAATCGAGTTCGCTTCCTTTAGTTTCAATTACTAGCACTGTCCCATTAAATCGATCATCCGCTGCCAAAATATTTGAACCGCCACCTACTATTTGCGTATCGGGTTCGCGAGTGAGAGTTTCAATAATCAATTCTTCGGAAATACCACGAACGACGCTCGCAATTTCGCCACCAACCCTAAAGGTGGTCAAATCGGCGAATCTCATAACATTAGATTACCGGCGCGGTGCGAGAATCCCTAGATTGCCTCGAAAACGTTTAAGTAGCCGCTGATAGTTCTCTTTGGAATTCTTTTCGCGATAAGCCGCATCTACATCGTAGTACCCATGGTGACGCTCTTGTATGAGCGGTAATTCAATCTGAATCAATCTACCGCCCGCCTCTCGTAAGGCAAGCGAGAGTTCTAAATCAGCGTTGCGGTAATACTTGGCGCTTGGATTTGCGCCAACAGCTAGCGCGAATTCACGGTCCAACACCATGAAATACCCAAAGAGAACATCGACTTCTCCAGCGCCTTTATCAACGACTGATCGCCATTCGTCATCAAGATTAATTAAGCCCCCGCGCCACCCGACGCCAACATATTCCGATGCTAATTTCGCAATAACTTCCACAAAAGGATTGCCAATGAATCGAGTTGAAGAATCCATCAAAACTACATACCGCGTCTTCACTTCACTCAACATTAAATTGACAGCATTTGACCAACCAAGTTTCTGTTTTACTTGATGAATGTGAATTCTGGGGGAAATATTCTCGAGCTTTGTAAAATCATGCTTACCATTAACCAGCACAAAAATAGGCGCTTCAGAATTTTCAAGTATGGACTCAATAGCAAGAATGTCATCATCCAGGAATCCTTCCACAATAATTGTGGCGGTGATATCCCGCTCAGAAATCACAGCCGTACTCGAACTTTCGTTTGGTTAAGGACTTTGACGCCACTACACATGGCAATTACCTCAATGGTGATCTCATCGCCTGCTACTTCAGCCACTTTCCCCGAGAATGAGATAGCCACATCCTCTCCTTTGGGAACAATCACCGGTTTGGCAAAGCGAGCTGAAAATTCGATTACGGAACGCTCACTGCCAACCCAAGAGCGGACTGCTTCGCCGGCGAGCGCCATGGTGTACATCCCATGCGCTATAACATTTGGAAGCCCAACTGATCGTGCAAAAGTTTCATCCTGATGTATTGGATTCTGATCACCGCTGGCATCTGCATAAGATTTAAGTTTTGCCCGGTTGATTGAGTAAATCTGTTCAGCAAATTCATGTCCCACTTCCCAGCTCATGATTGTTCTCCTCTGAAAACCAGAGTTGACCAAGTGGCGGAGACAAGATCTGCACTTTCCACGGAATAGAAATCGGTCCGAATGGAAACAAATTCATTTCCCGCTAAGTTTTTGTAACTTTCTATTTCACTAGAATATGTAAGGTGCTCATCTGGGCGGATATCCCTGTGATGCAAGAAGCGTTGATCTCCATGAACAACTCGCGACCAATCAAATCCAAGTGCGGGTAGGAATTCCTCGGCCGCGGCTACCGAAAATGAGATAAGAAAAGTTGGTGGAGTAAAACGAGAATCTGCGCCAATTGCCTCTGCGAATATTTTTAAGGATTGAGCGCTGGCTATACACGTTCGTTGCGAGGAAAACCGGCGCCCGACTAATTCGGGGCCGTGCACTGCCATGGATTAACGGCTCTCCCGGTGGAGCGTGCTTGCTTTGCAACGTGGGCAGAACTTCTTCATTTCAAGACGGTCTGGATCGTTACGACGGTTCTTCTTGGTGATGTAGTTGCGCTCTTTACAGTCCACGCAGGCCATAGTGATCTTTGGGCGGATATCCGCGCTCTTGCTGGCCATTGAGGTACTCCTTTATATATAAAGTGTGCGGGAGGAAGGTTACCTGCCTACCTGCCCCTTTCGGAAATTGTGCTGCTAGAACCTGGTGAAACTGGTAGCGGAGGCCGGATTTGAACCGGCGACACAGCGATTATGAGCCGCTTGCTCTACCAAGCTGAGCTACCCCGCCGAGCCCCCCAACGGAATCGAACCGTTGACCTTTTCCTTACCATGGAAACGCTCTACCTACTGAGCTAGGGGGGCAGTACTTAAGAGGAAAAGGGTACCTCAGTTTGTGGGGGGTCGCTCCAACATCTCTGTCACAAGGGCCGCGATGGCCGAGCGTTCGCTGCGGACCAGGGTCACATGGGCAAAGAGTGGATCGCCTTTAAGCGCTTCGATAACGGCGACGATTCCGTCGAAACGCCCCACACGTAAGTTGTCGCGTTGTGCAACATCGTGCGTCAGGACCACTCGTGAGCCCTGACCAATTCGAGAGAGCACCGTCAAGAGCACCCCGCGCTCTAAAGATTGTGCTTCATCGACAATGACAAAAGAATCATGGAGCGATCGTCCGCGAATATGCGTTAGCGGTAGTACCTCAATCAAACCGCGCGCCATAATTTCTTCAATGACATGTGCGCTAACTAATGCACCTAAAGTGTCAAAGACCGCTTGCGCCCATGGCGACATCTTCTCGCCCTCTGAACCAGGCAGATAACCAAGCTCTTGCCCTCCGACCGGATATAGCGGGCGGAAGATAACTATCTTCTTATGTAACCGTCGCTCCATTACCGCTTCAAGACCAGCACAGATTGCTAGCGCACTCTTACCAGTTCCGGCGCGGCCGCCAAGCGAGATGATTCCAATTTCATTGTCGAGAAGTAGATCTAATGCGATTCGCTGCTCTGCACTTCTGCCATGCAAACCAAAAGCATCACGATCGCCTCGAACTAATTTCAATTTTCTATCTTGCGTAACGCGAGCTAATGCGCTCCCCTTATTTGAATGAATAACAACTCCCGTGTGCACTGGAAGTTTTGCGATATCTTCTGACTCAACGCGTTCGTTCTGATAGAGCTGATCTACAACTTCTGATGCAAGGGTAATTTCAACAATTCCAGTCCAGCCACTACTTACTGCAAGCTCGGCGCGATACTCCTCAGCAACTATTCCAACTGCTGAAGCTTTAACTCGTAGCGGTAAATCCTTAGTCACTAAGACAACATCTTTTCCTTCACGTTTTAGATTGCGAGCTACTGCAAGTACGCGCGAATCATTTGTTCCATCGCGAAAGAAACTTGCCGGCAAACCAGTGCTATCGCTGTGATTGAGTTCAACAGTGAGTACGCCACCTCTCTCATTAAGCACCATTGGCGAATCTAGGCGACCGTGCTCCACTCTTAAATCATCGAGAATCCGTAGCGCGGTGCGAGCAAAATATCCAAGCTCAGGATGATCTCTTTTGCTCTCTAATTCCGAGATGACAACAATTGGTAGGACTACTTCGTGTTCTTCAAACTTTTGCAGCGCTGCCGGGTCTGCCAGCAATACGCTGGTATCCAACACGTAGGTCTTGCGAGTTTCTCTCACCTCGACCGGCACTCAAAGCTCCAATCATGTCGACACCCGTAATCTAGAACCGCCCTGCGGGCAATGAGCTGCGACACGCTAAAGCGGTCTACTTACCGAAACGGCGATTTCGCTGCGAATAATCGCGTAGCGCCCGCAGAAAATCTAGGCGCCGGAAATCTGGCCAAAAGGCCTCACAGAAATAGAACTCCGAGTGTGCGCTCTGCCAGAGCAGAAATCCAGAGAGGCGCTGCTCACCGGAAGTTCGAATCACTAAATCGGGATCTGGTTGTCCTGCCGTGTAGAGGTGGCGAGAAATTTCATCCATCGACATCTTGTCTATTGCAGACTCTAAATTTTCACCCTTGGCGAGATTCTCTTTGAGTAACTGTCGGACTGCATCGGTGATTTCATGTCGACCGCCATAACCAATCGCCAAGTTAACGATCAACTCTTCACGCGCTGGACTTTTGGCAACTGCTTCTTCTAAGCGTGATCTCAGCCAATCTGGTAAGAGCTCAGTCGCACCGACCACATGTAATTTCCACCGTCCAAATCTAGAGAGCGCATCGACCGCTTCCGCAATGATTTCGAGTAAGGGTTGAAGTTCGACACGTTCCCGATTGAGATTATCTGTGGACAACATCCACAACGTAACTACTTTGACATTGGCTTCCTCGCACCAGGAGAGAAAGTCAATGATCTTTCGCGCTCCAGCGCTATGACCGCTTTTTGATGAAGCGAGATTTGCTTTTGCCCATCTTCTATTCCCGTCAAGAATGACTCCAACATGCTCAGGTGTTTCGCGAAGATTTAAGCGCCTAAAAAGCCTTGCCTCGTATAGCGGGTAGAGAATACTTTTGAGAATTCGCTTTACCCACCTCATCTTAATTTACAAATTCTTGACGAGATTCTGGGCTCGACGCTCGGTGATAAATGAGGCAATTGGAAAAGTGCCAGCTAAAACGAAAAAAACTATTCGCTTAGGTTGCCATTTGGCTTTAACGGAAAGATGAACCGTTGCAAGGACATAAAGTGCGTAAATATAGCCATGTGCAATTGGGATCCAGAGGACTTTCTCCTCAAGCGCAGGCACATTAAGCAGATATTTTACGGGAAGCTCAACAAACCAAAGAAGGAGCGACATCACTCCGGCTGCCAAGCTCATCACTCGGTAACGGTTAAGCACTCCAGACATATCTGAACCCTATCTATAAACGGCTAATTTTCCGAACTCCTCGAACGTAAGAATGGCAGCGCCAGTGTTAGTAAACCCATCAGCCACCATACGATTACATAAGAAATGTGTTGCCAATAGAAACCAGCAACCTTGATTATCGGCTGTGGAGTCGGCACTTTCTCCAAACCACTCTCAGGGATCTCGGAGCGGACTATGACATATCCATCAAAGAAATCAGAGCCGAAATCCGAGAGCAATAATGCTGAATCAATTCGGGGCAAGAAACCATCTCGTACTTCGCCAAATTTGTTATTTATCTGACTGGGCATCAGGCGCCCAGTAATTTCTATCTCTTTCGAATCCATTTTTGGTTGACCCGAATGTATGCCACGCACGACAACAATTTTTCCAGAACCAGTTACTTGAAAAACTCCCACGCTCCACGTTGATTTTTTCCCATTGACATCTTCTTGATTTGGCGCTTGTAAATTATCTATAAATGTTCCTCGAAACTTTACGATGCGATTAAGAGCATCTGTCGAAAGTGTGACATTTTTCTCCGCGACAGAGAGCAATTCGACGACCGCCCGCTCCTTTTGAGGCTTTGCTAGTTCCTGGAGTAACTGAGCGCGATCAAGTTGCCACACTCCGAGTCGAAAGAAGATTGCAGCAAGAAATAGTGCGAGAACTACTAGACCAATTTTTTGCCGATTAAACACAACTGATTTCAGTTGTCGTCTTGACGTCTGCGGTCAAGATCCCGTAGCCGTTTGTATCCACTGCGGATGACCAGTGCTACCGCGATGAAAAGGCAGAGCACAACAACCGCGCCAACCGTACCTGGGTTGACGACCGAGGGATCAGGAATCTCTGTCATAGGTAATAATCTACCCATGAGTGAGGCTCGAGGTCGAATCAGAACTATTCTTCTTACCGTTATTTTTCTCGCCTTCACAGCTATTGTCTCTGTAGCTGGCCTTCGCTTTGCAAACCCTGAGCTTCGAACAGATCTTGTCGCATTTACCATAGATTCTGAGAACCAAACTACGATTCGATTCTTAGTAGTTCGTAAAAATCCACAAGTAGAATTGACCTGCCGCATCATTGCAAGGGATTTCAGTACGGCAATCGTTGGAGACCGATATGTTGATGTCGGTCCCTCAAACCAGAAAAAGATTGAGGTCACAGAGCGCATCCCTACTCGCTCTAAGGCTGTTAATGCTGGGCTCGTGCGTTGTCTTCCGAAAGATAGGTAAACTTCCTTTTCATGAGTACCTCCAAGACCTGGCTAACCCAAGAGGCATACGATCGCCTCAAGGATGAGCTTGCGAATATTTCCACTAAAGGGCGCGAAGAAATTGTCGCGCGGATTGCAGCAGCTCGTGAAGAGGGAGACTTGAAAGAGAATGGTGGATATCACGCGGCGAGAGAAGAGCAAGGGAAACTTGAAGCGCGTATTCGCCAATTAACTGCGATGCTTGAAAGCGCCGAAGTAGGAAGTGCTCCTCAAGGCGCGAGTGAAGAGGTCACTCTTGGTTCGATGGTCACTGTAGAAATGAGTGGCGACAGAATCGAATTCTTACTTGGTTCTCGAGAAATAGCTGCTGAAAGCGTAAAAGTTTTCAGTGAAAAATCTCCGCTAGGAGCTGCTGTGCTTGGGAAAAAAATCGGAGAAAGTACCGAGTATCTACTTCCAAATGGAAAGAGCAATGCCGTGAAAATTGTCGCGGTTAATCCATATTTGGGTTGAGATCTGTAATTTTATTTTGGTGCCACGTTTTTATACTTACGGACGCTCAGTGGGATAAAAATTGCCATCAGTAGCGCGATGTAAATCATGGACATCAGTAGTGGGTTCTGTGATGGAAATGAATTGGCAGTTGCGCCAAACATTGGTTCTAATCCGAAAAGATCTCTAACGCCTGCCACCATTGTTGAAACTGGATTCCACTCTGCAACATATTGCAGAGGTCTTGGCATTCCAGTTGTCGGCGCAAATGCATTGCTCAGGAATGTCATCGGGAAGACGAAGAGGAATACGACGCTATTTGCGACGCGACTATCGCGAACAGAAAGTCCAACGAGAACTCCCATCCAGGACATTGCGTAACCAAATACCAAGAGAAAGATAAAGCCAGCCAAAATTTCTAGACCGCTAGAGCTAGGGCGCCATCCGACTAATAATCCAGTTATCGCCATTACAACAAGTACAACGACATTGAGGGTGGCATCTCCCAATGTACGTCCGACCACGACTGCCGAACGAGCAATTGGAAGTGAGCGGAACCTATCGATAAGACCTTTTTGCATATCTTCAGCTAGACCTAATGCCGTTCCTGCAACGGTAAATGCCACTGTTTGCACGAATATTCCTGGCATAAGTAACTGCACATAATCAACCCCAGGAGTATTAATCGCTCCGCCAAAGACGTACCTGAATAGAAGTACGAACATCACCGGCTGAATAGTGGAGAAAATCAATACTTCAGGTACTCGAAATAATTGGAGCAGCTGGCGCTTTGTAATAACTAGAGCATCTTTCATCGCTTGCCTCGCTTTGTTTTCGCGGCAGAACTAGTCTCAACATCTTCTTCTGCAATATGTCCAGTTAACGCAAGAAATACATCATCCAGAGATGGCCGCTTGAGAGCAATATCTAATGGATGAATACCGGCAGTATCTAGTTCGCGAAGAGTTTCGATTAGCGTTGCCGTACCACCAGGCGCAGCAACTGAAATTTTGTGCACTCCCACATCTTCAGAGGCAGAGCTTTGCGTAATTCGTTCCACAATACGGCGCACCTCCCCGAGTTGCTCGATAGGGACCGAAATTTCAAGACGCTCTCCCCCGACATCTTTCTTTAAGGAATCCGAAGTTCCTTTCGCAATGACGTGACCACGATCGATAACGACAATTTCATCGGCGAGCTGATCTGCCTCTTCAAGGTATTGCGTCGTCAGTAGGAGCGTGACGCCACCTTTGACTAGTTCATTGATAACTTCCCACATCTCTTGGCGACCGCGTGGATCAAGTCCGGTAGTTGGTTCGTCCAAGAAGAGCACTTTTGGTTTAACAATTAGAGATGCAGCAAGATCTAGTCGTCTGCGCATGCCCCCTGAATAAGTTTTGATGGGACGCTTTGCAGCATCTGTTAGAGAGAATTTTTCTAATAACTCATCTGCTCGAGCCTTCGCCCCACGGCTTGAGAGATGGTAAAGACGACCGAACATGATCAAGTTATCCCACCCAGTTAACGTCTCATCGACTGCTGCGTACTGACCAGATAGCCCAATAATCTCCCGCACCTGTTGCGGATTTTTGAGTACATCAATCCCGGCAACGGTTGCGCGACCAGAATCTGGACGAAGTAGCGTTGAAAGCACGCGAACGGTGGTGGTCTTACCCGAACCATTTGGGCCAAGTAGGGAGAGCACCGTTCCCTCTTTTACAGTTAGAGATAAACCATCAAGGGCACGCACTTCGTTATTTGTGCCATAGGTTTTCACTAAATTTTCCGCAATGATGGACGCGCTCATCTAACTCCTAGGATTCTTGCTCACCCGTACGATAGCCTCAAAGGCGATGAAAACGCCATTTCGTGACATGCCACGTGAAGTCCCGATCCTTGCATCGGCGGCATTTCTGGTCGCAGCGGGCTTTGGATTTATCGCCCCTGCAACTCCAATCTTCGCTCGCTCGTTTGGTGTTTCGCAGGCAGCTGCTGGCGCAGTAGTAAGTCTCTTCGCATTTGCTCGTTTTTGCACAGGTTTAACTGGTGGCAGATTAGTGGATCGTTTTGGACCGCATAAAATGATGGCCACTGGATTATTTATCGTTTCATTCTCAGCGCTGCTTGCGGCTTTCTCACAAAATTATTATCAACTACTTTTCTTTCGAGGCGCTGGCGGTTTTGGTTCTGCGGTTTACACAGTAGCAGCTACCACAATTTTGCTCCGCGTAGTTTCTGATGATCAACGCGGCCAAGCGCAATCTACATATCAATCAGGTTATCTCTTTGGTTCAATCTCAGGGCCACTCTTTGGTGGTGCACTCATTGAATTCTCGCTGCGCGCACCATTTTTCGTATATTCGTTTACTGTTGCGGCAGCCGGGGTTGTCGCGATGATTTTTCTTTCACGTTCGGAGAGTGCACAAAAAAATTACCCATCGCAAGAAGAAGTAACCATGAGGATTCGAGATGCGATGAAAATTCATGGCTATCAAGTTGCCATTTTGGGATCTTTTGCAGTTGCTTGGTGTGTGCTTGGAGTTCGGATTTCATTAGTACCGCTTTACGTAACCGAGGGTTTGGGCTTAAGGCCAGTAGCGCTGGGTGCCGGGCTAGCTGCTGCGACAATTTTTCAAGGTTTAACCTTGATTCCTGCAGGAAAATTTGTCGATCGCCATGGTCGCCGAAAAGGTGTTTTGATTGGCGGTTTTATCACCCTCGCAGGACTTGCCATTTTTGCATTTGTTGAGAATTACCCTGGATTCATCATCGGCATGGGGTTGGCTGGTCTTGGTGCTTCATTTTTAAGTAGCGCGCCAGCAGCGCTAGTGGGCGATGTGATGACTGGCAAGAGTGGCAGAGTTGTAGCGTTTTGGCAGATGAGTAGCGATTTTGGTCTCATGATTGGCCCAATAGCGATGGGCTTTGTGGCAGATCAACAGAGTTTCAAAGCCGCATTTTTAGTAGCTGCACTCTTTTTGGTTCCGGTCATCATTCGATCGATAAATCTTCCAGAGACGAGGCGCTCACATCTTCCGCCTCCTTATGATCCATCATAAAAAAAGACCGCACAACTTGGTGCGGTCTTTTTTTACAACTCAGTCGCTACTACTCGCGACGGAGAATCGCAAGTAAGCGCAAGATTTCAAGGTAGAGCCAGACAATTGTGACCATGAGGCCAAATGCTGCTCGCCATGATTCTTGTTCGCCTACTCCTTGGCGCACTCCCTCTTCGATCTGATTAAAGTCGAGGACGAGGAAGAGCGAAGCAAGGACTACTCCGCCAGCTGCGAGGAGCAATCCGATTCCGCTAACGCCATAGAAACCAAAGCCACCACCAACGCCAACAAATGACGCGATGAGACTGGCAACTCCGAGTACGAGATAACCAATCAGCGCACCCATCAAAACTCTGGTGAATTGAGGAGTAGCGCGAAGCTTTCCGCTTCGATAAAGAGCAAGGACGCCTACAAATGCTGCAAGAGTTCCGATTACTGCCTGGCTAACAATTCCAGGATATACATCGTTATAGAAACGACTAATTGCTCCAATAGCCAAACCTTCGAGTGCTGCATACGAAACAATCAGCGCTGGACGTACCGTTTTCGAAAATGAAATAACAAGTGACAAACCGAGTGCACCCAAGAGCGCAATCATCGCGATGCCAAAACCTACATTGAAGGTCCAAGCAGCAGCACCAACTGCCACCAAGATCGCAAATAGGAAGCCGGTACGCGCGACAACATCATCCATCGTCATTCGTCCGGTTTGTAGCGGTGAGGCGCTTGGTGATGAATACATCTCTTCTAGCGCATCGGTGGGACGTGGTTCAAAAGCTGCATAGCCACGTTTGTTTCCAAATGCGCGACCAAGAACAGGGTTAGAACTACGCATCGTTTCTACTCTCCTTTTGGTTTCGGGCCTCATCGGCCTTCGCAACCTTACTCATGCAGTGGAAGATCCACGCATGCCATTTATTGTAGGCAATCATTATTAAATATTCCTGAGAAAATACATAGGCAGATATACACTTTTCGTTATATTTAGCCAGGTAAGCCGATTGGTGTTACCTAAAACCGGAAATATCGGGAGGTGGGCAGGTGAGAGTTAACCGCTGGCGCCGCTTTCTCTCCGGGCTGATTACAGCTGCTTTAGCCATCAATTTTCTCAACGCAACGATTGCCTCTGCTGCAGAAGAAGGTCACCGGCTCATGATTGTCGACGCTTTCTCGGAGGGCGTTAGCAGTGGTTCTGAGATTTACGCGGTTCCCGAAGAGCAAGTTCAAAAGATTTTTAAAAATGAACCAAATAACGTCCAATCACTTCGCAAGTTCTGTGAGTCGCTGACGGCGCCCAATTGCAAAGAGCAAACGGGTCTAAGTCTTCGCATCTATTTGCCTAAATGCACGGAAACGCTAACCAATTACTGTATCGATTCACTTGCGATCTCTGGAGCTAGTGATACTCCCCTACAACCAGGAACACTCTTGGGCTATACCGACGCTCGCACTTACCGTGCTGATCTCACTCGGGGTGTACCAGAATCATCCACCACTTCACGCTGGAAAGTTCCAGGTGTTAAGAATCAGGCGGGCACAGATACCTATGCGGTGAAAGTTCTTCTTGATGGCTTTCTATCAGCGACATCTAATGCTCTCTATGTATTTCAAGTAAGTGCGCTGATTGAACCTTATGCCGAGAAAACTAGTAGTGCTAATACCTCGCAAGAATGTACCTCGTGGCAATCAGTAACTGCATGTGGTGTGCGAAAAGATTTTAGTGAAGGTCAAAAGGCGCAATTGAGCGTTCGATTGCCAAACACCATAACTGGTTGGTTACACGGAAGATTAATGGGCGCTGGAATTTCTGTGGAGAAATTTGATGCAACTCAGAATAAAGTTACTGTTACTGCAGAAAATGTAAGAGTGCCCGAACTCAATACGCTCTTTACTGATGCTCAAGTGGATAGTTTGGCAAATCCCTCTTTCTTCAGACCAAATGGTCGCAAGTGGAATAGCGTTAATGCTGGTAACCCGGCTTCCTTGGAATGGGTGAAACAACTCGCGAAACCTTTAAATGAGACGGCAACTGGCGAACACACGACCTGGTCATTCTCAACGATTCCCTCAAATCGAGGTAATAACAAATGTTTTGAGGATAAAACGCAACTTCTCGGAGTTGTGATGACTAACTCTCTGGTGTATTCGCCTAATGCCCCTGAATTCGATGGGTCACAATTAAATTATCAAGTTGGTGGTCTGCATTTTCAACCTGACGGGAAAACACCAAATCTCGGAACTTACGATTTATTGATCAAATCGGCCACGGCCCGCTGCTTATACAACTTCACTGATGCGCCACTTTCTGCCTCTGTTTCAATCACCTATGCCGATGGCGGAGAACAAAAAGTAGCAACCACTACTCTCTCCGAAAAAGATGGTTGGTTACATCTTGGCGCATATGGTTTTACCTTCTCTAGCCCAGTACTTCGAGTGAAACTCAATGGAGTTCCGAAGGCCTTGCCACAAAATCCTGCCACTTCTTCCGCAAAGAGCTCTTCGACAGTGAAGCAGCCCACCAAGAGCTACACGCTAACTTGTGTTAAAGGCAAAGTGGTGAAGAAAGTGATTGCACCAAAACCTAACTGTCCTTCAGGTTGGAAGAAGCGGTAATTAAATTTCCAGTGCCCCGGGTGGGGGTCGAACCCACACTTGGAGGATTTTAAGTCCTCTGCCTCTGCCATTGGGCTACCGGGGCGATAGCGCTTCTACCTTTAGCGGAGCGTAAATCTACCTGCTCTGGTGAAAATCTCCTCCATCGCCCCTGGGACCAGCTTGCCGGTGAAGGTGTTCTGTTGACTTGGATGATATGAACCTAGGAGCAGCAGCCCGCCGAATTCCACATTTGCGCCATGAGCGAATGGCACCTTCTGCTCAGGAAGTGGCGCTCCATTCTCCCGAAATGTGCGCCAAAGCGCATCCCATGCAAATGCTCCCAGCGCGATAAAGACTCGTGCACTAGTTAGGAGTTTCAATTCTTCAGAAAACCAAGGCGCGCAATTATCGCGCTCCTCCACAGTGGGCTTGTTGCCCGGTGGTACACATCGCACTGCAGTGAGAATGCGAACTGAATTTAATATCAGTCCATCGCTGAGAGATGAACTGTTTGCTTGATTCGCTAGACCGCTTTTATAAAGCGCCGAATAGAGCCAATCCCCTGAAGAATCTCCTGTGAATACTCTCCCCGTTCGATTCGCTCCATGTGCACCGGGAGCAAGACCAACAATTACGATTTTTGCATCAATAGGACCAAAGCCCGGAACGGGAGCTCCCCAGTACTCCTGGTCTTGATAAGACTTGCGCTTTACCTGCGCAACCTCTTCGCGCCACGAAACTAAGCGAGGACATTTTCTACAACTAACCAAATTCTCGTTAAAAAGTTGCAACGATGCCATCAAGAATATCCCGTTCACTTGCGACGAATTCTCTAGCGCCTGTCCTCTTCAAAATCTCCGCAAGGACTAGAGCTCCGGCTGCAATCACTTCCACTCGTCCAGGATGCATAAATCCCAAATTTGCACGCTCATTTTTGTCCGTGCTCAACAACCAATTAGAGATTTCAAAAGTTCGCTCTGCAGAGATTCGCGCACCGTGGATTGCCTCTCGGTCATACGTGGGTAATTTCAATGCTGCGGCGGCAACGGTGGTTGCAGTACCCGCGACTGCTACGAGCGTTCGTGCGGAGCTAATCGGAACCTCAATTTCTACCTGATCGATAGCGCGATTGATATCAAACCTCGTTGAGGCGATTTCTTGCTCTGTCGGTGGATCGTTGGTGAAGTAGCGCTCGGTCATTCGCACACAACCAATATCTACACTGATAGCCGATTGAACGCTACGCTCCCCCAAAACAAATTCGGTCGAACCCCCACCAATATCAACTACAAGAAAAGGTGCATCACTTATTGGCAACTCAGAGGTAGCCCCGAGAAAGGAGAGTCGCGCCTCTTCTATGCCAACTATTACTTCAGGTGCTACTCCGAGAATTGATTCAACTGGTTCTGTGAAAATCTTTCGATTTTGCGCATCACGAGTTGCGCTGGTCGCACAAAATCTCACTCTCTCCACTTTATGATGATCAATCAATGCCTTAAATCTGCGAAGCGCAACTAAAGTACGTTCCACGGCAATTGGCGAAAAATTCTTCGTTCGATCTACGCCTTCACCAAGCTTCACTATCTCCATTTCGCGAATAATTTCGCGACCATCCTCTGAAATCAGAAGTCGAATTGAATTAGTACCGCAATCAATAGCTGCAACCTTGCTAATTTTGCTCACGCTCTTTCTCTATGAGCTGCGAACAAGGGTGCTCACTCCACCAGACAGGCAACTTAGCTAATGCTTCATCGCCCAATACGTTGACTCCCTCTCCAGCAGCCAGTGAATGCGCAATTAGAGAATGAAGGCATTTCACGCGTTCAGGCATTCCTCCTGCAGAAATGCCATCCACCTCCGGAACATCCATTCGCAAAGCTTCCCGCGCAGCTATGTAATCGATGTGTGCCGAGTAATACTCTCCCTGCAGTTTGGGGTCACCTGCCAATCGATCATTCATCTCTGCCATCAATCCCGAACTCTCTAAAGTCGAGATTGCGCCAGTTAACCTTGGGCAAGTTGCATAAAAAAATGTTGGAAAAGGAGTCCCATCGCTCAATCGTGGTGGAGTCTCAACAACGTCAACCTCACCGCAGGGGCATCGATGCGCGACAGCATGCACATCACGAGGTGAACGTCCAAGTTGATACTTAATAACTTCTAGGTCACGATCGTTGGCAAGCCGCGATTTGTCATCACTACTCATTCTTTTGTGACACCAGTTCCAGCAGCGACTTGTTGAATCGATGAAATTAATTTGGTGTACCAAGGAGCGCTACCAAATTGCTCCGTCGCTACAGGCGTTTTCTGCTTTTGAACTGAGCTCGCCTCTGTCTCCACCCCAAGAACTATGTATTGGCGTTCGCCGGGAAGGACGAAATGCAGTCGCTCTCGCGCCTGCGATTTAACGTAGTTGGGGTCGCGCCACTTTTGTAACTCTATTTCTGCTTCCGCTAGACGTACTTTACGGTTACTGATTTCTGCTTCGACTGCATTTATTTGTACTCGCTGTGTGAAATATCGCTGTGCAGGTGGAGCAATAGTTACGGCAATAATGAAGATGACAACAGAAATCGCTATGAAACGAGCTGTGACACCACGTTTAACAGCCACTTGCGTTGGCTCCTTTTCAGTTCTTTATCAACCTTTGAATCGAGGAAAGGCTCCCTTGCCCGCAAAAGTAGCTCGACTACCCAGTATTTCTTCGATTCGCAGAAGTTGATTGTACTTAGCCACTCGCTCAGAACGAGCAGGAGCACCGGTTTTTATTTGGCCACAGTTGGCGGCAACCGCGAGATCAGCAATGGTGGTGTCCTCTGTCTCGCCGGAGCGATGACTCATCATGGACCGGTATCCCGAATTATGTGCAAGCGCCACAGCATCGAGAGTCTCGGTGAGCGTCCCAATTTGATTGACTTTTACAAGAAGTGCGTTCGCCGCACCTTGAGAAATTCCATCAGCTAGGCGGACAGGATTTGTAACGAAAAGATCGTCACCAACGAGTTGAACCTGATTGCCAAGTTGCTTTGTGATTGAAATCCACCCACTCCAATCATTTTCATCGAGAGGATCCTCAATTGATACAAGTGGATAGGAGCTCACAAGTTCTTGATAATAACTAATCATCTCATCAGAGCTAAGTGCTTTTCCTTCAAAGGTGTATTTGCCACCTTCGTGAAATTCAGTTGCAGCGACATCGAGGGCCAATCCCACCTCTTTGCCAGCTGTGAATCCCGCTTTTGCTATTGCGTCAAGAATTAGGTCGAGCGCTGCACGGTTGCTACTTAAATTTGGCGCAAAGCCACCTTCATCACCAATGCTCGTCGCTAAGCCATTCTTCTTAAGCACTGACTTGAGGGAGTGATAAATCTCAGCTCCCCAACGGAGCGATTCGGCAAAATTTGATGCACCAAAGGGAGCGACCATAAACTCTTGAATATCAACATTCGTATCCGCATGTGCGCCACCATTTAAAATATTCATCATTGGTACTGGAAGTAATGTTGCAGAACTTCCACCTAAGAACGAAAAGAGTGGTTTGGATTCTGTTTGTGCTGCCGCTTTCGCACAGGCAAGTGAGACCCCAAGTAACGCGTTAGCACCTAATCGCGATTTATTTGCAGTTCCATCGAGTGCAATCATCTTCTCATCGATGGCTCGTTGTGCTGCCGGATCCATTGAAACAATTGCAGGTGCCAATTCCTTGACTATTCCTGCAATAGCCTTTTGAACTCCTTTGCCACCATAGCGAGCGCCACCATCGCGAAGTTCAACCGCCTCATGAGCTCCAGTGGATGCACCAGATGGCACTGCGGCAACTCCGCGCATGCCGCTATCGAGTAATACTTCGACCTCTACCGTTGGATTACCGCGGGAATCAAGAATCTCTCGTGCGAAGACTGATTTGATGGCTGTCATAAGAGCGCTCTCCTCTTTTCGTAGCCCGAATACTAGTGGGCGTTACTGGATTTCCGTGACCAAGTTCCGAGCGCGCGTTCGCAGCGCGAACTCAGGATCCACTCCATGCTGGTTAGCCAAAGACACGACGGAGAGCAAAAGCTCTCCTATTGTCTCTGCAGATACCTCGTTTACATCAGCAAAACTTCGGATGTGAGCTGGAGTATGTCCATGCGCTTGTGCGCGATGAAGCAGTTTGGATGCTAGAGAGAGTGCAGGCTGATTAAGTGGAACTCCTTCATCGGGAGACTTACGTGATTTCTCGACAGCTTTTATTCGCTCCCAATTCCCTTCAACTTCTGCAGCAGTTAGATTCTCAGCCTCTTGGAATACATGCGGATGTCTTCGAATAAGCTTTTCACAAATTGCGCTTGCCACATCTTCTATGGAGAAAGCATCTTTGTCTCGCTCTTGTCCGATACGAGCATGAAAAAAGACCTGAAGTAGTACGTCGCCTAATTCTTCGACAATATCGTCGCGTTCAGCACGCTCTACAGCATCAATAAATTCATAGGTTTCTTCTAGAAGATATGTCAGCAACGATTCGTGTGTTTGCTCTGCATCCCAAGGACAGCCACCGGGTGATCGGAGCCTATCCATCACCTCAGCGAGGCGCAGTAGGTTGCTCTTCTCGTTCACTAATTCTTAGGTTTTGGTAGCGCCCCACCGGTTGGATCTGTGGGGTCAATCTTATTTGTCATCGTGTTCCATACTCCATAACGAGGATTAACTGTCAATTCCTCTTTGGCAACAGTCTCTTCAAGCATCTTCTGCAGTGCCTGAACAACTTGCCCATCATCTGTTGCATTCGGAGCGATCACAGTCCGCAATTTATCCTGTAAAACAATTAATGAAAGGTACTGATTAAGATCAATAGATGCGATTCCAGCATTTACTAGAGCAAGTGAGAGTTGATCTTCGCTACCCACGTTTTTCAAAACCTCTGCTCGGCTCTCAGCTACCTCAGCTGCAGTGGCGGTGATATTCCGCTCTTTTGCTGCTTGAGTGAGCAAAGCTGTGAACACATGAAATTCGAGTTGATTCAGAGTAAGTGCCTCGCCGGTCAATGCGCCTTCTGGAGAAGCTTGGAACTTAACACGCTCATCCAAAATTGCTGAGACGCTCTCCTGGAGCCGCTCGATAGTTATCTTTCCGCTTTTGTAACTCGCGGCATCTGATGGATTGCTGCATCCTGAAAGTACAAGCGCAGAAATAACTAATGCGAGGACTGCGAATTTTCTCTTAACCACGAAAATCAAAACTCCTTATCAACGTTCTCAAATCACCCGATTGGTGGTGGCATCAAAAGCCTGCACCACCCAGTTCAATAGAGAAGTATTCCCTAATTTCTCTGGTTCGAGCGCCACCCCTTTACTGCTAGGCAGGGGCAAGAGCAGAGTTGAAATCGCTGCTTTATATATATGTCCGGGGTAGAGACGTGCCATCCGGACAGATAGCGAGTCGCTGAGCGTTATTGGGGCAAGTCGCAAATATTTACCCTGGACTATCACCTCGGTCAGATTCAATTCCTTTGCCCGTACCCGCACCTTCGCAATTTCAAGAAGATTTGCGACAACTTCGGGGTAGGAACCAAAGCGATCGTTCAACTCCTCATCTACCTGATCAAGATCTTCATTTGACTTGGCCGCAGCAAGTCGACGGTAAACATCTAACCGAACTCGCTCGCTATCAACATAATCATGTGGCAAATAAGCATCAATGGGAAGTTCCAGCTTGCACTCTTGTTCTTGATGTCGCTCCCCTTTGAAATCAGCGACAGCTTCACCAATCATCCGCATGTAGAGATCAAATCCAACATCAGCAATGTGACCAGATTGTTCACCACCTAATAAGTTTCCTGCTCCTCGAATTTCTAAATCTTTAAGGGCTACTTGCATACCAGACCCTAACTCCGTATTAGCGGCGATAGTCTCTAACCGATCGTGAGCGGTATCAGTTAGCGGCTTCTCAACGTCATAGAGGAAGTATGCATAGCCTCGCTCACGACCTCGCCCAACGCGTCCACGAAGCTGATGAAGTTGCGACAAACCCATCTTGTCTGCATGCTCCACAATCAATGTGTTTGAATTTGGAATATCAATTCCGCTTTCAATAATTGTTGTACAGACTAAAACATCAAATTCTTTCTCCCAGAATGAAAGAATTACTTCTTCAAGCGCGCTTTCGCTCATCTGTCCGTGCGCTACTCGCACGCGAGCCTCTGGTACTAATGTAGAAATAGCACTTGCACATCTATCAATTGAATTTACCCTGTTATGAATATAGAAAACCTGACCATCGCGCAGTAATTCACGACGAATGGCTGCTGCAATTTGGCGCTCCTCATAACCGCCTACATATGTCAGCACTGGATGTCTCTCTTCAGGCGGGGTTGCCATAATCGACATCTCTCGAATCCCTGTAATCGACATTTCTAGTGTGCGCGGGATTGGCGTGGCCGACATGGATAACACATCCACATAGGCGCGGAATCGTTTGAGTTTCTCTTTGTGCTCCACGCCAAAGCGCTGCTCCTCATCAATGATGACAAGGCCTAAATCTTTGAAATGCACATCAGTAGATAGCAGGCGATGTGTGCCAATCACCACATCAACCTCACCATCTTGAAGCTTTTCTAGCGTCTTCTTTATCTCGCCGGGAGTGGAAAATCTTGATAACCCTGCGAGATTTACCGGGAAGCCAGCAAATCGTTCGCCAAACGTAGTCAGATGTTGTTGGACAAGTAGCGTTGTTGGCACAAGGACAGCAACTTGTTTTCCATCTTGCACCGCTTTAAATGCAGCCCTGATGGCAATTTCAGTCTTTCCGAATCCAACATCGCCACATACGATGCGATCCATCGGGTAAGTGGCTTCCATATCTTTTTTGACTTCAGTAATGGTCGAAAGCTGATCAATGGTCTCGACATAAGGAAAGGCATCTTCAAGCTCGCGTTGCCACGGCGTATCGGGTGAGAAGGCAAACCCTGGTGAACTAGTTCGAGCCGCATATAGTTGAATCAGCTCTGCTGCAATCTGCTTCACCGCTTTGCGAGCTTTACCTTTTGCTTTTTGCCAATCAGCACCACCCATATGATGCAAAGTCGGCGCCTCGCCACCCACGTATTTGGTTACCTGGTCTAAAGAGTCAGTTGGTAGGTAGAGACGATCTCCCGATTGACCACGTTTGCTCGAGGCATATTCAATAACGAGGTATTCCCGCTTCGTGCCATTGACGACACGTTCAGCCATTTCTATGAATCTGCCGATTCCATGAACCTGGTGAACGATGAAATCGCCTTCCTTTAGCGATAACGGATCAATGCGATTCTTTCGCCGTGAGGCGAGAGAGAGTTTCTCGCCATCTTGAGCCTTACTGCCTGCGAAATCGCGTTCAGTTATGAGCACAAATTCCGCGCGATCAATGGAAAATCCGTGGCGGATTCCAGAGTTAAGAATTAGTACTGAACCTGGCACTAGGGCATTCGCGGTAGATAATCCATAACTGCGCAGAAGCTCTTCATATCGTTGCGCAGTGCCATGGCCTGGTGAAGTTAGAGCTACTCGCCAACGATTACTCACTTTCTCTTGTAGAAATTGAATCAAATGCTCAGAGTTGCCCCGGAACGGATCTATCGGACGCAAAGTTGATTCGACCGCGGCGCTCCCCCCGCCAAAAGGTGCGATTGAAGAGAGAGTGAAATCTCGCGCCTGCGCTCGACTTAAAGCATCCTCCAAAGTAAGAAATGAGTGAAGCTCGAGATCTTTCATATCTATAGGAGTTACATTTCCGGCGGCTGCATTGAGCCAGGATGCATTGAGAAATTCCTCGCCCGTTCGCCTGAGCTCTTCGGCACGACTTTTAATCAATTCTGGCCCAACGGAGATAACCAGAGTATGAGTAGGCAGAACATCTACAAGGGATTCCATCTCACTAATGAGTGCGGGCATCAAAGACTCCATGCCATCAACAGGCACTCCCTCACTTATTCGGGTAAACATGTCGGACAATTCTGGAATTTCGCGAGCTAGCTCTGCCGATCTCTCTTTTATCTCATCGGTAATTAAAATCTCACGTGCCGGAAGCGCAAATAATCCATCAGCACAGATCTCCAGTGAACGCTGATCTGCGACTGAAAAATATCGAACTTCATCAATTGAATCGTCGAAGAATTCAACTCGGATTGGATGCTGTGCATGTGGCGGAAAAATATCAAGTATGCCTCCGCGCTGCGCAAACTCTCCGCGCTTTTCAACTAAATCAGTTCTCTTATATCCAAGAGTGAGCAGCTCTTTGACTGCATCCGCAATCTCTGTTTGTTCGCCAACTTTTAGCAATGGAACTGACGCACTTCCAAATCCTTTTATGAATGGTTGCAGTAGGGAGCGGACCGGAATCACGACTACATCACATAACTTTGAGCGAATTTCTTTTAATGTGATAAATCGTTCTGCGATAGTGTCACTTTGCGGGCTTAAACGTTCATGTGGCAACGTTTCCCAATGTGGAAAGCGCAATACGCGCTGATCTGGAAGCAACTCCTTAAGTTCCTCAAAGAGCTCTTCACCATTATTTGGAGTGAGCGCGACAATGAGCGGGAAGTCGAATTCATTGGTAGCAGTGCTTTTCGCTGCAGTCACGGCAATTGCAATAGATGCTGCCGAAATGGGGGCATTGACGAATGCTCCGAATCGAAGCGCTGTTCGAAGTTCACCTAAATCTAGTTGGGCAGCAAGCGCTGAGATAGTCGGGACAGAACGGGCGACAGAGTTACTTGCTCGCTCGGTCATTCAATTCACGCTCCTTAAATCTCTTGGGAAATAGCCCAATAGCCCCAATCCGCCGAGACGGGGGGCTACTGGGTTGCCATCAAATGTTCATTGAGGGCTAACCCACGTGAATGGTACCGCTGATGCTCTGCCAAGATATGACCATGCAAAATCAGGGCCGAACCTATGGTGAGCTCTCCGGTGAGAGCAGCAATAGCGCAGGTACATACCTTCGCGCTGATGTTAGGCGCCTTGGGGAGTTGCTCGGAGAAACTCTCGTCCGACAAGAAGGGCAAGCGCTCTTGGACCTTGTCGAATCTGTTCGATTAGCGGTTCGCGAAGATTCACCACTTGGTGCATCAATTCTAGAAAATGTAGAAGTCACAGATAGCATCAAACTTGTTCGTGCATTTAGTACCTACTTTCATCTTGCGAACATTGCAGAGCAAGTACACCGCGCGCATGCTTTATATGAAGAACGCGCCAATGGTGAATCCTGGTTACAACAGACTTTTCACAAAATTACAGAGGCAAAGATAAGCAAGGACGAATTAGCTCGAGCAGTTGCAATGTTGTCGGTACGTCCAGTTTTCACTGCTCACCCAACTGAGGCTGCACGTCGCTCGGTGCTCAGCAAGCTTGGGACAGTCGCTCAGTTGCTTGATGAAAAGAATCTGCGCGAGCGCGACAAAAAACTTGCCGAAGCAATTGAATTACTCTGGCAGACCGATGAATTACGACTAGAACAACCAGAACCGTTGGATGAAGCTACCAATGCCCTCTACTATCTTGATGATCTTCATCGCTACACAGTTCCTCAAGTCTTAGATGATTTTGCTCACGAACTCTCGCAGTATGGAATCGAACTCGATGTATTAGCACGGCCACTATCTTTTGGAAGTTGGATTGGCGGCGACCGCGACGGAAATCCAAATGTAACTCCGGCGATTACCTCAGAAACTTTAACGCTACAAGTTGGCCATGGAGTTCGAGCGCTTCTTGCAAAAATCGACTCGCTTCGACAATCGCTATCGGTCTCAGCTCGGCTGGCTGGAGCAAGCGATGCGCTCTTAAAATCTATCGAAGTTGATTTGGCTAACATTCCCGAGTTCGAAGATCGATTTAAACGGTTAAATGTTGAAGAACCATATCGATTGAAAGCCACCGCAATAAGACACAAATTGGTTCTCACGCAACGGCGCCATGCAAGTAAAGCCCCGCACCAACCTGGACGAGATTACGCAAATACTCAAGAACTTCTCGATGATCTAATGCTCATGCGGGAATCGCTCCTTGAGCACAAGGGTGAATTAATTGCTGCTGGAGAGTTAGAACAGCTGATCCGTACGGCTAGCGCATTCGGATTAACACATGCGACCCTCGATGTTCGAGAGCACTCAAGCCAACATCACCACGTTCTTAACCAATATTTTGCTGCCCAAGGCATCGCTGATTACTTAACACTTGATGACGAAGCACGCTTGACACTGCTCATCGATGAAATGACCAATGGTAGAGAGCTAGATCGTGAAGTACTCGACTCGCGAGGTAAACAAACTTTTGACACTTTTATCTCTATCGGTGAAGTTATTGAAAAATTTGGCGATGAGGCAATTGAAAGCTACATAGTGTCGATGACAAAATCTGCTAGTGATCTTTTAGCTGCGGTGGTTCTTGGCATTAAGGCAGGACTAGTCTCGCTGCAAGAGGGTAAAGCGCTCATAGGCTTTGTGCCATTACTTGAAACTGTTGCAGAATTACAAGAAGCAGATGTAATTGTTGGTCGCTTGCTATCAATCCCTGAGTATCGCGAGATTGTTGAACTCCGCGGCGAAATACAAGAAGTGATGTTGGGCTATTCGGATTCAAATAAGGATGCCGGAATCACCACAAGTCAATGGGAGATTCATCGAGCGCAGCGCAAACTTCGTGATTTGGCAAGCGAAGTTGGCATATATCTTCGAATCTTCCATGGTCGAGGTGGATCTGTTGGCCGTGGTGGTGGACCAACCTATGATGCAATTCTCGCGTTACCGTGGGGTTCGCTCGCTGGTGAAATCAAAATGACCGAACAAGGTGAGGTCATATCCGATAAATACTCACTACCTTCACTTGCTCGTGAGAATGTTGAACTTATTCTTGCTGCTGCTTTAGAGGCAACTGTTCTCAACCGCGCACCCCGACAGAGCGCTCGAGATCTTGCAAATTGGGATTCCTGTATGGACACCGTCAGCGCTGCTGCCATGAAGAGTTATCGCAACCTCGTCGATCATCCTGATCTTCCTAAATACTTCTATCAATCAACGCCCGTAGAACAGCTAGGTAATCTCTATTTGGGTTCCCGCCCATCAAGACGGCCAGACTCTGATGCAGGGCTCTCAGGGCTCCGCGCAATCCCCTGGGTATTTGGTTGGACGCAATCAAGACAGATTGTTCCTGGCTGGTTCGGGGTCGGTAGCGGGTTAAAAGCGGCGCGCGAAGCGGGAGATGCCAAAATCCTCAAGCAGATGTTCGAAGAATGGCATTTCTTCAAAACTTTTATCAGCAATGTTGAAATGACCCTTGCAAAAACCGATCTACAAACCGCAGAGCACTATGTCAATACATTGGTAGACAAAGAACTTCGTCATTTCTTCGACGAAATAAAAGTTGAATATCAATTAACGGTTGAGGAAATCTTGCTCCTTACTCAAAAAGAAGAATTACTTGGCGACCAACCAATTTTGGCCCAAACTTTGGCAATCCGAGATGTCTATTTACGCCCTATGCAACTGCTACAAGTCTCTTTGCTCCAAAAAGTACGTAACGGTGAAGAGGTAGATGGAATTCTTAATCGAGCGCTCTTGCTGACCATAAACGGGATTGCGGCGGGTCTGAGAAATACTGGGTAATACTGGGTAATACTGGGTAATAAATTTACTGATTAAAATTTTGCTGGGTAGTTTCCAAACCTTTTTCAATAAGCGATTCAATTGCATCACAAGCCCGCATTGCTAGATCTGGAACTTGCGAACGTTCACCTTTACCGAAATTATCGAGAACATAATCGGCAGTATCTTGTGGGGTGAGCGGTCGCCCGATTCCCACGCGAACCCGAAAATAATCTGGCGAACTCAGAGACTGGGTAAGTGACTTAAGGCCATTGTGACCATTATCGCCACCCCCAATTTTCACGCGAATAGCATTAAAGGGGATATCCAATTCGTCATGAATCACAATGATTTGATCAACGGGTGTGTTGAAATATTTTGCTAGCGGCGAAACCGCATTCCCCGAATCATTCATATAAGTTTGTGGCTTCACGATAACTAACTTCGGAGCTGCGCTTCCCATACCTAGTCGAACCTCTGCGACTAAGGCTCGATTCTTATTAGATGAGAATTTTCCCCCACAACGTATGGCCATTTCATCGGCGACGAGAAAACCTATGTTATGACGAGTTGCGCTGTATCTATCGCCAGGATTGCCCAGTCCGACAATTAGCCATGTCTTGTTTAATTGACTATTCATCGGTTCGCTGACAATTTCTCAACTCTTGCTTCGTGCGCTAGAAATGTGAGCGATTAGCTCTTGGCGGCATCGCCAGCATCAGCAGGGGCTGCTGCTTCGCCACCCTCAGCTGCGGCTGGAGTAGCGGCAACCTCTTCAACAGCTACGCGAACACTTAAGTGGACGACGATCATCTTTGGATCGCTAGCCAAGGTGACGCCCTCTGGCAATTTAACATCCGATGCGTAGAGAGAAGATCCCGCTGCAAGACCTTCCATATCAAGATCTAGGTGAGCAGGAATCGATGTCGCTTCAACTTCAACTTCAACAGCGTTATTTACGTGTTCCAAAATTCCATCTTGATCATATTTACCAAAGGCATGTACAGGGACAGAGACAACCACGCGCTCACCACGGCGAACGAGAATGAGATCGATATGCTCCAAAGTGCCTTTAATCGGATCGCGCACAACTGACTTAGGCAGAGTGAGCTCAACCTGTGAACCTAAATCAATATCGAGAAGTACGTTTGATGTCTTCAACGCAACACCAACTTCACGCGCAGGTAGCGCAATATGTAGCGGCTTCTCACCATGGCCATAGATGACAGCTGGGACAAGTCCGTCGCGTCGTGCTCGACGAGCTGCGCCCTTTCCAAATTCAGAGCGAACCTTCGCTGCAATTTTGATTTCGGCCATCTGTTCCTCCGTTGCGCTGTGGGTATTTCTTACTTCTTGCACCAGCGAGACATGAGGCGGGCCCTAGAGCTAGCCGTCGATGACGGGATTCCATCCCCTCGCCGGAACGGTTGAAGAGTAACCCAAGGGGCGCGAGAAAGAAAAATTGGCGAGCAGGCTGGCAGTGGTTGGCGCCGAATACCCCGAATATTAAGAGTGGCCGTCGAAGAGGCTGGTGACTGAACCATCTTCGAAAACCTCCCGAATCGCCCGCGCTAGTAACGGTGCGATCGAGAGAATTGTTAACCGATCAAATTTTGATTCTTCAGGTATTGGGAGCGTATTCGTGACCACAACTTCACTTACGCGAGAGTTCTTTAATCGATCGATGGCAGGGCCAGAGAGAACTGCGTGTGTAGAGGCCACAATAACTTCGCGTGCACCTTCATCAAATAGCGCATCGACAGCTTTTGTGATTGTTCCTGCCGTGTCGATCATGTCATCAATCACGACACAGGTCTGCCCGGTGACATCGCCAACAACACGACCTGTCTTGGACTCATTGGGAATACGTGGATCACGAGTTTTGTGAATAAATGCGATTGGACATCCGCCAAGTAGGTCAGACCAACGTTCTGCTACTCGCACTCGTCCGGAATCTGGTGAAACGATAGTCAGTCTGGAGCGATCTACTTTACTTCCGACATAGTTGGCAAGTAATGGCAGTGCAAATAAATGGTCGACAGGACCATCAAAGAATCCTTGAATTTGAGATGTATGCAGATCAACAACCATCAAACGATCTGCTCCTGCTGTCTTAAACAAATCAGCCATCAAACGCGCTGAGATTGGTTCGCGACCACGATGCTTCTTATCTTGTCGAGCATATCCATAGAAAGGAGCAATGACAGTAATCCTTTTAGCTGATGCACGTTTTAACGCATCAACCATTATGAGTTGCTCCATTATGTGTTTATTAACAGGCGTCGCATGGCTTTGCAGCACGAAAGCATCGCAACCGCGAACACTCTCTTCAAAACGAACAAAAATTTCTCCGTTAGCAAAATCGTAAGCAGATGTTGGAGTGAGTGGGATTCCTAACTCGTCACCGACCTCTTGCGCTAACTCAGGGAATGCACGACCGGTAAAAAGTCGAAGGCGCTTCTCAGAGGAAAGTCGGATTTCACTCACTTCGCTCCTAACTTAATGCTCGTTGGTTACTGCAGCTATTACTTATCTTGCGCTCTTGCTCGATCTGCGGCTTTCGCAGAATCGCTCCCTGCCCTCTTGCGGTTTACCCAGCCGAGAATATTCCGTTGTTGCCCTCTTCCCACGCCCATTGCCCCGGGTGGCACATTTTCTGTTATTGCCGAACCCGCAGCCGTGTAGGCGCCATCCCCAATTTCTATAGGTGCGACCAGAATATTGTCGCTACCGATGCGGACATAATCGCCGATCAGGGTCTGGTGCTTGGCCACGCCATCGTAATTGGCGGTGATAGTCCCAGCCCCGATATTGCTCTCCACCCCAATCGTCGTATCGCCGATATAAGAGAGGTGTGGCACCTTTGAGCCAGCCCCGATGGTCGAGTTTTTCACCTCAACGAAGGAGCCAACCTTTGCGCCATCGCCCAAATGTGCGCCTGGACGGAGGAAGGAGTATGGGCCTACATGGGCATAACGCCCAATGGTCGCCCCATCACATTCAGATTTAGTGACAACCGCCCCAGAGCCAACGACGCAATTTAATAACCGCGCATCAGGACCAATTAGGGCGCCTCGAGCTATCGTCGTCTCGCCCTCAATCTGACAACCAGGCTTAATCGTTACGTCAGCCTCAATCGTCACCGTCACATCAATAAATGTCGTCGGCGGATCAATAAGGGTGACGCCTTCGGACATCAAATGTAAGTTGGTTCGATCGCGCAAGATTGCAGTGGCTTCCGCCAATTGAATTCGATCATTTACGCCAAGGATTTCAAAATACTCCTCAGCTACTACCGGTACAACTTTCTTACCTTGTCCGCGGATTAATTCAATTGCATCTGTTAAATACTCTTCGCCTTGCGCATTGTTCGGAGTAATTGCGGCGAGCGCTAATTTCAATGGTCCAAGCCGGAACGCATAGACACTGGAATTAACTTCGTGCACTTCTCGTTCATCACTATCTGCATCCTTCTCTTCGACAATCTTGAGGATGCCATTGTTGCTATCGCGGATGACTCGGCCATACCCATGTGGATCATCAACATCTGCAGTCAAGACTGCGGCGCCAACTTCACTACTTTCACATGCGCTGATTAATCTATTGAGCGTCGCCCCTGTTATTAACGGGACATCTCCTGCAACAACGACAACAATTGTGTCATCGGGATTATCAGAATTTTCTAGCGCTAAACGGACTGCATGCCCCGTTCCACCACGGCGTTCTTGCAATACTGTTTTAACTCTTCCATCGTATTGCGCAATCTCCTGAGTTACTTCTTCACTCTTCGCGCCAACTACAACAACGCGCTGGTCAGCGTTAATACTCTCTGTCGCAACAAGTACATGGCGGATAAGCGTTCTACCTAGAATTGTGTGCAGGACTTTAGGAACATCAGAACGCATTCGCGTTCCTTCTCCAGCTGCAAGAAGTATTGCAACTCGCTTTGCGCGATGGTTTGTCATGGAAGGCCTGCCCCTCCTCTACTTGATCCACCATATCCAGCGGTGCGCTCCGCCACCTGGTATCGATCCAGGACCCTGGGCTTCAAAGGCCCATGTGCTAGCCACTACACCATGGCGGAACCCGTATTCTCTCGTATTCTCACCTCCTTTTCGACCACGCCCTCCTTGAGCAGGCCCGGCGCTACCCTTGGCAGGTATGAGTACGCCAACCTCCGCGACACCACCCACCTCTGGGGGGATTCGCACGCGCATGAGCAGCGCCGCGCGGCGCGAGCAGATCATCGAGATGGCGGTCACAGCATTTGCCGAGAGTGGGATTGAAGGAACGAGCGTCGAAGAGCTGGCTGCAAGCGCGGGCGTCTCTAAGCCTCTGATCTACGAACATTTCGGAAGTAAGGAAGGCCTCTATGCGGTGGTCGTCGACCGTGAAATGCGGGCGCTACTAGAAATGATCTCAAACACTCTTGAGGCAGGGCGACCACGCGTGCGCGCCGAACGCGCTGCTCTTGCCTTCCTCACTTATATCGAGACGCGTAGCGACGGCTTTCGCTTGTTGGTGCGTAACTCCCCTGTTGGTGGGCAGAGCGGTTCCTTCGCCACGCTCTTAAGTGAAGTTGCTGCACAGGTCGAACATATCTTCATCGACGAATTGAGTTCACGCGGATTCGATCGTGAGATGGCTCCTATGTACGCATCGATGCTCGTTGGAATGGTTGCGCTCACCGGACAATGGTGGCTTGATGCGCGCACCTTCACTCGCGAGGAAGTTGCTGCGCACATAGTTAACTTGGCTTGGAATGGATTGAGTGGATTGGAATCGCGTCCGCGACTCTCCTTCGAAGGTCGAATTAAACATGAACGATAATCGCGATGAAGTAGATAGTTTAGTTGCGGCTTGGCGACGAGAGCGGCCAGATTTAGATGTTGCTCCACTAGAAGTACTCAGCCGAGTAACTCGCCTAGCTCGCCAATTAGATATTGCACGACGCGCAGCATTTGCCGAACATGGCCTTGAGACCTGGGGCTTTGATGTACTCGCCGCTCTTCGACGCGCAGGTACTCCCTACCAACTCACGCCCGGGCAATTAATCCATGAAAATCTCGTCACTAGCGGAACAGTCACCAATCGACTTGATCGCTTAGAGAGCGATGGATTGTTAGCACGCCATCCAGATCCATCTGATGGACGTGGCACGTTAGTTCGCATCACTAGCAAGGGCATTGCAGTCGTAGATGCAGCGTTAGTCGATTTACTTAATCGAGAGAAGGAATTATTGCAATCACTAAACGGCGATGAACGTGCCGAGCTAGCGCGCTTCTTAAGTCGGATGTTGACACAATTTGAGAGCGAGAGCGGCGAATAGTTCGATGCTCTACCGTGCTAACACTCTGTTCAGACCTCTATGACTCTAGGGCCACCGACTGGACTATGAGCCCGACCCAATTGTGAAACAGCGCCCGTCGATGAGAGCGCAACTGCTAAATCAATCGATGCTTCTTCGCTCTTGGCGAGGAAAGCGACTGTTGGGCCGGAACCAGAAACGAGAGCGCCAATTGCCCCCGATTCCATCCCGGCAGAGAGCGCTAACTTCAGCGCGGGTTTGAGTGAGCATGCAGCAGGCTGCAAATCATTAACCAGAGATTTCCCTAGGGCGATCGGGTCACCGCTACTTAGCGCATGCATCAACTCTTCACTGACTCGAGGTTGGCGTTGGGCAAATCCTTGTCTTAAGCGATCACACTCCTCATAAACAGCAGGCGTCGATAGACCCTGTGATGAATAAGCCAACACCCAATGGAAGGTGCCACGAGCGAGCGCTGGAGTCAGTTGATCCCCACGCCCTGTCCCTACTGCAGTCCCCCCAGTTAAAGAGAAGGGAACATCGCTTCCTAACTGGCGAGCAAGAGCAATCAAATCATCTTTACTCATTTTCGTTTCGTATAACGAATCAAGTGCAACTAAAACGCCAGCTGCATTTGCGCTACCACCAGCCATACCACCTGCGATGGGAATTTGTTTCTTAATCTCGATTACCAAATCAAGTGGAACTTTTTTCCGTTGTGCAAATAACTGCGCAGCTTTGTATGCAAGATTTTTATTGTTGGTTGGCAGATTGGCTATATGAGGATTATCTCCCGTAAATCGAAGCGTAATTCCTGAACCATTTTCACCTTCTTGAACATTTATTTCATCATAAAGCGAGACGGCTTGGAAGACAGTGGCTAAGTCGTGATACCCATCGTCGCCTTTGGCGCCAACCGATAACTGCAAATTGATCTTTGCAGGGGCTTTGACAACTGTCATGGTTCTACCCTAATGACATTTAGCCAGAAATGCTTTGTGCAATAAGAATGAAATCATCAAGTGTCATATTTTCGGCTCGGGCAGTTGGGTCAATTCCAAGCTCAGTTAAACGCGCAGATGCTTTTTCGCTCGAGCCAAGGTATGGCGCTAGGGATGCACGTAGCATTTTGCGCCGTTGCGCAAATGCAGTATCAATCACAGAGAAGGTTCGTTTGCGCAGCCCCTCATCGTTACTCGAGGGATGGTTTCTGCGACTAAATGAGAGCAACAGGGAATCAACCCTCGGAACTGGCCAGAAAACTTCCCGAGAAATTCTGCTCGCTACGCTGGCTTCGGCCCACCAACAGAGCTTGACGCTTGGAACTCCGTAGACCTTAGAGCCAGGTTTCGCTGCAAGTCGTTCGGCAACCTCTGCCTGAACCATCACTATTCCTCGGGTGATCGATGGGAAATGTTCGAGCGTATGTAAGAGAACTGGAACTGAGATGTTGTAAGGCAGGTTGGCAACTAGCGCGGTCGGGGCAACAGCGGTCATCAGCTCCGTGACATTCATCGCGTCATCGTTAATCACAGATAAGTTCGCCGCCTTATCAGGCAGATGTGCTGCGACGGTATCGGGAAGCGCCTTAGCGAGTCTGTTATCGATCTCGATAGCAATGACTTCTCTCACCTCATGTAGAAGCGCAAGTGTTAGGGAGCCAAGTCCTGGGCCAATCTCAAGAACTACATCCGAACCATCGACCTCTGCTAATCGAACAATTTTCCGGCAGGTATTTCCGTCAACAACAAAATTTTGGCCGAGCGATTTGGACGGTCGAAGGTCAAGCCGCTCTGCAAGTTGCCTGATTTCGCTGGCGCCAAGAGTTTGTGTCAAGAGAAATCACCAAATAGCGCTAGCGCATTCTCACGTGTTGCATGGCAAAGCTCTTCGACTGGGCGCTCGAGCACTTCGGCCATAAAACGAATCGTGCGCGCAATCTGTGCCGGTGAATTAAGTGCGCCTCGGAATGGCGCAGGAGTGAGGAATGGCGCATCAGTTTCCACCAGGAGATTTGTTAATGGGGTAATTTTCAAGGCTTCACGTAAATCTGGTGCATTTTTAAAAGTTACCGTGCCAGAGTAAGAGAGGAAATATCCTGCACGGATACATTCCTTTGCCATCTCTGCATCTCCTGAGTAACAGTGAAAGATTACCTTCTCGGGCGCACCCTCTTCTTTCAGTACTTTTAAGATGTCTTCATGCGCATCACGATCATGAATGATGAGAGCTTTATTAGTGCGCTTAGCAATTGCGATATGGCTTCGAAAAGAGAACTCTTGTTTTTCGCGTAACTCCTCTGGGGTACGAAAATAATCAAGACCCGTCTCACCAATGCCGCGCACTCGTGGGTGGGCAGCAAGTTCTTCAATTTCACGAAGTTGTTCATCAAGATCATCGACAACTGGCGCTTCATTTGGATGGAGCGCGACGGCGGCGAGCGCACGGCCAATCCATGCCTGAGCAACGCCAACTGACCATCGGGATTGCTCTAAGTCATAACCAATCTGGACTACTTGTTCGATTCCTGCCGCGAATGCTTCATCAAGAACTGCCTTCACTTCGGCAGAATCAGGGGCAGATTTGGCAATCAGTTCAATGTGGCAATGTGAATCGATAGTTGGTGCCGGGAGTGGTTCAGGTAGCGGCGCTGGGATTCGATCAATATCCCGATTGTGGCGATCACTCACCCCTACTGCTCCTCACTTTTACTCTCCGGCAATCTAGGAAAGAGCACCTCACCTCGAGAAGTCTTGGCTCCGGCTGGCAATTGGCCCCATCGCGCGACATCGTCGATTCGTTGTTCAGATAACTCTCCCAAACTTGTTCCGCCAAGAGCAGACCAGAGCTTCTGGCTTGTCTCAGGCATTACCGGGTGAAAGAGGACTGCAAGAATTCGAAGTGATTCGCAGGTTGCATACAACACTCGATCAAGTTCACTCTTATTGGCTGGATCCTTGGCCAGAACCCAGGGCGCTTTTTCCGTCACGTAACCATTGACGCTCTTGCAAAATTCGAGAATCGCAAGAATTCCACCCTGGAAATCCAACGCGGCGATTTTTTCATCGGCTGTTTTTGTGGCCAAGGCAGCTGCTTTTGCTAATTCAGGTTCTTGTGCGACATCAGGAATATGCCCATCACAGTACTTCTCAATCATCGCAATTGCTCTTGATGCAAGATTGCCAAAGTCATTAGCAAGCTCGCTCGTATAACGAGCAACCATGTCTTCCCAAGAAAACGAGCCATCGGTGCCAAATGGAATCGCTCGCAAGAAGTAGTAACGAAATGCGTCTACGCCAAAGAAATCTGTGATATCTGCCGGGGCAATTCCCGTAAGTTTGCTCTTGCTCATTTTCTCGCCACCGACCAGCAGCCAACCGTGTGCGAATACTTTCTTTGGCACTGGCAGATGCGCGGCCATCAACATTGCAGGCCAAATAACAGCATGGAATCGGAGAATATCTTTCCCGACTAAGTGCACATCGGCTGGCCATTTCTTAGCAAAGTCAGCTGCGCCTGGCGTCCCTGATTCATCGCCGAGCCCAACAGCTGTCGCGTAATTTAGTAAGGCATCGAACCAAACGTAGACAACTTGCTGGGTATCCCATGGAACTGGAATTCCCCAAGAGAAAGATGAGCGCGAGATGGAGAGATCGGAAACCCCACCCTCGAGAAAAGCAATGACCTCATTACGGGCACTTGCCGGTTCGCAAGCCTCCGGATTTTTTCGGTAGTGCTCGAGTAATGGTTCTACAAATGCCGACAACCGGAAGAACCAGTTGGTTTCACTAACGAGTTCAACTGGTCGGGAATGAATTGGGCAGAGTTTCTCATCATCATTTGCGCCAGGAAGCAAATCTCCCGGCAATTTGAATTCTTCGCAGCCAACACAGTATGGCCCTTCATATTTTCCCTCATAGATGTGCCCGGCATCTTTCAAACCCTGCAAGAATCTTTGAACTCGTTCCATATGTCGAGGTTCAGTTGTGCGAATAAAGTCGTCATTTGCGATGTTCAAAGATTTCCATGTTGGTTTCCATGAATTTTCAACGAGCCTGTCTGCCCAACTCTGCGGATCGCTTCCATTCGCTTCTGCAGTGCGTAAAACTTTTTGACCATGTTCATCGGTGCCAGTGAGGAACCAAACGCCTTCACCGCGTTGTCGATGCCACCTCGTCAACACATCTCCCGCAACTGTGGTGTAGGCATGGCCAATATGCGGCGCATCATTTACATAGTAAATCGGCGTCGTGAGATAGAAATTCTTACCGTTTGCCTGAGACATCACTGCTCCATCTTAGAGGCGACCAGGGCATCGAAAACTTCCCGTTTACGCAGCCTGAATTCTTCTGCCACCGCGGTTACCGCCTCGCGCCGCTCCATCCCTGTTGATTCGCGCAGCGCGACTTGTGCTGCAATCTCTTCGGGGGTGCGAGCAGCGACCTCGCTGAGCTGTGCGCCTTCGATGACGAGCGTGACTTCACCAAGAATTTCTCGCTGACTGACCCAAGAATTGAGTTCGTTGAGCGTGCCCCGAAAGACCTCTTCATACTTCTTAGTCATCTCCCTGCAGAGCGCAATCCTTCGTTCACCACCGAGAATCTCAAGCAAATCATTGACTAACTCCTTGGTGCGATGAGGCGCTTCGAAGAGAACGATGGCTCGAACTTCACTTTTGATGGAATATATGTAATCCGCTCGCGCTTTTGCGGTACGCGGTGCAAATCCATCAAAAAGAAATCGCTCCATGGGTAGTCCTGAGAGCGTGAGCGCGGTGGTAACTGCACTTGGTCCGGGAATTACCTCGACCTGCGCGCCAATCTCAAGGGCAGCTTTGAGCGCTAAGTAACCGGGATCGCTAACCCCCGGCATGCCGCCATCAGTGATCAGCAGCACCACCTTGCCGTTGAGTAGCTCTTGGCGAAGCTCGCCGGCGCGCTCTTGTTCATTGCCGGCGAAGAAGGAGCGCAATTGCGCGCTAACTGTTACGCCGAGGTCATTCGCAAGATGTCGAAATCGACGGGTATCTTCGGCAAAAATCAGATCACACTCGGTCAGCGCCGTTCTTAGCCGTGGCGATGCATCATCAGGATTGCCCAAGGGCGCCCCTGCGAGTATCAATCGTCCACTATGCACACTCTTATCCTCCCAGGTTCTACGCTGTTAGGCATGATTCGAGCCCTTGGGAACCGCACCGTTGCCATCTGGTCTGTTATCGCTGCAGCGCTCTTTCTCCGCCTCTTCAGATTGAGCACTCCCGATAAATTGATTTTCGACGAGATCTACTACGTCGATGGCGCACGCGACCTTCTCAAATTTGGTGTCGAAGTAAGCGCCAATAAACCAGAGTTCATCGTCCATCCACCCGTTGGTAAATGGGTAATTGCCCTGGGTATCCAGATATTCGGCGACAACCCCTTTGGCTGGCGGGTCATGGTTGCGCTCCTTGGCACATTATCAATACTGCTTATTGCAAAGATTGCCTCGCGCATCTTCGGGGCGCTTGGCTATGGATTGATTGCGGCGCTACTTGCTTTTTTTGATGGCTTGAACTTGGTGATGTCAAGAACTGCACTTTTAGATATCACGTTAACGACTTTCCTTTTAGTCGCTATTTGGTTTCTTATCGATCGAAGATTCTCACTCGCTGGAATTTTCTTTGGCTTAGCCCTTGGCACAAAATGGAGCGCCATCTTTTACATTCTTCTCTTCACACTCTATTTTGTTATTAAAGAAATTCGAGAAAACGACGAGAGAGCTAATCGAAAAGATCTCCTATGGTTAATTGCAATTAGGAAGGTTCAGTTAGTTCTTGTTCCTCTAATTGTTTATCTCCTGAGTTGGATTGGCTGGTTTCTCTCCCCACGTGGCTGGAGCCGGTCTTGGTCGGCTGATAACGGCGGTGATTTTCTCGCTTCGATACGTTCCTTTATTCATTACCAATTTGAAATTCTCAACTTTCACAAAGATTTAGATTCTGGCCATAATTACCGTTCATCTGCTTGGCAGTGGCTACTACAAATTCGCCCAACATCTTTCTACTACGAATCACCTAAGTGTGGCGCCAACAATTGCTCTCAAGAGGTTCTTGCAATAGGCACTCCGCTGCTCTGGTGGAGTGGGGCGTTATCGCTCATCTTTCTTCTTATTCTTTGGATAAGGACGCGAAACCATGCGCTCATTCTTCTCGGAGTTGCTGCCGGCTGGTTGCCATGGTTTGCCTTTCCAGAGCGAACGACTTTCTCCTTTTATTCCATAGTTTTTCAACCATGGCTCATCCTCGCACTTGTGGCGGCGCTAAAAGAGATAAATGAAAGGCTCCCCGAGCGCATTCCTCGAAGAACTCGGAAAGCTTGGCTGGCCCTCTTCATCGGTTTGATCGGGGCAAACTTCATTTATCACTCGCCAATTTTTCTTGCATTTACCGTTTCATACGATTACTGGCGTAGTTTGATGTGGCTACAGTCATGGATTTAGAACTGCCCTTAGGCAGCGACTAACCGTTTGACGCTTTGCGATCCTCTTCTTGGTCAAAAACCTTCTCAAACGAGGTTTCAATTTGTTCAATCTCTGTTTCATAATGGGTATTTGTTTGCTCAGTAATGTTCCGTCCGACAACGGGGCGAGCGGGCGCTTTAGGCGCATTTACATAAGTAGGTAGCGGCATATCACTTGGCTGCCAAGTGTCATTAGGAATTACAGTCACTGTCCGCGAGTGATTAATAGGAATCCATTGGCTTGTTTGACCCTCTGGAGTTCGATATGTAATTTCAGAAAAATTGAAACTTGACCCTTTACTTCGCATCGTAGCTGCACGACGTCGACGACGAACATCATCTTGAACTTTTTGACGACGAACATGTACGACGAAAATAACCAAGAGCGATAGCGGAAGTAATAAAGATTTGAATGGCACAGCATTTGCAAAAGCTGCAATGATTGTTGCGAAGAAAAAAATAATTAAAGTGACAAGTGAGATCTGTCGCTTCCGAAGCGTTTGCGCCTCACGTTCTGCTATCTCAGCTCGAGTCATATAAGTATTCGGTGATGAGCCAATCGAAACAACGTGCATCGCGCTTCGATATCGCTCGAGACTTTTACTCTCGGAAACCTCGTCATGAGAGCGGAGCCAACGAGGCAAAAAGTATGCAACCCAGAGCGCAATGACGGCGAAGTAAATTAAACCTGAGCTCATGATGAGGCAAGAATAGAAGGCAGGCGCTTAGAAATAAGGGATATCGAACGCGCTTAATCTCGTGTTGCTACGAAGCAGAGATGGTCACGCCAATCGCCATCAATGTGAAGGTACTTCGAGCGCTTTCCCTCTAATTCGAATCCTGCTTTCATCGCTACACGTATCGATGGTTGATTCTCAGGACGAATATTGATTTCGATCCGATGTAATCGCAGGTCATCAAAGGCATGATTTCGAAGGAGGGTAACTGCTCGGGTGACAATTCCTTGGTTGGAAAACTTCTCGATTACCCAGTATCCGATGAAGGCGCTTCGAGATGGGCCATAGGCAATCCCGCCTAGGGCGATAAATCCCACCCGCTCCTGGCCAAGCATGATGATGAGATTTTCCGATCGACCCCATCGGGCATCTTTCTTTAGAGAGCGAACCATCTTCCAAAACCTGGGCGGCTCCCCCGATCCTTCCGGGTAGCTCACCTCCCAAGGTTTGAGCCAGGCTCGATTCTCGGTGTGGACGCTTTCCCACCACTTGCGATCTCGATATTGAATTGGACGTAGTCGAATTACGCCATCTGAAAGTTCCACTTACTCAGCTCGTCTATCAAAGAGGATTACCGATACCTCACTGCCACCTTTCAGAGCAGCGCTCTTTTCATCAATCACAATCAATCCATTTGCATCGCCTCGTTCGTTAGGTGCAACCGGCGTAGCTCGCAAAACTTCATTCTCATGACTGATCAGCGCTTCATAAAAAGAGCGAAGCCCTGATGTGCTGGAAATCTCTCCAACTAACGTCGCGCTCAATACGCGGTGTGAAAGATTTTTTCGCCCAAGCATCTGTCGAATCATCGGGCGAACGAAGAGCTCGAAAGCAATGTAAGCGCCCTTTGAATCTGAAGGCAAGGTGATGACTGGGGTGCGGTCTGGTCCAATAAGGCCGTAGCTATGGTGGCCGTGCGGCTCCATTTCGACCTCACGTTCATGAATTTCGCCAAGCGAATTGAGGGACTGGCGCATCATTTCAACTGAGCGTGGACCACTAGTGATGACGACCAAATCTGCCCGGACCAATTGATCTTCGATGAGATCGGTTAACTCTTGGGTCGTGTCGGGAATGGTGTGGACTCGATAACCGATTGCTTCAACCTCACGAACTGCTGTCGTGAGTAGCCAAGAATTTGCCTCATAAGAATGTTGCTCATCGATGAGATGGCCGGGCTCGGTAAGGTCTTCGCCTGCAGAGATCACCACCACTCGCGGATGGGGTCTGGTTGGTAGGTGATCTAAACCAATTGACGCAGCGAGTCCAATATGGGTTGATCGAATTCTTCTACCTGCACGGAGCACTAAACGATCTCCAGCATAGACATCGCTGGCTAACGTCGCACCGTGCGCGTCTAATAAAGGCATATCCAGTGGCGCTAATGGATGCGCGATAGCGAGGACCTCTTGTAAATAATTGTCTACGCTAACCATCGAGCCCTCGCACATATCCTTTCAACCAGCCTACAAAATCAGGACCAAGATCTTCACGACGAGTGGCAAATTCCACAACAGTCTTGAGGTAACTCAATCGATCTCCCGTATCAAATCGTCGCACATTAACAACCACTGCATGAACAGGTCCACCAATTCGCTCGTCACGGGCGAGCGTAGCGATTGCATCTGTTAGCTGAACCTCGCCACCTTTACCCGCAGAGGTGTGGCGCAGGATAGAAAAAATTGCGGGAGACAAAATATATCGTCCGATGATTGCGTAGTTACTTGGCGCTTCTGCTTTTGATGGTTTCTCGACAAGATCTAGAACTCGAGCCGGCTTTGTATTCGAAATTGCAGCAATTCCATACTTTGAAACATCATCATCTGAAACTTCCATTAAAGCAAGTACTGATCCACCATGACTCGCATGCACTTCTAGCATCTCTTTCCACAAAACATCACTGGGCTCTATAAGGTCATCGCCAAGCAAAACTGCAAATGGAGCATCGCCTACATGATTAGCAGCAGTCAAAACCGCATCACCCAACCCGCGCGCGCTCTCTTGTCGAACGGTATGAAGTTCAGGAAGGGCATTTAAGTGGCGCAGCGCTGCTAAGCGTTCTGCATCACCGCGCGCATGCAGAGTCTGTTCTAATTCCGGCGCTTGTGAAAAATGATCAACTAGGGCTCCCTTGTTATGCCCGGTGATTAAGAGCAGGTCAGAGAAGCCTGCGGAGTAAGCCTCTTCCACTACATATTGAATAGCCGGTTTATCAACGACAGGGAGCATCTCCTTGGGAATTGCCTTGGTTGCAGGGAGAAAACGGGTCCCAAGGCCAGCGGCAGGAATGACTGCGTGTTTAATGCCCGCTTGCTTCTCCATAGTGGTTACACCTTACGCTCCTCGCATGGAGAGTAAGAGAGAGGCGCGTGGGCGCTTTCGTGAACTTCGGATGAGAGGGCACGCGCCCGATCGAACCGCCCCGAGTCAACGCTTACTTAGCGCTCCGGAAATACAGAGCGCGCAGGTGATTGCCTCATTCCAGTCTTATGGTGACGAGCCAGATACTTTCTCTCTCAATGAAAAGCTCCGTGAACAAGGTAAAAAGATATTTCTCCCCCGAATGAACCCAGATAAATCACTCACCTGGCTCCATGACGGCAGAGAGGTGAGTGACGAAGAGCTAACATCAATTGATGTGGTCATTTTGCCGGCCCTTGCGATTGACGTGCGCGGTGTTCGACTTGGGCAAGGCGGTGGTTCATTCGACCGAGCGCTGCCACTTCTACCCGGATGGAAGGTTGCGCTCATTGATAGCGCATCTCTCTCTGTCGAGGATTTAATAGAAGAAGAGCACGATGTGCGCGTGGACGCGGTTGCAACCGAACTAGGTATCACTCGCTTTATTTAATTAGTGCGGGAGATTTCTCGCCATCACGATTCGTTGAACTTGGTTCGTTCCTTCATAAATCTGCGTGAGCTTTGCATCACGCATCATCCGCTCAACTGGATAATCAGATACATATCCATACCCACCTAAAACCTGAACAGCATTAGTCGTTACTTCCATCGCAACATCGGTTGCATAACACTTGCTTGCTGCTGAGAAGAACGTTAGATCGGCCTCCGAATTTTCGCTCTTTACCGCAGCGGCATACGTTAATTGACGGGCTGCTTCGATTTTCATCGCCATATCGGCCAACATGAATTGGATAGCTTGGAAGTCAAAAATTGCCTTACCAAATTGTTTTCGTTGATGCGCATAGTTCATAGCGACTTCGAAGGCGCCTTGAGCAATTCCCAGCGCTTGAGCTGCAATCGTGATGCGCGTGTGATCTAGAGTTCGCATCGCAAGTGCAAATCCCGTTCCTTCGGTGCCAAGCATTCGGTCGGCGCTTAGATGTACATCATCAAAGTAGACCTCGCGCGTTGGTGAACCTCGAAAACCCATTTTCTTTTCGTGCGCACCAAACGAAATCCCGGGATCGCTCTTCTCAACGACAAACGCTGAAATACCTTTAGCGCCTTTCGAACTATCTGTGCTTGCAAGGACCGTGTAGAAATCTGATTCGCCAGCGTTCGAAATCCATTTCTTACTACCACTTAGCACCCAACCACCATCTTTAGCTACCGCCTTAGTTCTCATCGCAGCAGCATCGGAGCCGGCTTCAGATTCAGAGAGGCAATACGAGAAACCTTTTCCTTGAGCAAGTGGAGTCAACCAACGCTTTTTCTGCTCGGTAGTTCCGGCAAGCATTAGTGGCAGAGAACCTAATTTATTCACAGCGGGTATCAATGAAGATGAGCCACAAACGCGGGCAACCTCTTCGATGATGATGACTACTCCGAGAGCATCGGCCCCCTCGCCACCAAACTCTTCAGGGACATGTGCTGCCGCAAGCCCCGCACTCTGTAGAGCATCTGCAGCCTCTCGCGGAAAGCGCGCTTGTTCATCAACCTCACGCGCCACTGATGCGATTTTTGAATCGGCAAGCGCGCGTACAGATTCGCGAAGCGCTTGATATTCAGGAGGCAGCAAGAAGAGCGGTTCCATAACCTAATTAAGGCAGAATCTGGACGACTTTGCTACTGCTGGTCCTCTTTTGGTTTTGGCTCTACCCGATTAAGCGACTCGAGGTATTCGTTGTACCGGTCGACCTCGTCGGGAATTCCTGCCATCCGGGCGCGGTCCGAATTTCGTTCGATGCGTGCAGCTTCGTTTGCGTCCGAACGGACCCATTGCACAAATGTCGCTGCAAGTGCCAAAAGAATTGGGACTTCGCCGAAAGCCCAACCAAATGCAGCGCCAGTCTTCTGATCTGCAAGTAGATCTGGCCACCACGGACGATCTAATGCAGCGAAATACCCTCCATCAACGAGCACGCTGGACGACATTAACGAGACTGAGAAAAATGCATGAATACTCATTGCGGCAAGAATGACAACTATTCGCGCGACAAATGGGAATTTATTTGGAATTGGATCAACACCAATTAGCGCTGCAAAGAATAAAAATCCAGCAATCAAGAAATGTATTTCCATAAAGAAGTGTCCGAAGTGATAGCTCATTAACCACTTGAATAAATCGGTGAAGTACAGAGCAAACATTGATCCATCAAAGACAAGCATGGCAACTACTGGATTGGTGAAAAAGCGCGAATATCGAGAGTGCAGTAATGACAGAACATATCCACGAATGCCACGCTCTTGGGGAGCTCTACCAATTGGCAATGTACGTAAGGCCAAAGTTATGGGCGCACCTAACACAATTCCGATTGGCGCTAGCGTTGCTAAGGCCATGTGAGCAACCATGTGAAATGAAAATGCGACATGAGAGTAGAGACCAAGTCCACCATTCACGGCGAAATCTGCGACGCTGATTCCCAGTGCAAAGAAAATTGTCCGGTTGACCGGCCATTTATCACCACGACGAGTCAGTACGACAACACCTTTTATATAGAGGGCAACTAGCAAAACAAGAAGAGCGAGAAAGAGCCCATTTGGTTCATATCCAAGTAACACTCTCGAAAGCGTGGGCGCTTCGGGCATGACTGAACCCAATATGGGATTAATGGGCTCACTATTTTCCACTTGTGGTGGCGTAGTTCTACCTAGGAGTATGGCCATCGCCATAGTTATGGCAAAGAGCGTTCCTTCAAGGGTTAGCTGACGGACCAGAGTGCGCTCATTTACCATTCCTTGATTTTTTCGGTGGCTCTTGAAAGCAACGAAAAAGATAAGTGCCAGTAGGAGTGATTTTCCAAGTAGGAGCGCTCCATAAGTACTCCCAATTTGGCTGACTGATCCAAGACGTATCCAGCCATTCACGATTCCTGTTATTGCTACGGTAGCCAAAGACCAGAGCGCAATGGTGTGAAATCGATGATGCGCTATTTTCCGACCGCTTGAACTCATTAGCGCAAGCGCTATGAGGCCACCGATCCAAAGAGAGAGTGCCAATACATGCACAATCACTAGACCTACTGCAAGCATGTGGTGACCAGATGAGGCGTTGTGATTCTCAAGATAGGGAGCGAGCAGTCCGAGCAGAGTAATCGACATGAGCGCGACAGCGCCACCAGTTCGTTTCACAAATGGTACGCAGATCAGAACAATTAGAGTTGCGATGATATTTATTAATAAGACTTTTCCTAGAACAACTTGAAGAGCGAAAGATTTAATCAAGTTGCCGTCGAAAACTTCAAGCAATGGACGATCTACGATTGATGCAAGATCAGAGAGAAAAACTCCAATACTCGAGAGCGACCATATCGCGGCTAACGGTGGAAGAAGCCGTTTTAACCTGGCACCAGATTCTTGAAAGAATCCCTCGATTTCATCGAGAAGAAAGGCCAGCGCCATAAAAATTCCGACTAAGGAAAAGGCGCTTGCTAACGAAAGAAACTTAAAGAGCGCGATCATTTCTTCTTTCGTTTTTTGGGCTTTGGCTTGCGAAGAGAGCGTGCAATAAAAATCAGGACTAAAAATGAAATTATTAATAGTGAAATCATGAAGATATCAGTTGCCAGAGAGCTCTTTCCATTAGTGCTTGCCGAACCAACTGCGCTTTCACTTGGGCTCGCCACTTCCGATGGATTTGCAGTTGGGGTTGTCACTACTGCTGGGGCATCGAAGGTGAAGATGTATGAACCCGAGAGTAGTTCGCCTTCTATACCCATGAATTGATAGGTGACTGTGTATCGCCCGGGTTCGCTCAAAGTCCCAAGGCCAATCAGCGCTTGCGCACCATCAATCAGTAATGATCCATCGTCTACAAGTTTCCCGCTTGGCGCACGAACGCTCATCGAGCTACCTGACTCAACAATTTCTCCAGAGAGTCTCATGGTGATGGCGCTTGGCGCGCTCGTGATTGTTGAATTCACAACTGGATCAGCTTCCACCAAGTCCAGCGCCTGTGCAGGAGAGGTGAAGAGCAAAGCGCACGTTACGAGAATCAGCGATGCGAGAGAGCGCCGCCCTCTTACTATCTGCCCCATGGGTATACCTCCCCTGAGTACGCGCCCGATTAGCCCCTATCCTTTCACGGTTCTAAACTTGGCGGGGTCTGTAGATTGAGTGATTCTTGGTGATTTAAGGAGGGGCTGAATGCCGACTTATCAGTACTTCTGCGATGCCTGCGCACTTGATTTTGAAGCGAGCCGTTCATTTACCGATTCCTCGGATCAACCGTGCCCACAATGTACTGCAGCTGCGCGAAAGGTATTCGCTCCCGTTGGAGTCCATTTCAAAGGTTCTGGCTTTTATCGAACTGACTCACGTAGCGGAAATTCGGGTGGTTCATCCGAAAGCAGCGCCCCATCTTCCACATCTAAGGATTAGCTCAATTTCGGCTAACCCAGATTGTGGGAGCCTGGTGAAGTGGTCATCAATAATTTTGAAAAAATTTTTCTTCGTTTAACAACTGCAACTGATCGACATGTCATTGCACATTCGTTTGGGTTTGTAATAACTCACTTTGTATCGATCCGACAGTTTATAGAGAGGTTAGTGATGCGGTGGCTTTTCGCGAAGAATTTCTTCATCACGGCCGGAGCCTTTCTGGCTCTCCTCTTGATCTATCTGGCCATCAGATTCTTCAGGGCCCAAAATTAGTGAATCCATGTATTAATTCTACTCAGATTTATCTCAAGCGGTTTCGCTTACTTATTTGCTCGTGTTGGTCCTGTTGCTCGATTCTTTTAATTTGAATAGCATCACCGTACTCGCAAGAACTGACCGAAATTAGGGAAACATGTTTGAAAAGCTTGGCCATTTAGTAGCACGTAAAAGCAAAGTGGTACTTCTTATTTCAGTTCTCACTTTGATCACAGCAGGAGCGATTGGCTTTCAAGCTTTTGGAAAACTTGATAGTGGTGGATATAACGATCCAAAGAGCGAATCTTCGCAAGCTTTCGAATATCTCAAATCTGATTTTCAAATTAAAGATCCTGCCGTGTTGCTTGTCATTGATTCTCCAGATACGACTGCTGATGATCCATCAGTTCGACAAGCAGTAACTGCCCTTGTCAGCGAAATATCTACAATCGAAGGAATCAGCAGCACTCTCTCCTACTGGTCAACTGGTGCACCACAGCTATTAAGCGCCGATAAAAAAGCGGGCTACTTATTTGTCTATGGAGTTGATGAATCTTTTGATGGTTTAAGTGATGTAGCAAAACAAGTCGAAGAAAAAATTGGTGGCAAGTACCAAGGCTTATCTATCTACTACACAGGAACAGGTGCTGTCGGGGATGCCATCAACACCAAGATTAGCGACGACCTGAAAAAATCCGAGGCAATCGCAATCCCACTGACATTTCTCTTATTACTTTTTGTCTTTGGTGGACTTATTGCATCTGGCATGCCGCTTGTTGTCGGCATTAGTGCCATTTTAGGATCATTTTTTATCATCTATCTTTTAACTCTCATCACTGATGTGAGTATTTACGCGTTGAATCTCATTACGGGGCTTGGACTTGGACTTGGCATCGATTACTCCCTTTTAATTGTCAATCGATTTCGAGAGGAATTCCACCAAGGTAAGAGCATCTACGATGCCATCGTAAGAACAGTTGCCACCGCTGGAAGAACTGTTTTCTTCTCAGGTCTAACTGTCTTAGTAACGCTCGCTTCGTTACTGCTTTTCCCACTGAATTTCCTCAAATCTTTTGGATATGCCGGCATTGCTGTAGTTGCATTGGCGGTACTCGGTGCATTAGTTCCCCTACCTGCAACCTTGGCGCTGCTCGGCAAGAGAATTGATTCTTGGGTAATCAGAAAATCATCTGTCACGCCAAAAGAGGATGGACGTTGGGCTGATCTTGCTCGATTTGTGATGCGCAAGCCGCTGTCTATCACCATTCTCACTCTTATTATTTTGGGAATCCTTGCAGCGCCAATCAGAAATATTGCCTTTGGTCAGACCGATGTAACTGTCTTGCCTAAATCACATCCTGTTGCAATGACATCCAAGCTCATTGATGAGCGCTTCCCTGGTCGCGAAGCTACTCCAGTTGAATTCCTCTTCATTAATGGAGAAAAATCACTCTCACTTCAAGAGGTCGAAGCTTACAAAAATAAGATTAAAAACATTCCAGGCATTATCGAGGTCTCAGGAAATACCACTGCCAATGGAATCATTAGATTTCAAGCAGTACATAAAATGAGCCCACGCACTTCAGATGCACAAACTTTGATTAACGAAATTCGAGAGATAGCAGTGCCGAAAGGACTGCTCATTGGTGGAGTAGCAGCTGATTACACCGATACTCAAAATGGGATTGCGCGCGCACTCCCATGGGCGCTTGGTTGGGTATTCCTAAGCGTTTTAATCTTGCTATTCGCCTTCACTGGCTCAATAATTCTGCCAATCAAAGCAGTGCTCCTTAATGTGTTGTCGTTGAGCGCAACTCTTGGGGTGATTACTTGGATTTTCATCGAGGGTAACCTTGTTAAATTCTTCGGTGATTTCACCATCACGGGCACTGTGGATACTGGAATGATTATTTTGATGGTCCTAACAACTTTTGGTCTCTCAATGGATTATGAGGTTTTCTTACTCTCGAGAATCAAAGAAGAGTATGACCGGCGTGGAGACAATACTGAAGCGGTTGCATATGGACTCCAGAAGTCTGCTCGAATTGTGACCGCCGCAGCGATGATTCTCTCGGTGGTCTTCGCGGCTTTCATCCTCAGCGGAGTGACTTCTATAAAGATCCTCGGCCTTGGCGTCGCATTCGCAATCCTTCTGGATGCAACTATCGTGCGAGCTCTGTTAGTTCCTGCTCTCATGCGCATGTTTGGCAAGGCTAACTGGTGGGCTCCGGCGGCACTTAAACGCTTTTCCATCTCACACTAGCCATCAACTAGACTAGCCGGATGGAATTGCTCGCAACCTTCACATGCAAGGACACTTCAGGAATCGTTCATACGATGACCGATGCAGTCTTGAAATGCGATGGAAATATCATCGAGAACCAGCAATTTACCGATCCCATCACCGGCCTTTTCTGCATGCGGACCCGTTTTACCACTGAGACTTCTCTTTCGGATGCAGAGAAGATTTTGCAGAGAGAACTTGCTCGTTTTGCACCTGAATTAAAAGTTCGCGAGATTGGTAAACGTCCGCGCGCCTTAATCATGGTGACCAAAGAGAGTCACTGTCTACGCGATTTGCTGTACTTGCGAGAACTTGGCGAACTTCCGGTAGAAATTCCTTTGGTCATCTCAAATCATGATGAACTTCGCGGGCTCGTCGAATCACACGGTATTGCTTTTGAGCATTTGCCGGTCGATTCACAAAATAAGAAAAGCCAAGAGAGCAAAATCATGGCGCGCATTCAGTCTCTCAACATCGATGTAGTTGTTCTTGCTCGATATATGCAAATTCTCTCGAAAGAATTCTGTAACGAATTTGCAGGACACATTATTAATATTCATCACTCATTCCTCCCAGGCTTTAAGGGCGCACGTCCATATCACCAAGCGTACGAACGAGGAGTCAAAATAATTGGTGCAACTGCGCACTTTGTTACTGAAGATCTCGATGAGGGCCCAATCATTGAACAAGATATTGCCCACGTAACACATTCTTCAACTCCTGATGATTTAATTTCTATTGGTCGTGATATTGAGCGTCGTGTCTTAGCTAAAGCAGTTCGTCTCTACGCTGAAGATAGAATCTTCTTACTGGGTAATCGCACCGTTATATTTGTTTAGTTCTTGTGTCCCCGACCAGAATCGAACTGGTGACCTACCGCTTAGGAGGCGATCGCTCTATCCAACTGAGCTACGAGGACTTGCAACTAATGAATCGTAATTATCCACTAATATCTTTTAGTTTTGCGGACTCTTACTATATGTAATAGCCTAGGGGCAAAGTTCAGGAGTTATTTTTATGAGAGCCCTCGTTATTGGCGCCGGAGGTGTTGGGCGCGCAATAGCCAACATCGCATCTAGGCGTCCCTTTATTACCAGCATGATTATCGCGGATCGGACCCTTGCCAGAGCGGAAGAGGCTGTCACTCGAGTTAAAGACGCCCGATTCTCAGCTGCTCAAGTAAATGCAGCAGAGCTTGAAGATTTACGCGACCTAATCAGAAAAGCAAAACCCGATATCGTCATTAATGCTGTCGATCCACGTTTTGTGATGCCAATTTTCTTAGCATGTGAAATTGAAAATACCAATTACATGGATATGGCGATGTCACTATCTCGTCCACATCCGCATTACCCATATAGCGAAACAGGTGTAAAGCTAGGCGACGAACAATTTGCTCGTGATTGGAACTGGTCCGAGCGTGGAATTTTTGCACTTGTTGGCATGGGAATTGAACCTGGCTTAAGTGATGTGTTTGCAAAGTATGCTTCTGAGGAGCTTTTCTCAAAGATTGATCAAATAACAATTCTCGACGGTTCAAATATCGTCGTTGAGGGATACGAATTTGCCCCTTCATTCTCAATTTGGACCACGATTGAAGAGTGTTTAAATCCGCCAATAGTTTGGGAAGATGGTCGAGGTTGGTTCACCACTGAACCATTTAGCGGAATTGAAACTTTTAACTTCCCTGAAGGTATTGGCCCTGTGCAATGTGTAAACGTCGAGCACGAAGAAGTGGTGCTGATCCCACAAAAAATTGATGCCAAGCGAGTGAACTTTAAGTATGGACTTGGCGATCAATTCATCACGATTTTGAAAACCATCCATTTGCTCGGTATGGATCGCAAAGAGAGCGTGGATGTTCAAGGTATTCCGGTTTCGCCACGGGATCTACTCTCGGCTTCACTTCCAGATCCTGCAACGCTGGGCTCACGCATGAAGGGCAAAACTTGTGCAGGGGCGCTGGTAAAGGGGCTTGATAAAGAGGGTAAGTCGCGTGCGGTCTATCTCTATCACGTCGTAGATAACGCATGGTCTATGGAGCACTACGGCGACCAAGCTGTGGTCTGGCAGACCGCTATCAATCCGGTCATCGCCATGGAATTAATCCATGAAGGAACGTGGAAACCCGAGGGAGTAAATGGCCCTGAATGGTTCCCTGCGAAACCATATTTAGATAAATTAGAAGAGTACGGCACCACTTGGGGGCTACGTGAAGAGGATGCAAGCGATATAACTGTATGACCAAACACTTTGACGTCCTCGTTATTGGCTCTGGTTTTGGTGGAAGTGTTAGCGCTCTCAGATTGAGCGAAAAGGGTTATCGAGTTGGCATATTAGAAGCTGGCCGTCGCTTCTCTGATAAAGATTTTCCAAAAACCTCTTGGCGGCTCTCACGTTTTCTCTTCCTCCCTAAATTAGGGCTTACCGGAATTCAACGGATTCACGCCCTGCCAAATGTCTTAATTCTTGCTGGCGCAGGAGTTGGCGGTGGTTCACTTGTTTATGCCAATACTCTGTATCGGCCAACTGATAGATATTTCAATGATCCGCAATGGAGTGAAATCACAGATTGGAAATCAGAGCTCACCCCTTGGTATGACCAAGCTGAGCGAATGCTAGGTGTGCAAACTAATCCTTACTTCACCAACTCTGATAAAGCTATGAAAGAAGTTGCAGATGAAATGGGTGTGGGAGAAACCTTCACTATGGCTCCGCTCGGCGTGCACTTCGGTGTTAAACCTGGTGAGCTAGTTAAAGATCCGTATTTTGGCGGTGTTGGTCCTGATCGAGTTAGCTGTGTGCAATGTGGTAGTTGTATGACCGGCTGCCGACATAATGCTAAAAACACCTTACCTAAAAATTATCTTGGCCTTGCAGAAGGAATCGGTGCCGAAGTCTTTCCGTTGACGACTGCGCGATTAATTGAGGAAAGTGGTGGTAAATGGCGCGTGACTGCCACTCGAAGTGGAGCTTGGTTTAGTCGTAACCAAGTATTCACGGCAGATCACGTCATTCTTTCAGCGGGAACCTATAACAGCCAGAAATTGCTACACAAGATGAAAGCTTCTGGGAAATTGCCAAAAATTTCCGACCGACTTGGTGAACTTTCCCGGACCAATAGCGAGTCATTAGTTGGTGCAATCATGCCCAATACGGATATTGATTTCAGTAGTGGAGCGGCAATTACATCTTCCTTCTTCCCAGATGAGCATACGCATGTAGAGCCTGTTCGCTACGGTAGAGGAAGTAACTTAATGGGCTTGCTTCAGACCGCAATGACTGATGGTGTCAACGTCAAAGAGCGAAGAAAACAATGGTTGAAAACATTGATTCGGAAGCCAGGTTTAATTGCGACAATACTCAATGTTAAAAAATGGAGTGAACGAACCGTTATTGCTCTGGTGATGCAAGATGTTGATTCGGCAATCAAGGTGCGGAGTAAGCGCGGAATTTTTGGTTGGCGATTAACTTCTGAAAATGACCTAGATCGCCCCAATGCGACATATATTCCCGCTGCAAATGCGACAGTGCGCAGCATCGCTAACAGGTACGGCGGGATCGCTGGCGGGCATGTGGGTGATCTGGTTAATGCGCCATTCACAGCGCACTTCGTTGGTGGATGCGTTATCGGAGCGAACCCTGAGCAGGGTGTCATCGATCCTTATCACCGAGTATGGAATTATCCAACGCTTCACATTATTGATGGCTCCACAATTACTGCAAATCTTGGTGTAAATCCCTCACTAACAATCACTGCTCAAGCCGAACGAGCAATTTCGCTCTGGCCAAATAATGGTGATCAAGATCAACGTCCCATGCAAGGTGAACCATATCTTCGAGTAAAGCCAATCTCCCCTCGCTACCCAGTTGTGCCAATGCATGCACCCGCTGCGCTACGAATAATCGAGAGCTAGGTGAAATTACAGATGTGGGCCCTAGTAACCGGAGCAAGTTCTGGAATTGGTGCAGAGTTCGCTGAGCAACTCGCGCAAAAGGGATACAACATAATTTTGGTGGCTCGTGATGAAAATCGTTTGCGTGAACGTGCAGAAAATCTTGAGCGAAAATATGGCATCACGTGTGAAGTATTGGTAGCCGATCTCTCACGTCGTGAAGAGATCCGGCGCGTGGAGGCGCGACTGGCTCTAGGTGGAGTGGAATTTTTAGTAAACAATGCAGGCTTTGGAATCAATAAGCGATTTGCTGATGGAGATATTGAGCGAGAGAGTGAGAACCTCGAAGTTCTCGTCGGTGCAGTACTCCGATTAACCCACGCAGCGCTGCCTTACATGCGTCAAAATAAACGTGGATATATTGTGAATGTCAGTAGCGTGGCAGGTTGGATCGCTGGCAGTACATATAGCGCATCAAAATCGTGGGTAACTGTTTTCTCTGAATATCTCTCTGTAGATTTGGAATCTGAAAATATTCACGTGACAGCTCTTGCTCCAGGTTTCACGCATACTGAATTCCACCAACGCGGAAATATGAAAATGTCGAGCCTGCCCAACTGGCTCTGGCTCGATGCGGATCGAGTGGTGCGTGACGGGATCGAAGCGGTCCTACGTGGCGATGCGCTATCGATTCCGGGGCGCCAATATCGAACCCTTTATCTCCTCATCCGTCATCTACCTCGCACTTTAGTTCGTAAAGCTGGGGTAGGCGTACGCCGCAAACGGCGTAAATAGTCCAGTTTCACAGGAAATACCCAATTACAACTGCGATAAATACCGGGATTTCACAGAAAGAAAAGTTAGGCTCTGCCTATGACTAAACGCCTCATCGCTGTAGCAGCAACAACATTCCTACTTCTCGGGCTGGTAAGCGTGCCTGCTCAAGCTGCGAGTAAGAATAAGGCGGGCGGCTCCTGCAAGAAAACTAATCAACGCGCGAAAATCGCGGGCTTTGATTACATCTGCCAAAAGAATCCCACAGTGAAAAAGGCGAAACTCACCTGGCTTATCAAAGAGTGTATGGATTCACATAATCAATACATCGCAGGAAAGAAAGCTTATGCAAAGAAGCTTCAAGAGAAAGCTGACCTCTTAGCTCAATTTGCGACCGCTGAAGCAGATACCAGTCTGACGCAGGCAGATAAAGATGAACTCGCGAAATCAAAAGCTGCATTGCTCGATACCTTTGATAAATTATCTCGAACGTCAAAAGATATGTACGAGATGGCGCTAACGGTGCGCGATCTCGCTTGTACCGCTGGTATCTAACTAACAACCACTTTCTTACCTTTAACTGTTACTGACAACTTGTTAAGTGCGGCATCTGCCGGCCCTTGACTCACAGCCCCTGCCCGCGAAAATGCAGATCCATGACCACCTTGTGCAGGTTCGCAGTAAAAGCCGCCTGCTTTTGGTTTAACGACAATGCCGGCATGGGTGCACCGTAAATCCAATGCGGCATATTTCTTAGCTCCTGTGCGAACAAGCGCAGCTGGAACTCCATTAACTTCACCAATAAGCGCAATACCACCAACTTTGGCCAAAGATTTGATCGATGCAACGGTGACTTCAACTGATCCGTCAGAGAGTTTCTTCACTCCAGCTGCTGCATGTGCACTAGTGACAGATGCGCTCGTCACACCAAGCGCCGTTAAGAGTGAACCACATAAAAAGTTTCGTCTTGTGATTTCCATCCGTCCAGTTTGCCCTATCTGTTCCCCCAAAGGAAGGATTTTCCTTCACTCTCAGCAAATACTCCCCTAACGTTCACTCATGTCACGGTTTGGCCAGCTGCCACGTTTTATCCCAGTTCTGCTTGGTGCCCTCCATCTAATCGTCACAGTGGCAGAACCGGGAAGTTCATTTATCTGGGACATATTTCTCTACAACGCCCTCCTAACAGTCGCTGCGCTCTGGACCTTTCTCAAAGGTGAACGACTCATTGCAAGTGCAATCTTCTCCTGGACTCTCGGCTCAATTTTTTCAATATATACAGCATCACCGCTATGGAGTGGCATGGGATATCTCATGATTTATCCCTTGTTCTTTTTCTATATCTTGAGAAGCCAACAACTCAAAGCAGTAACAAAGTCGCAAATACTTGATTCGATGATCATTACGCTCGGAATATCAGCGCTACTGACAATATTGGCGCTCTCTGCGACCTCGAATGCGCGATCCTCGGGTGAAGTCTTTCTGTTAACGCTCTATCCGATTGGTGACGTGCTACTTATTGCCTCGCTCACTCTTGTGGGTATTCGTAGCGGCATCTCCAAAGAATATTTCTTACTGATGAGCATAATTCTGCTTTTTACAGTGAGCGATATTGGTTATTTATGGCTCTTTAGCCATGATCAATATGTGGTTGGTGGATTAGTGGACGAGGGGTGGCTTCTTGCGTTATTGCTTAGCGCCGCAACGCCAAAGTTGACCAAGAATCGTGCGCGAGAATTGAACACCTACCCTCCAATCTTCCTTGCTCTTGGACTCTCGCTTTCAATTCTCGGTTGGTACTCCTTTAACCCCACTCAAATTTCTGAGTTTGCGCTCGTACCGTCCATCATCACGTTGCTCTTAGCCTTCATTCGAATGGCTCTTGCACTTGAAGAGGCTGAGCAGGGGAAGATTCACAAAGAGCTCTCAGTTACTGATGAGCTGACCGGTGTCGGTAATCGCCGCGCATTCTTCAACCGTCTTGCACAAATCCCTGCAGATGGAAGTTGGTCGCTCCTGCTCATGGATCTTGATAGGTTCAAAGAGATCAATGATGCACATGGACATAGCGCGGGAGATTATGTACTTCGCGAGGTTGCCCACCGCTTTCACTCCGTTTTGCCCGAGGGTAGCTACTTGGCACGGTTGGGCGGCGATGAGTTTTCGGCGTTGGTTCAGAGAGAGAGCGAGAGCGCTCGCGATCTCGCTGGACGGCTTCAGCTGGCTCTGACCACTCCCATATATGTTGGCGAGAGTTCGCTACTGCTCACTGCCAGCGTTGGCGTCAGCGCAATCACAGCAGAGGAGAATCCCCTTGAATGTGCCGATGCTCAGATGTATGAGGCCAAGCGCGCTACGCGCTGATTCCCGAGCGCTGGTTTTTGTTGCCATGAAAAAAGCAGGTCAATTTATGCCCTACGCTTTCCCGGTCCGATATTTATTCTCGCGTTTCTCGCTCACTCAATGGGAGGTTCGTTGGCCGCAAAATTCCACAATCGAGTTCTAGTCCTCGGTGCAGGGTCCGTATCGCAATGTGTAGTTCCTATCCTTCTCGACAAATTAGTCGAACCTCATCAAGTGACAATTGTGGATTTCAAAGATAATCGAGAGCGATTTACAGCCTCGATTAATCGCGGTGCCACGTACATCATCGACAAGCTCACCAGAGAAAATATGGATGAGTTCCTCGGTAAATATCTCAAGGCAGGAGATTTTCTCCTCGACTTAGCATGGAATATCGATGCCAATGCAATTATTGGTTGGGCACACGATCATGGCGTGCTCTACCTGAATACTTCAGTCGAAGAATGGGAGCCGTACGCTGGTGGATCCTCGCGAGATCCGATCGAGCGCACCCTCTACTACCGCCATATGCGCCTTCGAGAGATGAAAGCTTCATGGAATAAGAAGGGCGCCACGGCGATTGTTGAGCATGGCGCAAACCCAGGAATGGTCTCGCACTTAGTTAAGCGCGCGCTAATTGAGATTGGCACTCGCGCACTAAAGGAGAGCAAAGTTGGTGCAAATGGCGCAGCTATTGAAAAAGCGATTAGTGCAGATAACTATCCAGCGCTTGCACATGCGCTCGATGTTCGAGTTATTCATATCGCAGAACGCGATACCCAAATTTCCGATAAGCCAAAACGCGTTGATGAATTTGTTAATACCTGGAGCGTTGAGGGATTTTATGAGGAAGGTATTGCACCAGCAGAACTTGGTTGGGGAACTCACGAAAAGAAATTGCCGCCAACTGCCTACACCCACAAAGTAGGGCCACAGAACCAGATTGCGCTCGCGCAACCTGGTGCGACAACATGGGTTCGATCCTGGGTTCCTTCGTGCGAAACCACTGGCATGGTCATTCGCCATGGTGAAGCGTTCACACTCTCAGACCACTTAACTGTCTGGGATGGAAGTAAAGCTGTTTATCGTCCAACGGTGCACTATGCCTACTGCCCAACTGATGCTGCGATTGCGTCAATGCGTGAAACTGAGATGCGTCAGTGGAATTTACAAAGTGACCAACGAATCATGAATGAAGAAATCATCAGCGGTGAAGATCGTCTAGGAGTTCTTCTTATGGGCCACCCCTTCAAGTCCTGGTGGTGTGGGTCGCTACTTTCAATTGGAGAAGCTCGAAAGTTAGCGCCAGGTCAATCTGCGACAACGCTCCAAGTTGCTGCCTCGGTTTATGCAGCAGTGGCATGGGCGATGGCAAACCCAGAGGCAGGTTTGATGGTGCCCGATGATCTTCCATGGCGCGAAGTACTGCCGCTCATTGAGCCATATTTAGGCACGATCTGGTCAGATGCCGTCGATTGGGATCCGCTGGCAACTCGCTTTGATCCCTTCAAGGGATGGAATCATCGCGAATACGATGAGAACGATCCTTGGCAGTTCACTAACTTCCTTGCTTAATTTCCTCTAACCGAGCAAGTGATTCGATCCGCTCTGCTGCGTGATCGACTATCCGCTCAACATAACCCTGGCTATATCCATCGAGATAGAGCCAGGGTTCATGTATTTGATCGCTATCTAGATGACGTAGCTCAGGAACATATTTCTTTATATATGCCCCATCGGGATCAAATTTCTTTCCCTGCTCAATTGGATTAAAAACTCGGTAGTACGGCGAGGCATCAGTGCCACAACCTGCAGTCCACTGCCACCCATGACTGTTTGAAGCCACATCGAAATCGACGAGATGTTCCATAAAAAAGTTTGCGCCATGCTGCCACTCAACATGTAAATCTTTGACGAGGAATGATGCCACAACCATTCGTGTTCGATTATGCATCCATCCCTCTTTAACAATTTGGCGCAACGCAGCATCCACGAACGGATATCCCGTTTTTCCTTCACACCACTTTTGAAATTTCTCTCCTGGCTCGTCATATCTCATACCCGCAAACTGTGGTGAGTAATAATCTTTTTCGGTATGTGGGTAGTGATGAAGAACATCGGCATAAAACTCTCGCCAAGCGATCTCTTTTCGGAAAACTTCATGCGCTTTGCTCTCGCCCAATTCTGCTAAAAGAGTCCGAGGATGAATCTCTCCCCATTTGAGGTGCGCACTTAATTTACTGGTGCCATCAATTCCCGCCATATTCCGAGCTTCGTCGTAATTGGATAGCGCGCCTTTTTTAAATTCATTCCACCGCTTATGTGCAGCGCGCTCCCCTGCCTCAAAAATTTCACTACCTTCGGGCGCGCTCCACATTGGAAAATTTCGAGCGTTCGCATCTGGTGTTATCGCATTAATATTTTTTGGAGCCGAAATTGATTTCCGCCAGCCATGGACAACCCAACCTTTATAGAAAGGCGTATAGACCCGGTAATTGGTTCCATCAGGTTTGCGCACTCGCCCTGGAGAGATTGCATAGGGACTACCAACCCTTATTAATGGAATTCCCGCCTCTTCAACGCGCTTATCTCGTGCCACGCCATATGGTTCAAACTCTTCTGAGATATAAACACCGGTAACGTTATATTGACTCATCAGAGACTTTAGAACTTCTACCTGATCGCCAACGCGAATGTGTAATTTATTTCCAAGAGACTCATCGAGGGCGCGCAAAGAGTTTCCCATATAGGCAAGGCGCTTACTCCCTGCGTGCGAGATTAATTTTTCGTCGAGAATAAAGAGTGGAATGATTGCCTCAGAATTGGCGATTGCATCTGAGAGCGCAGGATGATCGCTAAGCCGCAAATCACGCCGAAACCACATAATCGCAACGGAGCTGGGTGAGCCGGATTTGCTAGCCATCATGACCTCCAGCGCAGATGCGAGTATGTAATTTAATTGTGGAGCGAGTGGATTGAGCTATCCCAACCTTTTACATCCTCTGGCTTACGTGGGCCAGGGCCGATGTAACGGGCAGATGGACGAATCAAGCGACCAGTCTTCTTCTGCTCAAGGATGTGTGCTGCCCAACCAGCGGTACGCGCTGAGGTGAACATTGAGGTGAATAAATGTGCAGGGACTTGCGCGAAATCAAGAACCACAGCGGCCCAGAATTCCACGTTTGTTGCAAGTACTCGCTCTGGATAACGCTCTTGTAGCTCGGCGAGCGCAGCTTGCTCAAGAGCAAGGGCAATTTCGTAGCGTGGTGCACCAAGTTCTTTTGCCGTTCGGCGGAGCGTGCGTGCGCGTGGATCTTCTGCGCGATAAACGCGGTGGCCAAAGCCCATCAAGCGCTCACCACGATCCATTACATCTTTCACATACTTACGTGCATCACCACTCTTCTCAACGCCTTCGATCATATGTAACACGCGTAGTGGAGCGCCGCCATGGAGTGGACCAGACATTGCACCGATAGCGCCTGAGATTGCGGCAGCTACATCCGCACCAGTAGACGCAATTACTCGACCGGTAAATGTTGATGCATTCATACCGTGCTCAGCAGCGGAAACAAAGTATGCATCGATTGCGCGAACATGGAGTGGATCTGGCTCACCGCGCCAACGAATCATCATTCGCTCGACAACAGTATGCGCTTTATCAACTTCATTTTGCGGAACCATTGGTTGCCAAGTACCACGGGCGGATTGCGCAACATATGAGAGCGCCATCACTGAAACACGAGCAAGATTATTTCGCGCCTCTTCATCAGAGATATCAAGAAGTGGCTTTAAGCCCCAAGCTGGTGCAAGCATCGCAATTGCAGATTGCACATCTACACGAACATCGCCGGAGTGGACCGGTAGTGGAAACTGCTCTGCTGCAGGTAACCCTGGATTAAATTCATTATCGACAAGAAGTCCCCAGACATTTCCAAATGTCACGCGACCAACGAGATCTTCAATATCAACGCCGCGATAACGGAGCGCGCTTCCCTCTTTATCCGGTTCAGCAATCTCTGATTCGAAAGCGATGACACCTTCAAGACCGGGCTTAAAGTCATCCATGGGGCGAAGCTCCTTCTGTTCTGTCCTGGGGCGAAAACCTCCCCATATCCTGCCCGTATTCTGCCCCTGCTTTGCGCCCAGGCAAACCAGATCTCCTGTAAAAAATAGTGGCGCACGCCACTAGGCCGGAGCGCTCCAACTTAGGTCTAGATTAGCTCTATGAGCGATGAGATAACCAAGGCAATCCGGGCTATGCGCCGCTCCTACGGCGATGAGGGGCTCTCTGAAAGCGGAGCAGGTTTAGATCCGTTAGCCCTCTTTGCAAGCTGGCTCAAAGAGGCAGCAGCGAATCCATACATCGTTGAGGCAAATGCGATGGTGCTCTCCACGGTAAGTGCGAATCAGCCATCCTCGCGAACAGTTCTTCTCAAAGGGTTTGACCCAACAACTGGTGGCTGCACATTTTTCACTAACTACAACTCTGCAAAAGCGCAGGCGCTTGAGACCAATCCAGAGGTCGCGCTCGCCTTTCCTTGGTATCCCATGGAGCGACAGGTGCTGATCTCTGCACGGGTAGAGAAAGTTTCCCGCGGTGAATCCGAGGAGTACTTCGCCTCACGCCCGTGGTCGAGTCAGATAGGTGCGTGGGCTAGCGATCAATCGATGGAGATTGCCGGGCGTGAGGTACTTGAGAAGCGATGGAGCGAAATCTCTGAACGCTATCCAGAGGGCAGTGCAGTGCCCATCCCCGATAACTGGGGAGGCTTCTGTGCGATTCCTCACTCAATCGAATTCTGGCAGGGGCGATACTCACGATTACACGACCGGCTTCGCTTTACGCGCTCAACCAGCGGATGGTCGCGCGCACGCTTGGCTCCGTGACACGAAGGCGCTCGCACTTTCGATAGGCTCTGACTATGAGCGCAGATATAACTATTCCCGCAAACCTCAAGCCTAAAGATGGACGATTTGGTTGTGGTCCATCCAAGATTCGCAGCGAAGCGATATCTGCTCTAGCCGGAAGTGGCGCCTCCATCCTTGGCACATCACACCGCCAGGCGCCGGTTAAGAATGTTGTCTCCCGGGTGCGACGTGGACTTAAAGATCTCTTCTCTCTTCCAGAGGGGTATGAAGTTGTTTTAGGTAATGGTGGTTCAACAGCCTTTTGGGATATCGCTACCTTTGGTTTAATTGAAGCGAAGTCGCAACATCTTGTCTTTGGTGAGTTTTCCTCAAAATTTGCAAGCGGCGTTAAGAGCGCACCATTCCTCGGTGATCCAATTGTTATCGAAAGCGCTCCAGGTAGCCATCCGCTTCCTATTGCAGATTCATCTGTCGATGCCTATGCGCTTACACATAATGAAACTTCTACTGGCGTAGCGATGGAGATTAAGCGACCTACTGGCGCCGGAAGTAACGGAATTGTCTTGGTTGATGCAACTAGCGCAGCCGGTGGATTAATGGTTGATGCAAAGGAGTTTGACACTTACTACTTTGCACCGCAGAAATCTTTTGCCTCCGATGGCGGTCTTTGGCTCGCCTTGATGAGCCCAGCTGCTCTTGAGCGAAACCAGAAAATTGCTGCAACAAATCGCTGGACACCAGCATTTTTGGATCTGTCCATTGCAATTGAAAATAGCAAGCTCGATCAAACCTACAACACCCCTGCTGTTGCGACGCTAATGCTCCTTGCTGAGCAAATCGAATGGATGAATGAGAATGGTGGTTTAACTTTCTCTGCCGGACGAAGTGCAAAATCTGCTGAAATTCTTTATGGCTGGGCGGAGAAGACCTCGTATACAACTCCATTTGTCACCGATCCTGCAATGAGATCAAAGGTAGTTGCCACAATTAATTTCGATGACTCGATTGATGCGCTTGCTGTTGCCAAAGTTCTTCGGGCAAATGGCATTGTCGATACCGAGCCATATCGCAAGCTTGGCAAGAATCAATTGCGAATAGGAATATTCCCTGCAGTTGACCCAACGGATGTTGCTGCACTTACTACTTGTATTGAGTACGTCGTAGATAAGCTCTAAAAATGAGTAATCGAACGCGGCGAATCGTGACCCTTGTTATTCTCGTTGGACTTGTGGCCATGATTGCAATTAGCGGAATCTAGAAATAAGTCCTGAAAGCGCGAATAGTGATATGCCGCTAGAGGTCACCATTCGAGAAATTGCGCGAGATTACCCGCTGCAACGCGCTACAAGTGAGTATGACAATTGGGGCGAAACCGCTGAGGAAGCCAAATCAATGGAGATTCTCCGTTGGCTGATTGAGGCAAAAATTGCTGGGCAATGGCGTGAAGTTGGCAATCTCTCTGCTCATGCAGTTTGGTATGGACCAACTCAAGGTTCCAAGGCAATGAACATAGGAATTAGTTTGATTGAGGAGTTTCGTAATCAAGGTATTGGTTCAATCGCGCAACGTCTCCTTGCTCAAGAATTGCATAGCCAAGGCTGTATTCGCGTTGAGGCTTCAACTGATGTGACAAATATTGCCGAGCAAAGAGCGCTTAAGAATGCAGGCTTCCACTACGAAGGGACGCTGCGTAAAGCCCAAGGAAGAGCAGATGGGTTACACGATCTGCAGGTTTGGTCACATCTTTCGTAGGTAGGAGACGTGATCTGGATTTAATTCAGAGAGATCACGTGCACCGAGTAATTTCATCGTACGGAGCATCTGCATCCGCAAGATTTCGAGCGCTCGATCAACTCCAGCGCGACCGCCTGCCATTAAGCCATATAAATATGCGCGTCCAGCCCAAGTGAAATTCGCTCCCGATGCGATTGCCGCGATGACATCTGAACCATGCATGATTCCGGTATCCATATGGACCTCTGCACGTTTACCAACTGCAGCGACAACATCTGGAATTAGCGTGTATGGAACGACGCCACGATCAATTTGGCGACCACCATGATTAGAGAGAATGATGGCATTGGCTCCCGCATCAACTGCTGCAATAGCGTCGTCTACGCGCTGAACTCCCTTGACGACAAGATTGCCACTCCATTGGGTACGAATCCATCGAAGATCTTCATAACTAATCGTTGGATCAAATACGAAATCCATCAGTTCAGCAACAGTGCCCTTCCAGGAATCTAGAGATGCAAACTTCAGTGGCTCAGTTGTGAGGAAGTTAAGCCACCATGCCGGACGTGGAATCGCATTGAGAATGGTCTTAGTCGAAATAGATGGAGGAATCGTCATGCCATTTCGAGTATCTCGAAGGCGTGCTCCAGCAACAGGAACATCGACTGTAAGCACCAATGTATCAACGCCTACTTTTGCGGCGCGATGGACCAATTCCATAGAACGTTCTCGGTCTTTCCACATATATAACTGAAAAGCGTTTCGCCCATCAGGTGCAGCTTTCACAACTTCTTCAATTGAAGTTGTTCCGAGCGTCGAGAGACAGAAGGGAACACCAGCAGCCTGCGCTGCAGCAGCGCCTGCTCGCTCGCCCTCGTGTTGCATCATCCGAGCAAAACCAGTCGGCGCAATTCCTAGCGGCATTGAGTGGCGCTGGCCGAGCATCTCAACAGATAGATCGACCTTTGACACATCTATTAATACTTTGGGATGGAATTGAATATTTTCAAAAGTTTCGCGCGCTCTCACAAGTGAACTCTCGCTCTCAGCGGAACCATCGGTGTAATCAAATGGCGCTTGTGGGGTGCGACGCTTTGCTATCTTTCGTAAATCCCAGATGGTCAAGGCGCGGGCAAGGCGACGACGCTTCGGACTGAGGATGGGTTTGCGAAAACGCATCAAACCAGCAAGTTCTTTAAATCCAGGGAAGCGACGCTTTACTTTTGTTTTAGCCAACTTCGGGGCTGCCTTTTTTGCCATAGCCGAAAGCATACCTGGGACGCTGCGGTGATAGACATTTGCGCAGAGCCGAGGCTAAATTCTGGATATGAAATCTCTCTCCAACCTCTTCGTGAAGGTGGCAAACTCCCCGCGCCTTCTTGTTATCACCTCCTTGGCGCTGCTATTTCTCGCCTCAATTTCCTACTCAATTTTTGAGAAGAAGAACGTCATTGACTCACTATGGTGGGCCTTGATTACCTCAACCACAGTGGGATATGGCGATATGTATCCAGTGAGCTTGGGCGGTCGAATTACTGCCATCACTCTGCTCTTAATCATGATCCTTTTCTTAGTCCCGATGATCACTGCTTCGTTCGCTTCAAAACTTATTGTCAACCGCGATGCCTTCACCCATGAAGAGCAAGAGGAAATGAAAGTACTTCTCAGAAAAATCGTTGATATTGAAGAGAAGCAACTCAAAGAAAAAGGCGAGTAGCTTTCGCTACCCGCCTTTTGTAATTTCTTTTAGAGGTTACGCGATGGTTCCTTCAAAGTTAACCTTTGCAGCAGAGAACCAGGTCTTCACTACCAAGTTCTCGCCAGGCTTGCCTACGCAACCTGTTGCATACTTAAAGGAGATTGTCTCGCCAACGGGAAGAATGACTACTGGTACACCCTCATAGCCATTTGCTGGATCTACGATTTCCAAACAAGTGTTAACGCCAGAGTCAGCGGAGAAAACGATAGATGAGGTATCAAGATCCTCTGTAGCACCATTCTTGATAGTGATTTCCATAGTATTCACTGTTAGCTCTTCAGTGTAGTTCTGCGCATCTGCGCTTGGCATAAAGTTCATTGGCTTTGACACAGTGATATCGATGCCGCCTTCGATTGCGGTTGTCTCACCAAAGACGCCCTTGATTGAAACTAGAGCACCATCAGTCTGATCTTCGGTCAACTTATTAGCCTGCGTATCGTTTACCTGTTCAGATGCGGATTCACTCTCTGCATTTTTCTTGCCGCAGCCAGTTAGTGCGAGCGAGAGCGCGAGCAGCGGAGCAATGAGTAGCGCTATTTTCTTCATTCGAGACCTATTCTTTCTTCTCTTTGAGAGGTACGACTTCCATCATAGCAATGGTGGCGGGTAGAGGATTTGAACCTCTGAAGGCAGAGCCGGCGGATTTACAGTCCGCTCCCATTGGCCGCTCGGGCAACCCGCCATTGGCTATTGAGTAGCGAAACTATACCCCGGAACGAGAGCGCCTCAGTAATTCCTGGAAATAGACCTTTTTTTAGGAATTGAGGCTGAGCGCTGCGAGGGCGCCATTGACGATTGATCCTGAATCAAGATCATGAATCTTGTAGAGCTCTGGAATATTTCCTGACTGTCCAAAGCTATCTACGCCCATCGCAACTTGTGGTGCACCAAGCGCTGACCCCAACCACGCTAGTGCATGAGATGAACCATCGTGTATCGAAACAATTGGTGCGCGTTCGGTAAATATCGGACGCATTGCGCCAGGGAAGGAAGGGGTGTTTGCCGTTCTAATTCCCTGCTTTAACGTTCGCTGCCAACTTCCATAAAGACGTCCTGGTGACGTTACATCTACTACATGTGCAATGACGCCTTCGTTGGCAAGCTCCGCAGCTGCTTCTAATACCTCCGGCATTACTGCACCGCATCCAACAAGGTGGACGGTTGGGGCGTGAAAATCTTCGCTCTTCGCAAGCGCTACTCGACCATCGACTAAACGATAAGCGCCAGCGAGTACTTGAGAACGGAGCGTTGCTTCGCCGAGGCGTTCACGGGCATTTGCGAATGGACTCTGATCTATAGACCGTGTGGTGAGTCGGAAGTAGAAAGCTAATTCATTGGGTCGTAAATCTGGAGTGGTATCAATTTTGCTTCCTGCAACGTGTGCAACCGCATCACAGAAGAGCCAATCCAGTGCTTGTCCATATGCAGGTTCAATCAATACGACACCAGGAAGTTCTATGCCAACCGATG
>Ga0192647_100038_pt1 | contig 73263 bp, 62 predicted proteins | sample LauGreFa1BDMLBSN_2_FD_133046 | JGI IMG/M metagenome (GOLD analysis project Ga0192647, IMG submission 133046) | Freshwater lake microbial communities from Lake Michigan, USA - Fa13.BD.MLB.SN - reassembly | ecosystem: Environmental > Aquatic > Freshwater > Lake | place: Lake Michigan, USA... | reverse complement strand
AGCCAATCCGCTCAATGAACCGCTCCATGCAGACCTTCTATTGGCGCCGCACCACGGAAGCAAAACATCCAGCAGCGCGGAGTTTTTAGCAGCAGTCCATCCGCAAACTGTGGTGGTGCAGGCGGGCTACCGCAATCGCTATGGCCATCCCGCGCCAGTGGTGGTGCAGCGCTACTCAGACCTGGCGCAAAGCTATGCGCCGGATGCGCCCTTGCAATGGGTGGACACGCCGCACTGCGGTGCTTTTATGTGGCAATCCTGGCAGCCTGCAAACAGCCAGTGTGCGCGCAAAGTGTTGCAGCGCTACTGGCACCACCGCGTGCCTTGAGTTGCACGAGCGGGTGCTTCAAATAGGCGCCGCGCTCGTTGGCAATTGCGCCTGTACGGCCAGCCCCAATTCAATCACCGACATCGCGTAAAAGCTACTCCAGTTGTAGCGGGTGACCACATAAAAATTATCGGTGCCCGCCACGTAGCTAGGTGTCGCGTCATTGCCATTGACCAATTCAATCAGTGCCAACTGGCCTGCGTGTTGCAGCGCTTGCGGCGGCACTATGACGCCGCGTTCCGCCATTTGCGCGGAAGACATGCTGGGCACAATATCTTTTTCCAGCAGAGCGGGTAAATCCAGGCGCGTGGCGTCTAGTTGCACTGGGTAATGCGCAGGCATTCCGCGTTTCCAGCCAAAGGCGGCCAGGTAATTGGCTATCGATCCAATGGCGTCTTTGCTGTTATCAAACAAATCAATGCGGCCATCGGCGTCAAAGTCCACCGCGTATTTTTGCCAGCTCGATGGCATGAATTGCGCCATGCCCATGGCACCGGCATAGCTGCCGCGCACCGCCAGCGGGTCGCGTCCGGTAGCATGGCACCAGACCAAAAAGCTTTCTAGCTCTTGCAAAAAATAGGCGGCGCGGGCTGGGGCTTTGGGGTGGCTGGCGGGGAAGTCAAAAGCCAGCGTTGCCAGGGCGTCCAGCACGCGGTATTTGCCCATGTGCTTGCCGTAAATTGTTTCCACACCCACGATGCCCACGATCACCGAAGCGGGTACGCCGGTTTCGCGCTCGGCGCGCTCCAAGGTTTTGGCATTGAGCAACCAAAATTGCACACCGGCCTCGATGCGCACCGGGTCTACCATGCGCTCGCGATAGACCTGCCAGTTGCGCACGCTGGGATCTTTCGCCGGGGTGACGGCGCGCACCACCTCGGGCAGCATGCGTGCCTGGGCCAGTGTGGCGCGCACCCAAGTGCGGTTTAAGGCACTGTTTTGGGCCATGCTGTCAGCGGCAGCGCGTGCAGCTGGATGGTTGGCGTAGCTGCTAGGCGCCGGTGTCTTGGCCGATGGGCATTTGCGCTTCTTGTATTTTTTGCCTACTTTGTCTTTGCCGGCGCTTGGTTTTGCGGCGCTAGGGTCTTTGCCCGCTTGGGCGGAGCTGCAGTCGCGTGGCGCGGAGGGTGCGGCTTGGGGCCTGGCAGCCAGCGCGGTGGCGCTGTACCCGCAGGCTAGGGTGATCAAGGCCGCGAACACCATCCACAAAGCAGGATGACGGCGACGGTAAAGCGATACGGGGCGGGGCGGACGGTGCATAAACGGTCTGCATTCTGTCTGATCGGGTGCGCTTGGCTTAGCGGGCCTACTTTGCTGGCGGGTTTATGGGGCTGGGTAGGCGTGCTGGCCCGCACGAAGCGCAAAGCGCTACACGCCGGCGTGGGGTGGCGGTATCGCGCGCAGGCCCGCCACTAGAATCGCCGCCACCAGCGTAACCCAGCCTGTATGCACAAAACCGGTTATTTCACCCACCCCAGTTGCCGCCGTCACGAGATGGGCGCGGGCCACCCGGAATGCCCCGAGCGCCTGGACGCCATCCAGGACCGGCTGCTGGTCAGCGGCATGTTGGCCGTCTTGGAGTCGCACGAGGCCGCTGCTGCCGATGCAGACCAATTGGGGCTGGCGCATGGCCATGGCTATATCGACACGATCGATCGGATCCACCAAAACTTGGCGTTTGAACATCAGCAAACCGGCCGTGCTTATGCGGCTATCGACCCTGATACCAGTATGAACCCGCACACCTGGCAGGCCGCATTGCATGCCGCAGGCGCCACGATTGCGGCCACCGATGCGGTAATCGCCGGGACCTTGGAAAACGCGTTTTGCGCGGTGCGTCCACCCGGCCACCATGCTTGCCGCGACCGCGCCATGGGCTTTTGTATTTTTAACAATGTGGCGATTGCGGCGCGCCATGCGCTAGAGCACCACGGTTTGCAGCGCGTGGCGATCGTAGACTTTGATGTGCATCACGGTAATGGCACTGAGGACATCGTGAGCAACGACCCGCGTATTTTGATGGTGAGTTTTTTCCAGCATCCGCATTACCCTTATAGCGGTGCCGACGGCCATGCCGACAACATCTTGAACGTGCCAGTGCCCGCCTATACCAAGGGCGATGCAGTACGCGTGCTGGTGCAATCGCTTTGGCTACCACGCTTGCATGCATTTGCGCCGGAGATGATTTTTATCAGCGCCGGCTTTGATGCCCACCGCGACGACGACCTGGGCCAGATGGGTTTGGTAGAAGCCGATTACGCCTGGATCACCCAACAGCTCAAAGACGTGGCGCGTACCCATGCCAAGGGGCGTATCGTCTCTAGCCTGGAGGGCGGCTACAACTTGCGCGCCCTAGGCCGCAGCGTAGAAGCCCATGTACGGGTGTTGGCCGATGTTTAAACCATTTTTCCTGCCTACCAGAGGCTGTTCATGAGCACCATGCGTATGCCCGCACCGCCGCCAATCGAAGACCTGGGCGCCTGGCTCGAAGCTTTTACCCAGCCCACGGTGGCTATCGAGTTGGCGGCGCTGGCCCTCAGCGCGGCAGTGGCCTGGGGCCTGGTCCGCGCGCTGGCTGCGGCTATCGGGCGTGACCAGCGTTCTGTGTGGTTCGGGCGCAAAGATATTGACGGCGTGCTGTTTCCTGCGGTCTTGCTCTGTCTGGTGTTTGCAGCCCGCGCGGTTTTGGACCGCCAACTCAATGTGGTGGTTTTGCAAGTGGCTATGCCGGTGCTGCTGGCACTGGTGGTAATACGCACTGGCGTCAAGGTCTTGCAACTTGCGTTTTCGCAGGCGCGCTGGGTGCGGACTTTCGAGCAAACCATCTCGTGGCTGGTCTGGCTGGCACTCGTTTTATGGGTTAGTGGGCTGCTGCCGCTGGTGCTTAACGAGTTGGACCAAATCAGCTGGAAAGTGGGCGCATCGCGCCTGTCAGTGCGCAACATGATTGAAGGTTTGCTTACAGCCAGCGGCGTGTTGATCGTGACGCTGTGGATTTCGGCAGCGATTGAGGCGCGCCTTTTGCGCGAAGCGACCGGCGGCGAGTTGTCGGTGCGTAAAGCCATAAGCAATGCCACGCGGATCACGCTGTTGTTTCTGGGTTTGATCCTCGCCTTGTCGGCGATAGGCATCGACCTGACCGCGCTCTCGGTATTGGGTGGGGCTTTGGGTGTGGGTATTGGTTTTGGCTTGCAAAAGCTGGCGGCCAATTACATCAGCGGCTTTTTGATCCTGACCGAACGCAGCCTGCGCATTGGCGATAACGTGCGCGTGGATGACTTTGAGGGCATCATCACCCAGATCAACGCCCGCTACACCGTGGTGCGCGCCATCACTGGGCGCGAGGCGATTGTGCCCAACGAGATGCTGCTCATCAGCCGGGTCGAAAACCTGTCGCTGGCCGATACCAAAGTGGTGCAGACCTCGCGCATCCAGGTGGTCTATGAAACCGATATTGACTTGGCCATGCAAGTGCTGCAAGCAGCGGCGCAAGCCCAGCCTAGGGTCTTGCAGCAGCCGCCGGCCAGCGTGCAACTCTCGCAATTCACCACCGACGGTATTGAACTCACGGTGGTGTATTGGGTGGCCGACATCGAAAACGGCCAGGGCAATTTGCGCTCGGATGTGAATCTGGCGATTTTGCGCGCCCTGCACGAACACGGCATCACCATCGCCGCCACGGTGCGCGGGGCGCCGCCTAGTCCGACGCCTCCTGGACTGCCGCTCTAGGGCCGCGTCGGGGCATAGTGGTCCGCGGACTGCGTCGGTGCAGGGCTAGCTCGGTGTTTTTGCCCCTAACTCGCCAAAGGCCTGGTTGCCAGAACGCGGCTGGTATAGGGTATTTACCCCGGTGTCATGGCTTAGACAATACACTTGTGTATAGTGCACGCTGTATTGTTAGCCGACAAGCCCATGCACACCCCCTGGATCTCAAGCTACCCGCCCGGTGTACCGGCGCAGATAGACGAGCACGCCTTGGGCACTTTGGCCGATTACCTGGAAGACGCGGTCAATCTCTATGCCGACCGCGACGCATTCATTAGCGGCGCGACCGGCGTCAAGCTCAGCTTTGCCAAGCTGGACACCTTGTCCTTGCAGGTCGCGGCCTATTTCCAATCGGTATTGCATTTGGCGCCGGGCAGCCGGGTGGCGCTGATGATGCCTAATGTGTTGCAGTACCCGGTGTGCCTATTTGGCCTGCTGCGCGCGGGCTATGTGGTGGTCAACGTCAACCCCATGTACACCGGGCGCGAGTTGGAGCACCAGTTGCGAGATTCGGGTGCGCTAGCCATCATCGTGGTCGATTTGTTTGCCCACACCTTGGCCAAAATCATTGATAAGACACCAGTGCAGCATGTGGTGGTCAGCGGCTTGGCCGACATGATGCCCTGGCACAAGCGCCATGTGGCCAACTTTGTAATTCACCAGGTCAAAAAAGCGGTGCCCGCATACGACTTGCCCATGGCGACAGACTTTCGCCGCATGCTGCGCCGAGGGGCGCAAGTGCAGTTTCACAAACCCGATATCCAGCCCGACGATTTGGCCTTTTTGCAGTACACCGGCGGCACTACCGGCGTGGCTAAAGGTGCCATGCTGAGCCATCGCAATATTTTGGCCAATGTGCAGCAAACCAAGGTGTGGTGTGCGCCCTTTGTGGAGCCGGGGCAGGACTTGATCAGCATGACCGCGATCCCGCTCTACCATGTGTTCGCCCTGGGCTCTTGCCTGGCCTTCACCGGTATGGGTGGCACCAATGTGCTGGTGTCCGACCCGCGCGATGTGGACGCTTTTGTGAAGCTGCTAATGCGCTACCGCGTCGTGTCTTTGCCGGCGGTCAATACCTTGTTCAACAGTTTGCTCAACCACCCGGATATTGGCAAAGTCGATTTCAGCAGCCTGCGCTTGTCGGTGGGCGGCGGTGCTGCCATACAGCGCTCGGTGGCGGAGCGCTGGCAAGCATTGACCAAAGCGCCTTTGGTGGAAGGCTATGGCCTGACCGAATGCGCGCCCACGGTCACCGTCAATCCGTTTGACATCACCGAATTTAATGGCAGTATCGGTCTGCCACTGCCTTCCACCGAAGTGTCTATTCGCGATGTGCAGGGGCGCACTTTGCCTGCGGGCGAGTCCGGCGAGTTGTGCGTGCGCGGACCCCAAGTGATGCAGGGTTATTGGCGCCGTCCGCAAGACACAGCGGCGGTGATGACCGAAGATGGCTTTTTGCGCACCGGCGATGTAGCGGTGATGGATGAAAAAGGTTTCTTCAAAATTGTGGACCGCCTGAAAGATATGATTTTGGTCTCTGGCTTTAACGTCTATCCCAATGAAATCGAAGACGTGGTGATGCTGCACCCTGGTGTGCTCGAAGCCGCTGCCGTGGGACGGCAAAGCGAAAGTACCGGCGAAGAAGTGCATATCCACGTGGTGAGAAAATCTCCCGCCCTGACTGAAGAATTGGTGGTACACCATTGCCGCGAACATTTGACCGGCTACAAAGTGCCGCGCAAAGTAGTGTTTGATAGCCAATTGCCCAAAAGCAATGTGGGCAAAGTTTTGCGGCGTGAGCTGCGCGAAGTTAAAAATTTAGTTATGTAAGAAAGTGTTGTATGACCGATTTAGTAGTGAGGCGTTTGCTAGTGGATTTGACGACGCCTTTTGATCAGCGCTGGAACGGAGGCGATGCCTTCCGTTCGGCTTTTTTCAATGCCTTGTCCATGAGCTTTCCTTGGGGCGAGCAGTATTTCATGGACTCGGTGCGCGCTTGCTTTAAAGCACTGCCCCCGGCTGAGCAAGAAAAATACGCCAAAGAAGTGGAGGGCTTTGTTGGCCAAGAGGCCACGCACCGGCGCATCCACGAACTCTTCAACGCACAGCTCACGCGCCAAGGCTTTGTCAACGAGATTGAAGTACGCGCCGCCAAGCGTGCCAAAAAAGCCGAACACCTAGACCCACGCATCCACCTCGCGGTCACCGCAGCCACCGAACACTTCACCGCTATGTTTGCCGACTGGACGCTGCGCCACCCCGAGGCATTTGAAGGCGCGGAAGAACGCTTGGCAACCCTGTGGAAGTGGCATGCTTCCGAAGAGTCCGAGCACCGCAGCACCGCTTTCAATATTTACCAAGCCGCCGGTGGCAGCCATAAATGGCGGGTGCGTACCTTTAAGGTAGTGAGCTGGATTTTTACGATGGACGTGATGCGCCAGACTGTGCGCAATTTGTGGCACGACGGCAGCTTGTTCCAATGGAGCACCTGGCGCAGTGCTTGGCGTTTGTTGCTGGCCAAGGATGGCCTGTACCGTAGCAACGTGTCCATGTGGCGCGATTACCTGCGCCCGGACTTTCACCCCGAGCAACACGACGCCAGCAACTCGCAAGCCTGGTTGCGCGAGAACACACGCTTTTTTACGCCGGTTAAGCCGGTGACGGCAGCGCCGGCCACAGCGGCGTAAGGGCGGGGCTGGCCATGCAAGCGCCCTTGGTATTCAAAGGCTCGCCCGGCTCGCCCTACACCCGCAAGATGATGGCGCTGATGCGCTATCGCCATATACCGTACCGCTACCTGGTTGGTGAAGCCGCAGACCGCGCGGGCATGCCCAAGCCGGCCGTAGAGTTGCTGCCTACGTTTTACCTTCCTGACGCGCAGGGTCAGTTGCAAGCGGTGACTGATTCGACGCCGCTGTTGCACCGTCTGGAGCGCGAGTTGTCGGGCCGTGCGGCCAGGCCTGCTAATGCAGTGTTGGCCTTCATCGACTCCTTACTCGAAGACTTTGCCGACGAGTGGCTCACCAAGGCCATGTTCCATTACCGCTGGCATTACGCGCCCGATATTGACCGCGCCGGTAAGACCATTCCCCTGCATTGGGCCGGTTTGCATATGGATGAAAAAATCTATGCCGCAAGCAAAGCATTTTTTTCAAAGCGGCAAATAGATAGGTTGCCGGTCATTGGTTCTAACCCCACTACCGCGCCTTTGATAGAGGCGGGCTATGTGCGCTTGCTGAAGCTTTTGGATGCGCATTTTTCGCAGCATGCATTTTTAATGGGCGCAAGACCAGGCGCTAGCGACTTTGCGCTGTACGGGCAGTTGTCGCAACTGGCTTTGTTCGACCCCACGTCGATGGGCTTGGCCGTACAACACGCGCCGCGCACTTTTGCCTGGACCGGTTGGATGGAAGATTTGTCGGGCCTGGAGGTGCAAGACGATGCCTGGCTAGACGCTGCGCACCTACCGGCGAGCCTCTTAGCCTTGCTGGCCGAATTGGCGCAAGGCTATGTGCCGGTGATGCTGGCCAATGCCCGCGCTTTGTTGCGTGGTGAAAAACAATTCAGCATCGAACTGCCACAAGGCCTGTGGGAGCAGGGCACCGTGACGTACCAGGGCAAATGCCTGCGTTGGCTGCGTGAAGAATTTGCTGCGCTGGATGCCGCTGAGAAGGCGCAGGCAGACGCGATGTTGCAATCAGCGGGTATTTCGGAACTCATCCACGCGCCTTTGTAAGTTCCGCGAGCCAAGCCTAGCCCCCAGCCTGCGGGACAATGGTTCAAATCTATCAGCGCCCATGACGTGCAGAACACCATGACCTCCAAACGCTTGCCGCTTGCCGCTGCTGCCACACTCTTGCTGGCACTGGCGGCCTGGCTTTGGTGGGCAGCTGATGATGCGCAAGAGCACGCGCGCCAAGAGCCTGCGCACTGTGCCTTGCCTGCGCAACCCGCGTCCGCGCCGCATCCTGGCATGGTCTGGGTGCCCGGCGGTACGTTGCAGCTAGGCGATACGGTTTATCGCGAAGAATTACCGCTACGCAGTGTGGCGGTGCAGGGTTTTTGGATGGACCGCACCGAAGTGACCAATGCGCAGTTTGCGGCCTTTGTGCAAGCCACTGGCTATGTCACAGTGGCGGAGCAGGCGGTCGATGCCAAGGCGCACCCCGAACTTCCCCCCGATCTACGCCTGCCCGGCGCCGTGGTGTTTATCAGCCCCAACGATGTAGTGGGCGGTGGCAACCCGGCGCAGTGGTGGCGCTATCTGCCCGGTGCGAATTGGCGCCACCCTGGAGGGCAGCAAACATCTATCCAAGGCCGCGAATCCTTTCCCGTCGTCAACCTGACGTATCGGGATGCCCTGGCCTATGCCCAATGGGCTGGGCGCGCCTTGCCTAGCGAAGCGCAGTGGGAATGGGCGGCGCGCGCAGCCGCAGCGCCTACGCAAACGGAACACGCGCAGCCTGGTCAAGCCAACACCTGGCAGGGCTTGTTTCCCGTGCGTAATTCAGCGGAGGATGGTTTTGTCGGGCTGGCTCCGGTGGGCTGCTATGCGCCCAATGCGCTGGGCTTGTTTGACATGTTGGGTAATGTCTGGGAAATCACCCGCGACCTGTACTTGCCAAATCACAATACCCTAGCGCCTGAAGTTGAAACGGCGGACTACGCCGGTCTGCGGCCTGCCGGCAGCGCAGCGGCAAGCCATGTGATCAAAGGCGGCTCATTTTTGTGCGCACCCAATTACTGCATGCGCTATCGGCCCGGTGCGCGTCAAGCGCAAGAGGATGATTTAGCCGTCAGCCATTTAGGCTTTCGCACGATTTTGCTAGCGCCCGGGCCTTGAAGGGCGCTTGCGGCGCTTAGCGGCTTTGCTTATGCACTAGGTATTTGGCGATGATGTCCAGGAAGAATTGTTTGCTAGCGCTGGGCATTTGCGGCTGAATCAGCGCGTGAAAGCTGCCCACGACCGAGAGGTAAAACAAGGTGGCTAATTCGGCCGCAGTTTTATCGTCCTGCACCAAGCGCATGAATTTTCGCTTGAACAAGGCAATGCGCAACTCGTCCATGCTGCGCATTAGGCTTGCTACGTTTGCATCGCGTCGACCTAGGGCGCGCAAGGCCAATTCAAAGCGCATATTGTCCAGATCGTCGCCGCCATGGGCCAGGGCCTGGTCCAACAGTATTTCCAGTGCCTTGGCCGGGTCTTCGCTGCCGGATTGTTCTAGCCCTTGGTGGGCCTGCAGCTCGCGTGCCTGCCAACGTTCGACCAGTGCGTCAATCAAAGTGGCATGGTCTTTGAAATGCCAATAAAAACTGCCACGTGTGACTTGCAGCGTATCGGCCAGTGTGAGCACGCGCACACCGTCAAAGCCGTGTTCGACGGCAGCGCGAAAAGCCGCGTCCAGCCAATCGTCCCGGCCCAAGCGGGAGGCTAGTGTTTTATCCGCAGCAGTGGTACCGGCGGTTTTGCGAAGCGTGGCGTGGTTGGCCATGTAGTTTTAAGGTTCCCAAAAGAGCCCGATTGTCACCGAAGCGTAATAGGCGCCGCATGGAGAACGCGACCGGTTTTGGCCGCGTGGCGGCAGGGTGTGCTTTGCTTGACAGCGCAGGTGCTGTAGGGATACAGGCGCGTGCTACATTGCCCGATGGATTTTGGCTTGCGGGGTCGCGCTGGCTAAAGCGCTATGCAATGTGAGAAGGAGATGATTGGAATGTCGATACATCAATGGCCGGGCGCGCGTCTTAGTCTGTTGGCTTTGCTGGGCGTGCTGGCGTTTCCGGTCTCGCCCAATGCCGCATCCAACGCGGGTGCCCCCGCGTCGACGGCGGCGTCTAGCGCGACGGCCAAGCGTCCCAATTTCGTGGTGCTGGTGGCCGACGACTGGGGCTTTTCAGATCTGGGCGCATTCGGCGGTGAAATCGACACGCCTCATCTCAATGCGCTGGCCCACGCCGGTTTGCGTTTTACTAACTTTCATGTGGCCGCGTCGTGCTCGCCCACGCGCTCGATGTTGTTGACCGGCGTGGACAACCACCGCAACGGCGTGGGCAATTTGCGCGAAGCCATGCCTACCGAGCATTTGGGCAAGCCCGGTTACCAAGGCTCGCTAACGCGCAATGTGGTGACCGTGGCCTCGCTCTTGCAAGACAGTGGTTACCGCACCTATATCGCCGGCAAATGGAATGTGGGCTCCGAGCCCTACAACCTGCCCAACCAACGCGGCTTTGATAAATCGATTGTGCAGGGCGACACCGGCTCGGACAACTGGGAGCCCAACAAGCAATACCTTCCGCACTTGCCCGAGGTCTATTGGTTTGAAGACGGGCAGCGGGCCCAGATGCCGGCCGAGTTTTATTCCTCGCAGTATTTTGTTGATCGCACCATCGCGTACATGGATGCGGACGCGCGCAAAGACCAGCCCTTTTTTGCCTATGTCGGTTTCCAGGCCAACCATGTGCCAGTGCAAGCGCCGCAAAATTTGATAGACAAATATAAGGGCCGTTACCAAGACGGCTGGACGGCTTTGCGCGAGCGACGCCTGGCCAAGCAAATCGCCTTAGGACTGGTGCCTGCCAGCACGCACCTAACCACCATGTCCACCACGCAAGACTGGAAAGCATTGTCCGAAAAAGAGCGCTTACATATGGAGCGCCAGATGGAGGTCTATGCCGCCATGGCCGAGGCCATGGATTTGCATGTGGGGCGTTTGGTGGACCATCTGAAAAAAACTGGGCAATACGACAACACCGTGTTTTTGTTTTTGTCGGATAACGGCCCTGAAGGTTCGGACTACCACGAGGCCCAGCCCTGGCTGATTTTTAACTACAAGCAAGACACCGAGACCCTGGGCGCCAGAGGCACTTACGGCATACCCGGCCCCGGCTGGGCTAGTGCATCGGCTGCGCCGCTACATACCTATAAATTTTGGGCCGGTGAGGGCGGTATCCGCGCCCCCATGCTGATGGCCGGCCCGCCAGTGCGCCGCGCCAACCAAATTGAAAACGCCTTGACCCATGTGACTGACATCACCCCCACCTTGCTGGAGATTGCGCAAGTGCAGCAGCATGCCGGGCAATACAAAGGCGCCCCCGTAGAAGCGCTGACCGGCATGAGCCTGCTGCCGCTTTTGCAAGGCACTGCCACCACCGTGCGCAAGCCCGAGCAAACCCTGGGCTATGAGTTGTCGGGCAACTCGGCTCTGTTCAAAGGCAACTTGAAATTACTGCGCAATATGCCGCCGCTGGGCGATGGTGTGTGGCGGCTCTATGACCTGAGCAAAGACCCTGGCGAGACCCAAGACCTGAGCGCCCAAAGGCCCCAGGAATTTGCCGCCATGCAAGCGGACTTTGTGGTCTGGGCCAAAGCCAACCAGGTGCTGGATATGCCGCCTGACTACAGCCCGCAAAAGCAAGTGATGATCAATGCTTTTTGGCGCTATTGGTTGCCGGTACATGGCAAGACCATGGCCTTGATTTTGGCAGCGTTGGTGCTGCTGCCTTTGTGGCTACTGCTGCGCAAACGCAAGCGCCGCCTATGAACGCTGGCTATTACGCCAGCCCCTGGCCGGCTGAGGATGCAGGCCCATCGCGCTTGCAGACCGCAAGCCCTGGCAGTGGCTTGCACCTGTTGCCGGGCCAGCGTTTGCACAGCACCAGCCGCAACACCGCGCTATCGACCATGACGGTACTGGGCGACCCCGGCGAGGTGTATTTGCTCACGCACTCGGCGCTGCGCGCCAACTTTGGTTTAGCCACGACGTCTTGCGTAGAGCGCATCGATCCCATCACGCTCAAGACCTTGGAAAGCTCGGGCCGATTGCCCGGCGGCCCCATGTGGCCTGGTGGCATGGCCATTCACCGCAACGGAGATTTGTATGTGGTGTATGGGCGCTACGCGCACCGGCTGGACCGGCATTGCGGCCTCAAGCAAAGCCGCATGTTGCCGGTGAACCAGGCTTACAACTCGTTTGTCATTTTGGACAAGGGCCTGATCGTCACCAAAAACCTGTCCGACAAGCGAGCTGCACAACTGAGCGTGCTAGACCCCGAGGGTCTGCAATCGGTGTGTGCCGATGTGCTCTGCCCTGAGCCCTCGATTGCACGCCTAAGCGCGGTGGGCAATACGGTTTATGTCGTGGGCGTGCGTTCGATTTTCCGGCTGCACTGGGACGAACAAGCGCAGACCTTGGCGCTGGACCCGCATTGGCGCTGGGACTACATCGGCACCAGCGCGCAAAGCTATGGCTGGGATGTGGTGATTGACGGACGCAGTGCCTGGTTCATGGACAACGGCCACCATCGCTACCGCATCAACATGCAGGGCGCGGGCGTCAGCCGCTCGGCCAATCGTTTGCTGCGCGTCTCGCTGAGCGATAGCAGCGATCACGCGGCCTGGGATGTCAGCGGCTTGGCCGGAGGCAGCATTACCAACCCGCCCTTGGTCGATGTGCAGCGGCGTATCGTGCTGGGCTATGACTCGGCGAACCGCTATTTGCGCGCTTGGCGTTTTGGTGATGCGATAAAGGATTTGCAGCCTCTGTGGCACAAGGCAGACTTTGGCGTGGCCAGCCACATGGTTTTATTGCCTGAGCGTGGGCAGGTGGTGGTCAATGACTACCGGCGCTGGGGTGAAGAAGTGGCAATGCTCGATATTGAAACCGGCACAGAGCAGGGCAGGGTGCGCGTAGGCGGTATTTCGCAAGGCGTGGTTTTTCCTAGCGTGGGCTGGAATGGCGATGTCTATTGGTCTTCCATGGGCCGTTTCTCGCGGGTGTATGTGGCATGAGCATCGAGAAGATGGATACCTTGATCGTCGGCGCAGGCCTGTCCGGTATCGGCAGCGCGGTGCATTTGCGTCAAGGCCTGCCGCAGCAATCGGTGTTGATTTTGGAAGCCCGCGAGCGCCTAGGCGGCACCTGGGATGTGTTCCGCTACCCCGGCATCCGGTCCGATTCGGATATGCACACCCTGGGCTATTCCTTCAAACCTTGGACCGGGGCCAAAGCGATTGCCGATGGATCGTCCATCTTGCAGTATGTGCAGGAGACCGCGCAAGAGTTTGGCGTGCTGCCGCTGATCCGCTTTGGGCACAAGGTGCTATCTGCCGATTGGGACAGCGGCGCAGCGCGTTGGCGCGTCGCGGTCAAGCGCTTGGCCGACGGCACCGTGTTGCAAGTGCAATGCCGCTTTTTGCTGATGTGCAGTGGCTACTACAACTACGAGCACGGCTACACGCCTGCCTTCCCCGGTTTGGGTAGTTTCCTGGGCCGTGTGGTGCATCCGCAGCATTGGCCGCAAGACCTGGATTACAGAGGCCAGCGGGTGGTGGTGATAGGTAGTGGTGCCACCGCCATGACGCTGGTGCCCGAGCTGGCCAAGCTTGCAGCCGAGGTGACGCTCTTGCAGCGATCGCCCACTTATGTGGTGGCGCGGCCTAGCCGCGATGCGATTGCCGATGCGCTGCGCCGCATCCTGCCCTCGAACCTGGCCTATGCGCTGACGCGCTGGAAGAATGTGCTGACCGGTTTGTTTTATTTCACGCTAGCCAGGCGCAAGCCGCAGCTGGCCAAGGCCCGCATCCTCCAAGGTGCGGCCCAAGCGCTGCCCGCTGGCTACCCGGTGGACCCGCATTTCACGCCGACTTACCAACCCTGGGACCAGCGTATTTGTCTGGTGCCTGACGCGGACTTGTTTGCCGCCATCAGCCAAGGAACGGCGCGTATGGTGACCGATACGATTGAAATGATTGAACCTCAAGGCATTCGCTTGCACAGCGGCGCGCTCCTTACCGCCGATGTCATCGTCACCGCCACAGGGCTGGATTTGCTGGGCTTTGGCGGTATGCAGATCGCCGTCGACGGTGCACCCCTGCATGTGGGGCAATGCCTCAGTTACAAAGGCATGATGCTCAACGGCGTGCCCAATTTCGCCTATGTGTTTGGCTATACCAATGCCTCCTGGACGCTCAAAAGCGACCTGACCGGGCAGTATGTGCTGCGCCTTTTACACCATATGCAGCGCCACGGTTTGGATAGCGTGATGCCGCAGCTCAAGGACGCCACGGTGCAGCCAGAGCCCTGGGTGGACTTTAGCTCCGGCTATTTCCAGCGCGCCCTGGACCGCTTTCCCAAGCAGGGTAGTAAAAAACCCTGGCGCCTGTACCAGAACTATGTGCGCGATTTATTGGCCTTGCGTTGGAGCACATTGGAGGACGGGGTCTTGCAGTTTGGCAAAGCGCGGCCTCCCTCGCAATAGCCTGCCTCGCCATGGGTAAAAGCGACAAGCCCATCCAAAGCGGCCACTATAATAAAAAAGCACGGTCGTTCTTTTTTACCAGGCAAGCCGCGGCTGCCTGTTTGTAAGCAATGCGAACTAGGGCGGCGCATAGAATCTTGGGTTGCCCCGCAGCTTGGGCGCAAGCCATAGCAAGTTGTTCATTTATTTACCTCTGGAGTGGTGTGTATGAAAGTGTTGGTTCCGGTCAAGCGCGTGGTGGACTACAACGTCAAAGTCCGCGTTAAATCTGACGGTAGCGGTGTGGACATCGCCAACGTCAAAATGAGTATGAATCCTTTTGACGAAATCGCCATCGAAGAGGCGGTTCGGCTCAAGGAAAAAGGCGTGGCTACCGAAGTGATCGCCGTCTCCTGCGGCGTCAGCCAATGCACCGAAACCCTACGCACCGCTATGGCCATTGGCGCCGACCGCGCCATCCTGGTGGAAACCGCTGAAGAACTGCAACCCCTGGCAGTGGCCAAAATCCTCAAAGCCTTGATGGACAAAGAACAGCCCGGACTGGTGATTTTGGGCAAGCAAGCGATTGACGACGATTGCAACCAAACCGGCCAAATGCTCGCCGCTCTGTGCGACCGCCCACAAGCGACCTTCGCCAGCAAAGTGGAAGTGGCCGACGGCAAAGCCACGGTGACCCGTGAAGTCGATGGCGGCTCCGAAACCCTTATGTTGTCGCTGCCAGCCATCATCACCACGGATTTGCGCCTGAACGAGCCGCGCTACGTGACGCTGCCCAACATCATGAAGGCCAAGAAAAAGCAGCTCGATACCTTTAGCCCCGCCGATCTGGGGGTGGACGTGACACCGCGCATCAAGACCCTTAAAGTAGTCGAGCCCGCAGCCCGCAGCGCCGGTATCAAAGTGGCCGATGTGGCCACCTTGGTCGAGAAGCTGCGCAATGACGCCAAGGTCATTTAAGAATCTTGCTGCCCACCTTATTCAATCCTTTTGTCACCAGGACACACCATGACCTCTCTCGTCGTTGCTGAACACGATAACGCAGGCATCAAGCCCTCTACCCTCAATACCATCACCGCTGCAGCGCAATGCGGTGGCGATGTGCATGTGCTGATCGCCGGGCATAACGCAGGCGGTGCCGCTGCTGCTGCTGCCGCTGTTGCCGGTGTTGCCAAAGTCATTCACGCGGACAGCGCTGCATTTGCCAACGGCCTGGCCGAAAACGTGACTGCGCAAGTAGTCTCCATGGCGAGCGCCTACAGCCACATTCTTTTCCCTGCCACTGCAGTGGGCAAGAACATTGCTCCGCGCGTGGCTGCCAAGCTCGATGTGGCGCAAATTTCCGACATCACCAAAGTCGAGAGCCCGGACACCTTCGAGCGTCCGATTTATGCAGGCAATGCGATTGCCACGGTACAAAGCGGTGACGCCATCAAGGTCATCACCGTGCGCACCACCGGTTTTGACGCAGCAGCCAGCAACGGCGGCAGCGCCGCTGTCGAAACCCCCGCAGCCTCATCTGCCAGCGCCGATGTGAGCTTCTTGCGTTCGGAAATCGCGCGCAATGACCGCCCCGAATTGACGGCGGCCAAGATCATCGTCTCCGGTGGCCGTGCTTTGGGTTCCAATGAAAAGTTCATGGAAATCATGACCCCGCTGGCCGACAAACTCGGTGCTGCCATGGGCGCTAGCCGTGCGGCGGTCGATGCCGGTTACGCACCCAACGACTGGCAAGTGGGCCAAACCGGCAAGATCGTCGCGCCTCAGCTGTATATCGCTTGTGGCATCAGCGGCGCCATCCAGCATTTGGCCGGTATGAAAGACAGCAAGGTCATCGTAGCCATCAACAAGGACGCTGAAGCGCCGATCTTCAGCGTAGCCGATTACGGGCTGGAGGCAGACCTTTTCGTGGCCGTGCCCGACTTAGTCGCAGCGCTCTAAACCAGCGCTCCCGAAGGCAGCCTAGCGCTGCCTTTTTTTTGTCTTTCGTTTTTGTGAGATGTGCCATGACCTATTCCGCCCCCGTCAAAGACATGCTGTTCAATATCGAGCACTTGGCGCGCATTGACCAGATCGCCCAATTGCCTGGTTTTGAGGATGCGGACTTGGGCACGGCGCAAGCGGTCCTGGAAGAATCAGCCAAGTTCAATGAAGAGGTACTAGCCCCTTTGAACTGGGCCGGTGACCAAAACCCCAGCGCTTGGAAGAACGGCGTGGTCACCGCCACGCCCGGTTTCAAAGAGGCCTACCAGCAGTTTGCCGAGGGTGGCTGGCAGGGTTTGCAGCACCCGGTGGAGTTTGGTGGCCAGGGTCTGCCCAAGACGATTGGTGCGGTCTGCGGCGAGATGCAGAACTCGGCCAATATGAGTTTTGCGCTCTGCCCGCTGCTCAGCGACGGCGCTATCGAGGCTTTGCTGACGGCGGGCTCGGATGAGCTCAAAGCGATTTACTTGGAAAAAATCGTCAGCGGCCAATGGACCGGCACCATGAACCTGACCGAGCCGCAGGCCGGTAGTGACTTGGCCCTGGTGCGCACCCGCGCCGAGCCGCAGCCCGACGGCACTTACCGCGTTTTCGGTACCAAAATTTACATCACCTGGGGTGAGCATGACATGGCCGAGAACATCGTTCATTTGGTGCTGGCGCGGGTTCAGGGCGCGCCCGAGGGCGTCAAAGGCATTAGCCTGTTTGTGGTGCCGAAGTTTGTGGTCGATGCGCAAGGCAAGCCTGGCGCGCGCAATGATGTGCAATGCGTCAGCATCGAGCACAAAATGGGTATCAAAGCCAGCCCCACGGCGGTACTGCAATTTGGCGATGGCCTGGCAGGGTCGCTGGCTGATAGTGCAGGGCCGGGTGCGGTGGGCTACTTGGTGGGCCAGGAAAACCGGGGCCTGGAGTACATGTTCATCATGATGAACGCTGCGCGCTATGGCGTGGGCGTGCAAGGCATTGCGGTGGCCGAGCGGGCTTACCAAAAGGCAGCGCAGTTCGCGCGCGATCGGGTGCAAAGCCGCCCGGTCGACGGCTCCATGAATACCAGCGCGCCCATCATCCACCACCCCGATGTACGCCGCATGCTGATGACCATGCGCGCCTATGTGCAAGGCTGCCGCGCCTTGGCCTCGGTGGCCGCTGCCGCATTTGACGTGGCCCACCACCACCCGGATGCAGCGGTGCGCAAAGAACACCATACGTTTTACGAATTTATGGTGCCGCTGGTCAAAGGCTTTAGCACCGAGATGAGCCTGGAAGTCACCTCCATGGCGATACAAGTGCATGGCGGTATGGGCTTTATTGAAGAGACCGGCGTGGCGCAGTACTACCGCGACGCCAAAATTTTAACGATTTACGAAGGTACCACCGCGATTCAGGCCAACGATTTGGTAGGGCGGAAAACCGCGCGTGACGGCGGTCAGGCCGCCAAGGCGATTGCCGCCCAAGTGGCTACCACAGTGGCAGATTTACGGGCCAACGGCAGCGCTGATGCACTCGCTATGGCCAAGCGCCTGGACGCTGCGCGTGCCGCCTTTGTGGAGGTGGTGGCCTTCGTGGCCGGGCATTCCAAAGCCAACCCCAACGCGGTCTATGCCGGTAGCGTGCCGTATTTAATGCTGGCGGGTAATGTGATGGCGGGTTGGCAAATGGGCCGCTCGCTATTGGTGGCGCAAGCCCAATGGGCTGCGGGTGTGGACCAAGAATTTATGCAGGCCAAAATCAGTACCGCACGCTTTTATGCCGACCACATCCTCACCAAGGTGCCGGGCCTGCGCGATAGCATTGTCGAGGGCGCTGATGCGGTGACAGCATTGGCTTTGGAAGCGTTTTAAAACCTGGAGCGTGGTGGCACTGCGCTGCGCTTAGTTCCCTTAGACTTCTAGCCAAGGCCTCTGTTTTCCCATGATGGCGGCAAACGCCGCCGAGGCTTCAAACGCCGCTAGCCAGCGTGCCAAACGCGGCCAGGCCTGCGCCGCAAACCACGTCTTGTCGGTATGCGCAAACTGCCGCACAAAGGGCGCCAAAGCGGCGTCGCACAGACCCCAGTGATTGCCCGTAAGAAAAGGCGTGCGCTCCAACCGCGCCTCCAGCTGCAAGAGAAACTGGGATCCCGTCGCGCGCCAGGTATCACCATCCTTTAAGCCGAAACGGTGCGGGTATTTGTAGCGGTCCAAAGCATATTTAAACGGCCCGTCGTTTTCCTCTATCAAGGCCATGGTGTTACTCAGTAGCGCCGCTTCCTGTGGCCACCACTGTAATGGGTCTTGGGTTTGCAAAGCCCAGCGCATGATGTCCAGGCTTTCGTCTATCACCCGGCCATCAGGCAGCACCAACACCGGTACCGTGCCCTTGGGCGATGCAGCCAAAAGGCTGGCAGGTTTGTTCTTGAGTTCGACCTCGCGGTGTTGCAATGCGATGCCGCTGGAATGTAAAGCCAGACGCGCGCGCATGGCATACGGGCAGCGCCGGAAGGAATAAAGAATGGGCAGCGGCTTAGCCATGGCCAAGCGCCTTGTCGCAGTCAATTTGCTCGCTTGCGAAATCGGAAAGATGCCTGACGCTGGCTTTAGCCTTCGCGCGTTCCCATTGTCTTTGCCGCTCCCGCGCGCTGTTTTTCTGCGTTTCGCTGGTCAGGCTAAAACAACGCGGGCAGCTCACACCCAATTCAAATTGACCTGACTCCAATGCGCCCGATGGCAGGGGCTGGCGGCAGCAACGGCACAGTTGGTGGCTGCCGGTCTGCACGCCGTGTGCCACCGACACCCGCTCGTCAAACACAAAGCATTCGCCCTGCCAGCGGCTAGCCTCGGGTGCCACCGTTTCCAGGTATTTGAGAATGCCGCCTTCCAGGTGGTACACCTCCTGCAGGCCTTGGGCACGCAAGAGCGCGGTGGACTTTTCGCAGCGGATGCCGCCGGTGCAAAACATAGCCACTTTGCGCGGCTTGGCCGGGTCAAGCAGGCCTTGTGCCTGTAGCCAGTTGGGCAACTGTGCAAAGCTTTGTATGCCGGGGTTGATAGCGCCTGTAAAACTGCCCAGCTCTACTTCGTAGTCATTGCGGGTATCGACCAGCACTACGTCCGGGTCGGCGATCAGCGCATTCCAGTCTTTTGCGCTGACATAGCGCCCTGCCTGGCTGGCCGGGCGCAAACCGGGCACACCCATGGTCACAATTTCTTTCTTGATGCGCACCCGCATGCGGCGAAAAGGCGCTTTGTCCGACCAGGATTCTTTGTGCTGCAATCGGGCAAACAGTGCGTGGGCGCGCAGCCAGGCCAACACCGCGCGCACGCCCTGCGCTGGGCCGGCAATCGTGCTGTTGATTCCTTCGGGTGCCAGCAAAATGAGGCCCTTCACCTGTTGCGCATCGCACAGCGCTTGCAGCGGCGCTTTGAACTGCGTGCAATCGGGCAGATCGACAAACAGATAAAAGGCCGCGGTCAGGTAGCGCAGGTCCGGTGCGGCATGAATGGGCCCGGCCATACGCTATGGATTCCTCATTCAGCTGAAAAAGCTTTTCAGGCGGTCCGTCCAACTATCGCCCGAGGGCGAATGTTTGCTACCACCTTTGCGAAAGGACTCATCGAGTTCGCGCAGCAGTTTGCGCTGATGCTCGGTCAATTTGACGGGTGTCTCGACGGTGATGTGGCAGTACAAATCGCCAGGATAGCTCGATCGCACGCCTTTGATGCCTTTGCCGCGCAAACGGAACTGTTTGCCTGATTGGGTTCCTTCAGGAAGGTCGATAGCCGCCTTGCCTTGTAGCGTGGGTACCTCGATCTCGCCCCCGAGCGCGGCTGCCACGATACCGATCGGCACCGTGCAATGCAAGTCATCGCCATCGCGCTCGAAAATATCATGTTTCTTGAGCCGAATCTCGATGTACAAGTCACCCGGCGGCCCACCATTGGTACCCGGCTCACCATTGCCCGCGCTGCGAATGCGCATTCCCGCGTCGATGCCGGGCGGAATTTTTACTTCCAGCGTTTTTTGCTTTTTGATCTTGCCCTGACCCGCGCAAGCGATACAAGGTTCGGCAATGATTTTGCCTCCGCCGCGACACGTCGGGCAGGTTTGCTGCACGCTGAAAAAGCCCTGGCGCATTTGCACCACGCCAGCGCCGCCGCAGGTGCCGCAGTTTTTGATCTGGCTGCCCGGCTTGGCACCAGCACCGGCGCAGACATCGCAGTTTTCATGGGTGGGGATTCGGATTTGCGCATCCTTGCCGTTGGCCGCTTCCTCTAGCGACATCTCCATCGCATAGCTCAGGTCGCCGCCGCGAAACACCTGGCGCCCACCGCGCCCGCCACGCTGCTGCTGGCCGAACATCTCGCCAAAAATATCTCCGAAGGCTTCGGCAAAACCGCCGAAGCCTTCGCCGCCAGGGCCGCGCATATTCGGGTCCACACCGGCGTGGCCGTGCTGGTCGTAGGCAGCGCGTTTTTGCGGGTCGGACAGCATCTCATAGGCCTCTTTGGCCTCTTTGAATTTGACTTCCGCTTCTTTGGCAGCTTCGCCCTGGTTGCGGTCCGGGTGGAACTTCATCGCCAGCTTGCGGTAGGACTTTTTAATTTCCTCGTCCGAAGCGGTCTTGGGCAAGCCCAGAATTTCGTAAAAATCGCGTTTGGCCATGGCTATAGCGGGCTCCGTAACAACAGAAAAGCCGCGTTGAACTCCAAGACGGGTTCAGCGCGGCGGTTTTTCAAGCAGCCAACAAGCTGCTGCGGGTTTATCCCTTTTTCACTTCCTTGACTTCCGCGTCCACCACATTGTCGTCGGCGGGTTTGGCAGATTGCTCAGCACCGGGGCCTGCGGCCTCGGCGGCTTGCTTGGCTTGCATGTCGGCATAGACTTTCTCACCCAGCTTCTGGCTCGCTGCCATCAGGGCTGCGCTCTTGGAACTGATGCTTTCTTTGTCGTCGCTCTTGATCACGCCTTCCAGATCCTTGATCGCGGCTTCGATTTTCTCTTTCTCGCCCGCCTCTAGTTTGGCGCCATGTTCGGTGAGGCTCTTCTTGACGCTGTGCACATTTGCTTCTGCTTCGTTGCGCGCCTGGATGACTTCGAGTTTCTTCTTGTCATCGGCTGCATTGAGCTCGGCGTCTTTCACCATTTGCTGGATCTCGGCTTCGGTCAAGCCCGAGTTAGCTTTGATGGTGATTTTGTTTTCCTTGCCTGTGCCTTTGTCTTTGGCGCCCACGTGCAAGATGCCGTTGGCATCGATGTCAAAAGATACTTCAATTTGCGGTGTGCCACGCGGCGAAGGCGGGATCCCTTCGAGGTTGAACTCGCCCAGCGACTTGTTGGCTACCGCCATCTCGCGCTCGCCCTGGTACACCTTGATGGTGACCGCCGGTTGGTTGTCGTCAGCGGTGGAGAAGGTTTGCGCAAACTTGGTTGGGATGGTGGTGTTCTTGGTGATCATCTTGGTCATCACACCGCCTAGAGTTTCGATACCCAACGACAGCGGCGTCACGTCCAATAACAATACGTCTTTGCGGTCGCCCGAGAGCACTTGGCCTTGGATCGCCGCGCCAACGGCCACGGCTTCGTCGGGGTTGACGTCTTTGCGCGGCTCTTTGCCGAACAATTCTTTCACTTTGTCCTGCACCTTGGGCATGCGGGTCATGCCGCCGACCAAAATCACGTCATGGATGTCCGCGACGTTGACGCCGGCGTCTTTGATAGCCATGCGGCAAGGCGCGATCGTGCGCTCGATCAGCTCTTCGACCAGCGCTTCGAGTTTGGCGCGGGTGAGCTTGATGTTCAGGTGCTTCGGGCCGGAAGCGTCTGCCGTGATGTAGGGCAAATTGATATCGGTTTGCGAACTGCTGGAGAGTTCAATCTTGGCTTTCTCTGCCGATTCTTTCAGACGCTGCAAGGCCAGCACGTCTTTGGACAAGTCCACGCCTTGGTCCTTTTTGAACTCGGCAATGATGAAGTCAATGATGCGCTGGTCAAAGTCCTCGCCGCCCAGGAAAGTGTCGCCGTTGGTGGACAGCACTTCAAATTGTTTTTCGCCATCGACGTCGGCGATTTCAATAATAGAGACGTCGAAGGTGCCGCCGCCTAAGTCATACACCGCAATCTTGCGGTCGCCTTTTTCGTTTTTGTCCATGCCAAAAGCCAGGGCTGCGGCAGTGGGTTCGTTGATGATGCGCTTGACGTCCAGGCCGGCAATGCGGCCCGCGTCTTTCGTCGCCTGGCGCTGCGCATCATTGAAGTACGCGGGAACGGTAATGACTGCATCGGTCACTTCTTCGCCCAGGTAGTCCTCGGCGGTTTTTTTCATTTTGCGCAAAATGTCAGCGCTAACCTGTTGTGGAGCCATGCGGTTGCCACGCACTTCCACCCAGGCGTCGCCGTTATCGGCAGCGGCAATCTTGTAGGGCATCAGGTCGATATCTTTTAGCACTTCCTTCTCGGAAAACTTGCGTCCGATCAGGCGCTTGACCGCGTACAGCGTGTTCTTGGGGTTGGTAACCGACTGGCGCTTGGCCGACGCGCCGACCAGCACTTCGCCGTCTTCCTGGTAGGCAATGATGGAAGGCGTAGTGCGCGCGCCTTCGGCGTTTTCGATGACCTTGGGCGTGTTTCCCTCCATGATGGCGACACAACTGTTGGTGGTGCCAAGGTCAATTCCGATGATTCTTCCCATGATGAAACTCCTGCTAATGCAATAAAACTGATAAACACAAGTTCGGGGCAGTGCCCCGGTTTTCAAGTCGCGCGGCGCGCTATTTGCTTCATTGGGGCGGCCTACGCTGGATACGCCAGCGCGGCCCGGCCCGCTTCACTTGGGTGCTGCAACGGTCACGAGCGCCGGGCGTAAGACGCGCTCGGCGATCAAATAGCCTTTTTGCAGCACCGTCACCACGGTATTGGCTTCCTGCTCGGCTGGCACCACGCTGATGGCCTGGTGGTGGTGCGGGTCAAATTTGGCACCGACCTCTGGGTTTATGGCAATGACTTTATTGCGCTCCAGGGCTGCAATCAGCTGGCGCAGCGTGGCTTGCGCGCCTTCGTTGATCTGGGCGGCGGTGGCATCGGCGATGGCCAGACCGGCTTCCAGGCTGTCGGCCACCGGCAACAAGCTTTCGGCAAAGCTCTCCACGGCGAACTTTCGGGCCTTGGTGATTTCGTCCTCGGCGCGGCGGCGTGCGTTTTCAGCGTCGGCTTTGGCGCGCAGGTACTGGTCGGCCAGTTCGGCGCTTTTGGCCTGCAAAACGGCCAATTCAGCCTGGGCGACGGTCAGTGGATCAGCGTCAAAGGCGGGCTCGGCACTAGCGCCTGGCGCGTTGGCCTCGGGCTGGCCATCGTGTGGAGGGGTGGGGGAGGCGTTGTCGGACATGTGCTTACCAAAAATTCCGTTAATAAAGCGGCGTGCAAAAGACATGGGGTGCCGCAGGCCTAATTCAAGGCCATGCGGCGGTTTTTTCTATGCCCAAGGCGGCAGGCCATGGGGCGTCCTCAGACGGACAGCAGCTCGACCTCGAACTTCAGGGTCGCATTGGGCGGTATCACGCCGCCTGCGCCGCGCTTGCCGTAGCCCAGCTCGGGCGGGATAATCAGGGTGCGGCAGCCGCCCACCTGCATCCCCACCACGCCTTCGTCCCAGCCTTGGATCACCACGCCAGCGCCCAGGCGGAAGCTAAACGGGTCGCCCCGGTCTTTGCTGGAGTCAAATTTTTCGCCTTGTTCGCCGTCCTCAAACAGCCAGCCGGTGTAGTGCACCCGCACATGCTGGCCCGCGGCAGCGGTATCGCCGTCGCCTAGTACGGTGTCTTCGTATTGGAGTCCGGAGGGGCTGGTATGCATGAAAAATCCTCTAATTGAATATAGAAAGCGAGTGCCAGGCTGGGCCCGGCGAAAACTTCAGCTACAGGCTGGCGTGCACTGTGTGCAAAAGGGTTGTAGAAATAGCGGGCAAAGGGCCGAACCACGCTGCAAATGCCGGGCGTGCCTGGTGCAGCAACATGCCCAGGCCTTCGGCTATCGGGTTACCGCGCGCCTGCGCCGCTGCCAAGAGCGGCGTCAAACGTGGCACATACACAATGTCCGACACCACGGCACTAGCAGGTAAGGCATCCAAGCGGATGTCCAGTGCGTCTTGTCCGTCCATGCCCAGGCTGGTCGTGTTGACCAACAGCTGCGCACCTTGCAGCGCTGCATGACGCTCAGACCAGGGCAAGGTCTGCACCACCGCGCCGAACTCTTGGGCTAAAGCTTGCGCTTTACCGGCATCGCGATTGCACAGCCGGATGATGGGTACGCCCGCATCCATCAGCGCGCAAAGCACCGCACGGGATGCGCCACCGGCCCCCAGGACCACGGCTGGCCCTTGGTCGGCCACCCAATGGGGCTGGGCTTCACGCAGACTTTCGATGTAACCGAAGGCGTCAGTATTGGTTCCGTGCAAACTGCCATCGGCCTGCACCACCACGGTGTTGACCGCGCCAATGCGTTGGGCCATCGGGTCGATGTGGTCCAGGATCGACAGGGCTTGCACTTTGTGCGGGATAGTCAGGTTGCAGCCGGCAAACCCAAGCACCGGCAGCGCGCGCAAGGCCTGCTCGAGTTGCGTTGCCTGCACTGCTAAAGGCACATAGGCGCCTCGCAATCCATATTGCGCGATCCAGTGGCCATGGATGAGCGGCGAGCGCGAGTGCGCTACCGGCCAGCCCATGACGCCGGCCAGCACAAAAGGCTGGGCGTGGTCGCTCACCGGCTTACAAGGTGTCGGTGAAGCTGCGCAGTTTGTCGCTGCGGCTGGGGTGCTTGAGCTTGCGCAGCGCCTTGGCTTCGATCTGACGTATCCGCTCGCGCGTTACATCAAACTGTTTGCCTACTTCTTCTAGCGTGTGGTCGCTGGCCATCTCGATACCAAAGCGCATGCGCAATACTTTGGCTTCGCGCGGCGTCAGGCTATCCAAAATGTCTTTGACCACATCGCGCAAACCGGCTTGCATGGCCGCTTCCATGGGCGCTGTGTTGGCACCGTCTTCGATGAAATCCCCTAAGTGGCTGTCGTCATCGTCGCCAATCGGCGTTTCCATGGAAATCGGCTCTTTCGCGATCTTCATGATCTTGCGGATCTTGTCTTCGGCAATTTCCATACGCTCGGCCAATACCGAGGCGTCCGGCTCGAAGCCGAACTCTTGCAAATGCTGGCGACTGATGCGGTTCATCTTGTTGATGGTCTCGATCATGTGCACCGGGATGCGGATCGTGCGCGCTTGATCGGCAATCGAGCGCGTGATCGCCTGGCGGATCCACCAAGTCGCGTAGGTGGAGAATTTGTAGCCGCGGCGGTATTCGAACTTGTCAACCGCCTTCATGAGGCCGATATTGCCTTCTTGGATGAGATCGAGGAATTGCAAGCCACGGTTGGTGTATTTTTTGGCAATCGAGATCACGAGACGCAAATTGGCCTCGATCATTTCACGCTTGGCAGAGCGGCTCGATGCCTCACCCTGGTTCATGCGCTTGTTGATGTCCTTGAGTTGATCCAGCGGGACCACGACTTGCGCTTGCAGGTCTACCAAGCGTTGCTGAATTTCCTGCACGGGCGGAACATTGCGCGCCATGACCGTGCTCCAAGGCTTACCGGCGGCCGCCTGTTTTTCAATCCATTTGAGATTGAGCAAATTGCTGGCAATCTTGTTCCCATTTTTGTCACGGCCACTAAATTCTGCAATGAAATGGTCTTGGCTATAACCGCACTTGTCCACAATAATGCGGCGCAGTTCGCGCTCTTTCTTGCGTATTTCATCGACTTGCGAACGCACCATATCGCATAGCTTTTCAATCGCTTTAGCGGTAAATCGGATGGTCATCAATTCTTCGCTGAGCAGCCTTTGCGCCTTCATGTAAGCCGGCGTGCCATGGCCCTCTTTGGTGTAGAGCTTGTGCATGGTCTCAAAGAGTTCGCGCAGGCGGTCAAAGCGAATCAACGCCTCGCGTTTGAGTTCTTCCAGCTTTTTGGTCAGTGCTTTAGAGCCGCCTTTACCGTCGTCGTCGTCGTCAGCATCAAATTCATCAAAATCTTCCTCAGCCACATAGTCGTCGGCTTCGTTCGGATTGGAAAAACCATCGACGATGGTGGTGATCACCACCTTGTCTTCGCGGATGTCTTCACCGAGACGCAAAATCTCGGCAATCGTGGCTGGCGAACCGGAGATGGCCTCCATCATCGCCATCAAGCCGCCTTCGATACGCTTGGCAATTTCAATTTCGCCTTCGCGGGTCAGCAACTCCACCGTTCCCATCTCGCGCATGTACATGCGCACCGGATCGGTAGTGCGACCAAACTCGCTGTCCACGGTGGACAGCGCTGCTTCGGCTTCTTCTTCCGCCTCGGCCTCGGTCGCTGCAGTTGCCACGTTGTTGTTGAGCAAAAGCGTCTCGGTGTCGGGGGTTTGTTCGTAGACGGCCACACCCATGTCGTTGAGCATGGAGATTACAACCTCCAGTGTTTCCGTCTCCACCAATTTGCCGGGCAAATGGTCCGAGATTTCGCCATGGGTCAAGTATCCACGGGTGCGGCCGAGCTTGACCATTTCGATAAAAGCGACGCGGTGTTTGACCTTCTCTTCTTCCGACAGAATCGTTTGCTCTAGACCAAATTCCTTCATCAGCGCGCGGGCTTTGGCCTGGCTGATCTTCATGCGCAGCGGTTTGACTTTCTCCGCGCTGTCTGCCGCAACCGGCTCGACTTCAAGCTCGGCCTCAATGTCCGATAAATCGGCATCGTCGCCGTCGCCCAGCGCGCCTTTGCCCTTCGCCTTGGTTTTTGCCTTGGTCGCGGGTTTCACTGCGGGTTTGGCAGCAGGTTTAACGGGGGTTTTTGCGGGCACAGCCGCCGATTTGGCGGGGGTGGCAGTCGTCTTTTTGGGGTCGGCTTTGGCTGAACCCGCATTGGCTTTGGCTGCGTGGGCAATTGCTTGGCTTGCCGGCTTTACAGCTACCGCTGGGCTGGGCTTTTTAGCCGCAGATTTCGCGGCTTCTTTACCTGACTTTGCCGCTGGCGCAGCCGTGGGTTTTTTAGCTGGGGTGACTGGAACAGAAGGACTAACTTTTGGCATGGATTTCTTGGGTACCGCCTTGGACACGACCGGTGGTGTCACGTGGGCTTTGGCTACAGGGGGTTTTTTTAGTGGCGCAGCGCTTTTCGCTTTGCCCGGAACTGTCGGTTTGGACGCTTTCAGTGTTGTGCTGCTTGCCTTTGCTGGAGTTTTATTGATTGCTTTTTTGGCAATTGTTGCATTAATTTTCGCGGATGATTTACTCGCGACTACTTTTTTGGCGGGCGCCTTGGTGCTTTTCACCGCAACTGCCTTTTTCGGGATCGCTTTGGCATTCAGCTTTGCTTTGCTCAGGGGCGCTTTTGCCTTGCTTGTGATGGCAGACTTCTTGACCGGAGCAGCAGCTTTGGTTTTGGCAGCGCTCTTCGCAGTGGCTTTTGCCAGCGGCTTCACGGCGGCTTTGGCAGTCTTGGTCATCACCTTTTTAGCTGGCAGTGGCTTAGCTTTAGCCGCTGGCGATTTTTTTAGAGGTGGCGCTATCTTTGTCACAGGCTTTTTTGCAGCAGGCTTGGATGCTTTTGTGTTTTTTGGTGTCGGCATGGTTCAACCTTCAGTGATGAAGAGGATCGGATGGGGCATCAACAACGCCAAGCGCTTGGAAATAAGCGCAGGCAATTTAGCGAAACAACGGGGACTTGGGGCAAGCTGTGCGGGCGAACATTTGGATTGCAGCCCTTGCGGACGGGTGGCCTGGGTGATCGTTGTCACTGGGTGGCCGGTGCCGGAGGTGCTGCTGTCGCTCTTGCCAAGAAAATGGATTATACCAATTTTAACGCTTCCAGCTCCCCAGTCAGCATTTTTTTTCGCGCCTCGAGACTGCGATACCGTCGCTGCACTTCTGGATCGCTGATTGCCGCTGCCAAACCGTTCATCTGCAAGGTGATGCGGTCAATGACAAGCCGTTTCAGTACATCGGGCAAATCTAGAGCGGCTTCTTCAGTGTGGCTGGAGGGAGCGGTTGGTCCATCCATCAGCTGCAGCGCACGGTCTTGGAAGCTATGGCCGGCCAGCTCGCTGCGCAGTGTGGTCCAGTTCAGCGGCCCATGTTCGTGCAACTGTCCTTCCAGCCACACAAAAAGTTCGCCCAAAGGGGCGGGCAATTCGCAAAGCATGCTCTGGTCTTCATTGGAAAGGCTATCCCACAAATGGCTTTGTGCCAACAAGATACGCGCCGCATGGTCGGCGCGGCTGGCCGGGCGGCTGCGTAGTCGAAGTGCATTGCTGGAGCGCCCACCGTAGCCATTGACGTTGCCCGAGCCTGCCACTTTGCTAAGGCGCGTAGCTGCAAGTTTATGGCCCTCCCGCTTGCCGCGCGCCCCGCCAGCCCCCGCTGCCTGCGATGCTGGCAGCCAAAGCTGGGAGAGTTCCCGCGCATTCAATTGCACTAAGTCAGCGATCTCGCTGAGTAGTTGCAATTTGAGCGCACCTTCGGGTAAGGCACTCCACAGTGGCTTTGCGTTGCTCGCCAGATGTGCGCGGCCTTCTGCGCTGTGCAGGTCGCAGCCCTCGCTGGCCGCTTCCACCAGAAATCGGCTGAGCGGCGTGGCTGCTGCCACGGCCTGGGCGAAGGCTTCGCTGCCATGTGCGCGGATAAAGCTGTCCGGGTCGTGCTCCTCTGGCAAAAATAAAAACTTGATGCTGCGCACATCGCTGGCATAGGCCAAAGCACCGTCCAGCGCTTTGCGCGCCGCGCGTCGGCCCGCGCTGTCGCCGTCAAAGCTGAACACCACGGCGTCGGTAAAGCGGAATAGCTTTTGCACATGGTCAGGCGTACAGGCCGTACCCAGCGTAGCCACGGCATTGGGAAAACCCAACTGCGCCAGCGCCACCACGTCCATATAGCCCTCGGTAACCAGGGCATAGCCTTTTTCGCGCAAATGGGCGCGCGCTTCAAACAGGCCGTAAAGCTCACGGCCTTTGCTAAACACAGGCGTCTCGGGCGAATTGAGGTACTTGGGCTTTTCATCGCCCAGCACGCGCCCGCCAAAGCCTATGCATTCGCCTTTGATATTGCGAATGGGGAACATCACGCGGTCGCGAAAACGGTCGTAGCGCTTTTCCTCGCTGCCTTCTTCGGCATTGCTGATGACCAGTCCGCTTTCCACCAGCAGCGGGTCGTCGTACTGCGGGAACACGCTGGCCAGACTGCGCCAGCCCTCGGGGGCATAGCCCAGGCCGAAGCGCTTGGCCACTTCGCCAGAGAGGCCGCGCCCTTTCAGGTAGGCCACCGCGCGCGGCGCGTCTTTGAGCTGACGGCGGTAGGCTTCCCCGGCTTTTTCCAGCACGCTGGTCAGCGTGTTCTGTTTTTCTTTTTGTTCCAGGGCGCGGGCACGGTCTTGCGGCGAGGCGTCTTCTTGCGGCACTTGCATGCCAAATTGCTGCGCCAGGTCCTGCACCGCCTCCACGAAAGTCATACCAGCGTGGTCCATCAAAAACCCGATGGCATTGCCGTTTTTTCCGCAGCCAAAACAATGGAAAAACTGCTTGCTGGGGCTCACCGAAAAAGACGGAGATTTTTCGCCATGAAACGGGCACAAGCCCATGAAATTGGCGCCGCCTTTTTTGAGCTGCACATAGCGCCCGACGATATCCACAATGTCAGCGCGCGCCAACAATTCCTGGATAAAAGTCTGGGGGATCGCCATCGCGAGATTGTAGGAGTGGGGCCGGGCTCAGTCGCCCAGCACCAGGCCTTCGCGCCGGCCGTCTGCCCCACCGGCCCAGCCTGCGGCGTCGCGTGCGATCACTTGCAAGCCACTGGTCAAGGGCATTTCCAGCACTTGGTGGCCGCGCGCGCGCAGCGCCGCTACCGTGCTGGGCGTGAAGCGGTCTTTTTCTAAAAAGGTGGTGCCCTCCATGGGGCCGAAATTGGGTAGATCAATCGCAGCCTGCGGGCTGAGCCCCCAGCGCAGCACGCCGTACAGGGTTTTGGCCGTGAAGTGGATGATGAAGGCGCCGCCAGGGCTGCCGCCGCTCAATTGCAGGGCGCCGCTGTCCGCGTCAAACACCAAGGTGGGTGCCATGGACGAGCGGGGCCGCTTGCCCGGCTGCACCCGGTTGGCGACGGGTTTGCCATCGGCGCCACTGGGGCTTAAGCTGAAATCGGTGAGCTGGTTATTGAGCAAAAAGCCGCCCGCCAAGCCTTTGCCCCGGTTGACCATCAGGCGTGCGCCGAAAGCGTCTTCGATGGTGGTGGTCATGGCCACAGCATGGCCCCAGCGGTCCAGTACCGAGATATGCGAGGTGCCGTGTTCGGTTTGCGCGGGCATGGGCGCCCAGCCCAGCGGCGTTTGCGCAGCGGGTCCGGGCGTTCCTGCCCGTACCGCTGGCATCGCCGGCCCTTGCGGCGCAATGGCCGCGGCGCGTGCTTGCAGGTAGGCGGGCTGCACCAGACTCAGCCAGTCGCCCGACGGGGCCGGGGTAAACGCCGGGTCTGCCACATAGGTGGCGCGGTCAGCAAAGGCCAGGCGCGAGGCCTCCGCGTACAGGTGCAGCCAGTCGGCGCCAGGCTGCCCGCCGGTCAAGGGCAGGCTGGCGGCTGGCGTGAAGTCCAGAGTGCCCAAGATAGAGGAGATGGTCAGCATGCCCGAACTTGGCGGCGGCATTCCGCACAGACGGTAGGTTTTGGGTGCTACGCGGTAGCTGGTGCACAGGGGCTGGCGCAGCAGCGGGCGGTAAGCGGCCAGGTCGCTCAGTTGCAGCAGGCCGGGGTTGCTGGGGTGTTGGCGCACTGCGCTCACCATGGCTTGGGCGACCTCGCCCATCATCAAGGCGTCCGGCCCCTCGGTGGCGATGCGCTGCAAAACGGCGGCTAGCTCTGGGTTGCGCAGCAGATGGCCGGCGGGCCAGGGGCGGCCTTGCGCGTCATAAAAATACTGCGCTGCCACCGGGTCTTTTTGCAGCGCGGTTTCGCCCGCCAGCAAAGCCGCCAGGCGCGGGCTGACCGCAAACCCGTCACGGGCCAGTCGTATCGCAGGCGCAAATAAAAACGCCCAGGGTAGTTTTCCATGCGTCGCGTGCGCCATGGCCAGCATACGCAGCGCGCCAGGTATGCCTACCGCGCGTCCGCCGACGATGGCCTGCTTCATGGCTAGAGGCTTGCCGTCTGCGCCCAGGAATAAATCCGGCCCGGCTTGCGCAGGAGCAGTTTCGCGCCCGTCGTAGGCTCGTACGGTTTTGCCGTCAAAGTGCACTAAAAATGCGCCGCCGCCAATGCCGCTGCTTTGCGGCTCGACCAGGCTGAGCACCATTTGCACCGCGATGGCTGCGTCCACCGCGCTGCCGCCTGCGCTCAGCATGGCGTAGCCCGCTTCGGTGGCTAATGGGTTGGCCGCAGCGACGGCCTGCTTTTTAAAATGCCAGCCAGGGTTTTGAACGATTTTGCTAGCGCCTTCGGGCTGCGCATTGGCGGCAGGGGTAGTTGTTTGCGCCTGTGCTGAAGCGCCCAAAGCCGCACCTAGGAGCAGGCCGCTTAGCGCTTTACGCAAGCGGCCCGCAGCCACAAGCGCCTGCGGCCCAACTTGCGCTAGCTGCCAACGCACCTGCATGGGCTGGCTTGGCATATTGCGTTTTATTTCTGCCGGGGCTGGCGCCCCAGCGCATAGAACTCAGGGTTGGGCATCATGCCGCTCACATTGGCCACCCGGTTGGACAGGCCGAAAAAGGCGGTAATGCCTGCGATGTCCCAAATATCTTCGTCGTCAAAGCCATGGGCGTGCAGCGCGGCAAAGTCGGCGTCTTCCACCGTGTGGCTGGACTGGCAGACTTTCATCGCAAAGTCCAGCATGGCGCGTTGGCGAGGGGTGATGTCGGCCTTGCGGTAGTTGGTGGCCACCTGATCGGCTAGCAATGGCTTTTTCTCGTAAATGCGCAAGAGGGCGCCATGCGCGACCACGCAGTACAGGCACTGGTTGGCCGCGCTGGTGGCCGTGATGATCATTTCGCGGTCACCTTTGCCCAGGCTGGAGCCCTCGCGCAACATGAGCGCATCGTGGTACGCAAAAAACGCCCGCCACTCGGCTGGGCGGCGCGCCAGTGCCAAAAAGACATTCGGAATAAAGCCGGATTTTTCCTGTACCTCCAGAATTTTTTCCTGGATATCAGCGGGCAGGGTGTTCAGGTCGGGCAGGGGATAGCGGTTCATAGCTGGGTCCTAGGCGATGGAAATGGGAGCGCTTGGCGGCAGATTATGCGGCTGTGCCTGAGGGCTTGTTCGCTGATCGGTATGTCATCGAATTTCGGTGTGCAATCAACTGCTACTGCCAGGCGACCTTGCGAGGCAGCACGCATGGCACCTTGGGGGAGACGTTTTTAGTAATGCGGCGGAAGTTCATCGCGCAGGCTGTGGCTGGTGTCCCCTTGCGCGCTGCCGATTTGCTGGCGCAAGTGCAGCACCTCGCTGATCAGCGCGTCAATTTGCGTTTGTTGGCGGATCACCGTTTGGTCGAGTTTGTCCAGCAGGTCTTCGGCAAAGCTGGCTTTGATTTCCAGGGCGGTCAGGCGCGCATCGCGCAGTTCGCCGGGCGTGTCGGCGCTAGGGTTGGCTTGGGTCATCCGGCCATTGTGCCTTTGGCGCCTTAGCCCGCAAAGGGCGCTGGGCTGCCGCTTGGCTTTGGCGCCATGGCACATGGGCCAAGCCTTGGGTCAGGCCAATCAGTCAAAATGCGAGTTGGTGCGTCAATCCCGCCTGGCTGCGCGTTGTCGCAGACCCCAACGTGAGATTGTTTGCGGTCTCGGTATCTAAGTTCCATGGAGAAATTGCGTGAATAAGATTTACCCCAGCGCCGCAGCGGCGCTTGAAGGCGTCGTGCAGGACGGCCAGCTCATCGCGGTGGGTGGCTTCGGACTGTGCGGCATTCCCGAGGCTTTGATTGATGCGGTGCGCGACAGCGGCAAGCAAAACCTGACGGCGATTTCCAATAACGCCGGTGTCGATGGCTTTGGGCTGGGCAAGTTGCTTGAAACTCGGCAGATCAAAAAAATGATTTCCAGTTATGTGGGCGAAAACAAAGAGTTTGAGCGCCAGTACCTGGCCGGTGAACTGGCCCTGGAATTCACGCCGCAGGGCACGCTGGCCGAAAAGCTGCGCGCGGGCGGCGCGGGCATTCCCGCCTTTTTCACGAAAACCGGCGTGGGCACGATGGTTGCCGAGGGCAAAGAATTGCGCGAATTTGATGGCGAAACCTATGTCATGGAGCGTGCCTTGATGCCGGACGTATCGCTGGTCAAAGCACACCGGGCCGACAAGTCGGGTAATTTGCAGTTCCGCCTGACGGCGCGCAACTTCAACCCGGCGGTTGCCATGGCCGGAAAAATAACGGTGGTGGAGGTAGAGGAAATCGTCGAGACCGGCGCTATCGCCCCGGACGATGTGCACCTAGCCGGTATTTACGTGCACCGCCTGGTACTTAACGCCACGCCCGAAAAGCGCATCGAGAAACGCACTATTACCCAAGCGCCGCACGAGCACGCGGCGCAGTCTGAAAAAGCAGGAGCCTGAACATGAGCTGGACACAAGACCAAATGGCCGCACGCGCGGCGCAAGAGCTGGAAGACGGTTTTTATGTGAACCTGGGCATTGGCATTCCCACGCTGGTGGCCAACTTTGTGCCGAGCGACAAAGAAGTTTGGCTGCAAAGCGAAAACGGCATGTTGGGCATCGGCCCCTTTCCCACCGAAGACGCGGTTGACGCGGACCTGATTAACGCGGGCAAGCAAACCGTGACCACCATCAAAGGCTCCAGTATTTTTGGCAGCCACGAGAGCTTTGCCATGATCCGCGGCGGCAAGATCAACCTGAGCATTTTGGGCGCCATGCAAGTGAGCGAACACGGCGACTTGGCCAACTGGATGATTCCGGGCAAGATGGTCAAAGGCATGGGCGGTGCGATGGATTTGGTGGCCGGCGTCAAGCGTGTCATCGTGCTGATGGAGCACGTGGCCAAAAAGAAAGACGGCACCGAAGACCTGAAAATTTTGCCCCACTGCACCTTGCCATTGACTGGCGTGGGCGTGGTGGACCGCATCATCACCGACCTGGCAGTGATGGACGTGACGCCGCAGGGCCTGAAAGTGGTGGAGTTGGCGCCGGGGGTGACGCGCGAATTTGTGCAGTCCAAGACCGGCGTGCCGCTGCACTAAACGACTTACATCTTTACATTACTTTGACGGCGCGCAATGTGCCGCACGCAGTGACTGCCTAGACTGGATGCCTAACTAGCACTTCGGTGAGAGGCGGTTTTTGTGGTTAGTTTCTTGATGGCCCGGCGCCTGGGGATGGCGCTGGTGCTCACGTTTTCAGCCAGCTTGGCGTTGGCCGACAGTCCGGCTAATTTATTAGATACCTACAAGACCCAGGCCAAAGCGACCGGTGGTGCCGCAGGAGACGTTGCACGCGGCCAAAGTTTTTTTAACAGCACCCACGGTAACGAATGGAAATGCGCCTCTTGCCACGGCGCGCTGCCCACGGGCAAGGGCGAGCATGCCATTACCCACAAAGTGATCGAACCCCTAGCGCCTGCCTTCAATGCCCAGCGCTTTAGCGATCTGGCGAAGGCGGATAAGTGGTTTCGCCGCAATTGCAAAGACGTGTTGGCGCGCGAGTGCAGCGCCGCCGAAAAGGCCGATGTGCTGGCCTGGCTGATGACCTTGAAATAATTTTTCTTTGGAGCTTTATGGCTAAAAACCGCTACCTACCCCGATTTCAGACCATCACCTTAGTTGCCTTTCTGGGTCTTGCCTCTTTCACCGCTATGGCGCAAAGCAGCGCCGGCCTGAAGGGCGCACCCGCAGCTTTCAATACCGAGTGCACCAGTTGCCACATCGGCTTCGCGCCGGGTCTGACCGGAGAGGCCAACTGGCGCGGCATCATGGGCGGGCTGGATAAACATTTCGGCGTCGATGCGTCTATCGACGACAAATCGCGCCAGAGCATTAGCGCCTGGCTCATCAGCCATGCCGCCAAAGGCAGCCAGTACGCTAGCGCCAGCCCGGAATTCCGCATCAGTAAAAGTAACTGGTTTGTGCGCCAGCATGACGAAGTGAGCAGCAAAGTGTGGAAGCGCGCCAGCATCAAAAGCCCGGCCAATTGCGGCGCTTGTCACGGTGGTGCGGACAAAGGTGATTTTGATGAAGACCGCGTGCGGATCCCCTCATGAGCACGCCCGACACACTGCCTAAACAAGCCGCTTCGCAAGAGCAAAAAATTTGGGACTTGCCGACACGGGTATTTCATTGGATGCTGGCCTTGTGTTTTGCCGGTGCCTGGCTTACTGCCGAGAGTGAGCGCACCCAGCTCTTGCACTTAACACTGGGGTATTGCGCCGGGGCTTTGGTGCTGTGGCGTGTTGTGTGGGGCGTGGCGGGCAGCCGCTATGCACTGTTTAGCGAGTTTGTGCGCAGCCCGGCAGCGGCGCTGCGCTATTTGCAGGCTTATTTGCCCGGCAGCACCTTAGCGGCCCCGCGGCGCTACCTGGGCCACAACCCGGCCGGCGGCTGGGCGGTGCTGGGCCTATTGGCCTTGATGCTGTTGGCGGTCTTAAGTGGCTGGTGGGCTTACCAGGCGGGGGCACCCGATATGGCGGGCGAAGCCCATGAAGTGCTGAGCCACGCTTTGCTTATCTTGATTGCCTTGCATGTGCTGGCCGTGGTCGCCACCGGATTTAAACACCGCGAAAACCTGGTGCGTGCCATGTGGACCGGCCGCAAGCGCGCCACCCCAGAACAAGCGATCCGTTCGTCGCACGTGTTGATCGGTCTGCTGTTGTTTGCGGTGGTAGCCTGTCTGGGCTGGGCCCTTTACACCGGTCGCCTGCCCGCTCTGACGGCCTGAGGTCGCATCGTGGCGGTTCGCCCAGCGGATACCTGCCGCGCAAGAGTTAGCTCCTGTTAAGTTGCCCGAAGGCTTAATGTGCGCCCGCCGCATCGGCGGGTGTTTTGGCCGACGGCGCACCTTGTGGCGGTGGCTGCATCGGTTTGGCTAGCCAAATAATCGGTATCAGCAATAAAAAGATAAACGCGGAGGCCAGGAAAATATCGTCTGCCGCCATGGTCGCGGCCTGCTGGTCAATGAGTCGGTTAATGCTGGCCAGCCCTTGTTCCTGGCTCATGCCAGCGGCCGCAAAATTACTTATCGCGCTATTGGTGGCCTGACTACCCCGGTTGATCATCTCGGACAGTTCCGCATGGTGCATAGCAGTGCGGTCTTGCCACAAAGTAATCGTCACAGAGGTTCCGAAGGAGCCACCCAGAATCCGCATAAAGTTAGACAAGCCCGATGCCGAGGGCATGTTGGAAGGTGCAATGCCATTGAGCGTGAGCGTCGACAGGGGAATAAAGAAAAACGCGACCGCAATGCCCTGGATGATGGTGGGCATCATGATGGTCATGAAGTCGGCCTGGGTGCTAAATTGCGATCGCATCCACAGCACCAGGGAGAACATGACAAACGAGAAAGTCGCGAGTTTGCGTGGGTCAAATTTTTGCACGTTCTTGCCCACGATAGGCGAGAGCAAGATGGCAAACAAGCCCACGGGTGCGAGCATCATGCCCGCCTGGGTCGAGGTGTAGCCCATGAACTGTTGCAGCCATAGTGGAAACAACACCAAGTTGCCGATAAACAAACTATAGGCAATGGCAAGGCAGATAGAGGCCCAGCGGAAATTGCGCATTTTCAGCAGACGCAAATCCACGACAGGGTGCTTATCCGTCAATTCCCAGGCGATAAAAAATGCGCCGCAAATGGCCGCAACCAATCCCAGCACGACGATTTCGCTGGAGTGGAACCAATCGACTTCTTTGCCCCGGTCCAGCATAATTTGCAAAGCGCTCACCGCTAACACCAGCAATGTCAGGCCCACGGTGTCGATTGGTAGTTTTTGCCGATGCGATTCACGCTTTTTATAAATGGTCCACGTAATAAATGCTGCCGCCAGGCCGACGGGAATGTTGATATAAAAAATCCATCCCCAATGCGCGTTGTCGGTGATCCAGCCACCCAGCAAGGGGCCCATGACGGGCGCCACCAGCGTAGTCATAGCCCACATGGCCATGGCAATACCCGCCAGTGCTGGCGGGTAGCTTGACAGCAGCAGGGTCTGGGCCAAGGGCATCATGGGTCCGGCTACAAAACCCTGGAAGGCGCGCATCGCGATCAGCGTCGGCATATTGGGCGCCAGTGCGCACAACCACGAGGCCAGCACAAACAGCAAAACGCTCAAGGTAAATAAACGCACTTGCCCGAAGCGCTGCGATAGCCAGCCAGTCAAAGGCACCGCAATCGCATTGGCCACGCCAAAGCTGGTGACCACCCACGCGCCCTGGTTAGGGCTGACGCCCAAATCGCCGGCAATGGCGGGTAGCGACACATTGGCAATGGATGAGTCCAGCACATTCATAAACGTTGCCGCAGATAGCGCAATCGTGCCCCACACGCGGGCCGCGCCTGTCAGCGGAGCAAGTGTCATGGGTGGCGGGGAGCTAGCCATAGCGGATTTAGGACTTGTTGCCGATGGCTGCAGGTGCTGGTTGGAGTGGCGCCGCCATAGCGCCTCCCAAGTTGTTGGCAATCACGCGCTGGATCTCGGCGGTCGCTTGCCCGTCTAAGACTTCGTAGACATCGGTTTGCACGGCAGAAGCGGCCTGGCCGCCTTCAGCCAAGGATTTTCCGTCTTGCGAGCGCACATCCACGCTTACTTCCATGGACAAGCCAATGCGCAGCGGATGGGCGCTGACCTGTGCCGGGTCCAAGCTGATGCGCACAGGTACCCGTTGCACGACCTTGATCCAGTTGCCGGTAGCGTTTTGCGCTGGCAACAAGGAAAAGGCGGCCCCAGTGCCAGCGCCTAGGCCGACTACCGTGCCTTGGTATTGCACTTTCTTGCCGTACACGTCGGCCGTGAGGGTGGCGGGTTGGCCGATGCGGATGGTGCGTAGTTGGACTTCTTTGAAATTAGCGTCCACCCAAGGCGCGCCCAGCGCGACCACGGACATCAGGGGCGCCCCGGCGGCTACGCGCTGGCCCAATTGGACCGAGCGTCGGGCCACATAGCCGTCAACGGGGGCCGGCAGTGTGGCGCGGTGCAAGGTGAGAAAAGCCTCGCGTACTTTGGCCGCAGCGGCGACTACGCCGGGATGGTTTTGGACCTGCGTGTTATCGGTCAGCGTTTTCGCACTTTGTAATTGATCACGCGCTGCCAAGGTCGCCGATTTGGCCGCCGCCAAAGCGTTCTGCGCCTGCGTCAACTGGGCCTTGGTATGCGATAGTTCTTCGCCAGAGACAGCGCCAATGCCTACCAGCGACTGGCGCCTAGCAAGGTCATCGCTTAGACGGATGATTTCGTTTCGGGCTTTTTGCACGTCGCTGTCGCGCACCGCAATTTGCGCTTCCAGCGTAATGTTGTTGGCATACAGACTGCGGACTTGACGCACCGCCTGGGCCAGATTGGCTTCGGCCAAGTCCAAGCTCATCTTCGCATCGGTGGCGTCGAGTTTGATTAGCGGCTGACCGGCCTTCACAAAGTCCGTGTCATCGGCCAAGATGGCGGTGACCGTACCGCCGATTTGCGGCGTGATCTGAATCACATTGCCTTGGACATAGGCGTTATCGGTGGATTCCTGATTGCGGCCGCTGTACCACTCGTAGCCGCCATAGGACAGGCCCAACAAGACCACCAGACTGACCACGGTTAAGGCTTTTTGTCGTCCGCCGCCTGCTGCCAGGGCAGGCGCTGGCATGGCGCCTGCGCTGCTTGGCGCGGCTGGGGCGCTCGCGGCGGCCTGCGCGGGAGCGGTCAACGGTGTGGGCTCGTCGCTGGACCTGGGTGGGGTGTCGGGCGAAAAGCGGGGCTCAGCCCGCTCGGTGGTGGGCGTGTTGGAAGAGGTTGAGGGAGTGGGATCTGGGCGCATAAAAGGGTCTCGTGAAAGCTTAGTTGGCGGTGTCCGGTGGCGCGCTCTCCTGCAGGTAGCCGCCCCCCAATGCCCGCATCAATTGCGCATGGATGTCCAAGGCGCGTGCGTGCAGTTCAATCGCTTGCCGCTGGTGCGGTACCAGCGCACTTTGGGCGTTAAGTACCCCAGCGCGGGTGCTCAGTCCCGAGGCATAGCGCTGCTGCGCAATCTCCAGCAAGGCTTGCGCGTTGGCTTGCGCGAGCTTTTGTTCCTTTTCTTGTGCGGCGATATAGCGCAAGCTTGTGAGTTGTTCATTGACATCGCGCACGGCCTCCAGCACGAGCGCGTTATAGCTTTCCACCGCAGCATCGAGTTCGGCAGATTTGCCGAGCAGATTGGCCCGCAAGCGGCCGGTGTCGAATAACGGCAGACGCAGCGCCGGTCCCAGGCCCCATTGTTCGCTACCGGCATTGGCAATATTGCTCCAGCCCACGCTATTGAGGCCGACAAAAGCGGTCAGGTTGATATTGGGGTAGAACAGGGCTTTTGCATAGGCCATGTCGGCTGTGGCTGCTTCTACCCGCCACCGCGCGGCAACGATGTCCGGACGCCGTCCCAGCAAATCCATGGGTAGGCTGTCTTGCTGTGGCGCCGCAGTCAACGCTTGCAGCGCGCCGTCTGTCCATGCCATATCCAGGCTGGTTTTACCGACCAAAGCGGCCAGGCTGTTGCGCGCCAGGGCGACCTGTTCGCCCAGTGCCTCGATTTGCTGCCGAATTTCGGGCATGCTGGCATTCAGAGGGGTGGACCGAAATTCGAGCTCACTGTCCAGGCCCGCGTCTTTGCGGGCGCGCGCAATAGCGTTGGCTTGTTCCCGCTGGGCCAGATAACTCTGTTGTAAGGCGCGTTGTGCCTGCAGGCGCAACATGGCGAGGTAGGTTCGGGTCACCTGCGTGGACAATAACAAGCGCGCCTGTTGTGCGTCGGCGATCGCTGCTTGCGTGGCACCGATAGAGGCATCGAGCGCCGCGCGGTTTCGGCCAAACAAGTCCCATTCGTAGGAAAGATTGATCTGGGCATTGGCCAACTGGACATTGCCGCCGGCGAGGGGCGGCGGGTACATGCCGACGGCGCTAAAGCGTTGTTGACTGGCGTCGAAGGCGCCGACGGCCTGGACTTTTTCATTGGCGCCTAATCCTTCGCTGACCGCTTCGGCGCGGACGATGCGCGCTTGGGCCGCTCGCAAATTGGGAGATGCCTGCAGAGCCTGAGTAACCAGCGCATCTAACTGCGGGTCGTTGAAGCTTTGCCACCAAAGTTCGTCAAAGCCACTTTCACTGCGAGTCGGCGTAACACGGGCCGCGACCAGCTTTTTTCGTGCGGGCAGTGGCACGGCGCGCAGGCCTAATGACTCGGGCACCAAGGTGCGCGCGGCCGGCAAAATGCCCGAAAAATCGGCGCACGCGCTTAATGTCAAGACGAGTGAAAGACCCAAGAGGCGCACAGGCCATGGCCCGCGCTCTGGTACCGGTGTGATGGGTGGGCTGGCGTGGCGTGGTGTCATGTTCGGTGGTTTACGGGCCCGTTGCACTTGCCTCGGGCAAGGGCCCTGGTTTGCTTTGGAGGGTTTGCGCATTGCCCAACATTTTTTGGAGCAAGACTTTGAGGGTGGCAAATTCTTCGGGGCTCATTCCCGCCAGATGCCTGTTGAGCACCGCGCTGAGTACCCCGGGCAGGGTTTGGGCAGCACGTTGGCCGCTTTCGGTCAGTGCGATATGCACCAGGCGGCGGTCGCGCTCGGAGCGGCTGCGGCTGCACAGGCCTTTGGCCTCCAGACGGTCGAGCATGCGGGTCATGGCTCCGGCATCGAGATGGCAGTCGCGCGCTAACTCTGCTGCCGTCGAGCTGTGGCCCAGATACAACTTCATGATGGGCAGCCACTGGGCATTGGTAAGTGCCGAGCCTGCCAATTCGGTTTCAATATTTTGCGCCAGACTGACCAGGATGCGCCGCATCATGTAGCCCACGCTGTCTTCGGGCTGGTAATTGTCAGATTGGTAAAAACTGTGGCTGACCAAGGCAGGCGGCGTGCTGTCCTCGGTGCTGGGGTCGGTGGGCCTAGGGTTTTCCATGAGGCCCGGATTGTAATCATTGCATAGGCAATGATTGACATGGCATGGAAATAAACCTAATCCAGGTGCAAGGTTATTGCGTCCGCCGCGAAAGGCGACAATGGCCGCTTGTGACCTTGAAAGCCCTTGTTTGCCCACTTCTGTAAGTTCTGACCTCGCGCTGCCCAGCGCGCCATCGCCCCGCCTGGCCAGCGGTCTGACCCTGGCGCTGCTGGGCGCGGTGGCCTTTAGCGGCAAGGCCATCATCGTCAAACTGGCTTATCGCCATGGGGCTGATGCCGTCACCCTTTTGATGCTGCGTATGGCCATGGCGCTGCCGTTTTTTATCTTGATGGCTTGGTGGGCAGGGCGCACGCGTAAGGGCGTCACGCCCGAGGCGCTGCAATGGCGCGACCGCTTGGGCATTATCTGGCTGGGTTTTACCGGCTATTACCTTGCCAGCTTTCTGGACTTTGCAGGCCTTGCCTATATCAGCGCCTCTTTTGAGCGCCTGATTTTGTACCTCAACCCCACACTGGTAGTCTTGCTGGGGGCTCTGCTGTACCGGCGCGCGATAAGCCCCTACCAGTGGCTAGGCCTGGCCATCAGTTATGGCGGCGTGTTGTTGGTCTTTGGCCACGAAGCGCATTTGTCGGGCGAGGGCGTCTGGCTGGGCTCGGCTTTGGTGTTTGGTAGTGCCGTCAGTTATGCGCTGTATTTGTCTTATAGCGGTGAGCTAGTGCGGCGTTTGGGTGCTTTGCGTTTGGTCGGCTGGGCCAGCGCGGTGGCCTGTGTTTTGTGTATCGCGCAGTTTTTGGTTTTGCGGCCGGTCGCCGGTTTATCGGATCTTGCGCCTCAGGTCTGGACGCTGTCGGTGATCAATGCCTCGGTGTGTACCGTGGTGCCGGTGGTGCTGGTGATGTTGGGCATCGAACGCTTGGGTGCGGGCCTGGCAGCGCAGGTGGGTATGGTCGGGCCGATGTCCACTTTGATGATGGCCGCGGTATTCTTGGACGAGCCCTTGACGGCGTGGGTGCTGGGCGGTACGGTGCTGGTGATGGCCGGTGTTTTCGTCTGTACGCGCAGCCCGGTGGCGGTGCCTGCGGATTAAATGTGAAGGCTTTTGCAAAGCGGACGGGCTTGGCGAGTGGGCGGGTAGAGCGTAACTGCATTTTTTGTACTTTGGAGTAAAGCATGGACTTAGGTTTAACCGGCCGCTGGGCTTTGGTATGCGGCGCCAGCCGCGGTTTAGGTTTTGGTTGCGCACAAGCTTTGGTGCGCGAAGGCGTGCATGTGCTGATGGTGGCGCGCCGGCCCGATGTGTTGGCCGTTGCGGCCCAAGAAATGAGGGCGGGTGACGCCGCCAGGACAGGCGCGCAGGTGCTGCATTGCGCCGCTGACATCACTACCACTGAAGGCCGTACTGCGGTGTTTGCGATGCGCGCCGACTTTGACATCGTGGTCACCAATGCCGGCGGACCTGCGCCCGGCAGCTTTCGCGACTGGGACCGTGACGCCTGGTTACGTGCGCTGGATGCCAATATGCTGACCCCGATTGAACTCATCAAGGCTACTGTCGATGGCATGGCTGCACGCGGTTTTGGCCGCATCATCAACATCACCTCCGGCGCGGTGAAAGCGCCCATCGACATATTGGGTTTGTCCAATGGTGCGCGCAGCGGCTTAACGGGTTTTGTCGCTGGCTTAGCCCGCTCTAGCATCGCGGCGCAGGGCGTCACCATCAATAACTTGCTGCCTGGCCCGTTTGACACCGACCGATTACAGGGCTTGTTTGCTAGCTCAGCGCAAAAGACAGGTCAAAGCGTGGAAGCACTCGCCGCCACACGGCGCAAAGGCATTCCGGCGCAGCGCTTTGGAACGCCGGAAGAATTCGGCGCCGCTTGCGCGTTTTTATGCAGCCCGCTGGCTGGGTTCATTACCGGCCAAAACCTATTGCTCGATGGTGGAGCCTTTGGCGGTACGTTTTAAAGTGGGTGGCGCGCGCCAAACTTTAGGGGCAAGGGCAAGGGCAAGGGCAAGGGCAAGGGCAAGGGCAAGGGCCTAGGTCCAAGCAGCATGGCGGTTTAAAGCTACTCGGCTTTGACCGATGGCGCTTTGCGCGCCGACAGTACGATGCCCGCTGCAATCAGTACAAAAGCCGCCGCGTGAAACAATTGTGGCGACTCGCCCAGAAATAGCGTAGACAAGAGCGCGGCGAATAAGGGAATAAGGTTCATAAAAAACCCGGCCACCGATGGTCCGACCAGGGCCACGCCTGCTCCCCAGGCGCGGTAAGACAGCACCGCAGGCCCCACCCCGATAAAGGCCAAGGCCGCGGCCAGCGGCCAGCCCAGCTCCAGGCGGGCATCGGTCAGCGTCCATTCCAGCGCGGCGCAGCCTAAGGCGCCGACCAGACCAAACACCGTTTGGGCCAGCAAAAACGCCGCCCAATCGGCGCGAATCGGCGCCGATTCCGTGGTCGGGTGCGCCAACATCCAGCTGTAAAACGCCCAGCCCATGGCGGCCACCAGCATGTACACATCGCCCGCCACCAAATGAAAGCCGACCAGCAGCGTCCATTCGCCCCGGCACATCACCAGCACCACGCCGCCGATAGACAAGACGGCGCCCAGCAATTGCCGCGCGGACACCGGCGTACCAAAGAAAAAGCGGCCAATTAAAAGCATCCACACCGGCGTGCTGGCACCTACTAAGGTCACGTTCATGGCGGTGGAGGTCGTTAACGCGAGATACAGCATGGCGTTGTAGCTGGCAATACTAAGGGCGCCTAATAATGCGAAGCGGCGCCATTGGCCCCAGAGCGGGCTGTCTTTGCGCAGCACCCAGCGCGCCATCGGCAAGAGCACGCAAAAAGCGATCAACCAGCGAAACAGATTGAGCGTCATGGGCGAAATCAAATGCTGCACCATGCGCCCTATGACGGCGTTGCCGGCCCACAAAATGGTAGCTAGCGTCAGCAATAGTGCGGCTTTGCCGCTCATGCGCAAGGAAGAAGGTGTGCTCATGGCTGCACTGTAACCAGTCCGGGCGCTGGGACAATCCCGATATGCCCCAGCGCTTTGGCCGATGGCGGGATAATCGCGGGCGTTCATTAACCTACCCTCGCTGGAGCTCTCTATGTCGTCCCCCCTATCCCGTTCCATCCAAATTGACCAGCATGGCGGCCCCGAGCACATGCACTTGGTACAAATCGCCGTGGGCGAACCCGGCCCCGGCGAAGTGCGTATCCGCCACCACGCGGTGGGCCTCAATTACATCGACGTCTATCAACGCAGTGGCCTGTACCCCATGAACCTGCCGGTGCAATTGGGCATGGAGGCAGCCGGCGTGATCGAAGCGGTGGGCGAGGGCGTGACGCACCTGAAAGTGGGCGACCGCGCCGCCTATGCCAGCCAGCCTCCCGGTGCCTATTGCGAACGCCGCGTGATGCCTGCCAAATGCGTGTGCAAACTGCGCGACGGCATTAGCTTTGAAACGGGCGCCGCGATGATGCTCAAAGGGCTCACGGTGCAGTACCTACTCAAACGGACCCTGCCCCAAGGCGGCTTGATGGCCGGCGATTTCATTCTTTTTCATGCCGCCGCCGGTGGCGTAGGCTTGATAGCCTGCCAGTGGGCCAAAGCCCTGGGCTTGCAACTGATTGGCACCGCAGGCTCGGACGAAAAGTGCGCCCTGGCCAAGGCCAATGGCGCAGCCCATGTCATCAACTATGCCAAGGAAGATTTCCTCGCGCGTGTGAAAGAAATCACCGGTGGTAAAGGCGTCAAGGTCGTCTATGACTCCGTGGGCAAAGACACCTGGGACAAGTCACTCGATTGCTTGACGCCCTTTGGCTTGATGGCCAGTTTTGGCAATGCCTCCGGCCCGGTAGCGCCCTTTGCGCCCGGCATGTTGGGCCCCAAAGGTTCGATCTACGTGACGCGCCAAACCCTTTTCTCGCATATCTCCACGCGCGAACGCACGCAGGAAATGGCCGATGATTTGATGGACATGGTGGCCAGTGGCAAAGTCAATATCCACATCGGCCAGCGCTATGCGCTAGAGGACGTGCAACAAGCGCACCGCGATCTGGAAGCGCGCAGCACCACAGGTTGCACTATCCTGACTCTGTGACCTTTGGCACCACCCTAAGCCCCGGTGTGCGCCGGGTGCTGTGGGCCTTGATGGCGCTCACGGTGTTGGTCAATGCGGCCAGCATGCTGACGCCCATCATTAACGAGGGGGATTCGGTGCTCTACGCCGCGCTGGCGCAGCACATGTTGCAAAGCGGCGACTACCTCGCTCTGGTTCTGGACGGCAAAGACTGGTTGGACAAACCGCATTTCCCGTTTTGGATGGGCGCACTGTTTTTCAAGCTGTTTGGCATCAGCGCGGGTAGCTACATCCTGCCGGGTTTTTTGTTTCATTTGCTTGGTGGCTATTACACCTACCGGCTGGCGCGCTTGCTCTACGGGCGCGACCTTGCTCTACTGGCATTGCTGGTATACCTGTCTACCTACCATCTGATGTACACCACCAGCGCCCTCAAGGCAGAGGCCTTTCTGACGGGCAGCATCATGGGCGCCTGCTATTACTGCCTGCGCCTGGATGCGACGGGCAGAGCCAAACATGTAGTTTTGGCTGCATTGTTCAGTGCCATTGCCATCATGAGCAAAGGCGTATTTACGCTCATCACCATAGGCAGCGGCCTGTTTTGCCTGTGGCTTTATCAGGGGCGCGTAGCCCAGCTTGTGCGTTTGCGCTGGTGCTTGGTGCTGGGTCTGACCCTAGTATTTCTGGCGCCCGAGCTGGGCGCTTTGTACTGGCAGTTTGATTTGCATCCAGAGAAAACCGTTTTTGGAAAGCAGGGCGTCTCTGGCATCCGATTTTTCTTTTGGGACAGCCAGTTCGGCCGCTTCTTCAATTCCGGTCCGATCACCAACGACGGCGGCAACCCTTGGTACTTCGTTCATGTGTTTGTCTGGGCATTTTTGCCTTGGGTGGCGGTCTATATCGGAGCGGTGTGGACGGGGGTGCGGACCTTTGCGCGCTCGACCCAGGGCGAGCGTGACGCCTTTGTGTATTTATGCACCAGTTTTTTTGTCAGTTTTGTCATGTTCAGCGCTACCTCTTTTCAGCTGGATTACTACACGGTGATCGTGTATCCCTTTGCCGCCATCCTATGTGCGCGGTTTTTGCTGGAGTGCCTGCTCGCGGTCGATGCCAAGAGGGCTTTGACCGCGCAGTCCCTGGTCAGCGCCCTTACGCTGGTCTTAGGGCTAGGTGTAGCGCTTCAGGTGGGCAATGCAGTGCTCGTGTCTGGCTTGATTGGCGCCTGCCTGCTCACCTTGGCTTGGGGCTGGCGCAGTGGTTTTTTGCAAAGAGTCAGCCTCCTGCTGGTGTACCCGGTGGTAGCGGTCAACGTGTTGTATGCCGCGCTGGAGGCAATGACCTACATCGCCCACACGCGCTACAGCGTGCCCTACAACGTGTTACCCGTGCTGGCCAACAGCCCACAAACACCCGTACTGGTTTATGGCATGGACTCGATCGTGGCTTGGGAAATTGGTCTGTACCGAAGGAGCGCACCGAGTGTGCGCATGGAGGCGATGGACGCGAACGCGCTAAAACCCAAGGACTATTTTTTGCTGGTCAAAACCGAGGCCTTGCCCACCTTGAGCGCGTCCCTAGGCCCTTACCAATTGGTGCACCAAGGCGATTGGGTAGACCACAAAACCGGGTTACTCCCTCGCCAGATTAATTTAGCGCGTGGCAAAGAGCCTTTGGAGTCGTTCAGCGTGCTGCGCGTGGGGCCCGCGCCCTAGGGCAAGGTCAGCGCCGCGCTTATTGGCTACGCCGAACGCGCCGTATTTCGTCCAGAATCAGGCAAGTAGCGCCCAGCGTAATGGCGCTATCGGCTGCGTTGAACGCGGGAAAGTGCATCGCCATCCAATGAAAATCCAGAAAATCGACCACGTAGCCATACAACACGCGGTCGATAACGTTGCCCACCGCGCCGCCGAGTACAAAGGTGATGGCAAAGCAAAATAATTTTTCGCCCGCGTGGCTGTGCAGCAACCAGACCATGACCACAGCCGCCACCGTACCTACCCCGGTAAAAAACCAACGCTGCCAGCCCGAGGCGTCTGCCAGAAATGAAAACGCAGCCCCGCTGTTGTGGGCGCGCACAATGTTGAAAAATTCAGTCACAGGGCGGCTATCGCCCAGTTGCATGCTGCCGACGATGAGCAGTTTGGTGAACTGGTCCACCAGCACGATGACAAGCGCGATAGCCAACCAATGCAGCAAGCGCATCCCGCCGCGATAGCGCGCCATCAAGCCACCTGCCGGCTCTCGCCGTTGCCAAACAAATTGCTGACGCAGCGCGCGCAAATCGTGGGGTGGGCCGCGTCAACGCCTGGCGCCAAGCTGGCCTCTTCCACATAGTGCCAACAGCGTTCGCACTTGGTGGCATTCGCAGCGCGGGCCTGGACGGCCAATGTCTCGCCTTGTAGCAAGGTAACGGTGGAGCTGATGAACACATACCGCAGGTCCTCGCCCAGACTGTGGAGTAAAGCCATGTCTTGCGCGTTGGCCGTGATGCTGACCGCTGCTTGAAGCGACGCGCCTACCTGGCCTGCCACCCGCAGCACTTCGATTTCTTTGTTCACCGCTTCGCGGATTTCGCGGATGCGTGCCCATTTGGCGTTCAGTGCTTCGTCCGTTGCCAACAAAGGCGTGTAGGTCGCTAAAAAGATAGATTCGCGCAGCCCTTCGGGCACTTTGCCCTCGGCCGCCAGCGTGGCCCAAGCCTCTTCGGCGGTGAAGCTTAAGAAAGGTGCCATCCAGCGCAACATGGCTTGCGTGATATGCCACAGCGCGGTTTGCGCGCTGCGCCTGGCTTGTGAACCCGCGGTGGTGGTGTACAGCCTGTCTTTAAGCACATCCAAGTAAAACGCACCCAAGTCTTCCGAACAATAAATTTGCAATTTCGAGACCACCGGATGAAATTCGTAACGCCCGAAATGTCCGCCTTCAAACACTTGGGTTTGCGGGTTGTAATGGCCGACGATATCGGCTTGCAATTGCGCGGCGCGGCTCATGGCGTAGCGGTCAACTTCCAGCATGTCCGCCATCGAAACAGCATCTTTGTGGATATCGAAGTCGCTGGTGTTGGCCAGTAAAAACTTTAACGTGTTGCGCACCCTGCGGTAGGTATCCACCACCCGCGCCAGAATTTTGTCGTCGATATTCAGGTCGCCCGAGTAGTCGGTAGAGGCCACCCACAGGCGCACGATTTCCGCGCCCAGTTTGTCGGTCACTTCCTGCGGCACCACGGTGTTGCCCAAGCTCTTGCTCATCTTGCGGCCTTGGCCGTCGGTGGCAAAACCATGCGTCAACAAACCACGGTAAGGCGCACGGTCATAGAGCGCACAACCGAGCAACAGCGAGCTGTGGAACCAGCCTCGGTGCTGGTCATGGCCTTCCAAATACAAGTCGGCTTCGGGGCCGGTCTCGTGATAAGGCGCACGGTCATATGCATTTTTGTGGCTGCCGCGCAGCACGTGTTCAAACGTGGATCCAGAGTCAAACCAGACTTCCAAAATATCGGTGCTCTTGCTGTAGTCGTCGACTTGGGCGGTTTGGCCTTTGCCTTGCGCTGTCAATAAAGCTTGGATGTCGTTCACACCGGCGCGGCTCCAGGCTTCGATGCCGCCTTTATCCACCATGACCGCTGCAATATCCAATATTTCCATCGTTTCCGGGTGCAATTCGCCGCTGTCTTTGTGCAGCAAAAACGGCACTGGCACACCCCAACTGCGCTGCCGCGAAATACACCAGTCGGGCCGGTTGGCAATCATGTCGCGCAAACGGGTTTTGCCGTTCTCGGGGTAGAACTGGGTTTGCTCAATCGCATCCAGCGCCAACTGGCGCAGCGTTTTGCTTGCTTTGTCTTTCGTGAACACGCCCTCGCCTTCGTCCATGCGCACAAACCATTGCGCCGCAGCGCGGTAGATGACCGGGGTTTTATGTCGCCAGCAATGCGGGTAGCTGTGCGTGATGCCGTGGGTCGCCATCAAGCGGCCTGCATTTTTCAGCGCGTCCAAAATGACAGGCACGGCTTTCCAAATGTGCTGTCCGCCGAACAAAGCGAAGTCGGCGGCATACGCGCCGTTGCCTTGCACCGGGTTCAAGATGTCGTCGTATTTCAAACCGTGCGCCACGCAGGAGTTGAAGTCATCCACACCGTAAGCAGGTGCGCTGTGCACGATACCGGTGCCGTCGGCGTCGGTGGCGTAGTCAGCCAAGTACACAGGGGCAGTTCGCTTGTAGGCAGCATCCACATGCGACAGCGGATGGTGAAACTCAATCAAATCCAGCGACTGGCCTTTGCAAGTGGCTACTGCTTTGCCGCTGAGTTGCCAGCGCTCTAAACATTTTTCCACCAACGATTCAGCACACACAAAATAACCGCGCTCGGTGTCGACCAATGCATAGTTCAACTCAGGATTCAGGTTGAGCGCTTGGTTGGCGGGGATGGTCCACGCGGTGGTGGTCCAGATGACCGCAAACGCTTCTTTGTCCAACTTGGCCAGACCGAAAGCTTTGGCAAGTTTGTCGGGTTGTGCGCATAAAAACGCCACATCCAAAGTGTCACTTTTTTTATCCGCGTATTCAATCTCAAACTCTGCCAATGAAGAACCGCAATCGAAACACCAGTACACCGGCTTCAAACCGCGATACACAAAACCGCGCTCGATCACACGCTTGAACGCGCGGATTTCACCGGCTTCGTTGGCAAAGTCCATGGTGCGGTAAGGCCGCTCCCAGTCGCCGAGCACGCCTAAGCGTTTGAAGTCTTCGCGCTGCTGGTCGATTTGCTCGGTGGCAAACGCGCGGCATTCTGCTTGCACGGCGGCGCGGGCAGGGGTGAGCGCCGGGCCGCTCCCAAGCTCACCGCTCCCCTTGGGGGACAGCCCGCCTTGAAGGGCGGGCGAAGGGGCACCCAATTTTTTTCCATGCAGCTTTTCGATGGCGTTTTCAATCGGCAAACCGTGGCAGTCCCAGCCGGGGATGTACTGCGCATCAAAACCAGCCAATTGGCGGCTTTTGACGATCATGTCTTTGAGCACTTTGTTCAGCGCATGGCCTATGTGCAATTTGCCATTGGCGTACGGCGGGCCGTCGTGCAGCACAAACAGCGGCTGGCCATGGCGCGCCACGCGCAGGCGTTTGTACAGGCCCGCCTCGCTCCAGGTCTTGGCCCAGGCGGGTTCGCGCTTGGGCAGGTCGCCACGCATGGGGAAGGGCGTGTCAGGCAGGTTCAGGGTGCTGCGGTAGTCAAGGGCTTCGGTCATACAGATCTCAGGTGCTGGCTTTGGGGGCCGTTATCGGGTGGCTTGCGCTGCGCACGGTCGTGTTTGCGCGGTGAGGGGGCAGGTGGCGCGGGGCAAGGTGCGCCGGTGTGCCCTGTCAAATTCGGGCGGCGAGCCAGGCGCGGGCATCGTCGCAGTCGCGCTGTATCCCTTGGGTCAGGGCGTCCAGGCCGTCGTACTTGAGCTCGTCGTGTAATTTATGCAGCAGTTCCACGCTAATAATTTTACCGTAGCCCCCGTCTTGGCCCAGGGCGGCAGGCCAGTCCAGGCAATGGGTTTCCAGCAGCACACGCCCGCCGTTCACATCACTAGGGTCTAGCGAAGGGCGAACGCCCATACTGGCCACACCAGCAAGCGGCTTGTCGGCCAGCCCATGCACCAGCACCACAAAGATGCCGCTGGCAGCGGGCTTCCAGCGTGGAAAACGCAAGTTGAGGGTGCGAAAACCCAGGGTGCGCCCGAGTTTGCGACCATGCACGATGTGCCCGGAAATGCGGTAGGGGCGGCCTAGCAAGCGGGCCGCCTGCGCCATATGGCCTTCGGCCAGCGCGGCACGCACCGCCGAACTAGAGACGCGCAGGCCATGTACCTCGTAGCTGTTCATGCGCGCCACGTCAAAGCCATGGGCTTCGCCGGCGGCGTCCAGCATCGCGTAATCGCCCGCACGCTGGGCGCCAAAGCGAAAGTCGTCGCCCACCAGCACATAGCGCGCGCCCAGGCCTTGGACCAGCACTTTTTGCACAAAGTCTTGCGGGCTCTGGCTGGCCAGGGCAGCATTAAACGGCAGCACCACGGTTTGGTCCACACCGCACTGGGCCAGTTCCTGCAATTTGTCGCGGAAGGTGCCTACCCGGCTGGGGGCTAGCTCGGGTTTTTGCAGATGCAGGGCAAAGTAGTCGCGCGGATGCGGCTCAAAGGTCAGCACGCAGCTGGGCACGCCGCGCTGCTGCGCTTCGCTGCGCAAGAGCGCCAGCATGGCCTGGTGACCACGGTGTACGCCGTCAAAATTGCCAATGGTCAAGGCGCAGGCCGGGGCGAGACCCGGATGCTGGTAGCCGCGGAAAAACTGCATGAAGATGTATTTTTGTTACGAAGGGCTGGTCCAAGGTGGCTAGGGGCTTGGCCGTGGTGTCACTGAAACAGGGTATATTGTGACGCAGCCCCTCTCCAGCCTTCAGGGCCGACAGCGGGGTCGCCCAGTGTGACGTGGTTTTCCCGGTGTCTTTGCTGATCTGGAGGAATTGCTTGAAAGTACTGAAGTTGTCGGCCCAGGGGCTTCCGCAGTCCTGGATTTCCCTTGAGCAAGCGGTCGTCAATTACGCAGCAGGCGAAGTGCGCTGGGAGTCTGGCGGTGAGATCGCCGTCTTTCGCGGCGGACACAACGCCATCACCGGCTTGCAGTCGGTGATCCGCGTCAACAGCATCATCGGCACCCGTGGCGTGCCCAACATCAACCCCTTTAATTTGCGTCCGGGCCTGACCAATAGCAAGTTGTTCTCGCGTGACCGCAATGTGTGCGCCTATTGCGGGGGCCATTTCCATGAGTCGGATCTGACGCGCGAGCACATCATCCCGTTCGCTCAAAACGGTGTGGACAACTGGATGAACGTGGTCACCGCTTGCCGTCCCTGTAACCACCGCAAAAGTCACCGCACGCCCGAGCAAGCGCATATGCCTTTGCTCTACGCGCCATATGTTCCCAGCCTGTGGGAAGACTTCATCCTGCGCAACCGGCGCATCCTGGCCGATCAGATGGAGTTTTTAATGTCCCACGTTCCGCGCTCTTCGCGGCTTTTGATGTAGTCCAAAGCACCCAAAAACCTTGCTTCCAAGGGTTGACGCAGGCTTGGGTTTGGCTATAGCGCGGCAAGCCACAGTCTGCAAGCCCGCCTTTTGAACAGCAAGCGCACGCGCCGCTTTAATTGCTTACAAAATTGGATACAGTTAGGCTCTAGGCACTGCACAACGCAGGCTATCAGGGGGAACTATGAGTATCCAAAATCGGACATCCGTCCATGCGCCAGATCGCGCGCGTATTTTCCGAATGAACGCGACTGCCTTGGCAATCGCCAGCGCATTGGCCTGTTGGCCGGGGATTGGACGAGCCAGCAAGGAAACCAGTGTAGATACCGCGTCCAAAGTGCAGAAAAGCGCGCAGGAAGCAAAGCAAGGCCATCAGGGGACACCAGTAGCCAAGGGGGCGCCCCTTGCCGAATGGGCAATGCCGTGGGACAAAAATTTGGATGCCCGCGCCTATGCCCTTAGCGAAAAGCTTGACGGGGTACGCGCGCTATGGGACGGTAAAAAGCTGCGATTTCGCAGCGGACGTGAAATTGCGGCGCCCGCCTGGTTCTTGGCCGCTTTGCCCGCCGAGCCGCTCGATGGTGAACTCTGGATGGGCCGGGGACGCTTTGATCGTCTGTCAGGGGCAGTGCGTAAAGCCCAACCGGTGGACGAGGAGTGGCGCGAGGTTCGTTATATGGTGTTTGATGCCCCAATAACGGGCCTGAGCTTTCGCCAGCGTTACCAACGTGCACAGGACTTGCTCTCGGGCAAAGAGGCGAAATGGTTATTGGTGGTCGCCCAAGCCCATGTGGCCACGGCCCAGGAAGTGCCTGAACGGTTGCAAAGCGTGGTCGCGCAAGGTGGCGAAGGCCTGGTCCTGCACCACTGGGACGCCCTGTGGCAGCCTGGTCGCAGCAAAATGCTACGCAAACTAAAGCCCGAGCCTGACGATGAAGCGCGCGTCGTCGCTGTAGTGCCCGGGAAAGGCAAACACAAGGGCCAAATGGGAGGGCTTTTGCTGGAGACATCCGATAAAAAGCGATTTACCCTGGGTACCGGCTTTAGCGAAGCGGTCCGCCGTGCTCCACCCGCGCTCGGCAGCTGGATCACTTACCGTTACCGAGACCGAACACCGAAAGGGATACCGCGTTTTGCCAGTTTTTTGCGCGTTCGGCCTGAGGAATAGCGAAAAGCCCAGCCGCAAAAGCTGTGTCTAACCATTAAGGCGGCAGCAACTGGCCAGTAAAAAAGGCGAAGGGCTAGCTCGCTTTTCGCTGTTAGCATGAAATGAAGTTTAGGACTCGAGAGAAAGTTGGAATGCTTCAGTGCACCGTTTGACTCACTCAAGCCGCGCATGCGCTTCATCGAACTTTTGCAAGAGGGCGTGGCCTATTTGTTTATCACCCACAACTTTGGCGTGGTGGAATACCTGGCGCACGACATTGCCGTCATGAAAGACGGCAAGCTGGTGGAGTACGGCGCCGCAGAGCAAAGCTAGGGGATCCGCAGCACCGCCATACCCAGGCCTTGCTGCGTGCGGTGCCCCGATTGGCCCGCCGCGCCTGAGGGCGTTCCTTCCGGTTGGCCCAGGCCAACGGCACAAGCGCTAAAGTCCGCCTATGCAATCTTTGATCTCGTTGGCGCCCCCGTCGCGCCTGGGCTGTTGGAGCCTGATTCTTTTCTCCTGTTTCCTCAGCGTCCAGGCACAAGAAACCGGCGCCGAGGCCGGACCCAGTGCTGGCGCCAAGCTCGAGCGGGTAGAAATCACCGCCCGCCAGACGGATACCGAGTTGCGCCGACGCGCCAGCACCGCCAAACAAGTTTACGGGCGGGAAGAACTCGATAAATTCGGCGATACCAATGTGGCCGATGTCTTGCAGCGATTGCCCGGCGTCACGATGCAAGGTAACTCGCCACGCTTGCGTGGATTAGGCGCGGGCTACACCTTGCTGCTGATCAATGGTGACCCTGCGCCGCCGGGCTTTGCCTTGGACCAGTTGGACCCATCGCAAGTTGAACGCATCGAAGTGAGTAAAGGGCCAAGTGCCAGCCAAAGTGCACAAGCGGTGGCCGGAACTATCCATATTATTTTGAAGGAAGCCCCCAAGCGTTCGCAGCGCGATCTGCGTTTAAGCACCGCTTACCGCTTTGAAGAACCGACGGCTTCGGGTAGCTTTACCTACGGCGAAAAGTGGGGGGATTTGTCACTGACGCTGCCTATTTCCACTTTTCAATGGCGGGGGCAGATAGATAGCGAAAGCCAAAGGCAAAGCCTTGCGGACAGTAGTACCCAGCATGGCGACAACCGCTACCAAGGCCAGGGACTCAATCTGGCGCCCTTGCTGACCTGGCGTGTGAGTGAAGACGAAACTTTGAGTTGGCAGTCCTTTGTGCAAAGTGGCGCCTGGAACAGCAGCACGCATTACAACAACCTGATCCTCTCGGGCTCGCCTGCTCTAGAAGGTGATAGCAGCAGCCAAGGTGGCTGGGAATTTGCCCGAACACGTTTGCAGTGGGTTAACAATTTTTCCGCCGATGCACGTATCGAAATCAAAGGCGGGATCCAGGCCTCGCATGGAACGTTTGAAAACCAAAGTGTGGGCACCAGCACCCAGCAACAGCGCACCTTAGGGGATAACCGCGAGACTTCCCTGACCCAGGCCGGCAATTACACGCGCCTGCTCAATGAGGCGCATAGCCTGGCGCTGGGTTGGGATCTGGAATGGCGCGAACGTCAAGAGCAACGCGACGCGACCGTGCAAGGCGCTGCCTGGTTGCCCGGTATCAACGGCCAGCCTTTCTCAGCGCGGGTGCAAAAGACGGCCTTGTTTGTGCAGGATGAGTGGCAGATCACCCCCCAATGGTTTGCCACCCTGGGCGTGCGCAATGAATCCATCGATACCCGTAGCCAGGGTAATAGCCAGGATCTGCGTAACAACAGCGCGGTTTTTGCGCCCATGGTGCACGTCAGTTATAAATTCGATGCGGCGGGGAAAGACTTGGTGCGCGCCAGTCTCACGCGCAGCTACAAAGCGCCGGATGTCAGTACGCTGTTAGCACGCCCCGCGCCCAATACTTTGTATGCCGACCTCACGCAAACCAACACGGCGCTCGCGCCCGACAGCATCGGCAACCCGGCACTGCGCCCCGAATTGGCGACCGGATTGGACATTGCCTATGAAAAATACCTGAGCCAAGGCGGCATGCTCAGCGTGGGTGTTTTTTATCGGCACATCGACGATCTGGTGCGCAGCGTCACATCCCAACAGCCGCAGAGTACGGACTACGCAACGGCGCCGCGCTGGGTTTCGCAAGCCGTCAATTTTTCATCTGGCAGGGCGGCGGGGCTGGAGTTGGAGCTTAAGGGGCGCGCCGGTGAATTATTGCCCGCACTTTTTGACGCCAAGCTGCCTTTGAACCTTCGCGCTGCGCTGAACTACTACCGCTCCGAAGTCGATACCCTGCCAGGGCCGGATAACCGCTTGGACGGCCAGCAGCCTTGGTCAGGCACCTGGGGCATGGACTATCGCCTGGGCATTGCACCGATTACGGTGGGAGCGAATCTGGCATTTACGCCCGATTATCTGACCCGCCAAAGCCTGACCCAGACGCTTGATCAAGGCCGCAGCCGCAGCATCGATATGTTTGCAAGATGGATCTACGCGGAGAATGTGTCGATGCGCTTGGCCTTGAGCAATGTTGCGCCGCTGGCCAATGAGTCCCTGACCAGCAGCGGCGCGAACCAGCAGGTCTATAGCGCACGTCTGGGTCGCACCGGCATCAACTTCAGTATGGAAATAAAGCTTTAGTGCTTTGGCGCGCCTTCTTGGAACCCTGCAGACCGCAAGCGTTTAACCACCCATCCCCTGATGCCTTAGAAGCGCGTCCATGCTCGGCTCGCGTCCCCTAAAGGCTTTGAAGGATTCCATGGCCGGGCGGCTGCCGCCGGCTTCTAAAATGGCGTGCAGGTATTTTTTGCCGGTGGCCGGGTCGGGCGTTCCTTCGGCGTCGGCGCTTTCTTCAAAGGCGGCGTAGGCATCGGCGCTGAGCACTTCGGCCCATTTGTAGCTGTAGTAGCCCGCTGCATAACCCCCGGCAAAAATATGGCTGAAGGTGTGGACCGATCGGTTGAACTCAGGGCTGGGCAGCACTGCCACTTCGGCCCGAACGCTATGCAGCAATTGCATGACATCGGCTGCCGGGTCGGGCGCACTGTGCAGCAGCATGTCGAATAAAGCGAACTCGATTTGGCGCAGGGTTTGCATACCGCTTTGGAAATTGCGCGCTGCCAGCATTTTGTCAAACAAGGCGCGCGGCAGAGGCTGGTTGGTGTCCACATGGGCAGTCATGTGACGGATCACATTCCACTCCCAGCAAAAGTTTTCCATAAATTGGCTGGGCAGTTCCACCGCGTCCCACTCCACGCCGCTGATACCGGCAACATCGCGCTCGCTGACTTGGGTGAGCAAATGGTGCAGGCCGTGGCCGCATTCGTGGAACAAGGTGATTACATCGTCATGCGTGAGCAAGGCGGGTTTTTCCACGCCATCGACCGTGCTGCCCAGCGCGAAATTGCACACCAGGTGCGCCACCGGCGTTTGCAGCTTGCCGGTGTCGGGTCGCAGCCAACGGCCCAGCACACCGTCCATCCAGGCGCCGCCGCGCTTTCCGCTACGGGCGCTGGGGTCGAGGTAAAACTGGCCAATCAAACTGCCTTGGCGCTCGATGCGGAAAAACTTCACTTCCGGGTGCCACACCGACGCGCTGTCAGCGCTGATGCTGACGTCAAACAAGGTTTCGACAATTTTGAATAAACCAGCCAGCACTTTGGGAGCGGTGAAGTACTGCTTCACTTCTTGCTCGCTAAAGGCGTAGCGCGCTTCTTTGAGCTTTTCTCCGATATAGGGCCAGTCCCAGGCTTGCGGGTCTTGCATGTGCAAGTGCTTTGCAGCAAAGGCGCGCAGCTCGGCCACGTCTTTTTCCGCAAAGGGGCGGGCCTTGGCCGCTAGGTCACGCAAAAAGCGGATCACGGTATCGGGTGAGTCCGCCATCTTGGGCGCAATCGACAGCGCGGCAAAGTTGGCAAAACCCAGCAGGTGTGCTTCTTCCTTGCGCAGTGTCAATATCTCTTGCATGTGGGCGCTGTTATCAAACTTATGCATGTCCGGCGGCGCCTGGGTGGAGGCGCGCGTAGCGTAGGCACGGTACACAATCTTGCGCAAGGCGCTGCTGTGCGCAAACTGCATTACCGGAAGGTAGCAAGGCATCTTGAGCGTGAGTTTGTAGCCTTCTTTGCCTTCTGTCTTGGCCGCAGCAAGGGCGGTGTCCAGCACGTCGGCAGGAACGCCATCAACTTCGTCTGCACGCGCGTAATACGCAAAAGCATCCGTCGCATCCAGCGCGTTTTCGCTGAATTTTTGACTTAACTCGGCCTGGCGTTCTTGAATCTGGGCAAAGCGCTCGCGCGCGCTACCGGTCAGTTCTGCGCCACCCAACACAAAGTTACGGATCGCATTTTTATGCGCCTGCTTTTGCTCGGCGTTAAGCGTTGCCAAATCCATGGCTTTGTATTTAGCGTAGAGCTTTTCGTCCGCGCCCAGACGGGTAAAAAAGTCCGTGACTTTGGGTAGGGCCGCGTTGTAAGCCGCGCGCAGCTCGGGGCTGTCGTTGACGCTATTGAGGTGGCTGACCGCACCCCAGGCCACGCCCAGGTTTTCCACTGCGACGTCTAAAGTCGCCGACAGCGCCAGCCATTGAGCGGGGAACTGCGCTGCGGTCACGGTATCCAGTGCCGTCTGCGCTTGCGCCAGTAATGCCTCGATGGCCGGCTCTACGTGCGCTGGCGCAATCGCATCAAACCGCGGTAGGACTTGGGTACTTAGCAGGGGGTTCTCGTTCATACCAGGCGTTCCGCTGATTCGAGGGTGTTAACCAATAGCATGGTGATCGTCATCGGGCCAACACCACCGGGCACCGGGGTAATGTGGCTGGCCACTTCGCGCACACCGGCGTAGTCCACGTCGCCGCAGAGTTTGCCCTCGGCGTTGCGGTTCATGCCCACGTCGATGACTACGGCGCCGGGTTTGACCATATCCGCTGTCAGCACATTCACCTTGCCTACTGCGGCGACGATGACATCGGCTTGCAGCGTCATGGCTTTGAGGTCTTTGGTGCCACTGTGGCAAATCGTGACGGTGGCGTTTTGTTGCAGCAAGAGCATGGCCATGGGTTTGCCCACGATATTGCTGCGGCCAATCACCACCGCATGCTTGCCGCGCAAGTCATAGCCAATGGATTCGAGCATCTTCATACAGCCATAAGGCGTGCAGGGCAGAAAGCCAGGCTGGCCCACCATCAAAGCGCCGGCGCTGGCGATGTGGAAACCATCGACATCTTTTTCAGGTGCGATAGCTTCTATGACCTTGTTGGCATCGATGTGTTTGGGCACCGGCAGCTGCACCAAAATGCCGTGGATGGACGGGTCTTTGTTGAGCGCGTCAATGCGTGCGAGCAAGGCCGCTTCGGTCATGTCGGCGTCGTAGCGCTCTAACACCGAATGCAGGCCCGCATCGGCACAGGCCTTGACCTTGTTGCGCACATAGACCTGCGATGCCGGGTTCTCGCCTACCAGCACAACGGCCAGACCGGGCGTAATGCCACGCGCTTTGAGCGCATCGGCGCGGCGCATCACGTCGGCGCGTAATTGGGCAGACAGCGCATTGCCGTCGATGATGGAAGCGGTGTGGGGTGTTGTCATGGCTTGGGTATTAGAAACAAGTGGAAAAAAAGGTGGAAGTTAGCCTGCCATTAGATGCCGCCTAGGCGCCAGCACCACAATGTGTCCGCGACGTGCAAACCTATACAAGCGACTCTGCGAGGGGCACCAACATCGTCTTCGCGAGTAGCGTAGCGATGTGGCGATCCATTCAAGCCATATTGCAAAGTCATACTGGATCGCTTCGCTGTGCTCGCAATGGCGTATCTGGGTTGACTTAAGCCTTGGGGTTGGATTGGCCCAGGGCGATCTTAAGCAAATCAGCCACAGTGTTGGCGCTGAGCTTTTCCATGATGTTGGCACGGTGCGCCTCCACCGTCTTGATGCTGATGCCCAGGTCGTCGGCAATCTGCTTGTTGAGTCGACCGGCCACAATGCGTTCCAGGACCTGAGACTCACGCATAGTCAACTTGGACAATAGGGAGTCGCGGTTAGCCGCCAATTGCGAGTCGGCAAAGGAGTCTTTGGCGTGGTCCAGCATTTGCTCTACCAAGCGCACCAGATCGGCTTCTTTGAAAGGCTTTTGGATGAAGTCCATTGCGCCCTTCTTCATGGTGTCTACCGCCATGGGCACGTCGCCATGGCCGGTAATAAACACGATCGGTAAGGGAGAGCGAATTTCTATCAAGCGTGCTTGCAAGTCGAGGCCGGTCATGCCGCCCATACGGATATCGACCAGCAGGCAAGCCACTTCGCGGGCATCGTAGCGGCTTAAAAACGATTCAGCCGAATCAAAACACCGTACCCGATAGCCTTTGCCCTCTAAGAGCCATTGCACCGAATCACGCACCGCCTCATCGTCGTCGACGACGTATACGGTGCCTTTTTTGGGGATCAAACTATTGGAAGATTCCTGCATTGCACTTCTTTCTTGATGCAAACTTCTTTTCTTGTTGTGCCGTTCTAGGCCAAGGGTAGCCAGAAGGTGAACTTGCAGCCAGACACTGTGCCTTCATTGTAGAGGTTCTCCGCCGCCAAGCGCCCGCGGTGCGACTCCACAATCGAGCGGCATAGACTCAGGCCGATGCCCATGCCTTCGGCTTTGGTAGAAAAGAATGCCTCGTAAAGGCGCGGCATCACGTCGGCTGCAATGCCTTTGCCGCTGTCCTGCACCGAAAATTCAACACTCTTTTTACCTTCGAAAATACCACCGAGAACGCGCAATTCCACGATGCGCTCTGGGCTGGGCCGTTGGGCTGCATCTACCGATTCAGCGGCGTTGCGCAATAGGTTCACCAGCACTTGCTCGATCAAGATACGGTCCACCATGAGGGGTGGCAAGCGTCCAGCGATATGGGAGTTAAGCCGCACGTTAAAGCGACGCAGTTCGATTTCCGCCAGCTCCACTGCTTCGTTGACCATGGGCTCGACGTCACACAGGGTGCGATTGGGCTCGCTACGTTTCACAAAGCTGCGGATACGGTGAATGATCTGCCCCGCGCGTTGGGCCTGTTTGGCCGTCTTGTCCAAAGCGGTGAGTAACTCCTCTTGCGATATCTGCTGGTCCTTGATGCGCGAGACCATGCCATTGCAATAGTTGTTGATCGCGGTCAGCGGTTGATTGAGCTCATGGGCCACGCTGGAAGCCATTTCACCCATCGTGATCATGCGACTGGCCGATTGGGCTCTTTCCGCTTGCGTCGCTGCCTGTTCTTCTGCCATGCGGCGGCTACTGATATCGGTCGCGATCACCATTTGCGCCAATCGGCCGTCCACCCAGCCTAGGTAACGCGTGCGCACTTCTAGCCACTTTCCTAGCGAGGCGATAAAAATTTCAGCGCTCTCCGCGTCGACATCGGTCAAGCTGCCTAAAGGGAAGCCCGCGAACAAATCTACATCGTCGCCGCGTTCGTGGCTGGCGCGGCCTTGGGGCACACCGGCCTCTGCGACCAGTTGTAAATGTCCGCCCGCAGCAGTACCAAACCAATTGCGGTAGAGCTTGTTGGCAAACACCAGCTCATCACTGCCCAGCGGTGCCACGGAGATCGACGCATCAAGCGCTTCAAGCACCGTTGTAAAGCGTTGGTGGGAGGCCGACAATTGTTCGCGCACCCGATTCGGTTCGGTGATGTCGGTCATGGAAGTAACCCAGCCGGTTTGCGTTCCTTTGGCATCGATCAGCGGTGCCACATACAGGCGCGCATCGAATAAGCCGCCATCGCGCCGTTTGACCCGCACCTGAATGCCGCCTTGGCTGGTTTTGCCAGAGAGCTCTTGGCCAAGCAGCGCGGATAGTTCTTCCCGGTCGCTTTCGGGCCAATAGGGGAAGGGGGCGGTGCGTCCCACCAGCTCGGATTCGCTCCAACCGGTCATCATGCAAAACGCAGCATTGACGTAGGTGATGCGTCCCTGCAAGTCCATGGCGCGCATGCCGGTCAGCATGGAGTTCTCCATGGCTCGGCGGAAATTGGTTTCCGACAACAAGGCCTGCTGCGCCTGCAAGCGCTTGCGACTGTGGCGCCAGTTGGCAATCAGCATCCAGGCGGTCATCACGCTCAGCGCACTGACCAGCCAGAATAAGCCGGTGCCAATGACGCCCATGGAGGCGCGGTAAGTTTCGGCGCGCACCAGCAGGTCCGAGCCTACAGGCGACACTGCCATGCTGTAGCTGGCCGGTTTGCGGGTCCAGGGGAGTATCTGGCTCACGGGCCTTTTCATGGGCAGTGCCACGCCGGCCAGAACCCCGCCGTTAGCGTCTAGCAAGGATATGCCGTAACGTGCCGCGACCTCATTGGGTATTCCGTAGCGGTAGAGGCCGTCGACCGACAACTCGGCCAGAATCACGCCGGCGGGTTGCCCTTTTTCAACCAAGGGTACATACAGCTGCAAGATCGGGGCAGAGGCCCCCGCCTTGGCTTGCAGCAGGTACACCACCCGGCGCTGTGCACCAGCCCATTTAAAGGCGTAATCACCGTTCGTATCCAAGGCCACAGCGCTACTTCCGTAGGCGGGATAGCTCCAGTTCAAAGTGGCTCCGCCACTGGCCCGCAAACGCTTTTGCTGGTCCAGCCACGCGGCACCGTGGACTTCCGGGTATTGCGTTAACAGCGCCAGGACTCGCAGCCGAAAGGCCCTGGCGTCCAAGGCCTGGCTGGACAACTCGCGGCCCAATGCGCTGAACTGCTCCTGGCGCTCCAATAAGCGCAGCCGCAGCTGCTGTTGGGTGTATTCCACATCCCGCCTGACGGCTTCTTGCTCGCGGTCGGCCTCTTCCATCTGCAGATAGAACAGCGCCGAAACAATGGCTGCCATAAACAAGACCACCGCCGCCAGCGGGGCCAACATGGCCACGCGGTCCTGTCCGGAGGGTGAAAGACGGCGCCACCAGCGCCTCGCCCGTTTTACCGTGGACATTTCCGGCTCGGTTTGCAACGAAAAAGTCTCAGCATTGGCCATGACACAAGTGTAGAGCCCGCTAAGCGCTCTGGAGGCAAATTTAAAATTTCATATTACAAAATGTAAAAGCATAATTTGAAATTTCCGTAAAGTTATGCGAGAATTCTGATCCTGTACGCTACACGCACCACACCAGCAGGAGACGCCATGACAAGCACAGCGCAAAACAACGCTACGCCCTTACCCTTGGGTATCGGAAGTGACATCGATAACCAGGAAACCCGGGAGTGGATGGACGCTCTGTCTGCCGTTATCGAGGCCGAAGGCCCCGAGCGCGCGCACTTCTTGTTAGAGCAACTGCTAGAGCATGCCCGCCAGAAAAGCATTGATCTGCCTTTTTCGGCGACCACGGCTTATGTCAACACCATCGAACCGGATCACGAAGAGCGTTCGCCGGGCAATCTGGAAATCGAAGAGCGCCTGCGCGCCTATATGCGCTGGAACGCGATGGCCATGGTCGTCAAGGCCAACCGCCACGACCCGGCGGACGGTGGAGATCTGGGTGGCCATATCGGTTCGTTCGCCTCGCTGGCCAGTTTGTTCGGCGCGGGCTTTAACCATTTTTGGCACGCCGAGAGCGAGAACCACGGCGGCGACTGCTTGTTTATCCAAGGCCACGTAGCGCCCGGCGTTTATGCCCGCGCTTACCTGGAAGGCCGCTTGAGCGAAGAACAGTTGCTCAACTTCCGCCAGGAAGTCGATGGCAAAGGCTTGTCCAGCTACCCGCATCCCAAGCTAATGCCCGAGTTCTGGCAGTTCCCCACCGTGTCGATGGGTTTAGGGCCGCTGATGGCGATTTACCAGGCGCGTTTTCTCAAGTATTTGCATGCACGCGGTATTGCCAATACCGAAAACCGCAAGGTCTGGGTGTTTTGTGGCGACGGCGAGATGGACGAGGTCGAGTCCCTGGGCGCTATCGGCCTGGCCGCGCGCGAGAAGCTGGACAACCTGATATTTGTAATCAACTGCAATTTGCAGCGCTTAGATGGCCCGGTACGCGGCAACGGAAAAATCATCCAAGAGCTAGAGGGCGAATTCCGTGGCGCAGGTTGGAATGTGATCAAGCTGGTCTGGGGCAGCAGCTGGGACCCGCTGCTGGCGCGCGACAAAGACGGCGCGCTGCGCAAGGTCATGATGGATACGGTGGATGGCGATTACCAGGCCATGAAGGCCAACGACGGCGCCTATGTGCGCAAACACTTTTTCGGCAAACACCCCAGCACCGCCAAAATGGTGGAGCACATGAGCGACGCAGAAATATTTGAACTGCGCCGTGGCGGCCACGACTCGAAAAAAGTCTATGCCGCCTACCACCAGGCCGTGAACCACAAAGGCCAGCCGACGGTGCTATTGATCAAAACCATCAAGGGTTTTGGCATGGGTAAAAGCGGCGAGGGCAAGAACAATGTGCACCAAACCAAAAAGCTCACCGATGAAGATATCAAAGCCTTCCGTGATCGCTTCAACATCCCGATTCCAGATAGCGAACTGGCCAAAATTCCGTTCTACAAACCAGCCGATGACACGCCCGAGATGCGCTATTTGCACGAGCGGCGCAGGGCCTTGGGCGGCTACTTACCGCACCGCCGCGTCAAGGCAGACGAGCAATTTACCGTGCCTTCGTTGGATACTTTTAAGGCGGTGATTGAGCCCACGGTGGAAGGCCGCGAGATTTCAACTACCCAGGCCTATGTGCGTTTCCTCACGACCCTGCTGCGTGACAAAGCGATCGGCCCGCGCGTGGTGCCCATCTTGGTGGATGAGGCGCGCACTTTTGGTATGGAAGGCTTGTTCCGCCAGATTGGTATTTACAACCCGGATGGCCAGCAATACACCCCGGTTGATAAAGACCAGGTGATGTATTACAAAGAAGACAAGCAAGGCCAGATATTGCAAGAAGGCATTAACGAGGCCGGCGGCATGAGCAGCTGGATTGCGGCAGCGACCAGCTACAGCACCAGCAACCGCATCATGATTCCGTTTTATGTGTACTACTCGATGTTCGGCTTTCAGCGCATCGGCGACTTGGCATGGGCGGCGGGCGATATGCAAGCGCGCGGCTTTTTGCTGGGCGGCACCTCGGGCCGCACCACGCTCAATGGCGAAGGCCTGCAGCATGAAGACGGCCACAGCCATATCTTGGCCGGCACCATCCCTAATTGCCTCAGCTACGACCCCACGTTTGCGCACGAAGTGGCGGTCATCATGCACCATGGCTTAAAGCGCATGGTGGAAAAGCAGGACAATGTTTTTTACTACATCACCCTGCTCAACGAAAACTATGCCATGCCCGGCCTTGCGGCGGGCACCGAAGAGCAGATCATCAAAGGCATGTATTTGTGCAAACCCGGCGCAGCGCAAACCAAGGCCAACAAAGGCGCAGCGCGCGTGCAGTTGCTGGGTTCGGGCACTATCTTGCGTGAATCGATTGCAGCGCAAGCGCTGCTGGCGCAGGACTGGGGCGTGCAGTCCGACGTATGGAGTTGCCCGAGCTTTAACGAGCTGACCCGCGAAGGCCAGGACTGCGAGCGCTTCAATATGCTGCACCCGCTGGAAAAAGCCCGCGTATCTTTTGTGAGCCAGCAACTAGAAGGCCACAGCGGCCCCGTAGTTGCGGCTACGGATTACATGAAGGCCTATGCCGAGCAGATTCGCCCCTTTATCCCCAAAGGCCGGGCTTACAAAGTGCTGGGTACCGACGGTTTTGGCCGCAGCGACTTTCGCAGCAAGCTGCGCGAGCACTTCGAGGTGAACCGGCATTACATCGTGCTGGCCGCGTTAAAGGCTTTGCAGGAAGAGGGCGCTGTCACGGCAGACACCGTGGCGCAGGCAATTGCCAAGTACGGCATCAAAGCCGACAAGATCAACCCGCTGCACGCATAAATCTTGGGGAGACACACCATGGCAAATATTGAAATCCACGTCCCCGATATCGGTGACTTTGATGAAGTCACCGTCATTGAATTGCTGGTCAAAGTAGGCGACACCATCCATGCCGAGCAAAGCCTTATTACCGTGGAGAGCGATAAAGCCTCGATGGAAATTCCCTCCGCTGCCGCTGGTGTGGTGACCGCCATCAAGGTGGCTTTGGGCGACAAGGTCAAGCAAGGGTCGGTGGTCGTCATGTTGGAGGTGGCTGCGGCTGCACCTGCACCTACAGCAGTGCCCGCGCCCGCGCCTGCCCCGGTGGCGGTTCCTGCACCTGTGGCTAGTGCGCCTGCGGCAGCGGCCCCCGCGACTGCGCCTACGGCAGCTCCTGCGTCCATGGGCAGTGCGCCCGCCGCCAGCAACCCGCCCCAAGCACTTGTGGTGGCCGCAAGCCCAGCCGCCCCCGCCCATATGCCTGGCACCCCCGCGCCAGGCTTGCCGCATGCATCCCCCTCGGTGCGCAAGTTTGCGCGCGAGTTGGGCGTGCCTATTGATGAAGTCAAAGGCAGTGGCCCCAAAGGCCGTATTACGCAGGATGATGTGCAGGCTTTCACCAAAGCCGTGATGGCCGGTGCCACCCAAACCAAAGCGCAGGCCGCCAAAGCCCCAGCTGCTTCGGGCGGCGACGGCGCGGCGCTGGGCCTGATCCCTTGGCCCAAAGTGGACTTCGCCAAGTTCGGCCCCATCGAGCGCAAAGAGATGGGCCGTATCAAGAAAATCAGCGGTGCCAATCTATTGCGCAACGCCATCATGATTCCGGCGGTCACCAACCATGATGATGCCGACATCACCGAACTCGAAGCCTTTCGCGTGCTGACCAACCTAGAAAACGAAAAATCGGCAAAAGCTGGAATTAACGCAAGCGTTAAGGTCACCATGCTGGCTTTCCTGATCAAGGCCTGCGTATCGGCGCTGAAAAAGTTCCCCGACTTCAACAGCAGCCTGGATGGCGACGCGCTGGTGTACAAAAACTACTGGCACATCGGCTTTGCGGCGGATACGCCCAATGGCCTGATGGTGCCGGTGCTCAAAGACGCCGATAAAAAAGGCGTGCTGCAAATTAGCCAGGAAATGGGCGAACTGGCCAAGAAGGCGCGCGAAGGCAAGTTAAGTCCCGCCGAAATGAGCGGCGCTACTTTCACCATATCCAGCCTGGGAGGCATTGGCGGACGCTACTTCACGCCCATCATCAACGCGCCCGAAGTGGCGATTTTGGGTGTGTGCAAAAGCCAGATGGAGCCGGTGTGGAACGGCAAAGAGTTTGTGCCGCGTTTGATGCTGCCCTTGTCGCTGACCTGGGACCACCGCGTCATCGACGGTGCCTCTGCTGCGCGATTCAATGCCTATCTAGGCCAAATCCTCGGCGACTTCCGTCGCGTGCTCCTTTAAACCTTTTGCCAGACCACGCGCTGCATGACGTAGCGCGGGTCTCAACCGATTGAGAACGCTATGGCACACATCCAAATCCTCGTCCCAGACATTGGCGACTTTGACGAAGTCACCGTGATCGAAATACTGGTTAAACCCGGCGACACCATCGCGCCGGAGCAAAGCCTGATTACTGTGGAGTCGGATAAGGCGTCCATGGAAATCCCCTCCAGTCACGGCGGTATGGTGCAGGAACTGAAAGTGCAACTGGGCGCTAAGGTCAAGCAAGGTTCGCTGGTGTTGGTGCTGGAAGGCGAGGGCGCTGCGCTCGCCCCGGCTGGGGCCAGTGCACCTGTCGCCATCGCGCCCGCTGCGCCCTCTAATCCCGTCATTGCGAGCGAAGCGAAGCAATCCATCCCCGCGTCCAGCTACGCCGGAACAGCCGATATGGAATGCGATCTGCTAGTCCTAGGCGCAGGCCCCGGCGGTTACTCCGCCGCGTTCCGCGCCGCAGACCTGGGCCTTAAAGTGATTTTGGTAGAGCGCTACGCCAGCCTGGGCGGCGTGTGCCTGAACGTGGGCTGCATCCCTAGCAAGGCGCTCTTGCATGTCGCCGCAGTGATGGACGAAGTCAGCCACATGGCCGACCTGGGCGTGGACTTTGGCGCGCCCGCTGTGAACATCGACAAGCTACGCGGCCACAAAGAAAAGGTAGTCGGTAAGCTCACTGGCGGCCTGGCGGCCATGGCCAAGATGCGCAAGGTCTCAGTAGTGCGCGGCTACGGTGCCTTCGTGGGCAGCCATCACATCGAAGTGGAAGAAACCAGCGGCAGCGCACAAGAAAAAACCGGCAGCAAAAAAGTGATCGGCTTCAAAAACTGCATCATCGCCGCAGGCAGCCAGGCCGTGCGCCTGCCCTTTATGCCCAAGGACCCGCGCGTGGTGGACAGCACCGGCGCGCTAGAACTCAAAGAAGTACCTAAACGCATGCTGATACTGGGCGCCGGCATTATCGGCCTGGAAATGGGCACGGTCTATAGCACTTTAGGCGCACGCCTGGACGTAGTGGAAATGATGGACGGCCTCATGCAAGGCGCGGACCGCGATTTGGTCAAGGTTTGGCAAAAAATGAACGCCAAGCGCTTTGACAACATCATGCTCAAGACCAAGACGGTGGGCGCGCGTGCATTGCCCGAGGGCATTGAAGTCACGTTCGAAAGCGCCGAGCCCGGTGGCACGGCCCCCGCGCCGCAGGTGTACGACCTGGTGCTGCAAGCCGTGGGCCGCACGCCCAATGGCAAAAAGATTGCCGCTGACAAAGCCGGAGTCGCCGTCACCGATCGCGGCTTTATCAACGTCGATATTCAGATGCGCACCAACGTTTCGCACATCTTCGCCATCGGCGACATCGTGGGCCAGCCCATGCTGGCGCACAAGGCGGTGCACGAAGCGCACGTGGCTGCTGAAGTCATCGCGGGCGAACTGCAAGGCAACAAAGAACTGGCCAGCGCAGCCTTTAACGCCCGCGTCATCCCCAGCGTGGCCTACACCGACCCGGAAGTGGCCTGGGTGGGCCTGACTGAAGACCAGGCGAAGGCCCAAGGCATCAAGGTCAAAAAAGGCTTGTTCCCTTGGACGGCCTCCGGCCGCGCCATTGCCAATGGCCGGGACGAGGGCTTTACCAAGCTGCTGTTTGACGATTCACCGGAAGCCCATGGGCACGGCAAGATCTTGGGCGGCGGCATGGTCGGCACGCACGCGGGCGACATGATCGGCGAGATAGCCCTAGCGATTGAGATGGGCGCGGACGCCGTGGACATCGGCAAAACCATCCACCCCCACCCCACGCTGGGCGAGAGCATTGGGATGGCGGCGGAAGTGGCGCATGGCAGTTGCACGGATTTGCCGCCAGCGAAGAAGTAATCGGCCATCCGTTTGGCCGCTGATGCGCAACTGCCAAGCAGCCCGGTGCTGCTGGTCGTAAGCACGCTGCGCACCCGCTGGGCTGCCGCCCTAGCAGCGGCGCTTTTGCGCAAAAAAGGAGCCCCTCAGGTGCTATCGTTGCCAGTGCATTTGCAGCCTTGAGGCATGATCGGCAGCATCTTTTGAACGATGACACGATGAGCGACGACACACAACACACCCCCCTGCTGCAGGAAGCCCGACTTTGGCAAGACGAACACTGGACGGCCCAGGTCATCAAGAACGAGGACGACGATGGCTGGGCTGTGGCGATGTTCAAAGCCGGTGCGTCCGAACCGGCACTGGTCGGCCCCTGGACCATGGGCCGTGACAAGAAGAACCCCAAGCCGCTGGACGGCACGGCCTTCATCACGCTGGTCAAAACCGCCAGTGAGTTTGTGCGCCGCAGCGAGCAGCAGCTGCACGCGCAGTTGAACCAGAGCGTGACCGTCAACGGCAAAGGCAGCCGCATCACGGTGCTGCTGCGGATCGCGCCCGATGAGGACAATCCCTATGCCGTGCTCAGTGCGCAGGACGAAGGTGGTGATGCGCTGGCCGAAGTGAAAGTGGATGCCGGTTTCAAGCTCAACCGCCAAACGGCCCAAGCATGGGTCGATGCGGACTTTGCCAAGCCGGGCAGTGGGCGTCGTTGAGCTTGAGTCTCACGAGTCAACTTCGCCCGGGTGAATCCAGCGGCATCAAACTGCCCGGCGCACTCAAGTTGTAGCTCGAAGAAGATGCCAAGCAAATGGGCATGAGCCTGCACGCTTTCATATGGTTGACGAAAGTCCATATGACCATAAAATACGTACCTACATACTTTGAACAGAGGCCATGATGCAAACCGCAACCAGCCAGGAATTCAACCGCCAAGCTAGTGCCTTGCGCCTTCGCGCCACTGCAGCGCCGCTGCTCATCACCGACCGTGGCCGTCCGGCCCATGTGCTCATGAGCTACGCCGCTTACCTAGCCTTGCAAGGGCCAGCGCAGTCTGTGGCCGACTTATTGGCCATGCCAGTGGCCGACGAGTTGGATGAGGTATTGCAGACATCTCGTGATAAAGCGCGTTCTGCCGACCTGTCATGAGTTTTTTGCTCGATACAAACGCTCTGTCAGAGATGCGCAAGATTCGGCTCGGGCGTGCCGATCCCAAGGTGGCCGCCTGGAGCGAACAAGTAACCGCCAGCGATCTGTTTGTGTCGGTCATCACGCTGCAAGAAATCGAGCAAGGCTTGCTGCTGCTGCAACGGCGCGATGCTGCCCAGGCTGGGGCCCTGCGGCACTGGTTTGACGCGCAAGTACTGCCGCTGTTCGCCGGGCGTACGCTGCCCGTCACCACCGAAATAGCCCTGTGCTGCGCCCGCCTGAACGTGCCCGATCCCAAGCCCTACCGGGATGGACTGATTGCCGCCACTGCGCTAGTGCACGGGCTCACGGTCGTGACCCGCAATGAAGCCGACTTTTCGGCGACGGGCGCGGCGCTGCTAAATCCTTGGAACTGGATCCGAACAGGGTAAGTGTTGGAAACGCTCTACCTGTCTGTGGTCACGGTAGCCGAGCTGCGTGCAGGTATCGCGCTCCTACCTGCCGGAAAGCGCCGCGACAGCCTACATGACAACTTGGAAAAACGCCTGCTGCCGATGTTCGCCAATCGGGTGCTGTCGTTCGACATGGCTTGCACAAAAGCCTACGCCGAACTACTGGCCAAGTCCCGCGCAGCCGGCTTGGCGATCGAAGCGGCCGATGCCTTCATCGCAGCCGTCGCCCTTGCCCACGGCTTCGCCGTCGCTACCAGAGACACCGGTCCTTTTGAGGCTGCTGGGGTGACCGTCATCAACCCTTGGGAAGCCTTGACCTAAAGCGATGCTAATGGGGTGACGATGCACAAAATCAGACACTTAGAGCTTATTACCATCGCGATGGAAGGCTGGGCTGACGAAGGCGCTAAGTAGGTATGAATGATCCAACTGCTCGCGCTGACCAGCCGCGCAACCCCCTTCATGGTGTAACGCTTGAGGCGATCGTGCGCGCCCTTGAAGCGCACTACGGTTGGGAAGAATTGGCCCGCCAGATTCCTATCCGTTGCTTTTCGCACGACCCGAGCGTCGGTTCGAGTTTGAAATTCTTGCGCAAAACGCCTTGGGCGCGTGAAAAGGTGGAGAGCCTGTACCTGTTCATGCTGAGGGAGCAAGCGCGCAGGGCGCGCGCTGTTAGCGGTGGCCCGTGATAGGGGGTGGCCATTTCTAAAAAGTAGCCGCATTAAGCTATGTGCCCTTGGCCACCTTCGACTTCACCCTAACTTTGGGCTGGCTCGGCGCTGCCGGTTGGGGCGCATCCAGCAAACCAGGCGAGGGCGTTGTGTTCAGGTAGTTGGCTTTGCTCACCACCTTCTTACCCGTTTTGGCCTCTAGCGCTTTGCGGGCGTTGCCGGCAATCTTCCCGCCGTCTTTGGCGGATGTGCGGTTTTCCACAAAACCCAGGGCGTCGCTGCGGCGGGCAATCTCGGTGGTGCTGGCTTCGCCCAGCATGGTGAAGATCAACTCCAGGTCGGTCATGTGATCGCGCAGGTTGTTACCGGTCTTCACCTCATTCAAGCCTTTGAGCTGGCTGTGTTCGACGGGCGTCACGCCAAAGGTGGCGCGGGCAATTTCGGCGGTGAGTATCGAATACTCTTTGCCCTCGGCCACGCCCCGCGCCTTCCACTCGTCGGTCAGCTCCCCGCGCACGGAGATAGAGCGCAACCGCTTCTCGATCCATGCTTGCGGGTAACCCTTGGCCTTATAAAGCTCGCGGGCACGGGCGCTGGCCAGTTCGGGATTTTCAATTTCTTTGACTCGCTCGTAACCCACCTGCGCCAGCCAGCGTTTGAACGGCTCGGCCTTGGGCGAGGGGATGGACTGGATGATGCGAAACAGGCCTTCGGTGTTGGCGCAATTGGTATCTCGCATCTTTCCATCTGAGGCCCGAAGCGCAAGGGGGGTACAAGTTGTACCCCAGTTGGCGTTCAGAGCAGGGTCACGGCTACGCATCTTCTTGATGTATTGACGTGGATCTGCCGAATCGGTTAACACCACGATGACATCCACCACGGCAAACCACCATTCCTCGTTGTGCCAGACACGGCGAATGGTGGTTTCTTGGAATACCGCGATGTGGTGCGCGGGTTCGTTGGGAGGGGTGATTTTGGTCATATTGCGCCCAATAAAACTGTTATTTTATACAGTGGTTTGCCGTTAGATCAATCGCTATTTTTGCCTGGGCGATGGCAGTTTGGGATGTGCTGCAATCCACCTTCTGGCCTTTAGAACGCGATGTTTATGCGGGCCTGCCGCAAGGCTTGGACTGTTCAACCTGATGCGGTGACTCCCCAATTGGCCAAGTTAACCCTGTGTGATACATTGAATACATGTATTCAAAAGAGGTTTTGACATGGCTACTTCTATTCGTTTGGCTCCAGAGACCGAGCAAAGGCTTGACTTCCTCGCATCCCAGACTGGGCGCACCAAGGCTTTCTACCTGCGCGAAATTATTGAGCAGGGTATCGAGGAAATGGAGGACCGCTACCTCGCTGCCGACGTGCTTGAACGTGTGCGTAAAGGGCAAGAAAAGGTGCATTCCGCTGCCGATGTGAGACGAGACCTTGGCCTGGACAATTGAATATGTCGACACGGCTAAAGGTCAACTGCGTAAGCTCGACAAACAGACAGCGCGGCGCATCGTTGACTTCATGGACGAGCGCATCGCCGGTCTGGAAAATCCACGCAACTCGGGCAAGGCTTTGGCCGGTCCTCACGGTGGATTCTGGCGCTACCGGGTGGGTGATTGCCAGTTGATTTGAACTTTGCGGTTGTTGGCCAAGCAGTCGCGCAAATACAAGTTGATCAGGCTTTGGTAGGGAACCCCTGCATCCTCTGCCATGCTCTTGAAATAGATGACAACGTCTTCTGACAGACGCATGGTCACAGGCTTTTTGAGCTTGGAGGCATAGGGATTTTTGCGGGCCTTGAGCTTGGAGAGATCGTATTCGGCTTTCATGTCAGATGCCTTGATAAAACGCGCTTTCACGCTTGGTTGCCTTGCGAGCAGAAATGATTCGAATGGTTTCCCCGCCTTCACGTTCACAGTGGCAGACGATGAGCAACTTGAAATGAACACTCATGCCCAGCAGGAGAAAGCGTTCTTCATCGACCGAGTGATCTTCATCGAAGAATTGAACGGCGAATTCATCATAGAAAACGGTTTGCGCCTCTTC